>Ga0307375_10000422_pt1 | contig 54103 bp, 93 predicted proteins | sample TR1MG_FD_202531 | JGI IMG/M metagenome (GOLD analysis project Ga0307375, IMG submission 202531) | Soil microbial communities from Risofladan, Vaasa, Finland - TR-1 | ecosystem: Environmental > Terrestrial > Soil > Coastal area > Acid sulfate soil | place: Finland: Risofladan, Vaasa | collected...
AGAAACGCCGGGGTTTAAGACTGTGGGATTCTGATTTGGATATTGAAAGATTGAAGGTGGTTACGGAGAGGGTGAAGAAATGAAGGTTAAGTGTTGTCCTATTTGTCAATCTACTAAGCTGAAGTTTTTCAGTGATGAAGAGTGTGATAACCATTTGTTTTTTGTAGAGGAAAGCGATAACGATCCTGTAACTCTTCCAAAAATAAAGGAATAATGATTACGGGCTACTAGCTAAATAGGTTTATAGCACTTGTCTCATAAACAAGAGGTCTCTCGGTTCGAGTCCGAGGTAGCCCACTAACTTAACATTTGATTAATTGTGTGCGAACTGATGTGATGATCTTTGGAAATTTGTAGCTTGCTTTTGGTTTTCAATTCTTTCTTTAACACTTCTAATGTTAAAGATGATTTCCAACATGTTCTCGTTTTGCAGCGCAAACAATATCCTGAACTTGCTGACGAAATTTCATTTTCACATTTTTTACAGAGCCGTTTTGTTGCCTCTTTACGCTTAGCAAACGTATCAGGTTTTATTTTTATTTTATCCCTAAATAACTGTGGATGGTGAAGTTCGGTATGACAATTAGCACACATAAGTTCACATTTGTTTGCCTCTTTTTCAAGCAGCTCAAATCTATTATTGGATATTTCTCGTGAAGTTAAACTCATTGATTTTAACTTAGGATTTTTATGGTGAAAACATAGTACAGAAATATTTCTATCATAACCACATTTAATACATTTTCCTCCAAGCATCTCTATTAAATATAACTTTCTAGCTTTGGCACGTTCTCGTTGTTTTTTATAACTTTGATATTGGTTATTGCTATCTAATCCCTTGCATTTTTTTGAACAAAATTTCGTCTGTCTTCCGGTTAACTTTTCCCCGCATGTTTTACACTTCATAGTCTTATGTTTCCTTTCATAAGACTATTGCCAAAATATTACCATGGGAATGAAACAAAAACGTTGCCCAGTGTGCAAAAAGAAACGCCCTTATAATGAGGGCGATCCACATAACCTAAGCAAAGATGCACACCTAAGAAACCAAAAATGGAAATTGGTTGATGGACAAATGGTATGCATTCGTTGTGTTAAAGTGATAACTAAATGCAAGACAATCACCAAAAAAAGGTACTGATTGTGGTTTTATGGATATGCATTCCGAGCATATTGCTTGTCGGATGCATTAGTATCAAATGAAGAAGTGTCTAACTGTAGAAAAGTATGTTCTCCCTACGACGTATTTGAATGTAATATACAGGCAGGTACTAAATATAAGGAACGCGGTGTTGTATGTTCTTCTCGAAGTGGTAAACCTGTAGTGAAAAACTTAAACCAATACGAGATATCGCCATGAAAAAACCTCCCAACATTCAATTGGTTAATCTAGGAGAGGCTGCTAACTCTCCTCCATTTCTTGAGGTGAAGCGTGTTAAACTTGTTGCTGAGTATCCAGACGGATCAAAAAGCAAAGAGTTTACTCACGACATAGTTTTAAGAAATAAAATAGACGCAGCAGTAATTATTGCGTACTATTATATAAACAATATGGCGAACATTTATTTGCGCAGCGCGGTTCGTCCTGCAATTGCCGACAGGTTTGGGAATGGAAACTTATGGGAACTGCCGGCGGGATTAATTGAGGATGGCGAGACTCCGGTAGAAACAGCTGTACGCGAGTTAAAAGAAGAGTTAGGGTTTGATGCTACAGCTTATGATTTTGATACACTAGGACTGCCCATATACTCGGCGGTAGGTTTGTGTGCAGAGCAAATCTATTTCCTCAAAATAGAAGTCGATCCGTTGAAGCGTGGTATTCCTACAGAAGATGGTTCAGCTTTAGAGAGGGGAGCAGAAATTATAGAAGTTAGTGTGGCGGACGCTAGTTGTGCATGTCGTTGGGGTAAAATTACGGATGCTAAAACGGAGATTGGCATTCGTAGAATGATTGGGCAAGGATACTGCGCTTAGATGATTAAACCTCCGTCAGAATGGGACTGGCAAGAGGGACCATTACCTGACGTTAACGGTGTACCGGACGACACTAGGATATTAGTTTGGGCAGATTGGAAGGGGTTAGGAAGTTATAGTAAGAGAAGTTTTGGAGACGTTTTCATCATAATGCCTGGGGAAACAACACAGTACGTGAAGCGCAGGTGGATAGCACACGGGTTGGGCGAGATGCACATAAAAAATATGAAATATTGGACAATAATTGAAGGTTTAAATCTTGAAGAGCTTACTATAAAGGGAGTTATAGAATGAGTTTTGGCTGCCCGTCCAGGCATGGTGTGCAGGGAGATCCTGCAACGGTTTTGAATACAGACTCATGAAACACCCGGATGGGCAATCTCTATGAAAGTTTAGGTTTGCCCCCGTCCAGGCATGGTGTGCAGGGAGATCCTGCAACGGTTCGTGTCTCTGTTTCTTTACTCATGAAACACCTGGACGGGGCAATTTGTGGAGTAGAATGAAAGTTTTAATTAGAAGAACAGTGCCATATCCTTCTGCTTCAGAAATTAAAGCAGGCGACATTGTATCCATGCACAATTACGGGTTTTGCGATTGTATAGTTACAAAAATTGAACAGGGACAAATAACATTATCTAGACCAGTACCAAAAATGTTCAATGGTGCAGTGGAGTTTTGTGTAGAAAACTTTACTGTACATGTTAAATATTTCATGGACAACTTTGAAGTATACTTATATGGACCTGCTGGAAAAGATTTTAGAAAATACGTAGACAACAGAGGACATGTTTTGACCGAATGACTAGGTTTAATCGACTGCCTAAAAGTGGTGAGGTGATATGCGGTCCGATTATTTTCGTACAGTGTCGGACGATGCTTGACATTCGGACAGCCAAACGCTAAGCTGGCGCGAAAGGACATGAAAAATGGCGAGTTCTGGTGGTTTTTCTGACATGCTAAGGTCATTGGGCGACTGGTTGGGGATCTTTCTGGTTGTGGCTGCGGTCTCGGGTGTAGTTATCGGGATCGCTTATTTTATTTGGGACTACAACGTAGATGTAGAAAATAGCCGTGCCCAAATAGCTTTGGAAAAACAGAAGGTTGACGCTAGTTTAGAACTAGAAAAGATGAAGTTTCCACCTTTTGTAGTGGCATGTTACGACATGGAGAATCGTTTGATTTTTGCCCTGAAAGGTTTAGGAAATCCAGACTTTCACCCAAACAATGCGACGGGCAACATGTGTTTGGGAGACATATGCGCTCACTGTTCCACGCTCAAAGTTCCTAAGAGTTGGGAGGCTTTGCAGAGGGCGGTTACTTTAAAGAAGCCGGTTTCCGAAGTTAAACCAAAGGCGGCGACGAAGAAGTAAATTATAATCTTTTATTTTTTCCACAGTAAGTATCGGTGAGGCTGTGACAGTTTGGGCATAAAAATCGGAGGTTTTCTATTCTATTATCTTTAGTTTTACCATTGATATGATCCAAATGTAAAGACAACTTTTGTCCCAACCACTCAGTACCATTGCACACGTTGCACCTGTAGTCTATTAGATTCTCTTTAATTATTCTCTTTTTAAGATGTCCACTACCCCTATAATCTCCGATAACAAATAACTCTTCAGCTGGTATTTTCTTTGTCCAATCGTGTGTTTTTCCTCTAAGGTGTCCCTGTCCTACCCAGTGCGATGTTTCGAATGAATAATCGGATATAATTTGATTAATCCATCTAACATTACTTCCGTTGCGTGGGTTTAAATCCAAAGATCTCAGCGTCGCCCTTCTACTAAGAGATTCACCGATACTGTTTTGAATATTTTTTATTAGTATCAAGTTTCGTTTATGTTTTTCTTTGTTTTGTAGCTTAGTGTAAGGAAGTGCAAGATTTAATCTATCACATCTTTTTTTAAAAGTAGAGTAATTTCCACCCCTTGGTTTCAAACCTAAAACACACAAGGCTTGGCGAATATTGTGAGATTTTTTGGCTATTCTGATAAATTCTTTATCAGAATGTTGGTAACGGCACACTTGTTTGGTTTTCATAAACGTATGTCTTCTTATTACCATGGGACAGTAGCCCAACTGGCATGAGGCGCGAGATTTAAAATCTCTGGAGAAATCCGTGCGGGTTCGACTCCCGCCTGTCCTACCAATGAAAACATGAAATTTATACTTACAATGTTACTCCTAACTTCCTGCCAAGGAGTGCATGGAGACCAATGCAAAGATACTTGGGAGAGTCGTGTGGCGGAGTACGTTGTCAGCACCCTGATCATGAATTAATACTTATAACAGACGACGAAGATGAAGGGGCTTTATGTAGATGTAATCCAGCCCGACATTCATCCAGATATATTCCACCACCGGTTGGTTCTGTTATCTTTCGGAAGAAGATTAAGTGAATAACTGGTTTGTTTTTATTGGGCCTTCTAATTTCCTCTTTGTTTGGTAAGAGTAATAGGTGTTCAAATATAAGATCATCAAAAAATAATACAAAAACATCATTGGAAGTTAAGGACTTGCCGCCGGGCGGTGTAGGACTGTGCAGTTGGTGTTCGCCCAATAAAACCGCAGGGTCAAGTGTTCGTTCATAGATTTACTGATGTGAACGAAGTTGGATTAATGGATGCGATAGCTCTTTCTCCAGTAATAATTGAGATGCTGGACAACGGTAATGTTAACCTTACCATGAGTCGAGGTGTGTGGGAGGATTTGCTAAAAAGAGAACCTACCTCTATAGATACCAGCAGAAACTTTGGTAGGGGTTCTTCAGATCGCCTCGGAGAATCCATAGTTATCCTTCCAAAACTAAAGTATTTAATGCGATGGTTTAAGGTTAGGAAGCGAATAAAACGAGAAGAAATCATCAAGGATGTGGTGGTATAGTGGAGATTGAAATTGTTCTCAAAGGTCCTATTTGTAGTTGTGACACTCAGGATCTAGGATGGGGTGTAAACCCTCAGGCAATGAAAATATTTTGCAGGCTCTGTGGTGCTGTTCTTTATACGGAGCACTCCCAGTTAGCTGCCGGCATTGTTTGTGAAACCGAATACCCAGAAGGGTTGGCAATTCACACACAAGTTATAAATAAACTTCCCAATTTTCCGCAAGGTTCTGTAGAAGTATTATATAAACTAGACAGTAACGGAAAGCCTATCCGGGCATGAAATTTAATTCATTAGAGTTTTTTGGCGCAAGCACTTCTATATTTTCGGTATGGGCGACCTCTACTCTTTTGTATTATTTTTTTCAAGAAGATGAGGGTTTCCTGACGTTTTTGTTTACCATTTTATGGTTTACGTCCGCTATATCTTTTTTGGTTTTGTTGATTCAACGAATGATTATTAGGTCAAAAAATGGTTAAAAGATACTACTACCATTTGACACAAAAGTGTTGGGCTAAAAAGGTAACGTTAGAGCCCCGTATAAAAGGGTGCCATCGTGGTTGGAAAGAGCCAAGATGTAAACGCACCTGTGTATCGCCAAGCATTGACAAATGTTTAATTGCGCTAGGTCATTGTCTTCAAAACAAATATGTATACATCTATCGTACAGAAAAGAAAGTTCTAGCACGCCCGGCAATAAATGTAAATGACTCAAAGATAACAAATGAAAAATGGTTGACAAGACGCATAAAGTTTGTTAGAGTTGGTGAAATAGAGCGTAACCATCCAGATTTGCGTGCAATATTAAATATGAGTGTGGGTGGTGTATGCCATTTAAAGAATCAAAAAAGACAGCTACAGAAGTTAATGAAGCTTAAAAAGAGTTACGTGATATGGATTTAACTAAACAAAAGCAGAGCATTTTGCCTGTTTCATTTTTCTCCAAACCGTGGATATCTCGCCTTCCTCTGCTATGTGATATTGAAACTAATGAAAAGTTTTATGCCCATCCAGAAGCGGTAGAAATAAGGGAGCGCCGGGGTGCGAACGTTATAGCGATTGCAATTGAAAAAGTAAAGAATGATATTGTGAGGTGGGTAGAGGTTCCAATATCTAATGAACAAATGATACAATTAGTAGAAGGGGAAGTTAAACTAGAAGAGTTTCTTAGTAGAGTAACATACGAAAACTTTATAATTACTGATACTGATCTAGATGGTCGTAACCGAGCAACGTGGAAGTTTGGGTATGGTGAAGGATCTTTTATTTGCTCCTACAATTTTTCTTGTATATAGGAACGGTGACTATGACTGCCAACCACGTCTGCAACCTGTGCGGTTTGCCTTGTGTTCTTAACCCTCTCGGTGACGGGAGTCAGCCGGTCGAAGAAGGTGGTTTACGGGACGCTCGCGTCTGTGGAGGGTATCGTAGCACAGCGGGCAACGGGCACGGAGCGCTGGACGATCTCACGGAGTACGGATTCTCCCTATGCGAATTCTGCCTCGACTGGTTATTTGGCAAGTTCCAGGTGCCGGTAGCGGTGCGTAACTATATGTCCGATGAACAGGTTGAGACGTGGCGCCCTGCCGTTGAGCGAGTCGCGGAGGATGACTGGCGGCACTCAAAAAGCGAATTTACGGAAGAATATGAGCGCCGGAAAGAGGCGCGTGACCGTGTTGTAAAAAAGATGAGTGAAACGGATGAGTTGCGCAGGCTGTTAGAACGAGCGCTTGCTGAACTAGAGCGATCGAAACCCGAGCCTTCCCCGGCTTTACGGGAGGCAGCAGAGGACGTGGTCAATTGGCTGGAAGCCAACGTAGCCCGAGACGAACCGCACAGCACGATGCTGGAGTGTGAAGTGGGGACGCTGCGCTGTCTGCAACGCGCCCTCGCCGCGCCTGAAGCCGAGCCCGAGCCTGCCGACTGCGACATATCGGAAGTAGACGCGCTGCACGATCTGCTGTGGACGAGCGCTAACCGGCTCAAGGGCGACGTGCGCTCCGTGTGCGCCGAGGCTCACCGAGAGATAGTGCGGCTGCGAGCCAAAGCCGAGCCCGCGCCGCTTTCGCCCGAAGCACGCGCGGCGCTTGACGCCGGTATTAAAAGCGCGCGTGAGAAACCGCTTGTTGACCGTGAGAGCTTCGCGCAATACGCGGATGATGAGCCTACGCCCTCACGCTGCGCGCCCCCTGTTCATGGCTGTCCGTGTGATACGTGCATGTTTCGGAGCGTCAACGATGCGGGCGAAGGCGAGAACAACTACCAGCCCCAGTCCGCCCCAGCCAAGCCCGAGCAGCCCGAGCCGTCGGGGTTCACGGCGCCGGAGGACTGCGAGCGCATTATGGCCGTGGTGCATGCGGCGAAGGATGTGCGCGTTTCGTCAGACGCTGGGGACTTTCGGCGCATGTGCGACGCCCTCGACGCCCTCGCGGCTCAAGACTCCGGGGAGGGTTCGGGTGCGATGAATGCTGGCAGCGATATCACGCCGGCGGCTGTTCCGGAGCAGCCCCCCGAGCCCTCCCCGGCTTTACGGGAGGCAGTATCAGTACTCCAAGCTGTTGCCGAGTGCACCACCTACCCAAACGGGTTGGTGATCGACAGAGCGGACAGGGCCATACTGCGCGCCGTTGCCGACTTGGCCGCGGACTTTCCAGAGTGGCTACGGGAGGCTATCGCCGCGCCTGAAGCCGAGCCCTCCTCGGCTTTGATGCACAACATCGTCGAGCAAGCCTGCATTACCTTCAACCGCATGCCCGGACCTGCTGAGCGGCGAGCGCTGGACGAGCCTGAGGTGTACGACACGGCGCACCCTGACCCGAACCAGCGTCTAACGCCCTATAAGTACGAGAGCACTGCTGACAGCGTGGACATCACAGGCACCGGCCGCACCGAGCCAGAAGACCGTCTAACCCCTCGCACCCCCGGAGCCCGCCGATGATTAACATAATGGAGCGCACCGAACTGTTGGCCGAGCTTTTCTATAAGGATTCCGGCATGCTAGCTCCTGGCAAGTCAGAGCCGCTGGAGATGTCCGGTCGGAATAGTCACGAGGAGCGGCGCGCGGTGTATGGCGTTTGGTATCGGGAGCGTTCACTCGACAGCGCCCTGTCTGAAATACTCCGACTGCGAGAGGAGCCAGCCGATGAGTAGCAAGTACGTACTGACTACGGGGTATCCGATGAGTAAGCGCGACACCCCATGCGTCGTGTGCCAATTCCTGGATGGGCTAGCGCATCAATCTACGCTCGATTTTGGTGCAGCGGTCCACGGGCTAAACACTCACCCGCTACAGGTACATCAACTGATCGCGATTGCGAGGCAGAGCCGCACGCCGGCATGCACGCCGAACGCGCATCCTCAGCGCAAGAAAGGCGGGACGGATGAGCCCCAATGACAAGAGACTGCTAGCGGTCGCGAAGGAACACAAAGCGGTTCTGGACGCAATCGCCGCCCGCGCGCTGGACGGGGGCGGGGAGCACCAGCGCACGAAAGGCGGGAGCTGCTTCACTAGATGAAATATCCTCGCACATATCATCTACCTTTTTCTCCAGGAGCCCCCGAGGATAAGATAATTAAAGATATTAATACATTACTAAACGTGCCCGTAATCATTACCGAAAAGCTAGATGGTTCCAATGTTTCTATAATGAGTGATAAATGTTTTGCCAGGAGCCATGCAAACCCACCAAAACATGCATCATTTGATATGTTTAAAGCGTTTCATGCGCAAGTGAAACACTTAATACCGTTGCAAGTTCAACTTTTTGGAGAGTGGTTGTACGCCAAGCACTCAATCGAATATGAAAATTTACCTGGATATTTTCTACTATTCGGGGTACGTAATATCAATACACAAATGTGGACCTCCTGGTCCTCGGTAGAGAAAATAGCTGAAATAATTGGTGTCTATACTGTTCCTGTTATCTCTAGAAATACCGTATTTAGTAATGAAAAGGAGTTAAAAAATCTTATTCAGCATTACTACAAATTTCCATCCATGTATAGTAAACAGCGGGAAGGTTTTGTTATCCGCCACAAAAATGAGTTTAATAATGATAATTTTCAACAGTGTGTTGCTAAATGGGTGCGAGCAGAGCATAACCAAATTGATGAGCACTGGATGCGAAAGGAAATAGTTAGAAATAAACTGAATGAGAATTGCTAAATGAATAAAGTATTAATAATATTATTTCTGTGTGGCGCTTACGAGGATAATAATATCTTCGCTCCCGCTTCTTGTATAATGGTAGGAGAAGAAAACGATCCTGAACATTTTGAAAGCACACCAGTACATGATGTCCCATGGATGACAATGGTTGAGATAAAGGTTGAGTTTTAAAAAGCTTGGTAATGAATGTAATCATGCTAAGATGTACACATAATGGCAAGAGAACATAAGATTGCAGACAAGCTAAGCTATCAGGAATTGTATAAGATTCAAGACTATCTGATTGAAATGTCGGATAGTACACTCGACCGTGGCGTCACTTTATCTGACGTATGGGTTGATATGGGTAAGGTTTTGCAGGCTGGAAGGGAAACCGTACTCACAAAGAAGCAATTTATTGACTCAGTAACCATCAATATTAAGATGAAACGGTTGGGTGGGTTTAAATTACGAGAAGATAATTTAGTTCTAGAAAGTATTGATGCTGCCAAAAGTACTCTCAAAAGCCTTGGGAACCCACCTAGTAGGCAGGAAACAGAGAAGTTAGTAGAAGAGAAAGAATATAAATGGAGTTCTTTCCACAAACCGGCTACCACAATGGGGCGTACTAAAAAGCTGTGGATTAAAGATAGTTGTTATAACGTACCTATGTCTCCCTCCACTATGGTTTGTTTTTTGGAGCGTGTTCTTCTTATGAACAAGGATCCTAATGGTTCAATACTATTTGAAGGAAAGCGGTATAACGGAGATGAGTCTATCCTTAATAGATATTTGTCATATTTTCTAGGTTTGATGCCAACAATTGAAACTCCAAGCGAAAATACGCACGATGAAAATGGCGTGCCAAAGTGGCTACTAGAAGAATAAAGGATAAAAATGAAAGCACTACTTCTGATTGATATTCAAAATGATTTCCTTCCTGGCGGAGCATTAGCTGTGGGTGAGGGAGATCAGGTTGTACCGGTAGCTAACAAGTTAATATCCAACCTGCCGGTTGAGTTGGTGCTAGCCACGAAAGATTGGCACCCACCCGAGCACGGTAGCTTCGCGAAACAACATGGTAAAAATCCTTTTGAAATGGGAGAGTTAACGGGATTGCCACAATTAATGTGGCCGGATCATTGCGTTCAAGAAACGCCAGGTGCAGAGTTGGCAAAAGATTTGCAGCACCAAAATATTAACCGCACCTTTACTAAGGGTTTGGATACTACTGTTGATAGCTATAGTGCTTTTTACGACAATGCCAAACGTAATTCGACCGGGCTAGGTGAATGGTTGAAAGAGCAGGGAATTAATGAGCTTTTTATCCTTGGTTTAGCCACCGATTACTGTGTAAAGTTTTCGGTACTTGATGCTCTATCACTTGGTTTCAAAGTTAATGTTGTGGCTGATGGTTGTCGAGCTGTTGATATTAAAGGTGGAGTTCAAGCATTGAAGGAAATGTCAGCGGCAGGAGCAAATATTGTTACCAGTACGGATTTGCTAGGATAATTATGATCTCTTTTCCAGATGCTCAGGATGAATGTATCTATATACTAGTCGGTACATCCCCTGACCTACAAGTTTGGAATGTAATGGCTTTCTTTAGCAAAGAGAAAGCGAAAAAGAAGGCAGAAGAATATAACATTAAAGCGCAAGAAATTACCTCAGTTAAGGTAGATATAATAGAGAAAGCTTCTGTCGTTCCGCCACCCGTTAAATGTGTAAAACATTTTGATCCCGACTTTGTTCCAGGTTCCGTGTATGAAGTTGAATCGGTTGAAATGGCAGATGTATCTGTAGTAATCAGCTCGGGCAGCTCGGGCAACTCTATAATAATTAATACTGTGATTTAGTGGTGGGTTAATGGGACTACATAAAAAATCATCTTCTAGTTGTTCTTGTAACTTTCCAACAGCGGCGGGTAGTTATTCAGCACCTACCAATGATTCAGCACCTACCAATGATATCCCCGATCCGTCCAAATTTGAAATTATTGAGATAAGAGAATGCAACGGATGGTCGGCAGTTAAGGTTAGGTACGACGAAGCAAAGAATTATGAAGGTTTGAAAGTTATGGTTTTCGAAGCTTCAGAAGAGAAGCTTATTGCTGTGGAGGTTTTGGATCCACACTTCTGCGACAAACCTAAGTCCACCTATCGTTATAGAATGTGTAATCCTTTTGCTAGATTTCAACCAACCGACGCAGGATGGCAGGAAGCGCTAGTACTTATTTGTAAACTAGGTAAAAACAAACAAAGAAAGAAAACAAAAACATGAACAAGTTACTTCTAGTACTAACAATGATGGTAGCAATGGCATCGATTGCCTGCTCTAGTGAGGATGTTCCCCAAGCTCACAAGGGGCAAATGTTTGACCGTACCGGAGCGTTAGCTCTGTGGGCGGGAGGCAAAGGGTTTACTGGTCCGGTGCTTAATTCAGGCACATTTTATACTGGGTATTATGACTCAATTAGACTGTTGGAATGTTCTGAGAAAACGATAAAAGAAACAATGTCATCTCTCACTAAGGATGGTGTCCAGTTTAAATTGGATGTTTACGTTAGATATTCCGGCAATTGTGGCAACGAGGAGGCGGTTCTAACGGCGCTGCACACTCTAACACCCGTTAATGAAAAGGGTGCAACAACTAAAGCTATTACGCCTGAGCAGTTATATAGCACCTATCTCCGCCCAGCTGTTGGGGAGTCGGTTAGGGCTTCGGTTAGTCCATACATCGCGAATGATATCAATAAAAACCGTGAAAAGGTATTCGCTACGATTAAAAAAGCTTTTGAAGATAAACTAAACACACAAAAACCACGATTGGTGCAGGTGTTCGAGCTAAACTTGTCCAATTTAGATCTTCCCCAGAAGCTTGACGATGCTAATACGGCACGCGCGCAGGTTGCTATCGATAAGGATCGTGCCATTGCCGAGCGAGAAAAGGTGACGGCAGAGATTGCAACCGCCAAGATGCGTACAGAATTAGCACAGACGGAAGCTGGCAATGAAGCTGTGAAAATTGATGCTATTGGTAAAGCTCTGGCACGTAACCCTTCGTACCTTACTTACCAGTTGCAACAGATGATGCCTGGCATCTATAAGACGGCAGGCTATAGAGGAAATATGGTAATCACGGCACCCAACCCGTCCGTATTGGTAACGGCGACTCCTAAAAAGCCGCGGGCGCCAGCACCAAAAAAGTAAATAACATGGTCATTTTAGAACTAGCTGTCGCTCTTGGTTTGATATATACTTTCTATCGCATCGTTATGCGCCTGATTGATATTTGGCAGCTGCGGCTGAGACAGAAAACCATCACCGGCTTAGCTAAGCAGCGCTTGTGGTTTAAGGCAGCTAGTTCTAATGACCCAGAATTTATTGATGATGTGCTACATTTGGATTCTAAAATTCCGAAAGGTGTTAAAGAACAGTTGGAACAACGGTGGGCTGACATTGTTATTGACACGTCCGAAGGTTCTTGGTATAATCTGGAAAAAGTTTGCAAACTCAAGGATTAATAATGACTACTCTAGCAATGCAGGTTAAAGAAGTTAAGCAGCATGCCGGCGCCGATGCGTTACAAATATATCAATTCATTGTACCGGATCGGGAAGATTCACTACAAATTGTTGCCAATACAGAAAACGTATATGATGTAGGTGATACCGTTGTTGTGGTGTTGTCCGATGCTGTGCTTAAAGATGGTACCAAAATTAAAGCATGCAAATTGCGTGGGGCTCCTTCTTATGGAATGGCATTAGGAAAAACTGATGCCACAGTTGGTACTGACCTTACGGCTCAATATGAGCAACCCACAATCACTAAGCGTGGTGTTAATGTAATCAAATGGCCTGAAATTGAGTCCCTCTATAATGTGCGCCGTGGACTAAAGCAGATGGGGAGTGACGACCGTAAGATTACTTATATGGCTAAGGTTAAGTTGGATGGTACTAATGGTGGTATTCAGTTGTTTACTGACGGTCGCATTGTTCCACAAAGTCGCAGTTGCGTACTAGATCCTGATGATGATAACATGGGGTTTGCTCGCTGGACGGTAACAATGTACAGTTACTTTGCTAAGGTCCGTGAGCTAGCTAATGAGATAGGATATAAAGACAAGCACATTACAATCTTTGGTGAGTGGTGCGGTCGCGGAATCCAGAAACGTACTGCTATTTCTGAGATTGATCGTAAGATTTTTGCCGTGTTTGCGATTCAGATTGGTGGGTTAAATGAACCAGCTAAGTTCGATGTGAATGGACTATCTATACAAAAAATACTTCCATCGCACAATGATGTGTTTATTTTGCCGTGGATACATGGTTTTATACTGGACTTTTTTATACTGGACTTTTCAGACAGAGCACAACTGGAACGACAGGCAGAAAAAATCAATCAGTTGGTAGAGGAAATAGAGAAGCAAGACCCTTGGGTGCATGAGACATTCGGAGTGGACGGCATTGGGGAGGGTGTGGTAATGTATCCCGTTGATTACACTACCGACTGCGAGCCGATGTTTGTTGATCGAATGGAATATTCCGACCTTGTATTCAAAGCCAAAGGCGAGAAGCACAAGGTTGTGAAGACTAAAAAAGCAGCTCAGGTTGACCCAGAAGTTGCTAAGAATATTGATGAGTTTGTTACTCTGTTCGTGACCGAGCCGAGACTGGAACAAATCTCTGAGAAAACTGGTGTGGATAATAAACTAACTGGAGACTTTCTTAAAGCGTTCTGCGGAGATGTTAAGAAAGAAAGTGTCGCAGAACTTGAGGCTTCCAGTTTGGATTGGAAACAGGTTGCCAAGGCGGTTAGTACCGCTGCACGTAACTGGTATTTTAAACAGGTGTAAAACACTATGAAGGTGTTTATATTTATATTAGGAATCTTTCTCCTAATTACAGGATGGGGCGCGTCCTGCGAAATGAAAAAGAAAGAAATCCTAGAGCGTCAACAGATAGAGGTTGAAAAGAAAAATAAAGAAGAAGCCGACCAACTAAATAAAAAGATTATCAAACTTAAAACGAAGTGCAAGAAAGCTGGCGGCGTATTGGTTCCTTTTTCTTCGCCTACAGATGTTATGTGGTCGTGTGTTAAAAGTGATTTGTTTATCGATGTCGGCACTTTAGATGAAAAATAAACTGGGGATTTGGCGCCGACTATGGGCTGGCTGGTATTCCGCATACTCTTGCGTAGTACGGAGAGCTTGTCTACGCAAACTATATGGTCCATTAGAACTGCCCAATTTATATACTCATTTCTGGAAAGGAGTAGAGCGCCCCGTCCAGATTAAAGATAATGAATATAAAACCGGGGGAAGTTGGGTTTTTGAATGTCAGGAGTGTGGTCTGCAAATGGGTAAAGGATCCTTTCGCCCACAAGAATATGTTGATGCGGGATTTACTCAAAGAATTTATGGTTACTGGATTAAAGATCATGGGGATAATTTATTTTGGTGCGGTACAAATCATTCGTTGCCTTATTCTGACTGTAATTGCCGGGAGCAACAAATAAAGTCAATCCTACAATAAACCTGTAAGTACTCGGAATGGTGGGGGAATATTAGATTTAGTAAAGAAGTTGCTCAAAGTGTTGACAGAGGTCACCTAATCGTTTATAGTCCTCTCCAATGCAGCGAGGATAATAATGAAGCGAACCAAATCTAATATTGTTATTGAAACGGGTGGCGAAGGAACTGAGGAGTCCTTTGGTATTGGGAACCTGGGTTTCATCCTTAAAGTTCTTCGCGGGAAGATGTATTCAAATCCTATTAAAGCAATCTGTCGTGAGATTTCTTCTAACTCTAGGGATGCTCACCGAGAAATTGGCAAGGACGATCTTCCTATCGAAATTCATCTGCCCAACACTTTCGATTCTCATATTAAATTCAAGGATTACGGTCCCGGCATTGACCCGCAGCGTATGAGCGGAGTCTTTATCCTTTATGGAAACACCACTAAGGATAGTGATAATGTGCAGACCGGCGGCTTTGGGCTTGGAGCCAAGACGCCTTTCGCTTATTCAGATCAATTCAGTATCTTTACTATCACGCCAGAGAATCGTGGTGACAAAATTGTCAATATAAAGCGCAACTATATCGCCTACATTGATCCCTCCGAGGCTGGTAAGATGCGCAAGATATCGGAAGAAGAGACGGACGAGCCTTGTGGCACCGAGTTATCTATCTATGTGGATGGAAATGATTGGGGTTCATTCACTGATGCGGTGATGGAAGTTACTGCTTATTGGGATGTTAAGCCCAAACTAAGTGGACGCTCACCGCTTCCCGAGTATAAAGAAGATTCAGCTGAGCCATTTCTACAGGGCAACGGATGGAGTATGCCTCAGTTTGAGGATCAGGGTTACTACGACGAGGATCAAAGCCTAGCTATTGTAGATGGTATTGCGTATCCTATTGACCGCAATAATATGAAAAGTTTGGAAGCGTCAGAGATAGACCTTCTGCGTCATGGGTTGCGGTTCCATTTCGGAGTGGGTGAGCTTTCTCTATCCTCCAACCGCGAGCGTCTTCAGTATGACGATAATACGGTTGGTCTGATTAAAGAAAAACTTATCGAAGTTATGAGTGAAGTCGGTAAGCTTCTGCGAGACAAGCTTGAAGCCCAAACATCTCTGCGAGAGGCAGCTCAATTTTTCCACGATTTCAAACAGACGCTTGCTTGTGCAATTCCAAAGGATTTTGAACCAATTTGGGAGGGACACCCGTGCGAAAGTATGATTTTCACTATTACTATCGATAGGCGAAATGCTTCGTCATATTATTATAAAGATGAAAAAGATATTAAGAAAGGAATTTTCCTAGATAGTTATTGCCTTGGGACCTCGCGGCGTTCGTATGATAAGGTCCTAAAGCGCGAAGAAACTACGACCGTAAAGTTGAATAAAGATACGGTGCTTTATGTCAACGATTTGAGCACTGAACGGGTGTCTCGCACCCGAATTCATCAGATTTTTAAGGACTCAGAAGAGAATAATACAGGTATCGAAACGGTACAAATCCTAACGTTCTCGGATGGTGACGTAGCTGGTGGTTTGGATAATTGTAAAGACGCTAGCAAAGCCAAAACAGATCTGCGTTTGCTTGGTATTAATATGCTTTCTTCCGTAACGTTGCCGGAAAAAGAGAAGCGTGCCAAGAAAAAGCGCAATGGTCGTGGTAAAAACCGTGGATGCATCGCTGCGTTCCTGTTGGATTCAACTTACGAGGGCTACCGATCTTGCGATAGTCGCTGGCGCCCATCGGAAATTGAGAAGAAAAGCACAGACGCGGGTGTCTATGTGATTGTGGAGAACCATAAAAAGACTATTTACAGTGGTAATCTTCAGCTTGATACTGTACAAGCTCTAGAAATTAAAGAGTTTCTTGGCGCCGACGTGGAAATTCACGGCATTCATAGCCGCGATCTGGAGAACTTAGGTCCTAACTGGGAACAGTTGGAAAACGTATTGAAGCGCGAATACGATGCCAAGCTAGGTGAGCCTTCCCTCACTGAGATGTGTAACGCAATTGGCGGCGCTCAGTACCTTATGAGCGGAACTGTCTCCGGCAGAATGTTTGATTTTATTACGAATAATATCAGCAAGGTTGAAGATAATAACGGAGCGCTTAAACGATACTTCGATATGTCTGAAAAAAGTAAGAATGATGCTAACAAATACCAGCAGCTTTGGAAAATAACACGGTTCGTATATCCCAAGGAATATGATAAGAAATTTGATGAAAAAAAGTCAAAGCTTTGTGCGCTTAAAAAGGAATTCGAAGAACGTTATTCTTTGTTGAATAAACTGGATTCTTGGGACATGCCAACTGCCGAGGCGTTTTTTGAATACATTAATCTAATCGATAACAAATACAATTCAGCAGACGATAAAACAGTTGACAACAGCAGCGCATCTGTTACAATGGCTGCTATCGCTTAAGGAGAAACACTATGAACAACGATAGTTGGAAAACGGATGGGCTGTCTTATTTGTTGGCGAACACTAGCCTAACGGTTGCTATGCCGGATGGTTCAAACAAGACAGTAAATAAAAGCGAGACGAAACGATTTAATGATGTTATTACGGCAATCCGAGAGGGTCGCTGGGAAGATGTTGTTACTCTACTCGACATTAAAACGAGTGTGGAAAACTTTGGACGTAAGCCTGACGGCAAGAAAAAGTTCGAGGTCCGCGATGGTGTTGTGTATGTCAACGACGAAACGTTGCCCTCAGCGCTTAGTAATCGCATCGTAGAGTTTGTCCGTGAAGCGCTGCCCCACGAACCACTGTTGCTCTTCTGGGAAAATCTGAAGAAGAACCCTAGCTTCCGGGCGGTAAATGATCTGTATGCTTTCTTGGAGCATAATAAACATCCAATCACGCCAGACGGTTGCTTCATTGCTTACCGTGGTGTAACCATCGATTGGAAGGACCAGCACACTAAGAAGATGGATAACAGTATTGGTGCTACGGTTGAAATGCCTCGCAATAAAGTGAATGAAAATCCTAATGAAACCTGTTCTGCGGGGCTTCATGTTGCGGGTTTCGATTACGCACACACCAGTTATGGCAGTGGTTGTGGCGGACACACGGTGGCAGTCAAGGTTAATCCAGCTGATGTGGTTGCCATTCCGGTAGACTACGCTAATGCTAAGATGCGAGTATGTAAGTTTGTTATTGTTCAAGAGATTGAGCAGCATTTGAATGACCGTCCGCTCTACAATGACGAGGACGAAGAGGATGAGCCAGACGAAGTTTGCGGCACAGACAATCGTGACTGCCTGCCAGAGCGCGATGTGGACAAGCTAATGGACGAGTACGAATACGGCGACAAGGATGATGAGTGCGACGAGTGTGGTTGTGTCGATTGTTGTTGCGACGTCACCGGTGTCGTTGACGATGACGATGACGATGATGATGATGATGAGGAAGAAGATGAAGATAAGTATTGTAACGAGTTCGGACTGCTGGCTGCACTCTCGTGCTCGCACGAATCTTCACCGGCGGCGGACACTGGCGCCGACGACGGCCCGGACGAGGCTCTGTTTCAGGGAGCAATGACCAGGTACGATTCTGGCGACTACGCTGGGGCGCAGGTGCTTTTCGACCAGTTGGTCGCCGAATACCCGGGTTCCGGCCGCCACGACAACGCGGGCTACCTCGCCGGACGCTGCCGATACCGCCAGGGCTACTACGGTAGCTGTCAGTGTCGTAAAGACGACGGTTTAGATTAAAATCCGTCGAGAGCTGTTATCCTCCACCTTAAGGAAGGTATATTTATGTGGCGAGAGTTTAGACGAACCACCAAGCAAGCTGATCTTTACTGGAAGATTGAGCAGGCTAGCGAAAGCTATACAACCGAGCATGGTCAGGTGGGCACAGATAATCCCCAGACGTTTTCAGATACGCCTGGTCCCAAAGGTAAAGAGGGAACAAAAGCATATGTGAATGCGGTAGACAACTGTACATTCAATATGGAACGTGAGATTCGTAAGAAGGAGGAGCACGGATACATTGAATATGTAGATGGTAAACTGGTAAAGAAAGCAATCACTGATATTGTTTTTAATAAATGTTTACCTAAAACATTTTGTGCATACAAACCGCAAACTTCTATCTCTGATAGTGCCCACGTAAAGATTTTCAAAAAGGGTAAGGCAAGATATTCCCGAAAGAGAGATGGAATGCAGGAACTTGCCGTTCACCACACTTGGGGCTGGGAAATTTATACCCGACGAATGGACCTAGCTACGGAAAGATTTCCTCTTCACATTGAACAGCTGGAAAAGTTAAACTTTGGAGTCGGAACTATCCTGACGGGGGAAATGATATGCGAATTCAAAGATAAGGATGACTTCACTTCGTTTGCTGTTGGTATTAGTAGAGTTTGTCGCAGCGATCCGCCAGAAGCTCGCAAACTAATCGAAGATGGAGAAGTGACTGAGCCTATTTTTTACGTGTTTGATATTCTTTTTAGCGATGGGCAGTCGTTAAAGAGTGTTAAATACGATACGCGCAGGGCAATGTTTACTCAAGCAATTGATGCAGTCCGCCCCGATGACCGCAAACAAGTTGACTATGTATCCATGATTAAAAACATTAACCCCGACAATTGGGAGGAGACTGCCAAGGAAAATTGTTGGGAGGGCTTCGTTATTGTTGATGGAGATTCTTTGCCGGGCGACAAGTTTTTCTCATTTGATGGGGACGCTAAACGACCCAAGGGTCACCACAAACTCAAACCTGTGTGGGAAGAGGATGTGGTTATCTATGCGGGTGTAAAGGGGACGGGCAAGCGGCTTGGTAGAATTGGTTCAGTACTGGTTGCTCAGATTCATCCTGATACAGGAGAGTGGATGCGCTGTGGTAAGGTGGGATCTGGGTTTACCGATGAGGATTTGGACGACCTAGAAATTACATTTAAGAAAAAGCACCTACCTATCTTTAGCAAAGAAAAAGAAGACGAGGTTGATCTAAACACTTGTGATGGTATTGTTACCATGATAGAGTATGGAGAACGCCAACCGAAGACTCAGAAGTTTAGGTTTGGTGTGTTCATGCGGACTAGAACCGACAAGGCTATGCATGAGTGCATTGCTCAGCGGCTTGCGGCAGAGGAATAAGTTATGAAGAAACCTTGGGAAATTGATGACAAAGACTACGACGAGTGTGAAAAAAACGACATAGACGAAGATGATTTTATGGAGAGTTTATGGAAAGCAATGGAACCAAACGAGTTCTACTTTGCTTTCTCAGAACCTTCGTGTAATAATGGGGGTGTAAACGAGGTCCGTCAATTAACATTAACTATCTGTCCAAAAGAGTATTACGACTTGGAAGGTTGTATTTACGATCAACATCCGTTGATGGGTTTAGTTACTGATAAATGGCCACAATATTTGTACGAACTTATGGAAGCAATGTATGAAGTAAACCTTTCCGGTTCAGATGAAGAGAAAAAAACAAAATGTAGAGATGACTTAGAAAAATTGGGACTTAAACACAATCCAGATATGGAACATTTTGTAAACGGTATCTAAGCGCGCACTTTCTGGTTCCCCTTCGGTGCGCGCTTTTGGGTGCGGCGGCTACCCCTTGTACTAAATTCCCCTTCAGTACAAAAAGCCCGGCAACGGGCGCCGCCATTCTTTAAGAATGAAAGAGTGATAAGATGCAACGATGGATGTACCTAGCGCCGTGGGCGATTCTCTTGCCGACGATCCTAGCTTGGGATCTCGCTGATGGCTCGCTCGCGTTTGGCGGCGAGTACTCATGGTGCGCTGGTTTCTGATGCTCACCATGAATTGCGTGGTGGTTCTGGCACTAGCCCATAATGACTAATTATTATGACGATCCTTTGTACGGTTACCCAATGTATTCGTACAAAAAGAAAGGGTTTGGCGATAAATTAGGAGAATGTTTTAGAACTATTAAACACTTGAAACTGAAGCGAAGAAATGCTTCGGGTGTACTGTTAATCTGCTCTGAGGATAAGTCTATTTATCTTATGAAGCGCTCCCGAATAGTTCTCCTATCTGGTACGTGGGCAATCCCCGGTGGCTCAATAAAAGAAGATGAGACTCCTTTAGTCGGAGCTTTACGAGAGTGTTTTGAAGAAATGGAATCTATACCCATTCCTATTAATAAAGTGGGCGAAATAAAGAACCACAATCCTTTCATAAAATATACAACATACGCTTACGATATTTCTCTTAAATCGAAAACGTATTGGAATCCAAAAATAAATTGCGAACATTCAGATTCCGGGTGGTTTTTTCTTGACAAACTACCAGAGAACGTGCATCCTGGTGTCAAGTACGCTATAAATAAGCTGAAGTTAAGGAGACGATATGGCTGACACGACCGGGGACGCCACCTTCTCAACCCTGAGTATTATGCAGCAATGGATGTGATTGACCGTATAAAATAACTGAACGTCAACATCTAAAAGCATTACGTGTAGTTACACCACATTTTACGAGTGTGGTATAAAGGTTATGCAAACGGAGAAGCAATGGACATTCAAGAGGTTCGCAACACGGTAATCTTTAATGCTGAACGGGTTAAACACCTAGGCAAATGGCCCAGTTTTGTCGATGAGGATTCACTAATCAAAAGGATCCCGAACGGTAATGATGCTCCTGGTTTTGATGCGGGAATAGCCTGTGCATTAGATTTAATACCAAGAGAGCAACAGAAACTTTCCGCGGCACTCCATGGGGCGTATACCACCAAAGCAATCAAACAAGTTAAGAACGAAATTTCTAATTTGGAGAAGGTAGCAGAGTGGGCAGATAAACGGATGTATGATTTGGAAGCTAGTCCTGCATGGAATGAGGCTGTTAACTCAGAAACCTGTTGGTGGCTTGCCGCCTCGTCAGTGTGTGAGGAAAATGATGGCGATGATTTAAGATTGATGATTCAAATTGAAGAGTTCAAACGTTTAGTTGATAACGATTATCATCGCTATATGGCATCAATGCGGCTGGTTGAAGAATTAAAAACTAGTTACCATATGGTGGATGGTATTGCGGTTGCTACTAAAGATGGTGGTATGCAAGCCGCTTACATTAACGGATGTTCTATTGCCATCATGGTGGCATATGATATTTGGTTTGTAGGAACTCATAAAGAATCTTTAGGGATTCCTAATACGTTTAAATGGTCGTCCAAAAAAGATGATAAGGGTCGTGCCATGAGTGGTCCAGCATGGAACAGCAAACAGTTTGTAAAGTGTGCTGACTTTACTGAGCTAGCCAACGTTCTGAAGATTGCTCGCGGTCATTTGGGTGTATGAATTACATTACGCGCCCAATGCGCAGAATTTCCACTGGAAAACTGCAAGGTCAGTTGTGGAAACTGACCGCCAGTGGTCCTTCTTCGCTGATGAAACAGCGACTCCATGCTATTTCTAGTAAGAAAAATATAATAACCATAAACACTTACTCGACTAAACCCGCATCAGCACGTGAATTGGCGTGTATGTATGATCGTATGGACGATATTTGTGTAGTTGCAAAGAATAAAGATGGAAATTATACTGGTTGGGCGTGTTTGTGGGGTTTTAATTCTAATCCGGGACCACGCATAATGATTTATGTTGCTGCACAGTACAGGAAAAAAGGCATAGGGTCAACATTATTGTCGAGATCAGTATCATATTTTAAACGAAAAGGTTATAGATCAGTATATGCAGAGCCGTGGAGTGTGCAATCGGTTCACTTCTTTAAAAAACATGGCTTTAAAGATGTCGCAGGTTTAGATTTTTTCAGCGCAAAACTAATTATATAATGCAATTATCAGACAGACAAAAACACTACGAGGATATTTTCGATTACGAAATTACTCCTGGGTTGCCGATCATTGTCCGTGCCAATGGTCGTCATTTTCGTAAAATAACGCGCAATATAATTAAACCCTACTCGCCGGAATTGGGTGACATATTGCACAACACTATGTTACACTCCGCGATGGAGATAGAAGGAGCTGTCTTCGGATACCAATACAATGATGAAATTTCATTTATATTGCACAGCGAAGATGCTTATAATAACCGGGTTCAAAAGATAATATCTGTCACATCGGGACTGACTTCTTTAAACTTCTTAAAGAATCTATTTGCTGCCGATGATCCTCCTGATTTAATTGGGGAAGCGTTGTTTGATTGTGCTGTGTTTCCTGTTCCTTCCTTGGTAGAGGCTTCTAATTACTTTATACTCAAACAGAAAGAGTGTAGATCTGCCGCTATTAATAATGCAGTGGAGTCTGAATTAACGAAAGTACATGGTAAAAAACAAGCGGAGGCAATTATATTCAAGAAGAAAACAGATGAGAAAATAGAGATTCTTGAGGAGTGTGGTATCAATTTTGACGAAGTATATCCTCAAGACTTCCGCACGGGCGCGTGTGTGTATAAAGTTCCGCGCCTGGTTAGAACCAAAAGCGGTGATATTAATCGTAAAAAGTGGGTACTAGACACTCAAGTTCCTAATTTTGTGCTGGATAAGGACTTCTTAATGAACATCTTTAGGTCGGGATGCGATGTGTTTAGGGAGGAAAGAGACTTGATTATCCAAAGCTAATAATTTACTATTTAATAAAGACATCGAGAATACGTGGCAACCCCAACTAAATCACAGCTCGTAGGTATGTCATGTGGTGAACATTGTATGAAGGATATAATTGAATGAATATTCTATATGGAACTCCTTACAATCCAGATAGAGCTACCCTGAATGAAATACCTTTCGACTCTATTATAAATAAAATCCAGAGATTGGCAATGATTAGAAAAGAAGAGTTAGAAGGCACTTTAAAATATGGAAGTCCGTCAAACGAAGATGAATTAGAAAAAGAATTAAAAACTATATGCAATATATTGGATAACATTCATGAACCTGAAACCTATTGAGGCGCTGGATCAAGCTATTAATTACGCAATCGTTTGTGAAACCCAGCATGAGCGTCCGAACCCTGGAAAGATTATTCAGGGCATGGGTAAAGAAGCGCGCGAAGCTCTGAGCAAATTAACTTCATGTGAAGCAAAAAAGATGTTATTTTATGATTGCACCGGATTAACAAGAGGTTCCCGGTACGCATATCATGATCAAAAATTGAAGGAAGAGTTCAACGGACTCATACGCAAGGGCGGAAAATAACTTTCTGCCCGTAGGTTCGGTCAACCTAGAAATTCCTATAAAGTTTCCAACTTGGTTCAACTCCAAGCGGGCGGACTATGAAACATCAATGGTATACATCATCGTACGAAACGAATATAATTTGTATCCATTGTAAAATGTCTCTCCTCAAAATTAGAAAAGATTTGGACAACCGTCATTACCCCTTAGCTTATACAAATTGCGACAAGCTTCTGATGGAAGCTCTTGACAGATTTGAAACATGCCCGTACCATACCTTGACGGACGAGATGATTAAAAGTATCATCGAATGAAACTTCCTCCCCAACACTCTTTTAAATGTCGCGGACCTATAGATCAGTGTGCACGTTGTGGTAAGTGGAGTGATGAATTGTACGGAGAAGTTATTAAAAAAGTTTCACACCGAGATTCTATTACTATGGACCGAAGACAGGTTGTTCTGGCTTATTCTTACTGCCTCACCGATGAAGAGCTTGCTATCCGAGATGTTTTGTTGTAAGTATGGTAGGTGTCGAGGTGAACAAGCCTGACGAGCAATACGTAGAAAATCCCCACGTTTTTATTTACGGCGATCAAATCTCTTACGAAAATAAATGTTTATGGTGTGGTATTTCTGTGATTTCTGTGTTAACAATGGCAAACGTATTAAATAATACAAAAGAGCTGTTCGGTTTACCGTTGACAAAAAACTCAGTTGATGTACACTACCCATGTCTCAATACAATTGAACGAACCATCCACGAAATAATAACGTAAGGTAGAATAATCATGCTTACAGACGTTCCCGTTACCAATCAAAAAGGCTTGGCGCGCATTTTTAGGTTCGGCATTCGTGATGGTAGAAATATCATGGTGCTGGGTCCTTCAGGTGGTGGGAAAACCTTCATCAGCGTAGATATTACGCACCAAGAAGGTTGTCGTCTCGTTTATATTAACCTCGCAGTCCTAGAACGAACCGATTTCCAAGGCTTTCCCGTGATTTCTGAGGACAAGTCTCTGGTTTCATACGCTACCCCTGACTTCCTTCCCTTTGCGAACACCAATGAACGTGACGAGCGAGCTGCATTGGAAGATTTGCTGCCATTGGTTCAAGAAAATAGGGACCTGACTGGCGAAATTTCCAAGCGTTTGGTGGCAGTGGACCTCCAAACACAAGCTCGCAAGATGGCTAACGCTATGCCTTTCCTATCGGAAGGTGCTCAGAAGTCGTTGAAACCAATGCTGAAGAAAATGATAGCAAATCTTCCAGAAGGGAAACCAATTGTATTCCTTTTTGACGAAGTTGATAAGGCTGCCAGCGAAACTATGCAAACACTGTTGGAGTTCCTACAATTCCACAGCATTAATGGTCGAAAACTTAACATTAAAGCTTGTTTGTTGACTGGCAATCTTCCCGACGAACATGCTGCTAGCCAGCAAATCTCGCACGCAATCACGAAGCGATGCAAAACCTATAAATTGGAGCTAGATTTTAACCAGTGGCGTGAATGGGCGTACGGTCATTGTGTCCATGACTTGGTGATTGGCTTTCTGACCGCTAACCCTGATATGCTTCACAAAGGTCCGCCCGACGGAGACCCAACTGCGTACGCTTTACCTTCTCCACGTACCTGGACCGACGCGAGCGATTCGCTTTGGGCGCTGGAAAAGGATGAATTGTTTCTTCAGCTGCCCCACGACGAGCTGGAAGGGTTGCAAAAACTTTTGATTGCTGGCAGCGTGGGTGATATGGCAGCAATTAAGTTCGTCAATTGGTTTAAATATTACCGCAAGATGGATCCGGTGGTCGAGGCTCTCTTGGAAAAGGGCAAGTTGCCTGACTCTAAAAAACTTAATGCTCAGGAGCTTTTCATCTGCGCGCTTAGCGCCTGCTCTCGCGTGTACCGGGAGCTGAAGCCTAAGAATGAGGATAAAATTAAACGATACTGCAAGAACGTTTACAAGTGGATTGGAACCCTTTCTGTAGACATTCAAATGGGTGCCTCCCGCATGGCGTTCGGCGGTGACTTCGACAACATTCAGAAGTATCGACTCTCTGAAATTGACGAATTTTCCAACGTCTTTAAGAACATCAAAAAGACGATGCAGCAACACAACATTTAAACATGCAAATCACTAATAAAACTCTGCTAGATCCTAAAGATTTGGGTGGAGATAAATTCAACGATTACAATCAGAAGATTGCAGTGTCTAAAGTGGCACTGGCAAAAAGCCCTGAGAAGGGTGGAATGCCATTCATCTACGCTTTTACTAGCACAAAAAATCATGTGTTAGAAGCGGTGTGGCTTCCCCATCTGAATGATAAAGGGGATATAGAATTCTTTAAAACGGCAGGTACGGACGGTAGAGAATATAAATGGAGCCCGGATTTGCTAGATGTTATGGGTCCGCGTGAAATTTCTATCATCACCGCCCATGAAACTTTTCATATGGTGTTGCAGCATTGTAATGCCCACCGCTCTTTTGGTAAACATAAGATGGTTTGGGCAATGTCTATTGACTACGTAGTTAATGGTATGATTGAACATGATTTAATTCAAAGCAATCAGATTTCTCAGTACGATTGCGAACGCGCACGAACCCAGGGAGGAATTCATCCTATCTGGAAAGATGGTCTTGGTGGTACAAAAGGTCCGGTCTACCTCGAAATTCTTATGAAGGATATCGAAAAGACCATGAAACAACTGGCAGCGGATAAAAAGAAGGGTAAAAAACCTATTAAACCGACCGGCAAGATTGCTGAGAATCAACCTAAGCCGCAAGTGTTACGACCGTATGCTGATTATAAATTGTATGGCAAGTCGGCGGAAGATGTTTATGATGAAATTATGAAGAAGTTGGAAGAGGAATGTGAAAAGAATGGGATGAAACTGTCTGATATAGTGGGAATAGATGACTTTCACCTCCCCGGATTGTGTCGCGGCTTGGGTGGTGGCGACCTTATGGATGAGCATAAAGAAAACGACATCAGTCGTTCCAAACTTTTGGAAGAGGTTATGGATGCAGCCTCGGCTGCACGACAGCTTGCCGGAAGTTTGCCATCATCAATCGAGGATGAACTAAAAAGATTGCAAGAGCCTCGGCTCAAATGGCAAGATATTGTTCGCCATGCTCTACAGACCACACGGCAAGATAAAGGGTCCATGAATGACTGGACTCGGATGCGCCGTAGGTTTGTTTCGTGTAGTCTTTATATTCCCAAGAAAAAAGACCAGAGTGTTAACTGGCTGTGTATGTTAGACACGTCCGGATCTATGAGTGATGAGGATATTGTCTACGGAGTTTCGCAGTTGAAGGTTTTGGACGGTCGTTCTAAAGGAGTTGTGGTCCCTTGTGATGCACAATGTTACTGGGATCATGCTGTAGAAATTCACGGGATGAGCGATTTGCCCAAGGTTAAACCTGTGGGTAGAGGTGGTACGGTTTTTCAATCATTTTTTGAAGAGTATGAAAAGAAAATAAGAATGGAAGTTAATCTAATCATTATTATTACAGATGGTTATCTTTATGATATGAATATGAAGAAGCCCAACTGTGATTGCGTGTGGGTAATTACTAACGATACTCCGTTCCAACCGCCATTCGGAAGAGTTGCTCCGCTGCGGAGTTATTAATTAAATACGGTACACTTTCTACCAATACTGTTATATAGTATTGGTGTGAAGATTACGACACTACAGCACGAAGTTCTAATTGGTGGGCTACTGGGCGACGCCTCTTTGGAACTATCGGGAAGGATGCGAAGTCCCAGGTTAAAGATAGAAAGATCTTACAAAGACATACAATATCTGCAATGGCAATTCAGTGTGTTTAGAAACTTATGTCATTCCGGTTTACATACATATAAAAGATATGATAAGAGATACGATAAGGTTTACAAATCCTCTTATTTAAGAACACGTCAGCTGCCAGAATTGCTATCATACTATAAAAAATGGTATCCAAATAATAAACGTGATGTTCCTAGAGATATAAAGCTCACGCCACTAACCCTAGCTGTCTGGGTAGCTGACGATGGATGTATTATAAAAGAAAAAAACTCATACATCATCAAGCTGTCCACCGAATCCTTTACTCCCGAAGGTGTAGACTATTTGAGATTTTTACTTAGAGATTATACAGGACAACATTTTCCTAAATACAAAAAACATAAAGATAAAAATCAATTCTTTATCAAAGCTACATCAGGTCCAGCAATATCTGTGTTGAAGATAATAAGGGACCAGATGAAAACAATGAATATGGGAAGAAAAATTCCACCAGATATGCCAGAGCGAGTGTTTAGTAGTAAGAATTATTATGAATTATTTAAATATATAAAAGACAATCCATGGTGTAACTGTGATGATTTGGTTGGTATTTACAATGAAAAAGGTGGGTTGAGATCTAGATTAAATGCCGCGACAAAACACGGGTTCTTGTATAAAAAGAACGATGATGTCGATGGTAGGCTGAAAAGATATTCTCTCACTGAGACGGGCAAGGAAGCGTTAAAATCTGACGGTATAGTTAATTTGCATTTATTTTCCAAAGGGTAAAACAATGATGGCATTAACATTAGTTTTTAATAACGGTAGGCAAATGAACGGACTGTTATGGTCCTGGCGACCGGAGGCGGGTTGGTTTGAGGCGCTGAATGAAAAAAACGGACAGATTAAACGCTACAAATTTAAAGATATTAAAGGTGGAACTCTCTGGCAAACCAGAGATAGAAAGGATAATTCCGGAGTGGAAAACATCCTTGAAAAAGCGGCTGCAGATGGGTACGAACCTTAAACCTACGAATACTTAAATGCACAAGCATACTCGTGGAGCCCGCACAGTGATTTATCCTTCACATCGCGAAGACCCACCACCGGTGCCGCTTCCTCCGCCTTTACCGGAAGACCCACCGGACTATTGGGGTGCGTATATGGGGGTATTTATCGTGCTGGTTGTAGGCGGAACGCTACTGTTTTGCTTGCTGCGTTGACTTGCCATTATGTGCTTAATTACCAATAAGACTTTTGAATTTGAGCATCATCCCATTGGGTTAAATCATTTCGTTCCGTTCTAATCCAGTGTAATTCTGGGCGTGTAGGTTGAGGTAATGGTTTACCATCCCACTCATTAATAATTACACCTTCTACATTGCCATCCGTTCGGATTTTTACCTTATCACCAATCCGATATGTTTCTGGTTGCTTAAAATCTTTAGCAATTATTGTCCCAGCGACGGCAGCCACTACCGCAGCCTCTGGTCCTATACCTAATTCGATCAGAGCAGCAGCAGTTTCTTCTACATTCTTGCCATCAATGTATAACACGGAAGCTTCTCGTATTACATGCATGGCGTCCATGTGGTTTTTAACTGGACCGTGTTGCATCGGTCCACCTTTCAACCCTACTAAGCTAGCAATTTTCATTAATCTATCAGTACTAGAAGCCATTTTAAACTCCTTGAGTAATATCTTGCCGGCCACGGCGGCCAACATAGCTTGATCCGGATCTATACCATCTTTCACCAACTCTGTCTGCGCTTCTTGTACTGTTAATCCGTGAGCAATCATCTGAGCTGCTCGTTGTATTAATCTAGCGGCACCATTTGGTTCCAGGATACCGCTGAACTCGGCTGCTTTCTTCTCAAAATAACTCGCTAACTTTATAAGTTTATCCACGTTATATCCTATTAAGGAACCTTAAATTAATAGCAGAATATTCATGGGCTCAAAAAAACCTGAAACTTGGCATGATATAGTTAAAAAACTCCACACTAATGCTCCTATGGTTAAGGGGCACAACTGGATAATAGTTGGAGGTGGCGGAGGTTCTGAAGCTCGTTCCTGGAGCCCCAACTTTAGCAACCCTGTCAAGGCAAAACATATCAAATACAAATGTCTCAAGTGTGGAGCAGCCGCCACCAAAGAGGTGGGCGGAGAATTTCTGCTGGATAAATCTGAGTACCAGGATTTAACTTGCACCGAGGTGGCGATACATGATATCATAGTGTAAGAGATATAGAAATGATTGTACCATCCGATGAAGTAATTCTGCTTCGCAGAAAATATATACAATTACAAGATGAGCTTGTGTCTTTGAAAGAGAAGATGCAAAAGCTATGCGATCATGATCTAGTAGTTGCATCTAATTCTAGTTCAGATTTTAGAATGTGCGAAATTTGTGGGAAAGAATCACTCACTTTAGGAGATAGAAATAAAAGAATTACACAGCATTCGTTTGATAATCTACGAAGACGACTAGAAGATATTAATTTCGTCACATCATATGAACGACCAGTTAAAGATGTAATTGAATGAAATTTTGCCACGTCAGCGATTCGCATGGATATTTCCCAGATCTACGGGGTGATTTCGACTTCGTAGTTCATTCAGGGGATTTGTTTCCTAATAGTAATAACGGTAGATATATTAACAAGAGTCGGGATAAAAAACAGAGAGAAATAGAGTTCCAAAGAAGTTGGATTAGAAGAAAATCGGATACCATTCATAAGTGGTTACGAAGTAAACCATTATTATACTGTGCTGGTAACCATGACTTCTTTAACCCTTGCGATTTGTTAAACGAATTGGGGGTGGAGACAATAGATCTAACCAATAAAAGTGTAGAGTATGCCGGTTACAGATGGTATGGGTTTCCTTATGTTAACTTTCTGGTAGGGGAATGGAATTGGGAACTAGATAAGAACGAACTGTGGCAAAAAACTCAATGGATGATGAATAAAATCTCTGGAGATACGGATATTCTAGTTGCTCACGATCCAATTTATGGAATACTAGACGAATCTTGGGGAGAACATATTGGAAACAATTTTATTCAAGATGCCCTCACGTATCGTGAGACTGCCATAAAATTGTACCTACATGGACACTGCCACGAGAGCCCAGGCTTTATTCGAATGGAAGAGTTAGATCTTTCAGTAAGCAATGCTGCCTACGCTCCACGCATCATAGAAAAAGTAGACGATAGTTGGGAAGAGGTTAAAGCATGAAGGTAAAGATCGATCTGACACCTTTTTTTGAGAACAGTTCCTCGGCTGATATTCTTGGCGAATTCTGCTCTGGCGGCTCGCTTGCTCAGCTAGAACGTGAAATAAAAAAAACATTACAATAAAAAGTTGTTGCCTTTGGTGCGTCAGTTGGGTAAACTGGGTGTCAAGAAGGCGAGACGTAGAACTACGTACCAATATAAAAAATGGTATTACTTGGTATGAAAAACACAAATACATTTTCCATAAACACTTTGTTGCTTTTATTCTTTAGAATGGGAGTATCAATTGTATTTATGGTGATTGCTTTTGGTAAATGTCCACCCATTTGGGCTGCCTCTATGATGTTTGGATGGTGGTGTTTAGATGGTATTTTGGGAGTGGAAAGGCTTATCAGTTGGTATAGGAAGGGACCGCCGGAATTGCCAGGTTTAGATGAAAAACAATATGTAAACATGGGCAAATTGGCTGAGTTATCTTTGATTGGTTTGATGGTAGAAACTTTTTGGGCTTGGTGCTTTGTTTTTGTAGTCTATTTAATCACAGCTGCAATTGGCGGATTGCCAATGCTCTATGCAATAACTCCATTCATATTGTTCACAGTTTTAATAGACATATACTCACACTTTAGATTGCGCACATTGCGGGAAGGAAAATAATAATGGAAAACATCAGGTTCGGCTACTTTGAAGTGGCTACTAATCAGGGCAAAGGTTATATTTGTGTAGCATTGAAGCGTCCGGCAAAGGGCGATCCACGGCACGAAGCTGCCTTTGCTTATTGTTCTCCAAGGGAAAAGGTCTTCTCCAAGAAGCTGGCACGGAGCATTGCTCAGGCGCGGCTGGAGAAGAATAAAAAGGTAGTTTTCGATCACTATGGTGGCATCAAGGGAGCGTTTGTGAAGGCGCTGGGAAATGCGGCGGTGGGCTCTGTTAGCCCGCGACCTGACGTTATTCCAACTAGTTTTGACAAGGGAAGAATGGTCCCCGGCTGGGTCAAAAAGAATATGCATCGGGGAAGTATGAGTTTCGGTCTGCGCGGACAAGATAAGCGCCCAACGGTTTCTTGGAACCGTCACAATTTCCAGGTTGGTTACATTCAGGTTTCTCCCACTGAGACCATAATCGTATGAGTGAACCTGCAAACACTAATTCTCGGTATGATATCCGTTGGCGAGCACTGAGTCGCATTTTCCGATACAATAAGCTGTGCAACTTATCCGCTCCAAAAATAATCATACAAAACGAAGTAGATCTAGTTCAAAAATCTGTGAATGAAATGGTTCCAGAAGATGTGATTTATATAGCAACGAACTACGCTACATTTGCGGGAAATATGAATGAAGAATAGATACTATTTAATAGATGACGTACAATTCGGAACCAAAATGATTGAAGTTCCGAAGCGTATCGATAAAAAAACAATTGAAGCCGCCATTAAACTGGTGTTTAGTAGTTGCTATTGTGTCATTGAATCTTTGAAATGGATAGATAATAGCCGCTCGCGTCTCGATCAAAAGTTTATCGCTCCAATAGAAGAATATTTTGTACCTACTTATTTTTTAAAGGATAATTATTCTGGTATGTCTGAAAAAGATTTGAAGAAGTTAAGTTTTGATCATTTAGATGATGAACTTTTGTCCATATGTTCTGAAACGTTTATGCGTCAAATATTCTACCTTTGGAATAAGAACGACTTTAGTGGTTGTATGCATCCGGGAAATGAACGTATCGTATTTGCATATTTAAAAGCCAACTATAAAATCCTTTTGAAAAAGGCTTACATTAAGGATGTAGTAAAATGAAGATTCAGTTCTCCAATGATTCTAAGAGGTTGCTCGACGCTCTCGCCCGGCACGGATTGTTTGGTGAATCTCGTGAAGAGGTAGTCAAACGTTTAGTGGATGAAAAGTTAAGAGAAATTGTGTTACAGGGTTGGATGGGTACTCCTGGCATACCAAGCGGAGAAACACAACCTTTGTTCGAGATAGATCCAAAAATTCGTTGACATACTTCTTCGTTATGATATACTCCCTAATATGTGGAGCCAAACCGTATCTTTGATTGAACTGCCTGAGCTGGCAGAACTAGTTGAAAGGTATGGTATTTTCGATGGTCCGACTCCTCCCTATGTTCTCGTAGGAACTCTAGAACTTAAGCGTGGCAAACATCTTACAGGAGTTTTATGTTTTGCCGGTAATGAATTTCACTCACGCCTGTTGGCTAAAAAAATGAGTAAATATGGGACAGTTCAAATAGAAAGAACGAAATCCCACCCGGAAGGGGAAACATTTTCAATTGATGCTGTAGAAAACTTTGATAAAATGTTTGGACATATCTTTCAAACAAAAGGAGAGACAGGAAAATGAACAATAAACTGAACGATAAACAAATTGCTGTCATTCGTGAGCTGTACGAAAACAGTGATGAGTTTCGCAACACTGTTGCTCAGCACGTCAACAAAAGAGTGAGCGAAGCTCAGAAGCTGTCGAAGCTTTTCGGTGACGTTTCGGCTCCGGACGCACCTGCTCCCGAGAAGCCTAAGCAGCGGAAGCGTCGGAAGTCTAGCAAAAAGGGACAGTCAAACCATCCCTCAGCTATTCTTGGAGCACTTGGTAGCAAGAGCATGACGCGCAGCGAAATTGCGACTGCACTGAGTAAGAAGGGTCACGACATTGACGAAAAAACCTTAAACACTACGCTGTACAACATGAAAAAGAATGCAGCGAAGGGTAAGGATGGTTTGGAGGCGCAAGGCGATCGTGGTAGTATGAAGTATACTGCTGCTGTAAAGAGCTAACGTGCCAAGACATTTCGAGAACATATGGGTGGAGGCTGAGAAATATTCAGATGGCGATGTAGCTTCCATTGTCTCGAAATTAAAACTAGAACTAGACCATCTAAACGAGGATAGCCCAGAGGATCAGCTCACTGAATCCTTTGGGCTAGTCTTGTTTCTACTAACTAATTTGTCAAAGAAATTTAACGTCAACGTAGCTGCTGCTTTACAGCAAGCTATCGATGATTATAAAATAGATTCGATGGAGTAAGTGTTAATAATAAAGCATATGCAGTACTTGACAAACGTTGTCAAGTCTGTTATATTATGAGTATGAAAACAACATTAATTGCTTGTGCTTGTATGGGAGCCCTCTTGTTTCCGAATGCTGTCGTGTCTTGCATATCTATAGCAAGTAAAGATGAGCCTCCGGAATATGTAGACATTGAAAAGGTTCTGGAAGATATTGATGTTAGATTAGACGAGCTAGCTGCACCTATACCCAAAGTTAGGTGGGATAATGATGGACACATCTTTGGACATCGCTATCCTTTAGCAGAAGAGTTGCTTAAACCAGAGTTTAAACTAACTGGTCTTTGTAAAAATGTTGTTATCAAAGAGTGGAGAGGTGAGCGCTCTGCTAATGGTATGAGTATTATTGACAATACCTGTAACCAGACTATTGAGGCGTTCTTTCCCTTTGTAAAGGAGCGCGGTTTTACAGTTAAAAAAGACGTAAAGCCTCCCCTTATCAGCGTTTCCATTATTCCTTGGAACCCGGAGACTAATGGTCGGGAATACCGAGCTTTAAATGATGCGAAATGGAGATTTAATAGTCGAGAAAAGTTCTGTAATACGGATGGTCGGGTTTGTAATATTTTGGAAACTTCAATCCCGTTACTTGCACACGCTGACAGGATTAGTAACTGGATTTTTATAATGAATGATGTAGAGATTGTTGATACTTGGATGCCTTCGTTTAGTAGTGTGTGGGCTCACGAGCTATTCCATATCTGTAGTTATACATATGGCGTTTATCATAGCTTTAAAGGTGATGCGGCTAAAAAAATAGCTCAAGAGGAACAGTTGACAAGGAAGTTTACTAAGCATCTTGGGTACCAATACAATTAAAATGTATACCTGCATAAAAAAGACAGCTAGCGGTTTTATTGCCGGACTTTTGTTGTTCTCTTGTTCACACATTATACAGGAGCCTATTAAACCCAGTTATAATGAGTTAAAATCGGACCGAGAACTAGAGTTGGTTGATGGTATTATTTCAACCGGAATATCTAATTTGTCCCAACCTAATTTACCCAGACTTAAAGTTAAAAAACACCGCTATCCCATGCCACATGAGCTACTTAAACCAGAGATTAAATTGACCGGCGTTTGTGAGGGTGTGATTATCAAAGAGTGGAGAGACGTAGGACCGACTGAAGAAGATATTAATGTTGTTGATGAGAATTGTAACCGCGCAGTTAAAGCGTTCTTTCCGTTCGTAAAGGAACGTGGGTTTACGGTCAAGAAGAACGTGAGATTCCCTCTCTATGTCTCTCTGCTTCCCTGGAATTATAAAGAAGGTGAGAGCTACCGGGCGCTCAATGATACGAAATGGAGATTTGCCGGGCGCAACGGTTTCTGTGATATGGATGGAACAATCTGCGCGGCTGACGATGAGCCTCTTCCGCTGATGGCGTTTGCGGATCGATACAATAACTGGATATTTATAATGAACGATGTGCAGCTGGAGAGTCCGGTGCTACCTTCGTTCGGTAGCATTTGGTCACACGAGTTATTCCATACCTGGAGCTATCATTATAAAGTTTTTGCCCAACATTCTGGTACCAGTAATCAAAAAATTGCTTATGATGAAAAGTTGGCGCGGGAATTTACCGAGCATCTTGGTTACAGATACAACTGATAGGCATAATTGACCATCAAAACGATGGATTATATTAGAAATATCTGTAAATTAGCAGACAAATATGAGCAAATAGCATTCGCTGCTGAGGAAGAGACTGCGGCGAGAGTTCCTCACCCTTTTGAGCACACACTGCCGTCCGAATCTCCTGGAGAATTACAAACACAGCAGGAGATGGTAGATTTTGAATACATTCCAGGTTACGATAACTTCGCAGAAGCTTTAAGTCATTTACGAACCGCATCTGGTTTTGTTGACGCAATAAAACCACAAACGTATCGGATATTTGCTGTTAATAAGTTAATTATAGATGCTTCCAGACGAATAGATGCCGGGATGAAGCAGGTATATAAAGCTGTGCCAGCTGATAAGTTACAGGCTACTCGCTAGCTTGCTTAAGTAGGTAAATAGAAGTCTCGGAATCACTACACTGAGCCATAATCATGTCGTCCAAACCGAGCGTCATATCTTTACTTTCTTTAAGTGACTCGTAGGTTTCCTTACCGATGGCAACGCAAGCTAATTCAATAGATAATGAATTGGCAAGATGGTTATCTGAGGAATATTTAGCTACCAGTTTTTTAACTAAAGCCATTTGCTGATTTTCATCAAGGGAACCGTTGCGGAATAATCCAACAGTCTTTTCAGCAGCTACATCTAATCTTGCCTGGGCTGAATTATAAATTCTTTCAAATAGTAAATGGTTTCCATAAAACTGTGGAGATTTACACTTCCAATGACTGAATTGGTGAATTGTAGCTGCCGCAAATAGATAAGCTACATAAACATTCATTAATTTACCCGCACCTTTACGAGTACCTTCCTTTTTTAAATCACCGTACTGGTCTAATACTGTCATAAATTCCTCTGATTCGATGCAATATAATTACTAGCTTGACAAAGAGCTACAATGTGGTAGAATAGACCAGAAAAGGAACAGCGATCCAGCCTCTTGGAAACTCGAACAAGTCGCGAAGTTCATCGAAGAGGCGGACAGCGACAAGCCAATTTGCACGCCCAAGTAACTGGAGAAAGCCATGGAGAATCTAGCGGGAAACGAGAAGTGCGACGCCCACATTCGGCACGAGCTAATGCGTGCCCGCATTCCGGCGGTGGACGTACCGAGGGAGGACAAGAACCCGGACGTGAAGTACAGCGTCGAGGGGCGCATGGGGGAATTCCGGTTCACGCGGGCCTGGTACTACTGGGTGGTGAGCGGACCCACACCATTGGAGATCGCCAAGAGGTTGCACGAAGATCCAATCGGCAAGGAGGACGTGCGCGTGACGGGTCACTGCGGTTGTCCTCCACCTGAGTACCCATGGGTCAAGCACTACGATGAAGATGGTAAGCAGTTATTCCGAGATCCTGACGGTGAAGAGCAGCGCAAGTACAAGCGCTTCATTGAGAAGGGTATTCTCGATCAAGAGGGGTTCGACAAGGCGCGTTGGGTGAAGGACGAAGAAGAGGAAGCTGCGGTAGCTGTCACGTCGGTCGTGGAGCTGTATCACATCGACACGGACGCCGGGCTTCGCCTGTTCGTGGATGCCGTCCGCGATCTGCCGGCGGCGCAGGAGCAGCAACTGTCAAACAGAGACGGAGGGACCGTGACAAAACTCAAAGGACTGACCGAGATAGCCTCTGACTGCCAGCGCGAGGCTATGACGCTTCAGGAGAACCGCACTGGCAAGGTGGGAGCCATCATCGAAGCTGACCGCCTCGCAGTCCGTGCCGATGAGCGCGAGAAGTGCGCGAAGGTAGTAGAAGAGATTGCGGAACTACGACAACTGCTGGCGACGGCGGCCCAATACCCGAACGCTCTGGTTGCTAGAGCAGAATTGCGGGAGGCGGTTGCCCGAGTCCTACCGGCCCTGCTTGACACGGCTAAACTGTCGCTCAAGGTGGAGGAAACACTAGCTGCGCTTCGACACGGTATCCGCCGCGGCTTGAAGCCTACCCAATGCAAGTTTGAGTACGACCGTTTACACGGCGCGTGCATCGCGTTGATGAGCAGGGTCTGCAAGGAGTGCGGAGGCGATGGTGGGGACATTGATGCGCTCAAGAAGAGTCACGCCGAGCCTTGCTGCGAGCGGGACACGGACGGGGACGGGAGCTGCGACAGGCACAGGGATGAGCCTTACCTTAAGTGGTACCAAATAGAAGGCACGGAGAATCGCCAGGGCGTTGACCCCAACACGGGCGCGACGCTGGCCATGATTGACTATGAGGGTGGGGAGTGGTCGTTGTGTGTAGGTGATTGGTGTGTGGGCGAGTTCCCGTACCTATCTCACGCCGAACGTGCCGCCGAACAGTTCCTGCGCAACGAAGAGGCAGACCGACAGACTTAACCACGCGCAACCGCCCGGCCCCTTGCAGCGGGGCAGACGGCGGGGGGGTCGGGCAGGCGCACTAAGGAAACGAAGGAGGACAGGATGAGCAAAAACCTTCCTCAACGGACGTTGCGCTGACTGTGCCACCGACAGTCGCCGCGAGTAGCAACTGTCATTGCTAGAAGAAATCTCATGAAACCAAAGCGAAAATATAAGCGAAAAGTAACCTCCCGGCAGTTTGTTTCTGTTCCGGAAGGGGTATCTGTTGCCGTGATGGGAGACGTTCACGAGCACGAGGAGCAGTTTCTCGCCATGCTGAACGAGATTCGACCCAGAGAAGATATGTGGCTCGTCTCTCTGGGTGACATATACGATAAAGGCTTCGGGATAAAATCAGCGGAGCGGATGACGGACGAGCTTATGCGGCTCCAAGAGAAAGGCGTGTGCTGTGCCGTTCGTGGAAACCATGAAGTAAAACTAATCCGAAAAGCTCGCAAGACCCCCAAACAAACTCCGCAGTTAAAGTGGTGGGCTAACCAACCTTTAGCTATTACTTTTAATTTTGCAAACAGAACTACCGTTACGGCTTTGCATGCGGGCGTTACTCCGCTAATGACCGAGAGCGATCTGGGTCATGGTGTGGAAGTAGTATACATTCGCGACGTAGATGAAGAAGGACAAATGATTCCATTGGTGTGGAAAAATATTAATGGGGTTCAAACGCTAGTTAAATCTAAAGAAGGTGGTAGCGTTTGGCACGACGTTTACGATGGGCGATTTGGGTACATTGTATCAGGACATGCTGCTCAGAGAGATGGCGAAGCTAAACTGTTTAATTACTCTTCTAACTTAGACTCCGGAGTTTATGATACTGGAATACTTACGGCTCAAATCTTTAATGACGAGGGTAAAAGTACCAAACTGGTTACAGTAAAGGGTACTGCTTTTAAGCCGGAATTAAATATTAATTACTAAATGCTATTTATCATTGAGTACAAAGCTAGAGAATCTTATTTCTTTTTTACTAGTGTTAAATTTAAACAGGGAGAAGGTAAAGTTGGTCGAGCTATAATTATAGCTTCAGATGAAAACGAATGTGCAAAAAAAGTAGATAGCATTTTAAGAGATAAGATTTCAGACACTGAAGATTCTGATTTTCTAATTCATACCGGATTTAGAATTTTAAACGTTTCTAATGGGGCTGAATATTCTAAAGGTTTTGAATTGTTTATGAGTGAAACAATGCCTTCTTTAGATGCTGTTGTAAAAAAGATTAAAAATCAGTACTACGAAGCTGTAATAAAAGATGTAATATTGTGAGGTAGAAATGTTACTCAACCAAGCTCAGTATAAAGAGAATACAAGGATCTTAAATAAGCTTGCAGATGAAATCCAAACATTAATTGACGATGTTAAAACAAACTGGAGTGAAAAAGAAAACGAAGACGAAGACGAAGATAACAAATGGGGCATCGGTAACAGTTTACAACGCGGTATCTATCTTGGAAAATTGGGAGCCTTCACAACCTGTCTACAGCTATTTAGAAACCGGGCTGACGGGGCTTATAAAATGGAGATGGAAGCCGCAGACGTAAAGATACTCAATTACGTTAAACAAATAGAGAACCAAATACAGGCGCTTAAAAATATAGCTGAAAAAATAGAAGCTGCTGCTCCCAATTCGGGAGCAAATTTAATCCTAGATCAGGCAGCATTATTAGAGATTGTGCCTAAAGATATTAAATTGATTCTCAGACAAACTGGATCAAAAACAAAGTAACCCAAACGTCGAGCGCGTCATGGCATTTCATCTAGCCAAAAACACATTAAAAACAATTGTCCGGACAATTGTCCGATCAGCCGATCTAATTAACGTATGTTAACAGTAGTTATACAGTAGTTATACAGTAGTTTACAAATAGCAACGTAAGTTGGCAGTTTTTTGATACTAAACAAGTGTTCAGCATGAAGAAGCCAGATTTGCTGCCAGATATCGAGGAATACCTTGAAACTGTTAATGAAAATGCTCCGGTCAGCCCTAAAGGGCTGGATGAATTACTATATAAAATTAGAGCCTCCACCGGTTTAAGTAAAGATACTTGTTCTATTCTTATTACTTTATTCTTCCAAGAGATACGTAATCAAATCCTGCGAGGTAACTCTGTATCGATAAAGAGATTAGGAAAATTTCTAATATCTAAAAACAAACGCAAGATTTTTCCCAAATTTAAACTGTCTAAATGGTTGAAAAGCAAATTAAATGAGTGAAATTACTGACAAAGATATTGCTAAAGCCTCATCTACCTCTTTAGTTAATTACATTGTAGCATATAAGTTGTTAAATTACAACAAACCGTTGGCAATTAAGTGTATGGTAGAGTTAGATCGTCGTAGAAATGCTGGAGATGAATTGAATTATGAAGATCTTGTTGAGGAAAAATTAAAAGAATGGAAAGCAAAAGTTCCTAAACCTTTAGAGTTGAAATCTCCGATGGACTTTGCTAAAATCCTAGCTAACAAAGATGACTGAACTACTTGTACAAAAATACTTACGCTCCGGCAAAACGTTGGAAGAGTTACACCAAGATCATGGTGTGAAGTCCTACGTATGTAACGGAAAGATCGGTCTTAACTACGAAGCTAAGAATACTGATCCTGTAGCATGTGAATGTCGTGGACTAATCCTTCGTGAAGGTTCTTACGATATTGTTGCGTGTCCTATGTTTCGATTCTTTAATATGGAACAGGGAGATGTTGCAGCAAAAATCGATTGGAATCAGGCAGCTTTCGAAGAAAAAATAGATGGGTCGGCAATTATAGTTTATAATTTTCAAAACAAATGGATGTGTGGTACTCGTGGTCGTCCTGAAGCTGATGGTACGATTGATGATGGCGATCTAAAGTTTTCTGATCTTGTGGAAGCTGCGGTTCATGCAATGAACCCTGGTAAGAATCTTCAAGATTTAATGAACGATATGCAGAGCGTTGAGACTGACCCAGATGGTTCTTTAGTTAAAGCGGCTGACAGGACGTTTGTATTTGAGTTGACCTCCCCGGTGAACCGTATCGTCTGCAAATACCAAACGATTAAATTGACCCTCCTAGCGGTTCGTAATAATAAGAATTTAAAGGAAGAGTCGCCAGAGGGTTGGGAGCTGGAGTCGTATGGATTAACGACTCCCAAGCTTTATGACTTCAATAATGTTAATCACATGATTCAGGTAATCCGAGATTGGAATCCCGAAGATCATGAAGGTGTTGTAGTAAAAGACTTTTACTTTAATCGAATTAAAGTAAAAAGTCCCTCATATTGTGCTTTTAATAAAATGCGGGATTCCTTATCCACATCTCTTCGCGGTTGTATTGAAGTAATATTGCTGGGCAAAGACGACGATGTAATCCCGATGATGCCGGACATGATTGCAAAGCGGATTGTTGCATTAAAACCGTTGGTCCGAGAGGTGCTGAAGCAGACCGAGCGGGATTATGCAGAGCTAAAAGACATCGAGGATATGAAAACCTTTGCATTTTCTGCTAAAGAAAAGCTTTGGCCGGCAGCATTGTTTGCTTTAAAGCGTAACAAAACTCCGGACTTAAAAACGTTTTCTTTGGGCAACGATCGGGGAGCTGGAGCAAAAATTCCTTCCAATGCGACGAACACTATGCTAGAGTTGTGTCGCAAAGTGAGCCCAGAGGTGGTTGGAGGTTTGAAACTTTCTATTGTACCGAGTGAGTAAGTGTCGGGTGAATTAAAAACCTTATTGGAAGCTCTGCCCGAATTTGTTAATGATCATACTTGGGTAAAAGGAGAACCGCAATACGACTTCGAGCAATACGACGCGAAATTTTCAAATAAAGAGATATATTATAGATGTTCTATATGTTGTGCCCAGATTTGGCAATTCGATAATCCAGTAACATTTAGGTTTTGGACAGTACATAAGGGTTTTGTTAAGCCAGTAAGCTGTTCTGAACTGATAATTGAAGATATTATATGTTAAACATTGCTCCGCGCATTATTCAGACGGAGAAATACTTATTAAAAGTACGTACTCATATTATTTCCAGATTTGGTAAAGAAAGTGCTTTTAAAAACAACATAAACGATCCAAAACATACAATCCACATTCCAGGATTTAAAATAGATAGCACGGGCTGGGCGCTTTCGTCTTCTTCTAAACTAAACGATCCAACTATTCTAGTAAATGAGGTGTTTGATATTGTTTTTATGCACATAAAAGCATCCGCAGATTGTTCTTATGGATACTCGCCAAGGGATGTAGTTCTTGTGGAATTTGTAATCGAATCACCGGATGGAATTCATGTAAACCAAGTAGGAATGGGTTCCATGCCTGGTAATGTACCATTATTTAACAACCCTAATACATTTTCCAGAGCATAGATGTCAAACGTTGGCGAAGGAACTCTCGTTTATAGTCGGTACCGGGGCGACTTCAAACTTATTGTTGAAGTCGATCCAGGTATAGCTGTATTCTATCGCACACTAATACCAAAGTCAGTTAGTATTCAATCTCCAAAATATACACCACATATTACAGTTATTAGAAAAGAAACTCCACCACATTTATATATGGGACGCACACCAGTCCGAAACTATAAGATTCGAATACAATTCTAATATATGTAATAACGATGTGTATTGGTGGCTTCCTGTGGTATGTCCACAACTGAATAAAATTCGTCAAGCTCTTGGGTTGCCAGAGTGGAGCGAGTTATCTCGTCCACCGGATGGCAGCGATAATTTTCATATAACAATTGGTAATACAAAGAATGTTTAAATGGTTTGATGGTGCGCCAGATTGTGTTTTCACTCATACTTGGGTTGAAAAACTTGGGGGAACATACTCAGGGTCAGGCACCGATGACGTTTTTTATATGTGCTCAAAATGTAATTCTCAAATTTGGAAGTTTACTGATGGTGCTCCGTTCAGGTTTTGGAAACCTTTCTTAACTCCTAAACGGGGGAAGTATTGGTGTGATCCGATAACCTGTAACGACGTAATAGTAGAACAGATCATACGCTAATGGAATTACCAGCTTGGATTAACACTCGAATCCGCGACATTTTCAATGTGTGATATTGATCATATAATCCTGACTAACTTTTTAAACCAACTGGGACCTCGCAATTTATTTGCGGTAAAGTCTCACGAATGGTTTTACAAACATCATAGTTACAACTGGTTAAAAGATGTTCGTATTTATTCGTTTGTTTGTATGGACTGTGAAGCAAAATTAACATTAAACACTTTGTCGGCTGTCGAGTACACGGACATTCAACGCTTCACTGATCAGGGATCAGATTTTCTATCATGTAAAGAACGTGATGTAGCAGATGTAATTTGCAATGAGTAGATTTTCGGAATGTAGCATGCCACAGTTTATTAAACCAATAGTGGGAACTCATCATTTTAATACGCAACAGTTTGAGTACTTTGATACCATGAGAGAAGTTGGGACGTGTAAATATTGTGGTTTAAAAATAGTTGCTGGTAGTAAATTGTTTTTTGACGGTAGTAGATTGGCGTTCGACGCGGACTGGCAACGTATTGGCAATGATTGGGAATGTAATAGTTTAAATTTGACTTGCAAAGAGTTTATGGTAAAGGAAATAATTGAATGACTACAATTGCTCAAGCAAAGAAGCGTATTCTTACCAAATGGGATTGGAATAACGCTGATACTAGTTATCCTGTAATCCTTTGGGGTCCTCCGGGCATTGGAAAAAGTGAGATAGTAATATCTTTAATTTGCGAGAGAATGATTGATGATTTAAAGATTCAACATCATAAAGACGTTAAGGAAATTGATAAAAATGGTGAAGAATATCAAAAATTAACAGCAGACTTAGAAAAGAAGTTAAAAATACTCAATTTTGATTACGTTAGCCACGAATTGTTGGAGTTTATTTCTCCGCACTGTTTAATGTTACGCTTGGCGGAGCGTCCTATTGAGCAATTACAAGGTGTAATTGTACCATCTTTGTCAGAGAAACAAAATTTTGCCAGATTTGTTATGCCCGAAAACCTTGTACGTCTTAAAGAAAGCAAATGGGGTATTGTATTTTTAGACGAACTAGATAAAGCATCTGATTCTAAGTTTGGAGCAGCTACTCATATTTTAGAAAACAAAGTGATAGGGGATCTCCAATTAGGAAAAGGTTGGTATGTAATGGCCGCGGCCAACCGGGAAGAAGATTCTCACTTATCGAATCCAATTCCTCCCGAGCTTCGTAATAGATGTGCTAACATTGAAGTCGAGGGTGATCTTAACACATGGATCAAGTGGGCGGTTAAACATAATGTTCGTAAGGATATTATTCTTTTTCATAAATTCAAGAACGGGGAATGGTTATGTAATTACGACCTTGAACAAACGTATGCATTTCCCACCCCACGCTCTTGGGTAATGGCAAGTAGAACAATTGATCGTTTACAAAAAGAAATTAATCCAGATCCAAACGACCTTAAAGCGATGGAGAAGTTTAACGATCTAGTTCGGTATGAATTGATGGACTTCGTGGGTAAGCAAGCTCAGTCAGAATTCTTTCAGTATCGCGAACTGTATCTGAAATTTAATGTGCTGGAGATTTTAGATGGCAAGGTACGTATTGCTACCAAAGATAACTGTCCTAATGAGACTACTTTAATTAGTGATCAGTGTATTGCCGCGTTTGCGATGGCAGATCAGATAACTCCCGACCTATTGGGCAACAAGGGAAGTGAAAGTCAATCTTTTAAATTCCAAGCTGACAAAACTAGGATGCAAAACCTAACTAGATTTATCGGTGATTTATTACCCGAGATTCGTACTATCTATTTGCAACAGATTCACACTACCAGGATTATGAACATCATTGCTGATTCAGGAATGGCTGACGATATCATGGAAGACATTGTGGAGTATATTGCAGCAGCGTAGGAAATTGAAATGAAATACAAAAAAATACAAAAAGGTTCTCTTCGTATACTAAGAACTTTGTTAATTACTTTAGGGCTTATTTTCATGATTACACCATTAAGATCTCTTGGGTTGTCATTCTGGCAGACTTCGGAATTTATGTTAGGTTTTAGTATTGCAGTGTTGGGGTGGATATGGTGTTATCATTCGGCTGGGGAAGATATTAAATGAAAAAACCAGGCAAACAACCTAAAGCACCACAATGTGTGGAGCGACTTGTTAAAGAAGCGGGCGGACAAATAGAAGAAGTAAGTGGACCTTTACCTGACGGGTCGAGTTTTTGTACTGCTAGCTTCCCACTTCCGAAGAATCATTGGCTAACAGTTGAAGGACACAACGAACCGCCAATGCCTTTCCGTATGGGAACGGACAATCCGGATCGTAAAGAATGGGAAAAGAAGATTAGAGAAGCTGCACGATATGCTATTCGTGCGAGTACTATGAATGGTCAAGATGATGATTACGATCCTGATGCAATGGAACGAAATTTTATGATTGGGATGTTGGGGTATTGTACTCCAGATGGGCTTTCTAGTACATGAAAAAGAAATATGCATATAATCGTGTAACATGGTGAATTTATTGCATATAATTAATGGACGAATGGGAAATAAAGAAACCTATAAGTAAACGTTTCGATATAATGCTTCCAATGCCGGGAGTAGTAGGGTGGACTAGAAACGTTAAGTTTATAATAGGCTGGTTGAAAGCTTATGTAGAAGCGACTGATTTAGGAGTAAACCCATAAAAAGGATAAGACAATGGGATATATAGAAACGGTACGTAAGGAAATTCCGCTTTCCCGAGGTTTGGTTACTATTGTAGATGAAGCGGATTATGAGCAACTTTCGCAGTGGAAATGGCACGCAAGTAAAACTAGACATGACGTTTCTTATGCGGTAAGGAATAATCCTGACATTCCTGGCAGTTTAATATTAATGCATGTCGAAATTCTTAAACCAGAAGTTGGACTGGAAACTGATCATATCAATGGAGATGGGTTAGATAATAGACGAGAAAATTTGCGAGCAGTTACCCATACCCAAAACATGTTGAATCGTAAATCGGTGTCTGGATCTACTTCTATATATAAAGGCGTTTCTTGGCATAACGGGTCTAAAAAATGGCGTGCTGTCGGTCCAACCGTGTCTAGTGAAAAGAAACATATAGGGATGTTTGATAGAGAGATAGAGGCTGCTTTGGCTCATGATCGCTCTATAATAGAAGCCGGAAGTGATTTTGCTAGACTTAATTTTCCAGATGTTATTGCCACATCTTACATTGAGAATCCTAAAACGGCTGGCAGTGGTATTATATGTGCTATACCGCAAAAAGGTAAGTGCCCCGTAAACTGTGCCGATTGCTATTATCAATCGGGTCGTTCATTTCTTGAGCCATTATCTGAGAATTTGCCAAATGTTCCGCCACCACCCCAGCCTGATAAAATTGTAAGATTTAATGATGGTAATGATAGTAACGTTCAAAGAGAGCTTGTGGAACGTTACGCTAAATTATATAGAAACTCTTTTTTCAACACCAGTATGCCTAAAAAGCTGGGAGAGTTTAAAAGACCGGTAGTATTGACGGTTAATCCTAGTAAAATGACCGACGACCGGGCGCACTTGGTAGATCCGTGTCCACAAAACCTTATGTTTGTTAGGGTTAGAACAAATGCTTGGAACCTTAAGTTGGTTGACTCAGTAGTTGAGCACTACAGCGCTCGCAAAGTACCCATTGTACTTACTTTAATGGCGTATTACGGAGAGTCTATCCCAGAAGGACATGAGAATTCATATACTTTTCGTAAGCGTACGTTAAATTCCTACTGGGTTATTACTCCTGAAGCTTGGGATGGTATTGTAGATCGTTATCGGGGTAACTTTCTAGTCTATCCTTGCGGTAAAGATGCTAACACTTTCGGTTGCAAACATTGTGGTAACTGTTTGCGTGAGTATTTCTCTACGGTGTCGCGGTGTGGGCAAAATACAAACTGTCAGATTTAGACGAACATCAGTTTACACCATCTCGGGCGCTCTCGTACTCTGGAGATGCGATTGATAACCCCAACTATTTACATTGTGTAAAGTGTGGTTTAGAGGTGGTAAAGGTTAGGGATAGTATTGGCATTGTTTCTTTGTGGTCAAAAGAAAAGTTAACTTGTATTGAAGGACAGATAAAGGACATCATTGAATAATGCATAAGGTAGTTTATAACTCGGAATTTGGTGGCTTTGGATTAAGCGACGAAGCTATTAATTGGTTACTTAAAAAAGGATCAACACACGTTAACATGTTCGATCAACCATCAGCCTTGTCGGTAAACGGTACGTGGGAAGGACCCAGGCACGGTACGTGGGAAGGACCCAGGCACGGTACGTGGGAAGGACCCAGGCACGATCCATTACTAGTTGAGTGTGTTGAAACTTTAGGAACGAAAGCTAATGGTAGTTATTCACACCTAAACGTTTCAACAATTTCAGGAAATTATTATAAGATTAATGAATATGATGGTTCCGAAGGTGTGGAAGAGCCTAGTGATACTGAGTGGGTTGATGCTCGTGATGATTCGCATAGATTACTAGTTTATTGCGAGAAATGTACTACGATAAAAGAGATAATAGAATGAGTAAATGGTTGCCGACATAAAATACATGATGGATTGGTAATGCGCAAGCTTAAATTAGTAATGAGCGATAAGAACTTCACCAATGCTGTGGTGTATGATGAAGACGGAGACGCAATAGGACACATAAGCGAGGTGTCAATTAGGGTTAAAAGAAAAGTTTTACTTGTTAAACTTGGCGGAGATAAACATCAAGGTATGACTTCGGAAGATTTAAGTCAATATCGTGATGTTATTAAAAGCGCATTGGAAGATCCGTCTACAGATCGAGATCCTTTTGTTATATTTAATGGTATAGAGATGCAAGTGGGCACTATAGAACTAGACGATTATGAGGTTGAAAACGCTAAATTACTGGTTAACAAAGATGGCGAGTGGGTAAGCGAAGAAGAATTAATAGTTAAGGATATTATCGAGTAATGGATAAACAAGAGATTCAAAAGCTAACTGAAGAAGCACGAAGAGTATTTGCTTCGTTAGCTCTTATTGCGCCTTTTGCTTATCCGTTATTGGCGATGCCAATTCGTTTTGATGAGCGATTACCTGCTCCCGCAGCAACTAATGGGGTTACTATTATCATTAATCCCAAAGAAATGGGGAAGAAAAACTTCAAACAGAAGATGTTTATATCGATTCATGAGTGGATGCATGTTGCTTTATTACATTGCAAACGTTTGAGCAAGAAGCGGCGCATAATGTGGAACTATGCAGCTGATTTTTGTATCAATGCGATGGTCAGAACGGATATGAAAGATCAGTTTGAGATGCCTTGCGGTTTATTTGATCCATCTTATCATAATAAATCCGCTGAGGAAATATATAAAGATCTAAATACCGAGGTAAAGCGCAGGCAAGAAGAAGGGATGACTCCATTTTGTCATTGTTGTAACCGAGAATTTCAAAAAGGCGACTATGCTGACGGTAAATGGAAGGATCCAGACGTAGTTAAATGTCCAGTTTGTAAACGTCCCACTGCTGATGGTAAAGAAATACCCGAACCTGAGTATGTGGATAGAGAAAATGCCATCAACCAATTAATGGTTGAGGAGTTTGGTGCTCCGTGGGGAAATGATCTACAAGATTTACCCGTAGATGCTGATGAACAGAAGATTATTGACGAAGTAATGAAGGCTGCCGCCCGATGTAGGGCGAATGGAAAGCTGCCAGGGAGCTTACCATCCTACTATGAAGAATACATTAATACAATTAAGAAGTCTGATGTACCTTGGTACAGAATATTGTATCGTTATGCTAAAGAATCTCTTAAAGGAGCCTCTGATCGTAATCCTTTTAAACCAGATCCAAAGTATTTACCATTCGATATCTTTGTTCCCACCGAACGAGGACGCAGAGTTGGTAAATTAGTGTTGATAGTGGACACCTCTGGGTCCATGGACAGCGAAGAGTTCGAATATGCTTGCGGACACATCCAAAAGTTTTGTACTATGGTCGATAAAGTCACCGTAATCACGGCAGACACCGTGGTGCAGGAGGTAATTCGGGTTAAAAACATTAAACACGAGCTAAAGAAGCGAGCAATAAAGTTTAAAGGCAGAGGCGGAACACGTATGGATGAAGCATTTGATGTAGCCAATAAGCTTAACCCTAATTTAATTATTCTTTATTCTGATATGTGGATAGGAGACTTCCCACCCAAACCAAGAGCCCCCGTAATTTTTTTAGCCACCTCTAATTCAGATATAACAAGTGTACCATATGGCATTTTACTTCACATGAAAAATAAAGGACAGTAATGGCAGACGAAATTTTAACCAGAGAATTGGTAAGACACGTATTAGGTAAGTTTGGATTAGTGCCGCCGCCTCATTTAGGCAAGGTTGGTGTATCTCCTGATGAATTTAAGCTACCCAATTCGTTGGATATAGAATACGTTGACGATTTAAATCATACACTAAAGTCCAGCTTTCCATTGTGGTGTGGTGAAGCTAATATGGGCAAGGGCAAACTGGTAGTTTTGGCTACAGATTTATTTACAGAAGATGAAAAGTATCATGAGTTCTGCGCAACATTTTGTGTAGATGACATGGCTGTACATGGGGTTAAACATATATTCTCTGATCACGAGGAGGCACAGTTTCTTATATCAAGAGATAAAAAAGAGTGGTCTCAGATGGGAGTATACGAAAAACTATTAGTGACTGCCGGGCTGGAACGTTTAGCTGATCTTGGGGCAAAGTGGATACCTCGCTCTATTGATAATCATAAAGATTTGTATGCCAAACTTGTAGACTTGGTTGAAATGTAATACTGGAGAATAACATGCGAATATTTATCATATCACAATACCCCTTGCCAGAATTGGAAAATCCAAATGCTGATCTGTTAGTGGACGATGTGATAGATTTATTCCAAGACAATAAAACCTGTGCTTTTAACGACAAACAAGTGGCGTTAAATAAAATTCAGACAGGGGATGCTAAATTTATCTATAGTATAACCGTCGAGAAGCTGTAAGTGTTAAAACTAACCGGAGAAGTGTAGCTATGAGTAGTGATTTCGTAGAGAAGTATATATCTGATTGTATTGATCAGGGTTTTTGCAGCCCGAAAGAGATTTGTAACCGAGTTTTGGTTCGTATCGACGAACTAGACGAAGAATTAATTAGGCAGAACAATCTTCGCAAAGAAAAAGGTGATTTACAAATGGTTCTGCGCACTTTTAGTCACGAATCTTCAAAGAAACCAAGGAAGAGCCGTAGTCCTATAATAAATCCCGAGGTTGCTGAGGTAGATTTAGAACCATCGTACATTAATCTGCTATCAAACATTTGTAATTTCATTGAGAACTCCAAGCGATCTGTAATGCCTCGTGAAATTATGGACCGTATGCTTCGAGAGAAGCAAGTAGAGCATGGTAATGTAGATGATAAGCAGCGTTGTGTTTATATGTCCATCAAATGGTTGTTGGATCGAGGTATTGTAAACAGAGATGATGTAGATCGTTCTATTACGCCCGGCAACAATTGGAAGGAGAGACCGTTCAATGAATAGCTCCAGACATTGGTGTACTCGTTGTGGTTATCCAGACACGTTTGATGGTGAACATTCTAGAGGATAATTCGACATAAATATATGGAGATACTAGTAATATTATTAATACCGTTACCGTTTGTTCTTCTTATTATATTAGCTTTGCTGGTGAAGAAATTTGAAAAAGAAACTAGAATAGAACGATTATATAAATTTATCGGCATGTATGGTAAGGTTATTTCGCCCGTTGACAAACGGGACGGAGCTATTATAATGGACCGCGATGGTGAGGAAACTATTGTTTTCTGCCAATCGTATGGTTCCAAAATTCGAGAAGGCGAGTCGGTGCTGATAACCGAGTATGATTTTGTCAACAGAACATTCAAAATCGAACGTAGTCCCAAAAAGATTTTCCGAACTTAACCATAGTCTGGAATATGTGGAAAGAAGTGAGAGGTGTACTTGGTGGTTGTGTGCGAAATGTGGTTTAAGATTTTTTAAATTTAATTCATCAGAGGAACGGCTAGGATTATTCTTGTCAGCTCGATCGTACCAACCAAACATAACACAACCTGAAGACTTTGATAATTTAACATGCGAAGAAATAACTATCAAAGATATAATAGAATGAAAACGTACCCCTCCATTCCATCCGAGGTTTCTCAAGGCACTCGTATTATAGCTTTTGACAAGCTTGACGGCTCAGGTATAAGAGCAGAATGGTCTAGGAAGCGTGGGTTTTATAAGTTTGGCACACGGAAACGGTTGCTAGGAGAAGATGAACAACCGTTAGGAGAGGCTATCGGAATCGTTCGCAGCAAATATGAAAGCGATCTGTCAGATATCTTTAATAAATTACGAATTCAAAGTGCAGTATGTTTTTTCGAGTTCTGGGGAGAGCATTCCGCTTTCGGACACCATACAAAAGAACCCCACGATGTAACCCTGTTTGATATTAATTTATTCAAACAGGGTATTATGTTTCCAAAAGAGTATCTGAAAACCTTTGGACATTTAGATGTTGCTTCGAACTTATATGAAGGCAATTGTAATTCTGGCTTCATTAATAGCGTACGTGACGGATCATTAGAAGGATTAGGTCCCGAAGGTGTAGTGTGTAAAGCACCGGGGCGTCATAAACAACCTCTCATGTTCAAAATTAAAAGAAATACTTGGTACGATAGGCTGAAAGAGCACTGCCAAGGCGATGAAAACTTATTTAAAGAGCTAGCTTGACAAGGGTAGATCAGTTTTGGTAAGGTGGAGACATGAAAAAACTTTTTGTTTTAATTCTGGTGTCCTTAGTTCTTTCCGGTTGTACCGAACAGCAGCGTGCAAAGGGTTGGGGTGGAGATTCTAATATTCAACTTCCAAAAGGTGAAAAGATGGTGGTGGTCACTTGGAAGGGAACCGATTTATGGTTTATGACTCGTCCCATAAAGAAAGGTGAGAAGTTTGAGACGTATAAGTTTAGAGAGTCGTCTAGCTGGGGATTAATGGAAGGCACTATTACCATTAGAGAACGAGCTAAGTAGTGTATACTATTGGTAATATTATCTATGGTGTACCTTGGACAGCTGCATTAGAAGCATTATGGAACAATGTAGAGCATGGAAACAGTGAAGGACTCGGTAAGTTAGAAGAGGTAGAGTCTTTCGGGTTTGAAAAGCTTTATAGCGGCTCAGCTGATTATATGCCAGGATATTTGGGTGTTGAATTAAATGAATTCGATTGTTGTGAAACCTGGACTACCATAAGTGAAATACTTCCGGAACCCACCACGGCGCAGATGAAAGAAGCGAAACGAAAAGTTGACGCTTTACCCAAAAAGATCCGAGATCTTGTTCCAAAGATTGGTATTTATATCATTTGGAGCACTTCCTAAAGGAAATAGATAATGAATAACCCTTTTAGTAATGTTGTAGAAACGGATGCTGACGTTGAACAGTCTAACTCAACACATTGGGTTATTGATTCGTTCAAAGGCGAAAATGAATACCTTTCCAACTTTTTAATGCGTCCGTTTACTGCCAAGCTTAAAATTGTCAACGATAATGGCGATCTAGAATCAGTTATTGACACATTTCAATCTATTGAACATGCTTTTCAGGCATCAAAGGTTCTAGATCGTGATGTTCAGTATGTTATCCGTGACGCAGGTACTCCGGGCAAGGCTAAGAAGCTAGGTCGCAAAGCTAAGTTGCGTAAGGACTGGGAAGAAGTTAAGCTTGATATCATGTACGAGTTGGTAAAGGCAAAGTTTGATCAACATCTTGATCTTAAAATGCATTTGTTAGCTACCGGTGATGCGGAACTGGTGGAAGGAAATACTTGGCGTGACGGATTTTGGGGAGTTAAAGAAGATGGTGTAGGAGAAAACCATCTTGGCAAGATTTTAATGCGTGTCCGTCAGGAATTTAGAGACCAGGATGGAGATTTTGAAACTGTTTTTAAAAGTTTCCTAACTGATCACAATCTAGATTTCATCTTTAGCAATATAAAGTTTGATTGGAGCGATCATGGGTAAGAAACGTCAAGCTGATATTAGAACAGTGGTAGTGGACAAGGAGTCTGGTAATTATCAAAAAGCTCTAACTGAAGTGAAAAAGGTGTCTGGTTTCAATTCTGTTCTTCCGGTTCGTGCTAAGTGTGCAGGCTCTGCTGTGGAGTATGAATTTCTTGTAGCAGATGATATCAAACACTGCGAAGCAGAGCTGATGAATATGAGATTGGAAGCAGCAGAAGGGTTTAGTAGACGGTGAGCGCATGCGTTACTACTTCACATTCGGATGCGGGCAAAAACACAAGAATGGTTACCACGTGATCGACGCCGACGACTCCGACACGGCACGCGATCTCATGTGCCGACGCTTCGGCTGGAAGTGGAGCGGGCAGTACAGCGATGACGACTCGGCATGTCCTTCATGGTCCAGAGACGAGCAAACGCAGGCTGTCAAATACAATCTGCACGAAGTGGCGTGATGCAAGCTTGGCTACGAGTTGCAGAAAACGATTCGGTCAGGTTGTTCTCGATCCTCTAAATTTCATGAGTGGGATAGACCTGGATGAAAAATCTCAAAAGACAGATTCTGAAACTGCTACGTGATGACGATGATTTTCGTCGTCGTGTGGTTGGAATTATTTCTGAAGTTCAGGGTTTGGATACTAAGAAAAAGACTATTCATTTACATGGTTTGAGCGAAGAACAACAAACTAAACAGCTTATGGATCGTCAAGTTAAATTTAATAAAAGAGTTAAAGAATACGGTACTTTAGATGAAGATTAATAAAAAAGATCTAACCGTCAATATTCATAAGCGGTTAGGCGGTGTCGTATCTAAAAATCAAATCTACGATGTAATAACTATAATCTGCGACTACATATCTGAAGAATTATTAGAAAATCGCAGTGTTACTATAAAGAGTTTTGGTACATTATCTCCGTACGTGTTCCACGGACATGAGGGGATGGACATCTCGCGGGGAGAAATGCGATACGTAGAGGAATTTCGTTCTGTTAAGTTTCGTCCCCACCATATTTTGCTACGTCTTGTGCAGAGGAAGAGGAAAAAGTTTACCAGAAAGCCTTAGAAATTTGAGCACTTGTGGTGTGCTGAAAAAAAAGGTAACTAGTGTTGACAAAAGCAGAGCTATCGGGTATATTCAAATCCGTTAAGTCGCAAGACGAAAATAAAGCTAACCAGGAGAGTACAGAACATGGCTAATCAAACCCCAGAACCCAAGAAGCGTGGACGTAAGCCGGGTACCAAGAGCCCCCGCAACATCTTTTGCCTTTGTGTAGGCGTAGTTGATGCGGAGCTTCAGGTT
>Ga0307375_10000423_pt1 | contig 54092 bp, 53 predicted proteins | sample TR1MG_FD_202531 | JGI IMG/M metagenome (GOLD analysis project Ga0307375, IMG submission 202531) | Soil microbial communities from Risofladan, Vaasa, Finland - TR-1 | ecosystem: Environmental > Terrestrial > Soil > Coastal area > Acid sulfate soil | place: Finland: Risofladan, Vaasa | collected...
CTAATTTCCCAAGCACTGAGTCCAGCACCGCCGGACTAAGCTTGCTGGCTCAACCCGCGGCTTTGACCGTCTCAGTGAGGCGGACCTTTTTCACGTCAGACATTGCAATCCATTTTACATAGAGAATGCGAGACGCGATCAGTCGTCGCCAATCTGGACAAGATCGGGGACGCGACGGGGAGGGGCGACGGGCTGGCGACGGGGAAGACGCTTGCCAATAGCGTTGGAGAGGAAGAAGAGGTGTCCGGCGGTGAGAGAGCCGAGAACCTTGTGATGACCGACGGCGGCGAGGCCCATGGAGGCAACGCATCCACACTGCGAACAGTCGGGATTGCCGCCAAATTGACAGGGCGTGATGGGAGTGCGGAGGTCGGCTGAAATAGTGGCGGTGGTCTGGGCAAAAATGCAACGGGCGGGCGATACCGGAGGATGAAGGAATTCCCGGAGCATACTTTCTTCCATGTCGAGCTTGGGATAGCGGGGGCGCAGGTCAAGTAGCTCGCGGATGGCTCGTTCGCGTTCTTCGCGGGTGAGGCATTCGGGAGAGTTCTCGCCTTGTTGGGGCGTGAAAATACTCATCCATATTTTCCTGGTGTTTTCGTTTGCCGACCAGAAATCCAGGAAGCGTTCGAGATATCGCGGCTGGCGCATCATGGGCGAGGTGATGGTGCAGTGGACGGTAACGTGGTGTCCGCGAATGTTGGCGAGGATTCGATCATAGGTGGCGGGAGCGCGACGAATATTGTGCTCGGGCGGAAGACCATCGATGCTTACGGCAATGTTGAGGCGTCGATACGTGGCCCAGCTTTCAGGCAGGGGACGGAAAGCGCTGGTGACAATTTGCACGTGAAGGTCGCGCTGGAGAAGCTTGGGGAGCAGGACTTCGAGCTCGCGATAGCGCACGAGCGGATCTCCGCCGACGAGCGAGAGATGAAGCGGTTGATATTGGTCGACAACGCGGAGGATGCCTTCGACAAGTTCGGCGCCGCGATAGTCCGCAAGATCGCGGAGAGTTGTGGAAGGATCTCCAAGGTGTCCATCGTGATAGGCATAGCATCCGGGACAGTGAAGCGGACACTCACGCGTGATCTCGATGGATAGACTGGGGACGCGGCCCTCCAAGATACGGCGCCACGCCTGCAATACGTCAGAAACTTTCACGACACACCACTTTCCAGCCTGTGTCTTATTTTAGACGTTTGGAGAGCGGTTAAGGATCGGAAAAATAGCGCGAAGGGGTGTATTTAGATAGCCCATTTTGGTTTGGATACACCCCTGATCACTTGCGCTTTGCCATAAGTTGTGACGTTTGCTTGCCTAGTACTGCGGCATCGATGGATCGATCTTCGCCGACCACGCAAGGATTCCACCAGCAAGGTTCTTGACGTTCTTGAAGCCGTTAGCCTGGAGAAGTTCCACGGCCTTGGCACTGCGCGCACCACTGCGACAGTGGACGACGATCTCACAATCAGGGTCGAGTTCGCGGAGACGGGCAGGCAACGTATTCAACGGAATGAGCAAGCCACCAAGATTGCAGAGTTGATATTCGTGGGGCTCGCGGACATCGAGAATAAAGGGCCGATTACCGGCATCACACAGGGCTTTCAACTCTTCTACGAAAATTACAGGAACGCTCAAAAATGCCTCCTCACCGTACAGTAGTGTTCATTTTATAAGAATGCGGGCGGTGTGGCATTCGTTACAAAGATGACATGGCATGTAGGTGGAGGTGCATTGCGGTATGCTGAATGCGATGCATACGGAACGAATTGCGGAGTTGCTGCGGGCATACGTGGACGCGGAATCGCTGGATGACAAGACACTTGGTTATATATCGACATATATCGATATATTAACGAAGTGGAATGCGCGGATGAACCTGACGGCCGTGCGCACACCGGAAGAGATGGTGCGGCGCCATTTTGGTGAGTCGCTGTTTGCAGCGTCGCGACTGTTGGAGAGAGACGCGACTGGCTCGGCGATCGATGTAGGATCGGGCGCGGGATTTCCGGGAATGCCGCTGAAGCTGTGGGCGCGGGAGATCCGGTTGACATTGATTGAGTCGCACAGCAAGAAGGCGACGTTTCTGCGCGAAGCTGTGCGGGCGCTGCGGGTGAGCGGCGTGGAGGTCTTCGATAAGCGGGCAGAAGAGTTCCCGGGAAAGGCTGGCCTGGTGGCGCTGCGCGCGGTGGAGAAGTTTGAAGCAGCGCTGCCGGTGGCGGGCAGTTTGGTAGAGCTCGGCGGGAGGCTAGTCGTCCTGATCGGTGCTGGGCAAGTGGAACAAGCACAGCGATTGATACCCAAATTTCGGTGGGAGGCGGCTATTCCGATCCCAGAATCGATGGCCAGAGTGGTCCTTGTCGGGCATTTTGGCGAGTGATGAGTTGTTTGGGCTTCGGGCTGGAATTGGGGATACGGAAGACGATCAGGACGATGGTGGCGCTGTGACGGCAGATTGTGTGGGAGGCATTGCGAAGAAGTTGGACGTTCCACGTGGAACATGGCGGGTTTGAGGGACGTTACTGATTGGATTCCCGATTGTTTGCGGAAAAGTTGTGGATTGTTCTATGCGGAACATTCGAGTTCGCGTAAGTCGTGTAGGATCAATGGTTATGAAGTGTTCCACGTGGAACACTTTACCCCTCAAAAACCGAGTTTTCGCCGGATTATCCACTGAATCCACAGAACTCCTACAAAGTCACAGTTGCGGGCCGGGAGAGGCTTCGATAGTCTCGGAATTCGTTCAAAGCTTCGTTTAAAGCAAGGGCAGCGGCTCCGTCTGTCGCTCGTGTGCAGGAAGGGAATCATGGCCCGGGTCATCGCCATCGCAAACCAGAAAGGTGGGGTCGGAAAGACAACCACCGCGATCAACCTGGCTGCGTCGTTCGCGGCCGCAGAGGTCAATACGCTGCTGGTGGACTGCGATCCGCAGTCGAACAGTTCAAGCGGCATTGGCTTCATAAAGGATCCCGAACGGCCCAGCACTTATCAGCTCATTATGGGAGAAATGCCAGTCGAGACGATTGTGCAGAAGACCGAGCTGGATCACCTGTGGATTGTGCCTTCGAGCAAGAACCTGATTGGGGCGAATATCGAGCTGGTGAACACCGACTACAGGGAGTACCGGCTGCGTCATGCGCTGGAAAGCGTCCGCGGCAATTACGAGTTCATTGTGCTGGACTGTCCGCCAGCGTTGGATCTGCTGACGCTGAATGCACTGGTGGCGGCGGACTCGGTGCTGGTGCCAATGCAGGCGGAGTACTTCGCGCTGGAGGGCGTCAGCGAGTTACTGGACACGATTGAGCGTATACGGCAGGAATTGAACCAGGGGTTGGCGGTCGAGGGCGTGGTGATGACGATGTATGACGAACGGACGAACCTGGCGCAGGGTGTGACGTCAGAGTTGAAGAATTATTTCGGCGATCTGATGTTCGAAACGGCAATTCCGCGAAATGTGCGGCTGGCGGAGGCTCCAAGCCACGGCAAGCCGGCGCTGCTGTATGATCCGCGGTCACGTGGGGCGGAAAGCTATATCAAGCTGGCCAAGGAAGTGATGGAGCGGCAGTCGCGACGCTCGAACGGGACAAACCTGCCGGAGATACCGGCGGTTCCAGCACAGCCATCAGCAGAATAGATTTAACCGGCAGACACCCCGGAGCAATGCGGGGCGTGCCAAGCTATTGAAGGAAAAGGGAAACCATGCAGGCAACGAATGACAAACGGAAAGTGCTGGGGCGCGGGCTGGATACGCTGCTGCCAGCGGCAAGAGGAGCGGCTCCGGCGCAGGCAACGGGTGAGGCCGTGCGCGAGATAGCCGTCGAACTGATTGACCGTAACCCCTACCAGACGCGTATGCATTTTGACGAAGCTGCACTGAATGAACTGGCGGAGTCGATCAGGGTGCAGGGCGTGGTACAGCCAATCGTGGTGAGGCCGGCGGCCGGTGGGCGCTTCCAGCTAATTGCTGGAGAACGGCGCTGGCAGGCCTCGCAGAAAGTCGGGAAGAAGACCGTACCGGCCATCGTGAAGCAGGTTTCAAACGAGCAGGCGATGGAAATTACGATCATCGAGAACCTGCAACGCGAGGACCTGAACGCCATGGAGCAGGCGCGCGCCTATGAACGGCTGGGGAAAGAATTTGGACTGACCCAGGAACAGATGGCGCAACGGACAGGGAAGGAACGGTCCTCGGTGGCAAACTTCCTCCGGCTGCTGAAGCTGCCTCCCGAGGTACAGGCAATGGTGGCAGAAGATAAGCTGAGCTTTGGGCACGCCAAGGCACTGATGGGACTGGACTCGCCGGAAGCCATGACGAAGCTGGCGCAACGGGCGGTGCAGCTCTCGATGTCGGTGCGGCAGGTGGAAGGTGCAGTCTATAACCTGATGCATCCGGCGGAGAAGACAGAGGCGCCGGAGCGGAAGGTCGATCCGAACGTGCGCGAAGCCGAGAAAGAGTTGGAGCGGGTGCTGGGCGTGAGGGTCAGCATTGACGACAAAAAGGGCAAGGGAAAGATCGTGATCCAGTACAAGACGCTGGAGGATTTTGACCGGGTGCTGGATGCGCTGGGGATGAAGCAGTAGGAAAGCAGTTTCTAGTTTCAAGTTTCGAGTTTCAAGCAAAGAAGGGGCGCGCTTATTGCCGCGTCTTTTCCCGAACTACATATATCGACATATGTCGATATATTGAAAAACCTAGCGGGCGGCGTTGGAGGTGAGCATGCCGATAACGAGTTCGCGCCCGAGGAAGAAGATCATGGCGAACATGCCGAGAATACAGGCAAGCCAGATGAGGGTGACAAGGCGTTCGTTTTCTCTGCTGGGAGGAGTGATGCCGACGACGAGGTGGAACGTACGCATTAGCTTGACGAGAAGGTTCATATCACTCCGGAAAATGGCGCGGCGAGCAAGAACACCGCACGGGAGATAGATGCCGCCGGTGGCGACGGAGGCGCAAAATAGCGGGCCCGATACCAAGCCCACCTCCGGAGATGGGACAAGCACGCCTGTAAGAAACACCAACATCTGCGATATCCTAATGGGTTTGCCGAAATCGATTCATGGGAAGAGAGAACCGCTAGAGGCCGTAGGCAGGAGCGCAATATGCAGAAAACGACACTCGGTAATTTTGAAATCATAGCCATTTCCGACGGCGGCTATTACCTGGACGGCGGCGCGATGTTTGGCGTGGTGCCAAAGGTGCTCTGGGAGAAAAAGCTCAAACCAGACGAGCTGAACCGGTTGCGCCTTGGACTGAACTCGCTGGTAATCCGCACGGGCGAACATACGGTCCTGATCGAAACCGGGATTGGCAATAAGCTGCCCGAGAAGAGCGTAAACATCTACGGCAACGACATGCTGCTGATGAAAGCGCTGGAAGAGGCGAAGGTCGCGCCGGACGAGATCGACATCGTGATCAATACGCACCTGCACTTTGACCATTGCGGATGGAACACGACGAAGCGTCCGGACGGGACGGTGGTTCCGACCTTCCCACGCGCGAAATACTACTTCCAGAAGGGCGAACTGGCGCACGCGCATCAGCAGCACGAGCGCGACAAGGTCAGCTACCTGACGGACAACTACGATCCGCTGGTAAAGAATGGGCAGGCAACACTGCTGGACGGAGACGCGGAAATCGTGCCGGGAATCAGCGTAAGGATCTATCCGGGACATACGGCAAATCACCAGGCAGTGATATTCCGCTCGAACGGAAAGACCGGTTGCTATATCGGCGACCTGATTCCGACGACAGCGCATGTGCATCCAACGTGGGTGATGGGATACGACCTGTTTCCGATCGACTGCATCGACAATCGGCACAGATTCTACGGCGAAGCGATTCCGGAACACTGGATGGTGGCGTTTACGCATGACCCGCGGACGCCGCTGGCATACGTAATAAAAACTGAAGACGGGAAATACGCGACGAAGGCGGTGGAGTAGTGGCAGAAGAGTTGCGGTTCCGGCGAGCGACAGAGCGCGACCCGCCGACGCTGGTAGCGATGCTGGCAGACGACATCGAAGGAAAGAAGCGGGAGATTGTGAGCGATCCGCCGGACCCGGTGTATGTGGAGGCGTTCCGCGCGATTGAGGCATCAGGGAGCGTGATGATCGTGGTGGCGGAGTTGGAGGGAAAGATCATCGGCTCGATGCAACTGGTGACGCTGCCGGGACTCGGCGGACGCGGCGCGTGGCGCATGCAGATTGAAGGAGTGCGAGTGGCGTCGCATCTACGGGGACAGGGATACGGGACGCAGATGTTGCGGCACGCAATCGCCATGGCGAAAGAACGCGGTTGCAAACGAGTGCAGTTGACGACACATAACGTCCGAGCGGAGGCGAAGCGTCTCTATGAACGGCTGGGATTTGTGGCGAGCCACGTGGGGATGAAGCTGGAGCTGGGGCAATTGCAGGTCGCCGGTCGCTAGTCGCCGGAAACACAAATCCATGACAAGGGAACTCTCTAATCGCGGAGCCAGCGAAACGTTCGCAATCGAACTGGATCGTGAGCCAGACGGGCGGTGGATCGCCGAGGTCCCAGCATTGCCAGGAGTGCTTGCCTACGGGGCCACGCGTGAAGAAGCTGTTTCAAAGGCTCAAGCACTCGCCAGAAAAGTTCAGGACTGGAGTGGCTCTAACGTTGATGTACCCAGGAGTTGAAGCCCCGATTGTGCCTGTGCGGCAACGCCGGGCTGAAGTGTCTGCGTGAGAACTTCAGTCGTCCCTCCGGGACTTGGGCCGATGTTCCACTTTCTCCCGGCCATGAATGGCCGGGCTATTCTCAAACGCCCCTGACGGGGCTCAATTGCAAAGCTCTCGATCCACCGGCAGGCGGCAGAACTTGTTCTCACGCACACACTGAAGCCCGGCCCTACCACGGGATATAGGTTCTGTGAATCCGCTCTAGTCAGTCATACGCGAGCCAAGCACACGGGTCTGAAACCGGAAGACCTGTAGTATCCCCTACACTTGTTCGACGAAGTTGTCTCCGCAGAAGCGGGCGAGGATGTGGAGTTCCTCGTCGCTGGCATTAAAGAATTCCAGGCCGTAGCGAAACCCGCGTCCGCTGCGGATTTTGCCGAAGAGGCGGAATTCGCGACCAAGGTTCGGAAGCGTGAATTCGAGTTCAACAGGAGTGCCCACGGGGAGGCGGGACGGGGAAAGCACGGCCATGCCCCCGGCGGCGAGCGATGTGGCGCGCACGACCTGTCTCTGAAGCTGGCCTTCCAACTCCCAACAAAGACGTACACGGAAATCGACCTTGATACGCGTCCAGCGTCTCAGTTGCGGCACCGCTCAGACTCCTTGAAGGTTTGTAGAGCGAGGACGGCGGAACTTCCTATTGTTTTGTACTTTAGTACGGAGCCTCCAGGCAAGTTACGTATTACATCCCGGCGATTTCCCGGGATCAATAGAGAACACTGCAAAATAAACTCGCAAGATGTTACGAGTTGGAACAAAATGCAGAGCGCAGCCGTAACATGCAACAGTGCGGGCGGGCACCCGATTGATCGCGTTCCGTGCACGTCCGTTCAGGAGGCGACAATGTTCTGCGATTCATGCGGAGCGCAGGTACAGCCGGAACAACGATTCTGCGCGTCGTGCGGTAAAGCATTCACGTCCTCACCAGCTCCCTATCCACCTCCAACCGCCATGGTCTCGGAAAACCGGGTGAAGCGGCACATTCACATTCTGGCGATCCTGTGGATTGTGTACGCAGGACTGAAGTTCCTGGGCGGCGGATTCCTTTACGTCTTCTCACACAACGTTTTTCCGGGATTTATGACGCCGCAAATGCCATCGGAAGTTCATGGCTTCCTCGGAAACATCCTTGCACTGGTATCGGTGTTTCTCCTGGTAAAGGGCGTGGCAGCGGTGATTGCCGGAATCGGGTTGCTGCAAAGAGCTCCCTGGGCACGCATTCTTGTATTGGTGCTGGCATTCCTCTCACTGCTCGATATCCCGTTCGGAACGGCGCTGGGGATCTATACGATCTGGGCAATGCTGTCGCGGGATGCGGACCGGGAGTATGAGGCGCTGGAAAGAGGGATGATGTAGGTGTTGGGTGCGAGGTATTAGGTATTAGGGGCGACTTGCGCTGTCAGCAGGAATTGACAGCGCGGTGTTCCCTTCCACGGTTGCGGCGGCGTCGCCCAGCAGCTTCTCGAAGAACTCCTCGACGGCGGCGAGGATCTGGTGCTCGTCGCGGGCATCGTAGATGGCCTTGCGCAGATGGCTGCCGTTGTGGACTCCGTGGGTGAACCACGAGGCGAACTGCTTCATCTTTCCCGGCGAGTCAGGGAAGCCTTCCTCAATCAACATGCCGAAATATTTGCGGATCATGGCGTAGCGGTCGCTCTCGCTGGCAACGTCGTAACGGCCAGTGAGGGTGTACTGCGAGATCTGGCGGAAGATCCACGGGTTGGAGGCGGCGGAACGGCCGATCATGACGGCGTCGCAACCGGTGTGGGCGACCATGGCGGCGGCGTCTTCCGGCGTGCGGATGTCGCCATTGCCGATGACAGGGATCTTGACGATCTGCTTGAGGTGGGCGATCCAGTCCCACTGCGCCTGTCCGGTGTAACCCTGCTCGCGGGTGCGGGCGTGCATGGCGATGGCGTCGAGACCGCAATCCTCGGCAACGCGGGCGAGGTCGCGATAGACCAGCTCCTTCTCACTCCATCCGGCGCGGAACTTGACGGTGAACGGAATGGTTACGGCGGCGCGCACGGAACGGAAGATGCGCTCGATGAGCGGGAGATCGCGCAGCAGTCCGGAGCCGCCATTGCACTTGACGACCTTCTTGGCCGGACAGCCGAGGTTGAGATCGACGAGGTCGAAGCCAAGACCCTCGATCATCTTCGCGGCTTCACAAAGGGTCTCGGGATTGGAGCCGAAGAGCTGGGCGGAGATCGGGTGCTCGTCGGGGTAGAAGTGCAGGTAGCGCTTGGCTTTCCGGTCCTTGGCGCGGAGGACCCCATCGGCCGAGGTGAATTCGGTCATGAGCAGGCCGCAGCCGCCCATCTCGCGGATGAAGCGGCGAAAGACGGTGTCGGTGACGCCGGCCATGGGCGCAAGGACGGTGGCGGGAGCAATGGTCACGCGGCCAATCTGGAACGAGGCCGGAACACGCGCCTCGGGCGGGGCCGTGCGCTCAAGCGGATTGTCGAAAAACTTAGACACTGTGGCTATTTTAGCTGGAAATCACTCGAATTCGCGGGGAGTGTGCGAGAATGGCGGGCCAATATGTTGGACCAACTCAAACGCGTGCTGGTCGAGCGATACATCGGGGCGATCACGATCGGGCTGCTGGTGTTGAACGCCTTCGCGATTGGCACATTGACACTCGTATGGGTACTGGGAATGGCGATGAAGGACATTTTCATCGTGAATTCCTTCTACCGGCCAAGCGAGTGGATGGGGACGTTGCGCATCGACTTCTACTCCTGGGGCTTCGTGGCGCTTGTGGTGTTTTCTCCCTTGATTCGCGCAGTCCCCTACGCCATTGCAGCCACGATTCTCTACCGGTGGCTTTACGGCGGGCGCAACAAGCAAGCTCAATAAGGAAGAAGCATGCAACGACTGAAAGAAGTGTTGGTAGAAAAGCACATCGGGGCGATACTCATTGCTCTGCTGTTAAGCCAGACGTTCAGTAACCTGGTCTATACGTTGAGCGTCCCGATCCGCAACGTCCTTACAAACGCAACAGGTAGTCCACTAATGCAGCAACCACTTCTCGCCCCGGACCAAATCACCGCGGGGCTGGTGAACATAGTGCTCTACGGCGCGGCGGCCGGCGTGTTGCTGAAATGGCTCTACTTCGCGCCGCAACCCAAGATGATCGACGGTACAGAGGACGGAGACGGGCAAGAGGCTGACGCTCAGTGAGTTAGAGGAGCTGTTGAAAAAGTCCTCTATGCGTGTTGCCAAAGCACGCTGAAAAAATATCTGGATATCCACAGAACCCGCTGGAATTGCGGTTGACAGGCCGCCCGGCGGACGGAACAATCTCTCCATACACCAGCCCCCGGGACGATGGAACCCGGGCGTTCCCCCAAGGATAACGATTCAGGTTTCTGTGATCCCCGACTCGAATGCTATGTCGGCTTGAAGAGCCGCCGGCCCTGGTTTCTGCGAGAAGGAGATTGAAATGGTGAGGAAATACTTGCCGCTGGTTCTAATGGTGTTGGCCGCGCTGGTGTGCGCGCGAATCATTGCCTAAACACTGAGCATGGAAAAGCCCCCGCCGCAGCGGAGGCTTTAATCTTTGGGCGTCATTTCCCCGAGGCGACTACGCCACGGAGCACCCGACCACCCGGGTTACTGGTTGTCGCACGTCTACTTCTGCTTCGGCTCGTTCTTGGCATACTTGCGACGGAAACGCTCGATGCGTCCGGCGGTGTCGAGAACCTTCTGCTTACCCGTAAAGAACGGGTGGCAGGCGGAGCAGATTTCAACGTGGATATCGCCCTTGTGAGTGCTGCGGGTCAAAAAGCTGTGACCGCAGGCGCACAAGACGCGTACTTCTTCGTACGTCGGGTGAGTTGCTGCTTTCATAGTGGTTGCAAACCTCTGTAACAAAGTCTTTATTTTACCGGAACAGCGCGGAAGACGGCAAGACGGGGGACGCGGTACCTTTGGCTGTCACATCCGTCGCATGCGCGGCGATATACTCGTGGCCAAGCTGAGGACGACGACTCCATGACAACACGCTTACGGAAAGTCCTGATCGTTCTGCTGGGGCTGGGCGCGATGGCCGCGGCGCAATACGTGAATCCACAAAAGATGACCGACCTGCGGCAGTATGTCCCGGCGGACGCGGTGGACGTGAGAACAACGCGGATTGAGCCCGAGCTGTGGGCCGTCTCATGGACGGAGTGGCGGGGGGTGACGGTGGCGAAGTCGCACGTGCTGGTGGTGCGGACGCCGCGCGCAAAGCCATTTCACGTGGTCTGGGACTCGGGGCCATTTCAGGGTGAAGGAACGGCGATTCAACCCTACCCGCAGTTCAAATACAACGGATATCCGCTGGTCTTCGTCAGCGTGACCAGGGGCGTGCGGCAGACGGAGTTGTTTGTGCTGGGGACACAGCAGAAATCAATACGCGTGCTGATTCATATCAATAGCGCGGGGTTCGACGTGGAACCGATGGGCAAGCAGAAGCTGCCGGTTCTGGTGGAACACTTTGATCCGAGCATGATCGACGTGCCGCAGCTCTACCGCTGGACGGGAGAGAAGTTCTGCGATTGCAGCCGCCAGTTTCCGGAGTTCTACAAGTTTCGCTACCAGTCCTACGGCATGGACTGGCAGACGTTTTCACCGTCGCTTGCGATCAACTTTGCGCGGTTGGCGTGGCTGGGAGGAGATACGGCCCTGGCGAAAACGGTGCTGGAACAGGCGCGGAGGCAACTGGGCAACAAGAACGGCGCGCTAAGCGGCGCGACGCGACGCCAGTTGGGCGAAGTGACAACGGAGATTGCGCGGGGACACAGCACGGGAGCTTGCGCTCCGAAATAAAGAAAAAGGCAGCAACCGTGCAGGTAGCTGCCGTCAGAGTGCGCCGATGTTCGCGGGCGAGGATCCGCGTAAGCTACCGCTACTTTTTGTTGACTGCCTTTTTCAGCTCCACACCGGGAGTGAACTTCGCGACTTTGCGAGCGGCAATCTTAATGACCGCTCCGGTCTGAGGATTGCGGCCGTTCCGCGCCTTGCGCTGCGAGAGCGCAAACGTGCCGAAGCCGACGAGCGTGACGCGCTCGCCCTTCTTGATGGACGCGGTAACGCCAGCGACCATCGTGTCAATGGCAGTAGCAGCCTGCACCTTGCTGATGCCGGCGGCGGCCGCAATCTTGTCGATCAAATCGGCTTTGTTCATGGGCATGCTCCTTGGAAGATTGCTTGGGGTCGTATCTTGCGCACATTACGCGCCCGCCAGAGGGTAGTGTCAAGCACAAGCACACGGGAAGCTGCGCCAAATGCGGGTTTGTGCAACAACGGGAAGAAAAACAGCGGCGGGACGGCACTTTGCGGGCGTCAGCAACACATGCGCAGGTTTCCGGCGAACAGGTTGCCGAGCATCTAACGAGCCGGGAAAGCAGGGCTTTTCCACAGAGATTCCGCTAATCCACAAGATGTGCACAGCAGCCTGCGTGGCGGACATTGCGCGGGAACGCGGAGTGGCGCACACTCATGTGGTATGCCAGAGAAAGCGATAGAACCGACAGCCGCGCAGCCCGAAACCGAGTGTCCCGTGTGCGGCGGCAGCGGGTGGAAAATCGTCCCAGAGGAGCGCGAAGGCCGCAAGCGAGAGAAGGCGGTAAGGTGCGACTGCTTCAAGCGGGCGCAGGGAGTACGGCTGCTGGCGCAGGCGCGTATCCCGAAGAGATATGACCACTGCGAACTCTCGAACTTCGAGTCCGAAGAAACGTTCCGCGCGCTGGCTTCGGCACGGCTCGCCGCTTATCGCTTTGTGGAAGACTATCCGGTGGAAAGCGCAGGGCTGCTGCTGATTGGGCCAATTGGCGTGGGCAAGACACACCTGGCGGTGGGCATCATGAAGGAACTGATGCTGCACAAGGGCTCACAATGCCTGTTTTATGACTATCGCGAACTGCTGAAGGAGATACAGAACTCCTACAACTCGTCGGTGCAGACGACGGAAATGCAGGTGCTACAGCCGATCTTCGACGCCGAAGTTCTGGTGCTGGACGAACTGGGCGCGGTGAAGCCGACAGAGTGGGTGTGGGACACGGTTTCGCATATTCTCAACACGCGCTACAACGACAAGCGGACGACGATCATCACGACGAATTACAAAGACCTGCCACCGGGAGGGGCCGAGATCGAGCGCAGCAACAATTACTCTCCCGCGAGCCGGGCCGCACGAGAAGAGACGCTGGGCGACCGCATCGGCGAGAGGATGAGGTCGCGATTGCACGAGATGTGCCGGATCGTAAAGCTGGAGGGCGACGACTTCCGGATGAAGTATAAAAGCGCGAGCTACCGGTAAGTGCCATTTACGGCCAAAGCCGGGAATGGGTTTGTGTTCCCTGCCCTTTCCATCGCCCTTTTCGCCAACCTCCTTCCTTATTTTGCCCCGCTAGCTTTCCGGTTGACTCCGTGGTAGCATCCTAGCCCTGCTATCGTTCGCGACTTGTGTGGCGCCTCCGCTGGTTGGGATCGCCTGCCTCGCCGTGATTTTTATCCACCCTTTGACCTCGCGAGGTAAGCGTGAAGAACATCTATGTAGGCAATCTCTCCTTTCAGACGGACGATGACACACTCCGTACGACATTTGCGCAATTTGGAGCCGTGGAAGCAGTGAACATCGTGCGTGACCGCGACAGCGGCCAGCCGCGCGGGTTCGCTTTTGTCGAGATGTCGAACGACAGCGAAGCGGCTACAGCCATGGAGCAGTTAAACGGTTCGACGCTCGATGGACGTCAGATCACTGTAAACGAAGCCCGTCCGAAGACCGAGCGCGGCGGCGGTGGTGGTGGTCGCGGCGGGTTTGGTGGCGGCGGTGGACGCGGCGGCTTCGGCGGCGGCGGTGGTGGACGTGGCGGCAACCGCGGTGGCGGTGGCGGCGGCGGACGCGATCGCGGTCCACGCTGGTAAGTTAAAGACCGGCACAATCAGCAAGGGCACGGAAACCACGGAAAACATCTCCGGGGCCACCGTGCCCTTCTTGTTGCGAGAGAAAACCAAGCCACGAATGCCGGCGGATCAGAATACCTGGGGGAGGGCCAACGATCCGTGGACATCCGTGGCGACTGCCGTACTACTCGCGGCCGCGTTGCGGAAACTGCTCCGCACGGCTACAAGTACTGCAAACGCAGCATCGACGGCAGAAATCCGTGGCGGGCGGCGCGGGTGTACCAGCGCTTGGCCTGCATGAGTTCCTCGGCAGCCTCATAGGCGGTGGCCACCAGGAACTCGGCGTGGGCGTGACCGGCGTAAGCGCCAACAGCCAGAGCCAGACAATCGTCGTCGGAAAGCATTCCGTGAATCTGCGAAAAATTCACCAGGAACCGCAGGAGTTCGCGAAGTCCGTTGCCATGCGCATCTGATCTACGCGGGGAATTCTGCCGGGCCGGTACGATCTCCATCTCCAAGGTTGTCTCCACAGCTCCATCCTCCTGCCCTTCACCATGCCGCAGTTGTAAACATCTGCCAGTGACGCAGGTACCAAGCAGATGTTCGTTGCGTCACAAAACGCCCAATTGGCGCGGGTTTTGACCGGCCCACCGCCTGCCGACAACGGTTTGGCCGCCTGTTGTCACGATGCGCCGACACATTCCCTATCGTCAATAACCCGCGCGGGGATCAATCGACTCACCCTTCGCGGTACACTGTCGCAAACCGCGCTGCTACCAATTAGACGGTGCGCGGAGAGGAATGGGAGCCACGACGAAAGTGCCGGAACAAAAGGCAGAGTTTCTAGCGGAACACGACGCGGAGTTTTTTGCCGCGCTGCCGGCCTCGGCGGCGGTGTTCGTGCTGCGCGGAGAAGATGCGAACGCGGAGCCCTACGTCGGCAAGACAAGCAACCTGCGGCGCAGAATGATGCGTCTGCTGAGCGCTCCCCAGGAAGCGACCAAACGGCTAAACCTGCGCGACCGAGTTCGCTGGCTGGAATACTCGCCGGTGGGATCGGACTTCGAGGCGGGATTCGTGCTCTATCGCGTGCTGCGCGAAACGTTTCCTTCGACGTATGAGAAACGTCTGCGACTGCGAGCGGCGCCGCTGGTTAAACTGATCCTCGACAACGAATATCCGCGCGTCACGGTGACGACCCGCATTTCGTCGATGCGCAAGGCAACCGGAGAAGGTCCTCCACGGGCGCGCTACTACGGGCCGTTTGCTACGCGCGCGGCGGCGGAGCAGTTCGCCAACGACTCGCTCGACTTCTTCCTGATTCGCCGCTGCACGGACGATCTGCATCCCGACCCGGCGTTTCCCGGCTGCGTGTACTCGGAGATGAAGATGTGCATGGCGCCGTGCTTCAAGGGATGCACGGACGAGGCGTACGCGAACGAAGTGGAACGCGTGGAGCACTACCTGGAGAGTGGCGGACGCTCACTGGTGACGGAGATTGCGGCGGCACGCGACAAGGCGAGCGAGGAGCTGGCTTTCGAAACGGCAGCGGCCATGCACGCGAAGTTCGACAAGGTGAACGCCGTGCGCGGTCAACTGCCGGAAGTGGTGCGGCGGCTCGATCGACTGAAAGCGGTGATGGTGCAGCCATCGCACGAACCGGAGTCGGTAACGCTGTTTCGCATCGAAAGCGGAATGATCTCTCCGCCAGTGCAACTGCACATCAGCGCAAAACAAACAGTGGGCGACGTAAAAACGCCGACGTCCATGGAAGCGCGCATTACGGAGGCGCTGGCCGGGGCGGAAGATCCGGATGTGCGCTCGGCGGTGGAGTGGATGGAGCACCTGGCGATTCTCAAGCGCTGGTATTACAGGACGTCAAAGCTGGGCGAGTTGTTTCTCGCGGACGACAAAGGCGAACTGCCAATGCGGCGCATCGTGCGCGGAGTATCAAGGGTCTACAAGGGAGAAAAGCCGCAGGGCGACTTGAGCGAGACATCGAAGGAATACTGGATCATGAGGGGCAGCGAAAAAGAAAGCGAAAAGGATAAAGGGGAAAGTAAAAAGTAAAAACATAAGAACAAGACGGCGGTAATCCTTCCTGCGACACCTTCCTTTTTACTTTTTCCTTTTTACTTTTTACTTTCCTCTACTTTCTACTTTTCTTGCGGAAGACGACGCGGAGTTGATCGCGCCAGCGCTCATCGAGGCCGACCAGCTTCCACTCAATCTCCGGCGAGAGATAACGCAAGAGTGTGTCGGTGGTGGGGTGAACGTGGAGCGCCGGCGCGGCCATGATAAGCAGCGGGTCGAGCGGAGAAAGCTCGCGGCCGGGAAAGTAGCCGTGCTTCTGGAATTCTCCGCGGCGGTGGTGCCAGCGCACGCGAGCCCAGTAGTCGAGTCCCTGCATCGGCAAATGTAAATCCTCATCCGCCTTCAGTTCGATGACGGCAAGGCGACCTTCACGGGTGACGCCAAGCAGGTCGATCATGGCGCGGTCGCGAGCGGCAAAGGCCGGCACTTGCGCGTAGACACACGCGGGGTTAAGACGGTCGTCGAGCACGGAGACATCGCGCTTGACGATGGATTCCAGCCAGCGCTCTCCGTGCATGCGATAGAGAGGGTCGAGACGGTTGCGGTGCTCTCGCGCCTGGACGAGACGCGCGACGAGTTCCTGGAAAAATGATTCCGTTGAATCCGAGAGAGTGAACTCGGCGGGCGCCGCGCCAAACGTGATGCGCTCCAAAAGACGAAACGAGCCGGGCTCCGGCGTGACATCCGCACGGGCGAACTCAAGGCCGTGGAGGCGGAATGAAAGCTCGGAGGCGGATACGACAACGACTTCCGCCAGTGGCGCAAGGGAGACGATGCGCTCGATGGATGAGGAGAAACGCGCAAGGGTTTTCTCGCGGCTAGGACACTGCACGAGTCGCGTCTCAAGATTGGCGAGATCGGCGAGCGCGAGACGCGTGGCGGTCTCGCTGGCGTCGTCGGTGGCGAAGAGATGCCACTGCGCGGCGTCGGGATGAAGGTGTGCGAGACGAAGCTGCGGGACGAACGAGCGGCCGGCGGGAACGAAGACGGCCGCACCTTCGACATGACCACGGTCGGAGAGACGCTCGCGACATTGCTCCAGCCAGAGCACGGCGATGCTGACGATGGCATCGACGGTGGGCTGCGCTTCGCCCGCGCCAACGCCGACAACGGCAAGATACGAGCGTCCGCGATGAATGACGCCGCGCGTGTAGGCGGGGCCGAAAGAACGTTCGAGATCGGCGCTGGTGGAGAGCTTGCCGACCGTCCAGCCGGAGAAGGTTCGCTCAAGGATGCGATGGAGAGTGCGCTGATAGTTGGCGCGCATGACGCGCAGGGTGGAGGGTGCTCGGCGCTCGGCCTCGGCGCAGAGTTCCATGCGCGCGGGCTGCGATTGTCCGAAGCGCACGACGGAGAGGCGCAAAGAGCCGTTCTTCAGTTCCGCACCGACGACGCGGCGCACAACGTTGCGCTCCTCCGACCAGATTTGCAGGACGCACTTGTCGCGCTCGGGGGTGAGCGAGTAGCGCGCGGAGGAGAAATCGAAGATGGTTTCGCCACCCTCGACGACGATGGCGTGGGGATGATCGGCAAGGTAGCTTTCGATCTCACGGGCGAATTGTTCGGCGGAAACGGCCATGGGCGTTGCTCTTCGCTTACGCGAGGGCAGGCCATTGTGGCATTGGAGGCGCGGACGGCCCTAGCGCGGGCCTCACAGGGCGATGTGACGAAAAGAAAGCGCTAGCGAGCGTCGCGCAGCATGAACCAGTTGCGGGTGCCGATGACCTTGGCTTCGGCGACGGTGCGGAAGCCGAAGCGCTCATAGAAGCGGACGTTTTCGGGCTTGTCGGTTTCAAGGTAGGAGAGGGCGTGCTGCTCGTCCATGCGGCGGCAGAATTCGGCGAGCAGTGCGGAACCGATACCACTTCCCTGCAAGGTGGCGTCGACGGAGACGGGGCCGAGATGCCAGTGAGGCTGCGGAGGATCGTAGCGTTGCCAAATGCTGAACCAGCGAATAACGCGCAGAACGACGGGAACTGGGTACTTGAGGAAGAGGCGCTTCCAGAAGCGCCAGCGGTCGCGCATGGTCTGGCGACAGGTGCCGGGAGGATTCATACCGCAGACGCCGACAAGTTGTTCGTTATGAAACGCGCCGAAGTACGAGCCATCGCGAATGCCGCCGGCGATGGAGGAGAGGAAGTTGAGTTCCAGACAATGGAGGCGATAAGCGGGATCGGGACCGTAGGCGCGGATGTGGTTTGGATTGTCGCGCATGCCACGGGCACAGACACCGGCGGCAGCTTCTACATCAAGCATTCTCAATACGCGGATGGTGACATCGATTGCTTCACGTGCCATTGCGGCGATGTTGCGCCCGGGTGGAGGCGGAAGGCAAGGCGTGAATTGCGGGTGGCGGTTACGAGAGTCCCGCGTGTGAAATAATCGTTAGATTGGGGTGCGGTCGCGGACGCAATAAGGGAACCGCCGGGGACCGGTGGGTCGTTGGCGGAGTGGCGGGCATCCAATCGAGTGTGGCTTCGAATATGACTATGGATAAGCGGTTCTTTTTCGAGAAATACGGCTTGAACGACAAGGACGTGGAACGTTACCTGGCGGCGGCACTTTCCGCCGGGGGCGACTACGCGGACCTTTATTTTGAATACGTTACCTCCACGGCACTGAGCGTGGACGAGTCGATGGTGAAATCGGCTTCGCAGGGGATTTCAGCGGGATGCGGCGTGCGCGTGGTGGCCGGAGAACGCACCGGCTACGCCTACACCGACGACCTGGCGCCGGAGCGGATTCTTCATGCGGCAAAAACCGCCGCGATGATCGCCAGCGGTCCGGCCAAGACTCCGGTGGTCAATCTGAAGACCAATTTGCGCCACGACCTTTATCCCGTGGTCGTCGCATCGGTGGATGCGGAAATCAGGCAGAAGCTCGACCTGGTGATGCGGGCTGATAAGGCGGCGAGGGCGTTCGATCCCCGGATCAAGGAAGTGCGCGCAAGTTACGCAGACGAACTTAAGCGCGTGCTGGTGATCGGGTCGGATGGCACCTATGCGGAAGACTCCCAACCGCTGACGCGCATGAGCGTCTTCGTGATCGCAAAGTCGGGCGAGACTTCGGCCAAGGGAACTTCAGGCGGCGGCGGACGCCACGCACTGGACGCGTTCCTGCTGGAGAAGACGCCGGAGCACTTTGCGCGGGAAGCGGCGCGACAGTCGATCATCCAACTCGATGCAAGGGAGTGTCCGGCGGGAGACATGGAAGTGGTGCTGGGACCGGGATGGCCGGGAATCCTGCTGCATGAGGCGATTGGGCATGGACTGGAAGCGGACTTCAATCGCAAGAAGACCTCTGCGTTCGCGGGACTGCTGGGCAAGCGCGTGGCCAGCGACAAATGCACGGTGGTGGACAACGGCACGGTTCCGGGACGGCGCGGATCGCTGAACGTGGATGATGAAGGCAATCCGACGAGCAACACGGTGCTGATCGAGAAGGGCATCCTCAGGGGATACCTCGCGGACAAGCTTTCGGCACGGCTGATGGGACTGCCGAACACGGGCAACGGACGCCGCGAAAGTTACGAGCACATTCCCATGCCACGCATGACGAATACCTACATGCTGGCCGGAGAGGATTCGCCGGAAGACATTCTGCGCTCGGTAAAGCGAGGACTCTACGCGGTGAACTTCGGCGGCGGACAGGTGGACATCACGAACGGGAAGTTCGTCTTTTCCGCCAGCGAGGCGTACCTGATCGAAGACGGCAAAATAACCGCGCCCTTGAAGAACGCGACGCTGATCGGCAACGGTCCTGACGTGCTGACGCGGGTCAGTATGGTGGGCAACGATTTGCAACTGGATGAGGGCGTGGGCACCTGCGGAAAAGACGGACAGAGCGTTCCGGTCGGCGTCGGCATCCCAACGCTGAAAGTGGACCGCATGACAGTGGGCGGAACGGGGACGGCAGAGTAATGGCGACGACTACATTGACACAGATCGATCTAAAGGAATTGGCGGCTGACGTGGTGCGCCGCGCGATGCGCATGGGCGCCACGGCGGCGGAGTGCGTGGTGGGCGAGGGCTCGGAGTTCTCGACGGCGGTGCGACTGGGCGAGGTGGAAACGCTGAAGGAGTCAGGCAGCAAGGCGCTCGGCGTGCGGGTCTTCCTGGGACAGCATACGGCGAACACGTCGACCAGCGACCTCTCGACGGAGGGTATCGACCAGATGGTGCGCTCGGCGGTGGAGCTGGCCAAGGTGACGAGCGAAGACCCGTTCGCGGGGATTCCGGAAAGTTCGCAACTGGGGCAGATTCCCGGCGACCTCGATCTTTATTACGACGACGTGTACTCGCTCTCGACGGCCGACCGCATTGACTACGCGCGACGGGCGGAGAAGGCGGCTATGTCGGCCGATCCGCGCATACAGAATTCGGAGGGCGGATCGTTCGACGCCGCCACGGGACACAAGGTGCTGGCCAACTCGCACGGCTTCGTGGGCGAATACCAGCGCTCGTACTGCTCGGTGTCGGCGGTGCCGATCGCGATTGACGAGCAGGGCAACATGCAGCACGACTACTGGTACTCGATGTCGCGCACGCTGAAGAAGCTGGAGTCTCCGGAAGAGGTGGGACGGATCGCCGCTGAACGCACGCTGCGGCGCCTCGGAGCGCGCAAGGTGAAGACACAGCGCGTACCGATCATCTTTGACCAGCAGACTTCGCGGGCGCTGCTCGATCATGTCTTCGACGCAGTGACCGGCGACGCCATCTATCGCCACGCTTCGTATCTCACCGGCAAGCTCGGCGAGAAGATTGCCGGAGGAAATATCACGGTGATCGACGACGGCACCATTCCCGGCGGATTCGGCACATCGCCCTTCGACAGCGAAGGCGTGCCGACGCGACGGACAGTGGTGATTGAGGATGGAGTGCTGAAGTCGTACATGCTGAACACCTATACGGCGAAGAAGCTGGGGCTGGCAACCACGGGCAACGCATCGCGCGGACTGGCCGGAACACCGGGTATCGGCAACGGAAACTTCTTCCTGCAACCGGGCGCGCGGACGCCAAAAGAAATGATTGCCGACATCAAAGAAGGCTTGTACGTGACGGAGTTCCTCGGCTTCGGCGTAAACCTGGTGACAGGAGATTTTTCACGCGGCGCAAGCGGACTGTGGATACACAACGGGGAGCTGGCGTTCCCGGTGGAAGAGATCACAGTGGCCGGAAACCTCAAGGACATGTGGCTGAACGTCGCGGAGATTGGCAACGATCTCGAATGGCGCGGCGCGGTAGCCTGCCCGACAATCCGCATTGAAGGAATGACGGTGGCGGGAGAGTAGAGCAAAGCAGAAAGTAAAAAGGGAAAAGTGGAAAGTAAGAAGAGGGTTGCCGTGAGGCGGCCCTTTTGCTTTGGACACAATGCGATGAGAATCGCTCGCGCCGGAATGCCCGGTTCCTGTTGTAACTTTTCCCTTTCTACTTTCTACTTTTTCCCTGCCAGCATGCGGATGGATTGCACGAAGTTCCAGAGGAAGGTGCAGCTTCCCACGACGATGGCGGTGGGAATGGCGACGTGCCAGTAGGCGTTCGCCATGTTGGCATGTTGTCCGCGAATGGCGGCAAGAGTTGCGGTGCCGATGATGCCGCAGAAGAGTCCGACGGCCATGCTGCCAGCGGTAAACAACAGCGTAAGCAACAGGGTTCGGAAGCCGAGCATGATGCATCGGACGAACCACCCAGGACGAGGCTTGGCGGAAGGGGTAGCAGCGGAAGCCATAAATAAAGCCTACAACAATTTTCGCGACGGCGGATGGCGGAATTGCCGGTTTTGGGTGGCATGGGCCCAAACGGACTCGGCAAGGCGCGATCTTCGGCGGCCCCCTCTTTCGTGCTCCCAGTGTGCGCTGCGCTACAATAGGGGTTTCCATGACCCAGAACGCGCAAACCAGTACACACACTCCGGCCGAGATCATACGCATCGCTCCGGTGCAGCAGGCCACGAACGGCATCTGCTACAGCACCACCGGTGAAATCAACCTTCCCACCTCCGATCTCGAACACATGGTTGCCTCGGTGCCCATGGCGATTGCCGCGGCGCTGACGCGCAAGGCGTTCTACTTTGTCCCGCTGACCGTGGTACAAAACGAAGAAGTGCTGATCGCGGATCGCTATGACGTGGCGCTCAGCGACCAGGCGGTGTGCCATCGCAACTACGAATCCGGAGATTCACAGGCGATTTTCATCTCTACACGGCTGATGGACGACCGCTTCTCGGTGGGCTTCGAGTTCTTCATCAACGTGGCGCATCTATTTGTGGACCACGCCGGATTCGCGCAGGAATTCGCCGACTTGTCGTGGAAACAGGTGCAGGACAAGGTGAAGGGCGAGACTTCACTGGACGCGCACGAGCTGCGCAAAGTCGCCACTTCAAACTCGACAGAGGCCGACAAGGCCAAGCACGAGTACTTCGAGACGGTCTTCGCCGACGCCATCGCCATCTATCTGCTATCGCTCTATCTCGACGTGGACTACTACGAACTGCGCGAGCGCGACTATCCGCTGCTTGCTCCGAATGCGCTGGCAGAGCGGCTGCGCCTGGTGGCGGGACTCTTCCCTCCCGTGCCCGGGTTCGAGTTCAACATCTACTACCGGCGTCGCCAGCAATAGCAAACGGTTCAGAACTGTAGCGTTACATTCACCACATCTTCTTTCGTGATCATTTCCTTCACCTTCACCGGATGACCAAGGATGATCCTGATGTTCTCCTTGAGAAACACGTTGATGTAGTCCGGGGTGTAAGGATCGCCCTGTTTTAGTTTCCACGCCTTCATGAGGCGTTTTGCGCTCTTGGGATCAATTCCAACAAACTCGACACTTCCCATGCGGAAGAGCGCGCCTTCCCTGATTTCGATGTTGTAGCTGACCTGGCCGGAAGTGTCATTGAATACGGGCTTCGGCGTAATGTTCGCCGCCATGTAGCCACGCGCCGTATAGAGCTTTCTGGCGGAGGCGATGTCTTGTCGCAGAAGTTCTCCGTCGGCGACGTTGCCGGGACGGAGCTTCACCTGCTTGTCGAGATCCGCCGTGGAGACGACACTGTTGCCGCTCCAGGTGAGGGAGCCGAGCCTATATTGCCTGCCTTCGTCGATGGTGAAGGTGAGGGCGACGTTTGTGGTTCCCGGATCGACGACCGTGGGCTTGACCTGCGTGGAGACGACGTGCGCGCGCAGATATCCCTTGCGCTTATAGAACGGCATGAGGCGCGATTGGACTGCATCCCCGATGACGGAGGCTTCGTAGTCGCCACTGGCCATTTCGCTTTCGACCTGATGGCGCTCCTCACTGGAGAGATTGGGAGTGCCGAGCAGCGTCACGGAGGTCACGGGCATCTTGACGCCCTTGACGAAGAAGGAAACACCGTTGATCGGGCCTCCCATGCTGGCGCCTTGCAGTTGCCATCCCACCGTTCCCTGAAGATGATGCTCGCCGAGCCATTGCGTGAGGACCTCGCTGACGTGCTGCATCATCTCGCCGGTTTCGGAAACCTTGCCATGGAAGAGCGGAAAGTGTGCGGCGACGTATTTGGTGAGATCGGCATCACTGGCCCAGACAAAGTTCTCGTAGATGACGGGGAGGTATGCCTTGGCATCTTCCACCTGGTACTCAACGGTGTAGCCGCTGCCCTCGGGGCCGTACTTGAACGTGACGCTGGAGAAGGCTCCGGTGGCGGCGAGTATATTGGCGCCATTCTGGAGATCGGTGAAGGTGACCATCTCGCCGACGTTGAGCCCGCTGGCGGCAGCAATCTCGTCGGAAGTGAACTCGTGCGAGCCCGTACCGCGAATCGACATGAGTTCGTACGACTGCGCCATGAGGGCGCTGGAGACGAGAAGAAGAGAGAGCAGAAGCTTAAGCCGGTTCATCGCGGCGGATTGTAATACATCTGAACGCCGCGGGTCAGCCCGTCACAGGCGCCAGTTGCTCCAGAGAGCACATTCTTTTCTTGATTCCTTTGCTTTATCCGCATACAGCGGAGCCTCGCCACGGCTACAATTCATTCGCAATGATTGCTCACATACGCGGACAGATTCTCGCAAAAGCACCGAACCAAGTCATCGTGGAGTGTGGCGGTGTCGGATATGACGTCACCATCGCCGTGCCCACCTTCAGCGAACTGCCGGAGGCAGGCAACGAGGCGTCGCTCTACATCCATACACACGTGCGAGAAGACCAGATCTCGCTCTTTGGATTTCTGCGTCCGGAAGAGAAGCTGCTCTTCGAGAAGCTGATCTCCGTCAGCGGCATTGGGCCGACGCTGGCAATCAAGATGTTGAGCGGAATCGCGGCGCGGGAGATTGTCGGGTTCATCCAGCGGGGCGACGTGGCACGGCTGACGAAGCTGCCGGGAATCGGAAAAAAGATCGCCGAGCGCACCGTGCTGGAGCTGAAAGACAAGCTGAAGATGTTTGGCGCGACGCCGGAACAGCCGATGGTGCTGACAAGTGCGATAGAAGAGGATGTGCTCTCAGCGCTGGTAAACCTGGGCTTCCAGCGCGCGGCGGCCGAGAAGGCCTTGGCGGCGGAAGGCCCGGCCAAGGGACGCAGTTTCGAGGAACTCTTCCGCGCGGCCATGGCGTCACTGTCAAAGTAGGTGGGCGAAGTAAGCCGGGTGCCGCATCCCTTCAGTAACGTCGCAGCAGGCCGGGATTGCGCTACACTCTTGGCCATGCGCCGAATGCTGCTCGCCGTGGCCTTACTGAGTCTCGCAATGGCGCCCCTGTGCGCCGCGCAGAAAAACAAGATCAAGCTGAAGAAGACGCCCTTCTCGCTTCAGGAAATACCAAACCAGAAAGTGGAAGTGCATGATGTGCCCGACGTGCTGGCCTCGCAGAAGTGCGAGAACTTTGCCTGGGCGGCGGACGTGGAAGCCGTGCTGCGCAAACAGAACATTCCGCTGGACCAGCATTTCTGGGCGGACAAGATTTACGGCGGCGCGCTCTGCCTGCCCTCGGCGGGAAGCTTCCACAGCCTGAAGAAGCATATCGACGGCGACTATGTGCTGCCGGATGGACGCCACGTCCACCTGGAAGCCAGCTACCTGAAGAAAACGCCCAACCAGACCGACCAGCTCCTGCTGCCGCTGACGCAACAACGGCCCATCCTGCTCTACTGGCGCGACCACGCATACCTTCTGGTCGGCGCTCACTGGAACGATTTTGTCTACCCGACGGGACAGCGCGACGTGCAGATTACGCAACTGACACTAGTGGACCCCTACGAGCAGGGCAAGACACGCATCGTCGAGTTCGACCCGACAAAACAGGACCTCAGCGAGCTGGGCGGAATCTTCGAAGTGCAGGCGACAGTGATCGACAAAGATCCGTGGAAAGCTCCGGAGCGGCCACTGATGATATCGCAGCCGCCGAATCCCAAGCAGCCGAACATTCACTAAGACATTAGACACTTCCGCTCTCCTTCGCCAATTGGCGACGTTCCATCATCCTGCAAGAGAGCAACTCGTTCCTTATGCTCTCCGCTTCGGACAGCCCTGATCCACGGCGCAAGGGCCGGCCTTGATGGCAAAACCTTGTCGCGGTTTAGTGGTGGAAGATGAAGAAGGCGCCGAGCAGGGTGAGCACCACGCCGTAGGCCTGTTCGAGACGCGCCGAGTCGCTGCGGATCGCGATGCGCGCACCGATATAGGAGAGCGGCACGCTGCCGATCGCTACCAGCAGAGTGACCCACCAGGAGATGTGTCCCAGGTACCAGTGAACGAGCGTGCCGGGGATGGCGAGCACGGCGGAGACAACCAAAGAGCAGGCAAAGGCCGACTTGATGCGCAGGCGGAGTACCTTGGCATAAAGCGGTGCGAAGAGGAATCCGCCGGAGTTGGCGAGCAGTCCGGAGATGACGCCGACGACGACGGAGATGGCCGCGATGCGAAAGGTGAAATGGTTCGGTTCGCCGCCAACGAACTCCTGCGTGTCGTCTATCTTCTTAATACGCACGAAGAGGAACGAGACGCCGAAACCCATCACGAGAAAGCCGGTGAGGAGGAGCAGGAAGTTCGAACCGGTGACCTTGGAAAGCAATGCGCCAATGATTGTTGCCGGGATTCCGATGGCGACGCCCCAGCGGACCACGCGCCAATCAATGAAGCCCTCTTTCCAGTAAGCAGCCGAGGCCACGAGAGTGGAAGGCGCGGTGGCGGGCAGCGGAGAAGCCACGGCGATGAAACCGGGAAGACCGATGAGGCGCAGCAAGGGAGTGGCCACGGCGCTGCCGCCCTTGCCAAAGAGTCCACCCAGCAGGCCAATCAAAACTCCAATAGCGGTTGTCTCGCCGGTTTGCAGAGAAGTCAGGGAGAGAGGTCCGAGCATCATGAAGACAGGCTCTTTCTTTAGAACACGCTGCCAAGATAAGGTTCGCGGAAGGTACATTTCCATTCAAACTCAACCTGCCGATTGCGCGCAAGTGGCGCAGTGGGAGAATCCACATCCTTCCCTTTTATTGCCATCAAATCAACCTCCGTGCCATATCTTCGCCAGTTGCGTTAATCGGAAATTCATATCCTTGTTACGGCGAGCATGTATGATTTTTGTTTGTTCACGGCAATTTGAAGAGACTTCAACTTCACAGTCGAAAGGTCCGGATGATGAAGCGTGCGTTGCTCACCGTCGTAGCCGTTCTTTTACTTTTCTCGTTTGCGAATGCCCAGGAAGCCGCGTCGCACCAGTCCGAAACCGCCAAGCCCGCGCGTCGCAACGTGATCATCTTTGTCGCCGATGGCCTGCGTCACGGCTCGGTGAACGCGAAGGACACACCGGCGCTCTATGCCGTGCGCACGCAGGGCGTGAACTTTGCGAACAGCTTCTCGCTCTTCCCCACCCTCACGACAGCCAATGCTTCCATCATCGCGACGGGCCATCGGCTGGGTGATACCGGCGACTTCAGCAACGGGATCTGGGTGGGATACCAGGTCTTCAACACAGGCAACTTCGATCGTGGACCGTGGACAAGCATCCCGTTCCTTGAAAACGATGAGGTGCTTTCCGATCTCGACGCACATCATCACGGAAACTATTTGAACGAGACGACGCTGCTGGCAGCGGCGCGCAACGACGGATACAACACGGCAGCCATCGGCAAGGTTGGGCCAACGGCGATCCAGGACGCAGCGGAATTGAATCCAGTGGCGCAACGCTTCGGCGTTCCCAAGACGATCATCGTGGACGATGCGACCGCCTACAATCCCTACGACCCGATGAATATTATGCCGCTGTCGATCCCTCTGCCGGATGCGCTGGTGACGCGCTTGATGAAGCTTGGCCTGCCGCTCGACGCTCCGGCGCGCAACAACGGCTTCGCCGACAAGTCGCCCTACAGCAACAGCAACGCCGGAGATATGAAGACGCCGGGGACGCTGCGCTCCAACAAGCTTCAACAGGACTGGTTCGTGGATGTGGCAACCGAGGGCGTGCTGCCGATGTTTGCGAAGGCCGACAAGCCGTTCGTGATGCTCTTCTGGTCGCGCGATCCCGATGGCTCGCAGCACGACCAGGGCGACAGCCTCGATCAACTTGTGCCCGGCATCAACGGTCCAACGTCCACAATGGGCGTGGAAAACGCCGACCATAATCTCGCAAGCATTCTGAAGTGGCTCGACGCGCATCCGAAGATCAAGGCCAACACGGACCTCTTCGTCACCTCGGACCACGGCTTTGGCACCATCAGCCGCCGCGAGTTGGATCGCACCGGCAAGCGAACAATGGCAGAGTCCGCGCAACACTTCTATTACAACGCCGCGGGCAAGCTCGACACCAAGCAGCAATACCTGCCCAACGGCTTCCTGGCAATTGACCTGGCGTGGGCGTTGCAGACGAATCTGTGGGACCCGGACTCGCCGATGCCAGCGGGCTCGCGCACTCCCTACAAGCAAGTGAAGTTGACGATGGATGAGTATTACAGGGCGACTGACCAGTGGGAGCATCCGAAGTACGGCAACGGTTTTATCGGCAACTATGTTTACAAGACCGACGGTTCGGACGCACAAGCCATCGTCGCGGCCAATGGCGGCACCGACCTTATCTATGTGCCCAGTAAAAATCCGGAAAAGGTCAAGGAAATCGTCAAGCTGCTGTTGGGCTTCGACTACATCGGCGGAATCTTTGTGGACGATCAGTACGGCAACATTCCCGGCACACTGCCGCTGAGCGATATCGACCTGGTAGGCTCAGCCGTGATGCCGCGACCGTCCATCGTGGTGGCGTTCAAAACCTTCTACCTGAAACCGGGAAACCTGATGGACGGCATACAGGTCTCCGACACGGGGCTGCAAGAGGGACAGGGCAACCACGGCGGCTTCGGACGCGAGGTTACGTTCAACAACATGGCGGCGATTGGCCCCGACTTCAAGCAGGGTTACGTGGATGAGGCTCCGGTCGCGAATTCCGATATCGTGCCGACGCTGGCAAAAATACTGGGCATCACGATGCCATCGACCGGGAAGCTCAAAGGACGCGTGATCGAAGAAGCGTTCAAGGGGCAGCCGAATCCAAAGGTGCCACCGATCAAGCCGGTGAGCGCCATGCCCGACCCGAAAACCGGTCTGCGGACGGTGATGTTCATGCAGCAGTTCGACGGACAGAAGTACTTCGGCTCGGCCTGCATGACAACCTCAAAGACGATTGAGCCGGGGATGTGCGAGCAACAGTAAGAGCCTTTGTGCGATCTGTACTCGTGACGAAACCTTAGCGAATCAGGCGCGACCCACGACGGGTTGCGCCTTTCCCTTTTCGGAGCCATCTCCATGCCCGTTCCGGGCCATTGACGATTACATCTTTATATGCAAACATTTGTACTTACGCATGCCTGAACTATCACAATTTACGGCAGAATTCTTCAAGGCCCTCTCCCATCCCTTAAGAATCAGAGTGCTAGACGCCCTGCGCCAAGGCGAAGTCGGTGTCAACGAGCTTAGCCTGCGGCTTCAAGTGGAACAAACCACCCTCTCCCAACAGCTCGCAGTGTTGCGAAAAAGCAACATCGTGGTAGGGCGCAAAGAGGGCCAAAACGTCTACTACTCGGTGCGCGATCCGGAAATTATTCATCTGCTCGATAACGCGCATCGAATCTTTAACAACCACCTGATCGACATCCGCGACCTGCTAGAGCAACTGTCGCCGGGTGCGGAGAAGTTCTCTCCTTAAACGACGGAACGCCTTCGAATGAATCGACAACATACCGATAACTTGAGGCCACAGCGTTCAATGGCACGGGGCAACCCTACTCCGAAGAAGTTCTGATGATTTACGGATTCAATTCGTTCCTCCTGCTGCTACTCGCGGCGCCGATCATAAGCCTGCTGTGCGTCAAGATGAAGAAGGCGCGTGCTTTGCCACCGGTGCTGCTGGTGATTGCGCTGCTGACTGGGGCTGCGACTGCGGGCGTCAGTTTCTGGCGCGGCGACCGGCTTTCCCTTGACCTCTCACGTCTTACGCCGCTTCCGTTCGCGCTGACGGTGGATCGCCTGAGTGCGTTCTTTCTGCTGCTGATCTGCGTGGTGAGCGTGCCTGTCGTGTTGTACTCAGCTTCGTATATTGAGCGTCACTACGAGGGGCTGCGACGCGATGGGCTCTGGATATTGCTGCCAGCATTCATAGCCTCGATGGTGCTGGTGGTGACGGCCTCGACCGGCTTCGCCTTTCTCTTTGGCTGGGAGCTGATGACGCTGCTCTCCGCCGGGCTCATCATGATGGAAGGTGACGCGGGACAGCGGCGGCACAATATCTTTATTTATCTGCTGATGATGCACGTGGGGGCGGCGGCGGTCGTTGGAGCGTTCCTGCTTTTCCTGCCGCACGCACCAGGACTTACCTTCGCAGCCATGCGCACGGTCGCCGCGCAGATGCCGCAAGGCATGCGCACGGCAATCTTCCTGCTCGCGTTTCTCGGTTTCGGAACCAAGGCTGGAATCGTGCCGTTGCATCTCTGGCTGCCGCGCGCACACCCGATCGCACCGAGCCCGGTATCGGCACTGATGTCGGCCGTGATGTTGAAAACGGCAGTCTACGCATTCGTACGCTTCGGGTTCGACTTCCTTGGTACTGGCCCGGCGTGGTGGGGATATCTAGTGCTCACCGCAGGAGCGGTCTCCGGTGTACTCGGCGTGCTCTACGCGCTGGCGGAAAACGACATCAAACGGCTGCTTGCCTATAGCAGCGTGGAAAACATCGGCATCATCTTTATGGCGATCGGCGCAGCAATGGTGCTGCGCGCCTACGGTGCTCCGACGCTGGCCGCGCTGGCCGCGCTGGCGGCACTGGCGCATGCGATTAACCACGCCCTCTTCAAGAGCGCGCTTTTCCTCGGTGCAGGCTCGGTTTCCGACGCCACGCACACGCTCAACATGGAAGAGCTGGGCGGGTTGCTCAATCGCATGCCCGTAACGGGCGTTGCGATGCTGATCGCCTGCTGTTCGATCATTGGACTGCCGCTGTTTAACGGATTCGTCGGCGAATGGCTGGCCTTCCGCGCGTTCCTTGGCGGATCGACGCTGCCACCGATTACTCCAGCGATTGTTTTGCCGCTCGTGGCCGGAGTACTGGCGCTGATCGGGGGACTGGCTGCGGCGTGCTTCGCAAAACTCTACGGCGTCGTCTTCCTGAGCCGTCCGCGAAGTGAAAAGGCAGAGCACGCACACGAAGTGCCGGCGATGATGCAACTCGGCGTGGCCCTGCCGGCTGCGGCATGTGTTGTGATCGGAATCTTTCCCGCTATTATCCTGCGGCCCCTGATGACAACGATCAGCGAGCTTATGCCGGGAACCGCGATGCCAACACAAGTCGCGTCGATCACGACCGTGCTTCCATGGCTCGCGCTGACCGTCATCGCCGTGGTCGCTGCGATCTCACTTGTCAAGCGCACTGCACGCGTAACCGCTACGTGGGCCTGCGGACAACCAGGGCTCGACGCTCGCATGCAATATTCCGGCACGGCACTCTCCAAGCCGCTGCGCAAAGTTTTCGCGCGCGTCTACCAACCTGACCGCGCAGTGAATATTTCTCCTGCCGGACAGCCCTACTTTCCGGAAGCCATTTCCTATAGCTCAGTACGCACAACATCTTTTGAACGCACTCTCTACCGCCCAGCGGTTGATGCAGTGGTGGCAGCGGCGCATCGCCTGCGGCGTTTGCAGACGGGAAACATACAGGTCTACCTGCTCTATCTATTCCTGGCGCTGGTTTCGCTGCTGCTCTTTATGAGGTTCCTATGAGGTTGCTGCTCGACATCGTACAAGTCGCGTTGCTGGTCGCCCTTGCACCGCTGGTGCGCGGAATCGTCGCACGCATCAAGGCGCGCATCCAGAACCGCCGCGGCGCCAGTGTCTGGCGGCCTTATGCGGATCTCCGGAAGCTCTTCGCCAAAGAGGACCTCGTCCCGCCGACGGCTTCCTTCGTCTTTCGACTCTCGCCGGTCCTGTTGTTTGCCGTAACGGCCGCAGCGGCGGCATTCATTCCCGTGCTGCACGCCTCGGCGCTCCTCGGCACAATGGGTGATTTCATCCTGCTTGCCTACCTGCTCGCCTTTGGGCGCTTCTTCCTGATGCTCGGCGCGATGGACGGCGGCGGCGCATTCGGCGGCATGGGAGCAAGCCGCGAAGCACTGGTCTCCACGCTGGCGGAAGCTCCCCTGCTGCTGGCACTGACGGCGGTGGCCGTGGTCGCGCACATTGCGACGCTCGCCGGCATTGTGCAATGGACGTTGCAACAGGATTTCTTCCGCCTCTCGGCCGTACATGCATTGGCGGTGGCAGCCGTGGCACTGGTGGCCATCGCGGAGACCGGACGCATCCCGGTCGACAATCCCACGTCGCACCTCGAACTCACGATGATTCACGAAGCCATGGTGCTGGAGTATTCGGGACCAAGTCTCGCGCTGATCGAGTGGGCGAGCGCAATCAAGCTGAATGTGATGATTGCGCTGTTGATCGCGCTCTTCGCTCCCTGGGGAATGGCAGCCGGTTTCACCGCCGCCGGATTGGCCATCGCAATTGTGGTGTACGCGCTCAAAGTAGTGGCGCTGACCGTGGTGCTCGCAGTGGTGGAAAGCAGCGTGGCCAAACTGCGCATGTACATGGTGCCAGATTTCCTGGGCGTGGCGTGCGCGCTCTCGATCCTTGCAGTGGTCTTCACCGCGGTGATGAGGTGATGTATGGGATTGGTTGAAATTGCAGCGGCAAAGACCCTGGCGTCGTCCGCCGTGTTCATCTTTATCACGTTGCTGCTGCTGGCCTCGGCGAAACGAACTCGCACCTGCATTGTGTTGTTCAGCGTGCAGGGCGCAGTGGTTACCGCGCAGATTCTTGCGACCGCCTACGTACACCGCTCGGCCGAGGCTTACGCCATCGCGTTCCTCGTGCTGGTGATCAAAGTACTGGCGATCCCCTACTTCCTCCTTCGCATCGTGAACCGGTTAAACATGCCGCGCGAAGTGAAGGCCTCGACGACTTCGGCGCAATCGGTGTTTATCACGGCCGCGCTGATCCTGCTCTCGTTCCTCGTGATTCAGCCCTATGTTCGCGCTTTCAACATCGACGAAGACATGCTGGCCGCCGCCATCGCACTGGTGCTTACCGGATGCTTCCTGATGGTGAGCCGCAAGAAGGCGCTGATGCAGGTGATCGGCCTGCTGGTGATGGAGAATGGCGTGTTTCTCGCGGCGCTCACGAGCACGTTCGGCATGCCGCTGGTCATCGAGATTGGAATTTTCTTCGACTTGCTGATGGGTGTTTTTCTGATGGGATTATTTGTCTTCCGGATTCGCGACACGTTCGATCATCTCGACGTATCGAAGCTGCGGCGGTTGAGGGGCTGAGACGATGGTACTGATCTTCCCACTCCTGATTCCGCTGCTTGGCGCATTCGCCGTGCTCCTCTGCAAAAGCCCGCGTCTCGCAGTGCGCGTCGCACTCGGGGTTGGCACGCTGGAAATGATCGCGCTCGGCAATGCCGTGGTGCGCGTCTACACCACCGGCGCATTGCAGGCCGGCAAATATCTGCGCGCCGACAGCCTCACGGCGTTCTTCCTGATTAACATTGGACTGATCTTCGCGCTGGTGCTCGCTTACTCCGTGGGCTATCTGCGGCACATTCCCGAGGGGCGCTTCTCATCGCCGCGCTGGTTCTACGGGTTGGTCTTCCTCTTTCTCTTTACGATGATCGCCGTTTATCTCTCGGCGAACCTCGGCCTGCTGTGGATTTCCGTGGAGGCCACGACGCTGGCGTCAGCGTTTCTTGTCGGTTTCTACAACACAAAGGGCGCGGTGGAAGCCGGATGGAAATACCTCATCGTCTGCACCGTGGGCATCGCCTTCGCTCTGTTCGGCACCATCACGTTCTACCTGGCGGCCGTGCGTTGCGGAATTCCACAGGACACCGCACTGAACTGGACCGTGCTGATGAACGCCGCGCCGCGACTGGCCGCCGCGCCACAACTAATCAAGCTGGCGTTCGTCTTTGTCGTTGTTGGATACGGAACCAAGATCGGTTTTGTGCCGATGCACAGTTGGCTGCCGGACGCACATGCCGAGGCGCCGTCGCCGATCAGCGCGCTACTTTCGGCGGTGCTGCTCAACTGCGCCATGTACGCCGTGTTGCGCTTTGACGCCATCACCTCACGCGCGATTGGACCTGGGTTCAGCCACCATCTGCTGCTCATTTTCGGCGGCCTCTCGATCACCGTGGCCGCGTTCCTCATGATCGTGCAGCGCGACTTAAAGCGTCTGCTGGCCTATAGCAGCATCGAGCACATGGGCATCGTCGCGCTCGGCGTGGGAATCGGCGGACCGCTAGGACTCTTTGGCGCGCTGCTCCACGCCTTCAATCACTCGCTGGCGAAGACAACGCTTTTCTTTACTACCGGTGACGTTCGCGAGAATTATGGAACGCTTCGGATGGACCGCATCCGCGGCATGGCGCGCACGTTGCCCTGGACCAGCGGCGCAATGATCGCCGGCGGGCTGGCCATCGTCGGCATGCCGCCTTTTGGACTCTTCGTCAGCGAGTTCATCATTCTCACGGCTGCCTTTACGCAAGGCAGTTACCTGATTGCGGCGCTGATCCTGGGGGCGCTCTCCGTAGCCTTCGGCGCGATGCTCTTCCACTTCCAGCGCATGCTCGGCGGCGAGTCGCACACTACGCGCGTGCGTCCCAAGGCATTCCTTACGGACCTGGCGCCGACGGCCGTCTGTGTGGCGTGTCTGCTCGTGCTTGGCTTGAGAATTCCTCCGGTCTTCACCAACCTGCTACATAGCGCGATGGCGGTGCTGCAATGAACGCGACTCTCTCCCAGCCACACGAGGCCGTCGATCCTCTGAAGCTCTTGCGCCGCCCGGGCGTTCGCCTGGTCTCCATTTTCGGCAGCCTTGATGAAGACGGCAGCCGGCGTGTCCACTACGCAGTGGATATCGACAATCGTCAATATCGAATTGTCAGTATTCCGGGCGAGGGTGCGATTGCTTCAGCCACGCCCATCACTCCCGCCGCTGCGTGGTACGAGCGCGAACTGCACGACCAGTACGGCGTTGCCATCGAAGGCCATCCCGACCTGCGTCCGTTGCTCTTCCACGACAACTGGGCGGAAGACGTTCATCCGATGACCGCCGGTTTCGAGAAGGTTCCACCAGGAACGCGCGCGCCATATCGCTTTCTGAAGGTAGAAGGCGAAGGCGTCTGCGAGGTGCCGGTTGGGCCCGTGCATGCCGGCATCATTGAGCCCGGACATTTTCGCTTCAGCGTTGTGGGCGACACCGTGTTGAACCTGGAGCTGCGCCATTTCTACACCCACAAGGGAACGGAAAAGCTGTTCGAGAACATGCCCATCGCGGACGGATGCCTGATCGCCGAGTCGGTCTCGGGCGACAACTGCTTTGCGCACGCCGTTGCCTACTCGCAGGCGATGGAGAATTCGTTCGGCGTCGCCGTACCGGCGCGTGGACGCGCACTGCGCCTGATCGGGCTTGAGTTGGAGCGCATGACGGCGCATATCGCCGACGTTGGTGCGCTCTGCGGAGACGTTGGTTTCACCGTCCCAGCCGCTTACACGGCGCGCATCAAGGAGTCGCTGCTGCTGGCCTCCACGCGATTTTTCCGCACGCGTTTCTGGCGGGGAGTTGCCGTCCCCGGCGGAGTCACCATCGACCTGGCCACTGCGGATGCCGCCGAGTTGAAACGCATTGTCGCCGAAGCGGCACGCGACTTTGACGAACTGGCAAAGATCATCCTGGAGACTCCCTCGGTGCAAAACCGCTTTGAGTCGACTGGCGTGCTCGCACGTGATGTTGCGCGCAACCTCGCCGTGGTTGGACTGGTTGCACGCGCCAGCGGCTTGAAGCTTGACGTGCGCCGCGACCATCCCTATGGACGCTACCGCGAATTCCCCACGGAGATTGCGCATCATTCCCAGGGCGACGTGCTGGCGCGGGCGCGCATACGCATCGACGAAACGGCGATTTCCGCGCGGCTGATCGCCGACACTCTCAGCGAAATGCCTTCGGGCGCCATTCGTACATCAATTCCCGCGGACGCCAACGCGGAAGGCTACTCAGCGGTGGAGTCGCCGCGCGGCGAATTGTTCTACTGGGTGCGCGTGCGCAACGGACGCATTGCGCGCTGCCACATCAAGTCGCCATCGTTCCAGAACTGGCCCGCGCTGCCCCTCGCCATGCCGGGCAACATCATCGCAGACTTCCCGCTCATCAATAAGAGCTTCAACCTTTCCTACTCCGGATGTGACCGATGATTTTCGACACGGTAAAGCAAAGCCTCTCCAGTCAGCGCGTGCTCATTCCCGTCGAGCAGTTGCTCACGGACGTGCAGGGCAGCCGCATGCCTGATGTGCAGCCGTCGCTGTTGACGGCCGAGATTGCACGCCGCGCCGTCGACGCGTGTCCCACCACGGCGCTCACGCTGGAAGAAACGGACGGACGCACGCAACTCGTCTTGAATTACGCAGATTGCATTGCCTGCGGACGCTGCATAGAGGCTGGCGCGGGCGCGTTCGTCGCGGCGCGAAAGCTTACCTGTTGTGGCGTGGCGAAGAGTGGACTGGTCCGGCGCTGGGATGTCGCAAGCGGCGCGGAGATTGCCAGTGGCGAACGGGAAATGGAAAACACCGCGCGGGAAATTCGCTCTCTGCTGGGACGCGCGCTGAACATACGCGAAGTCGATACCGGTTCCTGCAACGGCTGCGAAGCGGAGATCGTCGCGATGACAAATCCTTATTACGACCTGGAGCGATTTGGCATCCACTTTGTTGCGTCGCCAAAGCACGCCGACATGCTGCTGGTTACCGGCCCGGTGACGCGCAACATGGTCGAGGCCGTACGGCAGACCTACGCGGCAACACCTTCTCCGAAACTTGTGGTGGCCGTGGGCGCGTGCGGTTGCAGCGGAGGCATCTTCGCTGGAAGCCACGCCACGGCAGGCCCGCTCGACGCAATTATTCCCGTGGATGGCTACATCCCCGGCTGCCCTCCGACGCCAGCCATGCTGCTGAGCGGAATATTGCAAGTGCTGCAGAGACGAAGCTGAGCGGTCTAAAACTGAAACGCAAACTTCTGCTGCGTCATGCTGGGATGTCCCATCATCTCAGCGGGGATGAACTCCCACTGCATCACGGCCTGCCGGACTGCATTGTCAAGAATGTCGCTGGCGTTATCGTCGAACTCGACGCCACGCACATGACCGTGTTCGTCAATTATTACACTGCAAATCACCTTGCCGTGAAGGTTCTGCCCTTGTGGGAGAACAGCGTTCACTTTTTTCACAAGGCGGGCTGGCGTCATGCGAAAGGAGCCGCCCTCCATTTTGCTGGACCAGGTTGTAGCGCCACGAATTTTGAAGAAGCTGGCCGGCTCGGGCCCGGCATCTTCGAGTAAGTCCACTTGCAGTTGCAGAATCTTGGCGCCGTTCTGCACGACGGTGATCTGACGCGGGATCTCCAACTTGCCAAAAGGCTCCATGTCATTCAGCACGTTCAACTCACCCCAGTAACGCTTGGCGCGAAGAAGACGATTGCCGGCTGCAAAATAGAAGATCCACGTCTGCGCATCCGGGACGCCCTGTGGATTGATGTAACCGCTTGAGGCTCGGATGGTGTCGATGTTGTAGAGCTTGGCATGTGCGACATGCCAGTCCGATTCGAGGACAAACTTGCCGCCATCGCCAGGAAAATGAAAGCTGAGCGCTTCCGCAGCTTCGTCAGCACGTCGCGACGAGTACTCTCCGTCGAACTTCCGGTAGTCCTTGTCACCATCCCACGACTCGATAACGTGGTGGCCATTGAATGAGATTTCGCGCTTCCACTGCGTCGGGGAAAGCCACGTCTCCTCGTAGGTTCCCTTGCCTGTCTCTTCCGAGTTGCCCCAGCCTTCAAACGATGCCTTGAGATGGAATGGTTTCGCTCCTTCGAGGCGCAGTCCCTCGTGGAGGCGAGCATCGTCGAAGAGTGTTTTTGCCGCAGGTAGGTCTGCGAACTCGGCCTTCATCGTGGTCTTGAATGGGATGGTCCAAGTCGTCTGCACCTGTACCGGAACGCCATCGACGAGGTATGGCTTAAATTGCCAGTGGAGGGCCTCTGCGGAGGCGGCATCCGTGACCTGCGGATTCGAGGCGACACGACATTTCGCTTCGCGAACATGCCCTGTGCGGTCCACCACGATCTTGACTTCGGCGGTTCCCGAGTCCGGGCGAACGGATACCTGCGGCCATTTCGGTTCCGGCATCTGCAAGGCGTAGCCGTGATACAGGCTCTCATCCGGCTGCACCGTCTGGATGCGGTTGGTAGCGCTGGTCGATTGCGCCACGGCAAACATCGACGCATCGGGGTTGTCGAGATTGCGAAGTTCATCAATCTCGAAGTTCACCTCATTGTCCTTGGAACGGCGGGCGATCATCTTGCCGTGGAAGGACTTGTAATCGGTGTATACACCGGTGTCCTGGCCCGGCACCCAGACGTACATGATCAAGCCGGTGTCACAGTAGGTGGAAAGAAGCACCCGTTGCTCCTTGCCATAGCCGTCCTTGAAATGATGTTCGGACATGCACTGCCCCGGACGGCCACTTGGCTCGTCAATCTCCATCGGATACTTCTTGAAAAGCTCCACGGCCGCCGGCGTCATGGGCGCGAACATGGACTCGATGTTTTGCTGCATGGAAGGCGGGTAGTAGTCGCCGGAATCCTGCTCGAAAACCTTGTCGCCGTTCACGATGAGCGTTTGCGAGAAGTTTTTGGACTGAATCGTGCGCCGCCATTTGTCCGGCGAGAGCCAGTATTCCTCGATGTCGGCGTTGTTGGCAGAGTTCGGATCTTTCCGATCAACTAGTTTCGCTTTCAAGTAGAACGGATGATCGCCGGGTTGCGTGAGCGACGACTTGTTCACTAGTTTGTCGATGATCTTCGAAACGGGAACTTTGTTCGATTGACACCAAGCGATTGATGGCTGACAAATCCAGATACACGCCAAAAAGAGCAGCACGGCAGGTTGTGTCCGACGCATTGAAACTCCCAAGAGTACGGCCCAAATAGAACGGCTAAATTCCCACTTCCTGCCAAACAAGTCAAGTGAAGAAAACCTCAGCCGCGCCGAGTCGTAAAGACCAGGATGAGAGGATTTATGGGCAAGCCGGAGATGAGCTGATGGCGGACCTTTCCGGAAACTGTCACGTCGCGTGTTGACCCCGGTCACTGAACGTGGGATTCCGTGCAGCTAACATCGACCGCGTATTGGTCTGTTTCATCGGGGATTCCGGGATCACAAACAGTCTGCAGTAAAGGGCCCAGGGCCAGGTACCAGGGGTTGATTCCATGGCGGCGATTGGCATGGGGATCGATTTGCTGGAAAACCGTCGCGTCGAGCGAGAACTCGCGCGCGGCAGTTGGCGACCCGGCGACGGCATTTTTACTGCCTCGGAAATTACATACTGCGATGCAGGCAGAAAACCGGCGTTGCGATATGCCGCCTGCTTCGCCGCCAAGGAAGCGACGCTGAAAGCCTTCGGAATCGAAGTCAGCGATCTTGCCTTCTTCCGCGAAGCTGAAGTGCATCTCCACTCCAACGGCCAATACGGGGTCATTTTGCACAACCGGCTCAGGTCCAGGTCCGAACAAATGGGTGTACGGGAAATCAGGCTGTCGATCGCATTTGCAGTGAAGCACACTGGCGCGATCGTTGTCCTTGAAGGTTAGTCGACGACCGGCGCCAAGAACGGACGGTTCAATGCCGCGCGCTTCGTGTCTCAACTACGAAGAAGTCACCGCCAACCTCACGTGGTCCGTCGCAGAGAAGGAACTCCACTACAAACCGGGCGAGCCCATCAACATTGGCTGGATGTGCAGCGACCGCATCTGCCAGATGGGCAACGAGCGGAAACTCGCGCTCATCTGGGAAAACTTCCAGGGCGAGCACAGGCAATACACGTTCGACGATCTGCGCCTGCTCTCCAACACCATCGCGCAATTCGTTTGCGATCTGGGGATCAAGCCGCGTGAACGCGTTTGCCTGTTCATGGATCGTATCCCCGAACTCTACATCGGCTTCCTCGGCATCCTGAAGACGGGTGCGGTTGTGCAGCCGCTCTTTTCCGCCTTTGGCGACGAGTCGTTGCTGGTACGGCTGAAGGACGCGGGCACTGCCGCGATTTTCACGCAGAAGAAACACGTCCACAAGATTCGCAAGATTCGCGATCAGCTTCCCGATCTGCGTCACATCATTGTGGTGGATGCCGGCGACTCTCCGCTACAGGAACGCGAGACCGCCTTCCATATGGACGAGGTAAAAAGGGTGGAGGATTTCGCGGTCTTCCCCACCTTCGCCGAGTCGCCCTCCGTGTTGCACTACACCTCCGGCACCACCGGTCAGCCGAAGGGCGCGCAGCATGTCCATTACTCCATCATCGCGCAGTACCTCACGTCCAAGTGGGTGCTCGATCTGCAACCCGACGACATCTACTGGTGCAATGCCGATCCCGGCTGGGTCACGGGTACGTCTTACGGCATCATCGGACCGTGGTCCAACGGCACAACACAAGTCGTACTTGATTCGGGATTCAACGCGGAGAGCTGGTATCACTTCATCGAAAAGCAGCGCGTCACCGTGTGGTACTCGGCACCGACGGCGATTCGTCTGCTGATGAAGGAGGGTAAGGAGATTGTGCAACGTCACGATCTTTCCAGTCTCCGCCACCTGGCCAGCGTTGGAGAGCCGCTCAACCCCGAAGCGGTGATCTGGTCGCAGGAAGCGTACGGACGGCCATTCCACGATACGTTCTGGCAGACGGAAACCGGATGTATCGTGATCACCAATCTGCCCGGAATGCCGATTAAACCAGGGTCCATGGGAAAGCCGTTTCCAGGAATCACCGCAACCGTGCTTGATCCTCAGACACTTGAGCCCATCAATCAGACGGGCATCGCCGGACTGATTGCGTTGCGGCCGGGGTGGCCATCGCAGATTCGCACTTACTGGAACAACGAAGCGGGATTCAAAGCCAAGTTCAAGAATGGATGGTATCTCTGCGGCGACCGCGCTTCCATCGATGCGGATGGCTACTACTGGTTCATGGGACGCGACGACGACGTCATCAACACCGGCGGGCACCTTGTCGGTCCGTTTGAAATCGAATCCGCGCTGCTGGAGCATCCCGCCGTGCATGAGTCGGCGGCGGTCGCCAAGCCTGATCCGGTCAACATGGAAGTGGTAAAGGCGTTCGTCACGCTCAAGCGCGGCTACACGCCCTCGGATGATCTCGAACTGGAGATCATGAACCGCATACGCAAGAAGCTCTCTCCGCTGGCCATGCCACAGGAGATTGAATTTGTTGACTCACTGCCCAAGACGCGCAGCGGCAAGATCGTTCGCAGGGTTTTGCGCTGCAAGGAATTTCACGAACCGGTGGGAGACCTCTCCACCATCATGGACGACTAAAACACCGCGAGAGGACGGGGCACCATGGACGAGATCACACAGGTTGTTCGCGACTACATTGTCAGGGAATACCTTGAGGAAGGCGATGACCGCCAGATCACCGAGACAACTCCACTGATCTCCGGCGGGATTGTCGATTCCTTTTCGATGGTCTCCCTGAAGCGCTTCCTTGAAAGAAAATACCAGGTACAGATTCCGGACACGTGCGCTACACCCGACGCATTCGACACCGTGAAGAACATCGTCGAGTTGGTTCATCGTTTCCAGAAGACGCCAGCCGCCAGCATCTGTCCGCCATAATAGCTACAGGATATAGAGGCTCCGTTTTTATCCGGTTTAGGCCCAGGGCCCCGCACTCATTCCAGGTCACAGAGGACTGTCATGGCCTATAACGATACGATTCGCAATTCCTATCTCACCGAGATTGAGTCCATCAACGCCGCCGGCTTGTTCAAGGAAGAACGCTATATCCATTCCTCCCAGGGTTCGGAGATCGAGGTTGAGTTCCCGGCCGGTTCGAAAGTCAAGAAGTGCATCAATATCTGTGCCAACAATTATCTAGGTCTCTCCAGCCATCCGGAAGTCATTGCCGCGGCGCACGCCGGGCTCGACAGCCGCGGTTACGGCATGTCTTCCGTACGTTTCATCTGCGGCACGCAAGATATTCATCGCGAACTTGAAAACCGCCTCACCAGTTTTCTCGGCACGGAAGACACGCTGCTGTTCCCCTCCTGCATGGATGCCAACGCGGGATTCTTCGAAGCCTGCCTCGGCGAGCAGGACGTGATGATTGCCGACCGGCTGGTGCATGCGTCTATTGTCGATGGCATGCGGCTGTGCAAGGCGATGCAGGACACATATAAACATTCAGACATGCATCACCTGGAAGAAAAACTCCAGGAGCATCAGGACAAGCGCCGCCGCATGATCATCACCGACGGCGTCTTTTCGATGGATGGCGACATCGCCCGGCTCGACCAGATTGTGGAGCTGGCGGAGAAATACAACGCCATGGTCTTCGTCGATGATTCGCACGCCACGGGATTCATCGGTCACACAGGCCGTGGAACTCACGAACACTGCGGCGTCTTCGGCCGGATCGACATCATCACCACTACGCTCGGCAAGGCTCTCGGCGGCGCATCGGGCGGCTGCGTCAGCGGACGCCGCGAACTGGTGCAGATGTGCCGTCAGCGGGCGCGTCCGTACCTCTTTTCCAACTCGGTGGCGCCGGTCATCGTGGCCGGAGCGCTCAAGGTGATGGACATCATCACCGCCTCCACCGCGCGGCGAGACAAACTGGAGTGGAACGCGAAGTACTGGCGCGGCCTGCTCAAGGCCGCCGGATTCGACATCAAGGATGGCGAAAGTCCCATCGTGCCGGTCATGCTCTACGATGCCAAGCTGGCGCAGGATTTCGCGCGTGAACTCTTCGAAGAAGGGGTCTATGCCGTCGGATTCTTCTTCCCGGTCGTCGCCAAGGGGCAGGCGCGTATCCGCACGCAGCTTTCGGCTGCGCATGAAAAACACCACCTCGACTTCGCGATCGAAGCGTTCAAGAAGGTAGGCGAGCGGCACGGCATTCTTGGATTGTCGAAGAATGAATTGCTCGCAAAATGCGGCGCATGAGGGAGGTCACTATGATTTGTGCGGAACTGGAACGTCTGGAAGCGCAATTCGATGACATCCTCACCGCGCTGGAAGACGAACACTTAACGGAACAACAGAAGCAGGAACTGCGGGCAGCCTACGAGCGGATGAGCCACGCCATCAAGGAACACCAGGAGCACGGCCATGCCGGCGGCCCCTGCTTCGAGGGAGGAGAGATCGAGTAGCCGCAACACAAACTAAAATAGTGCGGACGTTCATCCGGCTACTCGACAATCCTTAGTCTCGTCATTCCCTCGTCCGCCGATGCAGTCGGGAACATTGGCATTCGCGAGGAAGTGGGCTTGCCTGTCTGCCACACGGGCGCTTGCAGTTCAGGCATCGGTTTCGCCTGGAACAATCTGCGGCACTGTTTCGCAATCACTCGGGCCGACGATTTTGCCTTTTTCCGCCGAGCGCTATCGGTGGATATTCCCGTGCCCGCATACATCTGCCGGTAGAGCTTTGACACGAACAGGAATGCCAACCGGGCTTTCAGTGTTCGCGTACACTTCGATCGCTTCCAGATGGAGCGCATGTCATAGAAGCGATCCCACACTCCCTGTGTCCGTTCGCGAATCTCGTCGGAACTCATCAGCGGGTGCGGAGTAAACATCTTTGGCCGGACGCTGGATGGAATGAGCCAATAACGCGTAATCGGGACGCCGTCCACATAGGTGGGAGACTTCTCCTGCTCTTTTTCCCAACGCCCGAAATCGACTGTCCCCGGGAATGGCGTCATCATCACGAACTGCGCGAACGTCAGGTCGGCTTGCAGCGCGAGTTCGGCGGTGGCCGCGAACGTGGCCGGCTTGTCCGTCGGCAGCCCGAAGATGAACGATCCAAGCACATGCACGCCGTGCTCGCGGAACTTCCGGAGTTGCTGCACCAATTGATCGCCCGAGCAGTTGAAGTCCTTGTAGACCGCCTTCAATCCCTCCGGCGTAACCGCTTCCACGCCAACCAGCGCGCCCTTGATGTTGGCCTTGCGCATCGCGTCCAGGAACTGGGTATCTTCCGCCGCTTCCATGGTGATCTGCGTGAAGAAGACCATATCTCGCGGCAATTTCGCCAGCTCGTCCATCAACTGGAAACGCTCTTCCCGAATGCTCTCCAGCTCTTCTACTTTTGCGGCATTGTTCTGCTGTTTCGCCAGGCGCAGGTCCGTCAAGGTCACCGGATAGAAGTTGTCATCCGCCAGGGCGATAAAGCGAAATCCCTTGCGCCGCAGTTCCACGATCTCATCAATCACGCTCTCGAACTTCCGTTGCCGGGGACGCTGTCCATCGGTGCGCCACACCGAACAGAAGGAGCAATGCTTCGGACAGCCGCGAATCGTCTGCACGGAAGCCCACATGTACTTGTCGCTGGACATCAGGTCCCAACGCGCGGCGATAAATTGATCACCTTCGATCTTTCCGCCTTCATACATTCGTTCGGGAGTTCCCGCAAGGCAGTCTTTCACCGCGCGCGACCATACCAGGTCGCCGTCGCCGGTTACCACGCTGTGCGCCGCGCCGCGCTCAAACGCCTCTTCCGGATAGAGCGTTGCGTGAATTCCGCCATAGACAACCCATGCGCCACGCTCGCGCGCCATCCTGCCCACTTCGTAGCCGCGCAGCGCGTTTCCGGTGTGCACGCTGACGCCCACAACATCGCCGGGCTGAATCGTGCTGGGGTCGAGTTGCTCCAGTGATTCATCGACAAGGACCGGATCGCCCACCGACCGAGGCGTGGCTGCCGCCAGTACAAACAGCCAGCGCGGAGTAATCACCGCCGTACCAAACGAATTGTCACTGGGATTCACCAGATGCACGGTCACGGATGCGCCACCTTTTCGGATGAGAATACAGCGGACTTCTGAATGAATCCTGTGAATCGACAAACTTCAATTCAGGATTGGAAACAGATGGTTGCCCGCTTTACCCCATGAAGCTTGTTGCCAATCATACATAGCGACGCCATGTTCCGATAGCGAAATGAGCGGAAAGACAGGGAACTTCAGTGGTGTTTCGTGAGAAGCAGTGTCACGCCGGTGTGTGATCCTCCGCATCCATGAAGTGAGCCATATTGATCACTTCTGCGCCGTTCTTTTCCAACAGGGTTGGGCTGGCGTGCTGGACATTCTCTGCCACCGCCTACCGCTCGGACCGGCCGCGGAACTGGATGATCTTGCGGCGGTCGCGCTTCGATGGACGGCCTTCTGGTGCGGGAGCGAAGTTCATCATTGCTTTGCGCTCTTCCGCCAGCTTTAGCCGCAAGGCACGGCTGGCCTCGGTTTCGCGGTAGAGCGTCTGCGCAACCGACGCCGGGCCGCGCACCTCATTGACCAGAAGCACTTCGACTTCGAATTCGCCGCCCTCGGTTGTGATCCGCAGCATGTCGCCAACATGAACCTCGCGCGCAGGCTTGACTGGCTGCTGGTTGCACTGAACCCGGCCCAACTCACAAGCCCGCGACGCCAAGGAACGCGTCTTGAAGAACCTGGCAGCCCACAGCCACTTGTCGATTCGTACGCTGGTCATAAAAGCTATTTTCCGATGCAGAAAGTTACATTGAGAGACTGTGCTCAATGTTTATATAGAACCGATCGACCGGTTGCGAATTGCATTAGTTGCTGTTCGCAGTCTTTAGCTCCTCCGCCCTTATCCTTCGAATCCGTGCAAGCGATCTCAGGACGTAAAGAGAAACCCAGCAGATCCAAATCAGGTAAGCAACCAGAAACAGACTCGATGTATATGCACGAAAATTCTTGTCGAAGACGTACGGGAATACCATAGATCCGGCCGCTGCCAGTTCAACAATTGCAACCACCACGAGGAGCGTGATTCGTCGTAGTCTTCTCAACTTGGCTGGCCGATAGAGAACAGCCGCAATCAGGCCCCACCAAGCAAAAGTAGCACCCATGACCCACGTCCAAGCGGTTCGGTCAGGACACCTCCGCAATACAGCGCAGACCGAAACGTACGCGGGAGCGTTCGCGGCAATCAACACTTCTGACGGGAGATTCCGAGTGTACCAGGGCACCAACCCGGAGCCGCGGAGTTCTCCTCCAGCTCTTATGTCGCCTTCCACCTGAGCGCGTTCCTTTTCTACGTTGGACTGCGCCAAGGCTGTGAACAGCAGCACCCCGGAAAGTCCTGCTGCCAGGAAAGGCAGGCACAAGAGACGAACGCGTTGCGTCCGGCTTGGGACATCGCGATCTGAACTTGCCGCGAGCAATCCCAATACTGGCAGAATATACGCAACCAGGATTGCGGCGAGCGTGGAAACGGCGAAAGCAGTTCCGAGTGCGGGGGCTATTGCCGGCCCATGCAGCGGCCAGAACAGTTCTCGCACCCACCAAGTTGTCAACCAGAGCGCCGCGGTAAGTACCGGCAAGAGCGCCAGACGCGAGGCACGACACAACTCGTATCCGAAGGCCCCTAGCAGTAAAAACAGCCCGCAGACAACGTAGAACGGAACCTCTTTTCGAAGTACTCTTCCCACCAGGTAGCTGGGGGCTGGCTTCCACGATGCCACCTGATTACGCGAGGCAATATACTCCAACGACGCCACCACCTTGCCACTAGGCAGGTGCAGAATCTCGCCATTGTCGTAGCGCGTCGCCCAAACACCGTCTGCGGAGACCCAGGAAAGAAGACCTTTAACGTGCGAACTTGCAAGGACCTTCCCAGTGTTGATGTTAATCCGCTGGATGTCCTCTGTATCGGGGCAACAGCTACGATGTTCCTGAACTATGACATCGGAAGATCCCGGCAAGAATGAATGCAGCCAGATGTATCCCCGATGCGGAAGCCGGCGTTCGATCTTCTTCGTTTCGACATTCCACAACACAAACTCATCGGAATCGGAAAGCATCAGAAGGTTTGGACTACCCGGCAAGAATTTGAAAACGGCTTGCTTTGGCTCCTTGAGCCACAAGACAACGTTACCGTTTAAGTCCCGCACAAGAATGCCTGAGTTCTCGCGTCCGCAGGTTGCGATGAATCGACCGTCGCTGCTCAGTTCAGCGGAGTCCATGAATTGCCAGACGCAGGGACCTCCCTTGATGCACTCACCGTCGTTGAACGAAGCGACCTGGTGGAGTGTTGAGGTATCCCAGATGCTCAACCCGTCGGCCCGGTGGGCTATGAGAAGTCCCCTGGGGCCAAAGTGAAGTTCTTGGACCCAGTCTTCATCATGAAGTTCAGCCTTTAGGGAGCCCGTGGGGACATCAAATACATAGATCACTCCGTTTCCCGTTCCAACAGCAAGGAGCGACGAATCCGCAGTAAAGGCCATTGCTTCGGCGCTGACCTCAATGCAGGGAATCAGCATGCGCCGATCTCCTGTCTGAATGTTCATCAGGTAGATGGCGCCGTCAGAATTAAACGCTATCCATCTGCCGTCCTCGCTCAGTTGGCGGTGAAAGATCCCTTTACCGCTTCCTCTTTCGATTGCCCATCCCGGAGGGTCAGGGATGCGAGGACGTGCAGGACATTGACTGGCGCATTGAACTGCGCCGGAGAGAAACAGCAAAACGAGGACCACGCCATTGGAGAACTGCGTTCGAAAGCACTGCCGCTCCCAGCCCGCCATCATCGGATCTCCGCTCTTGAGTTTGACACCACGAGCACGGCCGATGTTCCCGCAATATCGTTACGCATCGAATCTCAACCCGGCATGGTCGCTACCCGCACCGCTTGTACAAAATGCAACGCAGTAAACCCTCTGCAGATACGAGAACACAGATACTCGAATACCTGGGCTTGCTAACTGCCACCGACTGTCAACTCTCTTCCCACTTCCCACTGCGTCATTATCTGATCGGCGACGGGAGCGAACTCCGGATGCTCTTTGCTGTAAGCTTTGATCTCGGTTGCCGTATCGGATAGCCCGTCGCCAATGCGTTCAAGGATTTCGACTAACGCACGCCTCGTTCCTAATGAGCGGCCCTCGCCAAACCGAATGAGCTCCTTTGCAGTGGGCCACTGGTTGGTTCCGTTCAAGGTCAAAGCCATCCGATCTTGCGGAATATAGACGGAGGTCGTTACGAGATCATAGACGGGGGCTAGGTGTGCCTGTCCCATAACGTCCTCATAGACGATTCCAAAGTTCTTAAGGTGAGCGTCCCCATTACGAATTGCGCAGTTCAAAGCGATCAGAGTAAAAAGCTGGAGGCTTTCTTTCAGCACACTAGGTGAATTCGCAAACTGCTGAAATCGCTTCATTACGTTTGTTTCGTAACTGCCGCGATATTTTTCATCAGTTCGACGAGCATTGAGCACACAGAAATCTTCGAAACCGCAATACGTTCCATTCGGAAGTAGATCGAAGCGCTCCATGACCAGCGCGCTTCCATCTTCAGCAAGCCTGTGTGGGGGCACGGTCAAGCCGCAACGTTCCGCTACTTTCAGGCAGAAGAATTCATTCGCTGCGAGTTGCGGAAACTCCGCAAGGTCCCAGAATTTCACAATATGCGTTGCGCCTCTAAAGGACGGCGACAACGTTCGCTTCGAAGGCTGATCGTTTGCGTATGCGCCTTCATCACGTACCAGAAACTTCGGCTGTACTCCACTGATCCCTGAGTACGTCGCAAATTTCTCGATCAGATATCGATAAAATTCGCCGCCGCGCCGGCTAGAGAGAATCTCGTCAATCGACTGGAAGGGAACGCCCTCATCGAGTTGATCGGCTGCTCCCGTAAAACGAATACGTCCGAGCTGCGAACGGCCAACGATGCTAAGCAAATCGAGGTCGTCGAATGTGCCTGTTGCTTTCGCGAAGGCCAGACGCAGTCGCTCGCGCAATGCACCTTCCGGCAAGTTCATCTCAAAAATCGGAGCAACGCCGAGCGGAGTATTCCAAGACTCCAGACGAACAGGCATGGTCACAGAAACAGCACGCTTGGGTGCGGCCTCTGGTTCATAGACGAATGTACTTCCACGCTGGCTGTTGCGATCCAGCACTCCTGCCGAGTTATTGTCAGCCCACACCCTAATCATCGGCAGACTCCTCCTTCAGAAGGTCGTCTAATGTCGGCCTCTCAGGTGCGATGGGCTGAAGGCGAAGTTCCAAGCCAAGAAGAGAAAGGATCCGGGCAAGCTTAGAATATCCAATCTCAGTGGCGCGTCCATTCTCGAGTAGATCAATAGTCGGTCGGCTGACGCCCGCTTTGGTTGCAAGTTCAAGCTGCGTGAGCCTATTTTCTTTGCGTGCGGAAGCGATGCGTTGGCCGATTTCCTTTAGCCCAATCATGAATAATATATTATGTAATATTGTTATTTAAAGTCAATACGAATAATATATTATTCATTTTCCAATACAGAAGGTACTGAAGATCAGGTTGAGGATATCGTCGGCGGTAGTGGCGCCAGTGATTTCGTCGAGGGCGCGCAGCGCGTTGTAGAGATCGAGCAGGATCATTTCGTGCGGCGTGCGATTGGCAACGGCCCCTTCCGCCTGTTCGAGAGCTGCAAGGGTTTTCGTCACCAGGTCTTGTTGGCGGACGTTCGTCAGGAAGCCGCTTTCGATTTGGCCACCGGAGTCGCCGCCCACCCGGCGCAAAATTTCCTCGCGCAGGGCCGCGATCCCATCTCCACTCAGCGCGGAAGTCCGCACAAGCATGATGCCACCCATGGTTGCGGATACACCTGCCAACGCCATGTCACATTTATTCAACACGGCAATGGCCGCGCGATTGCGTACTTGTTCGAGCAGTTCGCGATCAACGTCGCCGAACGGTTGCGAGGCATCGAGCACCACGAGGACAAGATCTGCGTCGGCCAGCGCCTCCATGGATTTACGAATGCCAATGCTTTCCGCCTCGTCGAGTGCGTGGCGAATGCCGGCCGTGTCGATCAGCCGCACCGGCAGCCCGCCAATGGCGACCGTCTCGGTCACGAGATCGCGCGTTGTGCCCGGAGTGGCGGTGACGATGGCGCGTTCACGCTCTACCAGGCAGTTAAAGAGGCTCGACTTGCCGACGTTTGGACGCCCCACGATGGCCAACGTCAGTCCCTCGTGCACAACTTTTCCATAGGCAAAGCTCGCAACCAGTTTCCGTAGGGGCTCGCGGATTTCGCCAATGCGCCGCACGATCTCCGTGCCCGGCATCACCGCCACATCGTCTTCGGCGAAGTCGATGCCTGCTTCGAGCGTCGCGACCAGTTGCACCAGTTGTTGCTTGATCGGTTGCAGACGATGCGACAGTGCTCCGTCGAGTTGCTGTGCTGCCACCTTCGCCTGGAAGAGCGTCTGCGATTCGATCAGGTCGCGCACCGCCTCGGCCTGTGTCAGGTCGAGCCGTCCGTTAAGGAAGGCGCGCATGGTGAATTCGCCCGGTTCGGCCAGCCTCGCGCCTCGCGCCAGCGACATCTCCACCACGTGGCGCAGCACCACCGGCGCGCCGTGGCAACTGATCTCGACGATATCGTCCGTGGTATAGGAGTGCGGCTTAGAGAAGAACGTCGCGACGATTTCGTCGATACGCTCACCGGTTGCAGGTTCGATGAGTTCGCCAAAGAGTGCGCGACCAGCTTCGAGTTGGCGATTCGCGCCGAGTCGCAGAAAACTCGCGGCGATTTCCCTGGCCTCCGGACCGGCCAGTCTCACCACGCCAATGCCGCCGCGTCCGGGCGGCGTCGAGATGGCAACAATTGTGTCGTCGAGATGCACGGATCAAGATTACCGCACACAGGCCAAACCTTATAGCCGGCAAATCCGACGCCGCGGGTGGCTGTAACAACAGAACCCGTAGTCTGTTCAAGATGCGGTAATCTTGTCGTCGTGCAAAAGCGCGCAATAGAGATTCACGATTCGGCGGTTGATAGCGTTGCTATCCAAGATGGCACGGCAGTCATACATTTTTCGTCGGTGTACGTTCATCAATCAGATGGCACGCCCGCTGTTGATGCTGGTACAGGCTGGACGCAGGAAGCTGTCCTGCATATCGGCGACGCCGTCATCGAAGGCGTATTTTCCGAAGAAGCGCGGGAAGAACGCGGCGACGAAGCTCATTACCTTTACGGTGGCTCATTGAGAATAGGCGATAAGGTATCAGCCAATCTCATCCCGATCCCTCTCGAAATCACAGCAGACATCGAGTTACGTATTGAGTCGCACGGTTATACAGTTCGCGTGACTGGTGCCAACGCACATCTGGAGCTTATTGGCGAGGCAGTATACGTCGAGGAATTCACACCTAATAACTGAAACCGATCGACGACCACAGCGCATCTGGGCCCAGTGCTTAAAGCGGTTATGAGTCGTGGTGACGAAAGAAGGCCGGCTTACGCAGCCGGCCTGTCGTGATGACGAATTTTTTTCGCGCTTTACCGTCTGCGTCGCATCGAGGGCGCCGGTGCCGGCTTGCCCTTGTAGTCCTTGGGATAGACCACCAGGTGCCGCTCCGGTCCCATGCCTTCGCTCTCCGTGCGCAGGTCGGTCTGGTCGCGCAGTGCCAGGTGGACGATGCGCCGTTCGCGGCTCGACATCGGTGCAAACGAATACGGCACGCCGCGATCGCGCACCTGTTGTGCCGCCACTTCGGCGGCCATCTTCAGCTCGTCGAAGCGTGCGCGCCGATGGCCCATGCAATCGAAGGCGACCTTGTCATGTTCGTCGGAGCCGATGCGCAGCGCTTCCATCACCACGCACTCGATGGAGCGCAGCAGCTCTCCGCCGCGTTCAATCAACATTCCGCTGTCCGTCCCGCTGAACTCCACCAGGATCGACGGCCTTTCCCAGTCGCGGTCTTCCGGCATTGGAGGATCGACGGTGATCTTGTACTTCAAGCGGAAGTCGCCGAGCTGGATGATGGTATTCAGCAGTTCGCTGATGCGTTTGGCGGTAGCGATCTTGTCCTGCATTGGCATAAGACAGTATCCCATTCTCCGTTTTCGTAGCCCTTGAACAACCAACCGAAGCTGACAGCTCTACTTCTTCTGTTTGGCAGCACGTTTCAGTGCAATTGTGCGGATTTCCTTGCCAAGCTCCGTGCGGTTCATCACCGCCTGCTGCGCGATGCCGACCAACTGGCTGGTGACCCAGTAGAGTCCCAGTCCCGACGCCACCGACCAGCTCATAAAGCCGATCATCAACGGCATCATCAGGTTCATCATGCGCTGCTGCTCCGCGCTGATGCCCGCCTGTGGTGTCATCTTCTGGAGCACCATCATGCTGATGACGATTGCAATCGGGATCAGGAAGTACCTGTCCGGTCCGGCAAGGTCGTTGAGCCACAGCCAATTTGCCTGCCGCAACTCAATCGCACTGGCCAGCATGGTGTAGAAGGCAAAGAGGAACGGCATCTGGATGATCAGCGGCAGACATCCTCCCGCCGGATTGACGCCGTGCTGTTTATAGAGCGCCCCGATTTCCGCGTTCTGTTCCTGTCTTCGCGGATCGTTGAGCTTGTATTTCTTGTATTTCTCCTGGATGGCCTTCATCTGCGGCGCCAGCTTCTGCATCTTCAGCGCTGATTTCATGCTGGTGATGCGCAGCGGCAACATTGCCAGGTTGATCACAACCGTGATGAAGATGATCGCCCAGCCCCAGTTGGAGATCCAGTGCTGTTGCGTCCACTTCAGCCATGCAAACAGCGGCCTTCCGATGAAGGCGAAGATGCCGAAGTCGACCGTGCCTTTCAGATCGGAGCCTGCGTTCGCTTGTCCGCCAAGCCCGTTGGCGTGAATAGCGCCAAGAACGTCCAGGGCCTTGGGTCCGACGAATACGCGTTCGCTATTCGGAGCGTTGAGATAGCCCACGGCCGCGCCGAGAACGGTTTCGTCCATCTTGTCGCCGTTCGGCTTCTTCGGATCTTTAGGAATTTTGATCGCGTTGCGCAACTGCGCCAGTACGGCCTGCTTCGGCTGATCCGGAAGGAAGATGGCGCCGAAGTACTGGTCCACTGCGCCGCCCCACTCGAACGGGCCTGGCATTACGCGTCCGCCGCTGATGTCCTTGCCCTTCTTGTCGGCCGAGAGACGCTTCAGCGAATCGCCCGTGCTGTAGTCGATGCGTTGTCCTGCGTACGTCGCCGGAACCGTCAGGTCGCCAAAGCCCGCCGGCCATGCCGGCAACGCCGTGACGTAGCCTCCGTTCTGGACGACGCTGGTCTCCACCTTCACCACGTAGGAATGGTCAAAGGTGAAGCTCTTGTGGACCGTCACGTTTCCGTCGGAGTAATCGAAATTGATCGTCGCCGGAGACTTTGCTACCTGGATCACTCCCGGCTGGCTGCCGGTTCCAGATTGCGATTCGCTTGTCACGTAAAGCGCCGAGTTCAGCTTGTCGCGCAGCCCCTGATCCCATGTCCACAACGAGAGCGGGTAGCCCCACTCCGACGCCGCCTCCTCATGCACCAGTTCGAGCGGCTTGCCGTGCTCGTCCTTGTACTTCTTCAGGATCCACGACTTCACCAGTCCGCCCTTGTTGGAGAAGGTGATCTTGTAGAGATCGTTCTCCACCACGGTTTCATTCTCGGCGGCCGCCTGCTTCAGCGGCGCCGCTGGAGTCTGTGCGGTCTTTGCCGCGCCGCCGGCCGTCGCCTTCGCGACTTGCGCAGCGGGCGCTGGCGTGGCTGGAGCAGTTGCAGCCGGTTGTGTCTGCTGCGCCTCTTGTTTTGCCGGAGCTTGCGTGTTGTCCGACTTGAAGAGGAACTTCTGGCTCAGTATGAGCAGGACAAAACTGATGACGAAGACAAGGATCAGGCGGGACGAATCCATCCCACCTGGTTCATGTTGAGGATTTTTGTATTCAGCCAAGGTATTTTGCCAGTCTCGCCCGCCTGGTGCGCGCGGCGGGTTATCTCGTAATGGAACCGCAGCTCCCCAGAGCCGCGTGGTCGTGGCCGTGCGCGACAGCGTGCGCTTCGGCCTCCTCGAAACTTGTGGTACGAACTACCGGATCGACGCCGCTTCCGCCAAAGGGATTGCAGCGCAACACGCGCCACGTCGCCATCGCCACTCCGCGCAACACGCCATAGCGTTCCACCGCCTCCATCGCATATTCCGAACAGGTCGGTATGTAGCGACACGAGTGCGGCAGCGCCGGCGAAATAAAGCGCTTGTAGAATTCGAGCGAGCGTAGCAGCAGCCACTTCATCGTGAGCCTGCCTCCCGCGCAGCCGGCGGTGCAGTTTTCGAGCCGTTGGCGTTGCGCAAGATCACCTGGAAGGCTTTCCCAACTTCCTGGGAGATGGCGACGAACTCGGCGCGAAGTACGGTTTTCCTGGGGTTAATCACCACGTCCACCGGCCCGCGCAGTTCGCCGAGCACTTCAAGATTATGCCGCACTGCCTCGCGCATGCGACGACGAATTCTGTTGCGCTCCACGGAAGGGCCCAATGCCTTCGGCACCGTGAATCCAACGCGAACCCCTCCGGCCATCGAACGCCGCGCCTTCAGCCCGGCAGCGGATTGCCCGGACGTGCCAACTGCCGGAAGCTCGCGCCCTTCGATTCCTTGCGGAACGCACGGCGCAGACAGGTAAAAGACGGTCATGTTTCCCGAGAAATGACGACGGCCCTGCTGATACACACGTTGAAAGTCAGCGTGCTTCAGCAGGTGCGTCGATTTCGGGAATCTACCTTTTGGAGTGATGCTCACGGCTGTCTGCCCTGGCGGATTATTGGGGCCCGGGCAGGCTTTCACTAGTCGCGATAGCCCGGCTTCACGGAGACGCGCTTGCGCCCCTTGGCCCGGCGACGCGATAGTACGGCCTGGCCGGCCTTCGTCTTCATACGGCTCCGGAAGCCGTGTACTTTCGAACGACGGCGCCGGTTGGGTTGAAATGTGCGCTTCGGCATGGAAAAACTGCGCTCCTAACTGAACAAA
>Ga0307375_10000425_pt1 | contig 53940 bp, 45 predicted proteins | sample TR1MG_FD_202531 | JGI IMG/M metagenome (GOLD analysis project Ga0307375, IMG submission 202531) | Soil microbial communities from Risofladan, Vaasa, Finland - TR-1 | ecosystem: Environmental > Terrestrial > Soil > Coastal area > Acid sulfate soil | place: Finland: Risofladan, Vaasa | collected...
AATCCGGGCATCGAATACCAGTTCACACCGCACAACATGGGGTTTCTGGCGGTCGACCGCATTGCCGGTCAGTGCGGAGTGAAAGTTGGCAACCGGCACTGCCGGGCCGTTACCGCCCGGGTCAACATAGCCGGGCACGAAGCGGTGCTGGCCAAGCCGGAGACCTACATGAATCTGAGTGGCGTGGCGGTTCGCGAGTTGGTTGGCGAATACGGCGTCGCTCCCGAGCAGGACCTGGTCGTCATTTACGACGAACTCGATCTGCCCTTCGGAACCATTCGCATCCGCGAGCGCGGACGGTCGGCGGGACACAACGGTATCCAGTCGATCATCGACGCTGTGGGAACCCAGGAGTTCCTGCGGATTCGGCTGGGCATCGCACCGGAGCACGCGATTTCCAGCGGCAAGGATTACGTGCTCTCGCAGCTCAGGAAGTCGCAGTATGCGGCCGTGGACCAGGTACTGGATGCTGCCGCTGAAGCAGTCAACATCATCCTGACGCAGGGTGCGTCAGCCGCCATGAACCGCTTCAATCGAAAAGCGGAAAACGGCGGCGAGTAATTGCAGGGCAGGCTCCGGCGGCAAGAGAGTTGCGCCGGACTTGCGTAACTCCCCCGAGGGGGAGCGGTTCACGCGACCAAGGTTCGCGGAACCAGGAAGAATTCGAGCAGGGACGCAACGGTCATGCGAACGCCCCATTGCGGGGATTTCGAAGCCGGTGAAGCCCCAGGAGAAGACAGATGCGTAAATACGAAGTCATGTTCATTGTTCGTCCCGACATCGCCGACGAGGATCTGGATCGCCTCATTTCGACGCTGGAGACGAACATCACCACCGCGGGCGGAACCCTTACCGGCACCGAGCGCATGGGCAAGCGGCGTCTTGCCTACCCGGTTCGCCGCTTTGCGGATGGCAACTACATCCTGCTTCGCGTGGAAGGCCAGGGCGGATTGATCAAGGAAATCGAGCGCCGCCTGCGCGTCGCCGAACAGGTGATTAAGTTCATCACCGTCCGCACCGACGAGGAAGAGCAGCGCCTCGAGAAGATCAAGAAGATCCGCGAGGCCCATGCCAAGGGCAAGGGCACGCGCGCACAGGAAGCCGCTGCTGCTGAAGCGGCCGCCAACGCCGCCAGTGCCGCCAGCGCCGAGCCGTCTCCTACGGCGGGTGTGTAAACGGTATCCTCGGCCGCTCCGGCCATTGGCTGGTTTTGCGCCAGCCGTTCCGGACCCGAGATGGTGGGGCGTGAGCCCCGTGAGTCATCCCCGGCCGCCGAGTGCGGCGCGGTGGAGTGAAAAGCTTTTGCGGCGTGCGGGCCATGCCCGTCGCCCACAAGGAGAGTTATGGCAGACGAAAACAACAACCAGGGTGGTTCGGAGACTTCTTCCGCCCCTGCGGAAACGCAACGCTCACCGCGTCCTGCGGGTGGTCCGCGCCAGGGTGGCCGTCCCGGCGGCGGTGGCTCCCGTGAAGGCGGACGCAAGTTCTTCCGGCGCAAGAAGGTTTGCAAGTTCTGCACCGAGAAGATCGACAGCATCAATTACAAGGACGTGCGTCTGCTCTCGCAGTTCGTGGCCGAGAGCGGCAAGATCGTTCCCCGTCGCCTTACCGGCGTTTGCACGCAGCACCAGCGCCAGTTGAGCGAGGCCATCAAGCAGGCTCGCAACATCGCGCTGTTGCCGTTTGCGGCCGGCCACTGAGTGACCCCGCGCGCCGCTCAGGCGGCGTGCCGCGGCAGTTCCGTCTCCGCCTGAGCGTGGAGCGGGAGCCGAAAAATTATTGAGGGAGTTATCGCAATGGAAGTCATTCTCAAGGAAGATGTGCCCAAGCTGGGACATCGCGGCGACGTAATCAAGGTGGCCGAAGGTTACGGCCGGAATTTCCTGTTGCCCAAGAAGCTCGCCATCGAGGCGACGCCCGCCAACAAGGCCGTCATCGAGCAGATGAAGTCCTCCGCCGTGCGCCACCTGGCCAAGGAAAAGAGCGATGCCGAACTGCTTGCGAAGCAGTTCGACGGCGTCAACCTGACCTTCGCCCGCCGCTCCGGCGAAAACGATGCGCTCTTCGGTTCGGTCACCAATGCGGATATCGCGCGCGAACTCGAAGGCCGCGGTTTTAATATCGACCGCCGCAAGATCGAACTCGATCAGCCGCTGAAGTCGCTCGGTGAATTCACCGTGCCGATCAAGCTCCATCGCGCCGTGACCACTACCATCAAGGTCACCGTGGTGAAGGAAGCCGAAGAAGTCGCGGAAGCATAACCGGCGGATTTGCCATTCACGCCGCGATTCTTACCTGCGGTGCAGTTCTCTCGCGAGCGGGCCGTTCTTCCGGACGGCCCATTCGCGCGTTTCTTTTCCGTGTCTCTTTCGTGCCGCCCATTGCTCGCCGTTTATACATTGGTATGTGTTAATCGATTGACTGCGTGAGACTTGTCCCGGATCACGTGAAGTCTGCATTTCTGCTGATTTTTCTGTCCGCCCCCGGACAGTCTTCTATAATGCCGTGCTAACGGAACCCGCCGAACCTCGTCCAAATGATTGCAGGGACAAGCGGTTCATCCCGGATGGGTCACGTGTTCGGGGATGGACACCCTGCGATTCCAAGGTCGGCTCCGGCCGTGCAAGTTGTCGGCCGTGGGCGCTCAGGGTGCGCGGTGATGCCAGCGCAGACGGTTGCGGTCCCGATTTCGATGGGCACTCGAGCAATGGGTCGAAGCGGTTCAAAAGACACTTCCCCCAGGGGTCTTATGGTTGGGCAGAGCCCGAACCGGATCAACGACGCTGACTTGATTCGCGAGGCGCAACACGGCAACCGTGCTGCGTTCGAAGAATTGGTTCGCCAGTACGATCAGGCCGTGCTCCGCCTGGCGCTTCACTTGACCGGATCCGAGCAGGATGCCAGGGACGTCTACCAAGACGCATTTCTCAAGGCTTATCGGAACCTCGGCAGCTTCCGCTTTGAGTGTTCGTTCTATACCTGGATCTACCGAATCGTGACCAATTTGTGCCTTGACCATCTGCGCCGGCGGCAGGTGCGCAAGGAAGATGCGCCCGTCGTCTACGACGAAAACGGCGTGGAGTTCAGCATCATCGACCAGGTGGCCGATACGCGCTCCGGCGCCAGTCCGGAACGCGACCTCATGCGCCGTGAACTGGGAGCGCGCATCGCGCGAGCCTTGCAGAAGTTGACGCCGCGCGAGCGCATGGTCTTTGAGATGAAGCATTACCAGGGACTCAAGCTGCGAACCATCGGCGAGGCCCTGAACACTACGGAAGAGACGGCCAAGAACACGCTCTTCCGCGCGACGCAGAAATTGCGCGCCGCGCTGGCCGACATGCGATGAACCAAGACCCGGCGGGGAAGACCGGGAAAAGATTTGGGCCGAAAGAAGGCTTGTTATGAACTGCGAATGGGTACGGCAAAACGTGGCGCTCTATCTCTACGGCGAACTGCCGGACGATCAGCGCCATGAATTCGAGCAGCACGCCAACCGTTGCGACGCCTGCGCCGCTGAAGTCGCCGAGATGCGCAACTTCCATGAGCAAATGAGCGTGCTCCCCGTAGCGGAAGTCTCGCCCAGCCTCTTGGCCGCCGCGCGCATGCAATTGCAGGAAGCGCTGGAGACCGTCGAGCAGGTACGCGGATGGCGCCGTTTCGTTTTCGATCCCATGAACTATCTGCGCTCGGCGCGCTTCTCGCCCGCCTTGGCCGCGGCCCTGCTGATCGTCGGCTTTGCCGGCGGTGTCGGCACAACCTACCAGATCGCCCGCAACGGCATGATTGTTAGCCCCGAGCGTCACGCCACCGCGGAGGCATCCATCGCCGGCGTCCGCAACATCATCCAGGAGCCCGGCAGCGGCAACGTCAAGATCCAGTACGACCGCATGTTGCCGGAGACGGTGCAAGGTTCCATCAACGATCCAAACATTCAGAATCTGCTGATCATGGCCGCGCGCAGCAATTACAACTCGGGCGTGCGCATGGATTCCGTCGACCTGCTGAAGCAGAAGCCCGACGACGCCCGCGTTCGCGAGAGCCTGATTTTTTCGTTGCGTTATGACAGCAACCCCGGCGTCCGGCTCAAGGCCCTTGAGGCCCTCGGCGGCTACGTCAAGCAGGACATCCGCGTGCGCAACGCCATGCTGGAAGCGCTGCTCAACGACAACAACCCCGGCGTCCGCGCCGGCGCTCTGCGCGCCCTCGAACAGGTACGCGGCGATACCAGCGTACGCCAGGCATTGCAGTTGCTGGCCAAGGAAGATCCGAACGAGTACATCCGCAACGAGTCGCGGCGTGTCCTCGCCTCCATGCCGCAGATAGACTGAAGCGGCTGCGGGAGGAAAACTCCGGCGTGGTCCGGAGGGAAGTGGCGGCGCCGGAAATATGACGCTGCCTGACGATAGAAAGGCAGTCTCGGAGAAGATGCTGAAGATCACGGTACAACCCGAAGGCGCGCAATCCGGCTGGAACCCGCGCAGGGCGGCGCGTTCAATGGGGCTGCTGCTAGCCCTTGCCCTGGCGATTCCCGCCTGGGCGCAGCAGACGCGAACTTACCGCGAAGGCAACTCCTGGGTCGAAGAAATTTCCGGCACTCTGCCTCCGGCGCCATTTTTCCGCGTCAACACCGCCATCGGCAACATTTCGGTCGAGACCGGGGGACGCGAAATCCGCTACACCGTGCGCATGCGCTCCAGCCGCGCCAAGGAGCAGGAAGCGCGCCGCGCCCTCTCCGCCCTGCGGGTCAGCGCCCGCCGCCTCGGCCAGGTTGCCACGCTCGAGGCCGTCTGGACTGATCGCAACTACGCGCGCCGTTTCAGCGCGGACTTCACCCTCCAGATTCCTCCTGGCGTTGGATTGATCCATATCGATACGATGGGCGGCAGCATTACCGTCTCCGGAGCTACCGCGCGGCTTGACCTCGGAACCATGGGTGGGAATATTACCGTCGGAACGGCGCGCGGATACATCAATGCCCACACCCTCGGCGGCACCGTCAACATCGGGAATGCGGAGTCCGGCTTGATGGTTAAGAGCGGCGGCGGTGATATCACGGTCGGCAACGCCGGCAAGCGTGTGGAGATTTACACTCCCGGCGGCAATATCAACGTCAACAGCATGGGCTCGGGATACATCCAGACCGGCGCGGGCAGCGTCAGGGTCAATCATGCCGTGGGTGACCTCAACGTCAAAACCGCCGGCGGATTTGTGAATCTTGGCGACATGGAGGGAAGGGTCGCCGTCGAGAACGGCGGCGGCAACATCCGCATCAGCAGTTGCCGCGGAAACGTTACTGCTTCCACCAGCGGCGGCAACATCGAGTTGTGGAAACTTTATCGCGGGGCGCAGGTGCAGACAGGCACCGGCTCCATCACCGTCGAATTCCTTGGCGGGCGCGGTTCGTTCGGCGAGTCCTACGTTCGCACCGCTGCCGGTGATGTGGTGGTTTACCTGAATGGCGCCACTCCCGTCACCGTCCATGCCGTCAGCGAAATGGCGGCGGGACGCGGCATTAGATCGGTTTTCCCCCAGCTCCGCATATCCACGGAGGGCGGGGATTTTGGGCCCAAGACAGTCCATGCAGACGGTACTTTGAACGGCGGCGGACCGTCACTTCAGGTCCGCACCACGATCGGGCAGATTGAATTCCGTCGAGCAAGGTAGGAGAACGGTCATGATTCGAAGAATTCTAGTTTGCTTGGTTCTGGTGGCTGCGGCGGCGGGAACTGCCCTCGCCATGGACGCGGCCGCCTATCCGCAACAGCAGCCCCAAGGCAGTTGGGTGATGATTGGCCCGCAACACGGGGCTTATCTGGGCGTCTACACCCGCGACGTCACCGCCAAACGTGTCCCCATCCTCAAGTTGAAGGAAGACACCGGCGTTGAGATCACAATGGTCGATCAGGAGGCTCCGGCCGGCAAGGCTGGTCTACGCGAGCACGATGTCATCCTGACGTATAACGGCGACCGCGTGGAAGGCGAAGAGGAACTTCGCCGCATGGTTCGCGAAACGCCTCCCGGACGCACCGTGGCGCTCGGCATCAGCCGTGATGGCGCGCCTCTCACCGTACATGTCACTCTCGGCGACCGCGCTGAGCTGGCCAAGATCATGATCAAGAAGGGCATGCGCTTTGAGGAGCCCGCCATGGCGATGCCTCCGATGGCTCCCATGCCCCCGATGGCCCTCAACGTTCCCGGCTTCAACGTCGTGGTCAATAGTTCTGACCGCAGCGGCCTGCTGGTTGAAAACCTCACGCCGCAGTTGGCCGAGTATTTCGGCGTCAAGGGCGGCGCCAGTGGAATCCTTGTTCGCTCTGTCGAGCACGGTAGTCCTGCCGAAGCTGCTGGCTTCAAGGCCGGCGATGTCGTCGTCAGTCTGGCCAGGGAAAAGGTCTCGGACATCAACGACTGGATTCGCATTGCCCACCGCCACTCCGGGGAAGTAGCGGTTGGCATTTTCCGTTCCAGGCGTCTTCACGTTCTTAAGCTCAAACTTCCGAATCACACGCAGGGAGAACTTCTCACCCCCGAGAAGCTGCGGCTCGAGATGGAGCAACTCCGCCCTGAGTTTGAGATGATTGCCCGGCAAATGCAGGCGCATCAGGCGGAACTGGAGCATGCTCGTCTGGAGGCCCTCAACGTCGTACAGGCCAACCAGGCGGAGATCCGCCGCGCCATGAAACTCAACCATGACAAGATGTGCCGGGAAATGGAAAAGCAGATGAAGGAGCTGAACAAGGCTCTGAAAGAGATCCGTTACGACGAGAACTAGTGAGTCCGCAAGGACCGACGGCGTGGCCACGGGGTCGCGCCTTTTTATTGCTCCGAAACCACGGAGGCTGTCCCCGAGGCGCATTCCACGCGGTTCCGGCCAGCCTGCTTCGCCACGTACATAGCGTCGTCCGCCGCCTGCACCAGCAGGTCGCGCGTCCGGCCGTTCGTCGGAAATTCCGACACTCCTATGCTGATTGTGACAGGCCGCGGCACGTCCGGGAACTGGTACGTCTCCACTGCCCGCAGCAGTTTCGTCGCCACTGAAACCGCGCTCGGCAGTTGCGTTGCAGGCAGGATAATCGCGAACTCCTCGCCTCCATACCGGCACACTACGTCCACTTTGCGCAGTTGCCGCGTGAACACCGCCGAAATCTGCCGCAGTACCTCGTCTCCCAGCAGGTGGCCGAAGTCGTCGTTCACGTTCTTGAAGTGGTCGATGTCGATCATCAGCATCGACACCATGCCGCCGTAGCGCGACGCGCGCGTGACCTCTTCGATCAGGCGTGAGTCGAAATACCGCCGGTTGAAGATGCCCGTCAATCCGTCGAGATAGGCCAGTTGCCGCACCCGGTCGACGAATTGAGCGTTCTGCACGGCCGTTGCCAGGATGTCCGCCACCGATTCCAGCACCTGCACGTCATTCGGCGGGAACGCATTTGGCTGGTCGCTGACGCACACCATCATGCCGAGGTTCAGTCCAGAGGAAACCAGCGGCAGGCAGACCTCCGATTGTGCGCCCGCGAAGCATGGTGCTGGGCACTCGACCGGCCCACACTGCAATTTACCGTCGGCGGAAGCAGCATAGGCGCAGCGTCCCGCGCCCACCAGTAATTCTCCCTCTTCCAGTCTTCCCGCAAGCGACCCATGCTGTGCCCGCAGTACCAGGTTGCCGTCTTCGTCGCGTAGAAACACGGCCACGTGCTGTGCCGGGAACGACTGTGGAATCTGTTGGCAGAACTGTTGCAGTAGTTCGCGAACATCCAGCTTCACCGTGGTTTGCTTGGCGATCGCATTTAGCGCTTCCAGTTGCGCCGCTCGCCGCTGCACCAGGGAATATAGCTTTGCATTCTGTATGCCGATTGAGGCTTGCGCTGCAAACAGCGTCAGCAGGTCGATTGTTTCGTTCTCGAATGCGTTCGCTTCGTCGATCTGGAAGTCCAGCACGCCGACGACTTTGTCCTGCGCCATCAGCGGAATCGCCAGTTCGCATTTTGTCCCCGGTACTCCAGGGATGTAGCGCGCGTCCTTCTCCACGTCCGGAACGTACACTGGGCGCTTCAACCTGGCGGCTGTTCCGGTAATTCCCTGTCCGAAGGGAATCGAATGACGCGTTCCGCTATCGCGTGGTCCAAAGTACGAACGCACCCGCAGCTCGTTGGTGGCATCGTCCAGCAGCAGGATGGATCCGTTGCGCAGGCGGAAGTAGTCGCGTGCAATCGCCAGGATCTGATTCAGGACCTCGTCCAGATCGAATGTCGAAAGCACCGCATTACAGGCATCGTAAAGTATCGCGATTCGCTGCATGGCGCCTTTTCACAAAACCCACCCCGGGAAAATTTAGTCTACCTCAAGAGCGCGTCCGTCCTCGATTTTTCCACCATAGAGCCAGGTGGAGCATCCCGTAAACCACCAGGCACATCCACAAGTCGATAATAAGCCCGAGGTCGAAGTGAAAAGGCTGGTGCCGTCCTGCCCGCGGCAGCCAGGGCGTCAGCACCAGGAAATACAGCGCATTTCCCAGCCCAACGGCAATCAGCGATTTGAAAAGGTTTTTCAGCACTAATCGTTCAAAACCCGCGCTTCCGGAAAAGTTACCCGCAACTTTTGACAGCACACCTGCGAGCCGGGTTTGGTGCAATTCGCCGCGTCTTGTACCATCTCTCTCGATGCTGCAACTCAGCACGCAAGTCCAATACGTCAAGGGAGTCGGCCCGCGCATCGCGGAGATGCTTGCGGCCAAGGGCATTGCCACTGTCGAAGACCTGCTCTACTACCTCCCCTTCCGCTACGAGGATCGCAATAACCCTCGTACCATCGCCGAGTTACGTCCGGGAGAAATGGCCTGCGTCATCGCCGAGGTCCGCACCTCCATGCTCATGCGCACCCGCCGCATGCCCATCTTCGAGATGACCGCCGGGCACGGACGTGCCTCCCTTAAATGTCTCTGGTTCCATGGCGCCTACCTGGAGGGCCGCTTCCAGCCCGGCCAGATGGTGGCTCTCTACGGCAAGGTGGAGGCCAACCCCCACGGACGCGGCGGTCTCCAGATGATCCAGCCGCAGTTTGAAATCATTGGCGAAGCCGAGCCCGGGGAAGAACCCGGCGAATATCACTCGCTGGAGATTGGCCGCATCGTTCCTATTTATGAAGCCACCGGCAAGCTCACCTCGCGCTGGTTTCGCCGCATCATTTATCGCGCGCTCCAGGACCTTGCGCCGGAAATTCCCGAAGCCTTGCCCGACGGCGTATGCGGCCACATGAGCCTCATCGGACGCCGCGAATCTTTCCTTAACGCCCACTTTCCCGACCCCGGCGAGTGTTTCGCCGATCTCCAGGCGCAACGCACCCCTGCGCATCTTCGCCTCATCTTCGAGGAACTTTTCTTTCTTGAACTCGGGCTTGAACTCAAGCGCCGCAAGGCTCGCGCCCGTCCCGGCATCGCTTTCGCCATCGACGATCGCATTCGCTCGGCCATCAAGCGCATCCTGCCGTTCCATCCCACCACGGCACAGAAGCGCGTCTTGCGCGAGATTGTGGACGACATGCGTCATCCGTCGCCGATGCGCCGGCTCTTGCAGGGCGATGTCGGCTCCGGCAAGACCATCGTCGCCTTTGAAGCCGCCATCATCGCCATTGAAAACGGTTGCCAGGTGGCGCTTATGGCGCCCACGGAAATTCTCGCCACGCAGCACTATCTTTCCGCCCGCCGCATCCTCGAATCCGCCGGCTACCGTATCGTGCTGCTCACCGGATCGGTGGAGGCCGCACAGAAGCGCGAAATTCGCCGCCACATTGCGCAAGGCAACGCCCAGCTCGTCATCGGCACCCACGCTCTCTTGCAGGAGAAAGTCGAGTTCGCGAATATTGGATTGGTAATTGTCGATGAACAGCACCGCTTCGGTGTGATGCAGCGCATGAGGTTGATGAGGAAAAACGCGGGCGTTGAACCCGACGTGCTGGTCATGACCGCCACGCCCATTCCGCGCACTCTTGCGCTCACTCTCTATGGCGATCTCGACGTCAGCGTTATCGACGAGCTTCCGCCCGGACGCACGCCCATCGTCACCCGCCGCGTCCCCGACGAGCGCTCCGCCGAGGTCTGGGAGTTCCTGCGCAAAATCGTCGCCAAAGGCAACCAGGCCTATGTCGTCTATCCCGTCATCGAAGAGAGCGAGACCGATACCGAACTCAAGGCCGCCATCAAGATGTACGACGAACTGCGCAAGAAGATCTTTCCCGGTCTTCGCATTGGCCTGCTCCACGGACGCATGGCCGCCGACGACAAGGACGCCGTTATGCGCCGCTTCCAGCAGCGCGAGCTCGATGTCCTCGTCTCCACCACCGTCATCGAAGTCGGCGTCGATGTCCCCAACGCTTCGCTCATGGTCATTGAACACGCGGAGCGCTTCGGCCTCTCGCAGCTTCACCAGTTGCGCGGACGCATCGGACGCGGCAGCGCCAAGTCATATTGCATTCTCATGACCGGCAAAAAAGTTACGCCCGAAGCCGAACAGCGCCTTGACGCCATGGTCCAGACCAACGACGGGTTTGTCGTCGCCGAGCGTGATCTCGAACAGCGCGGCCCCGGTGAATTCTTCGGCACGCGCCAGGCCGGCATGCCCGATCTGCGCGTTGCCAATATCATTCGCGACCGCAAAATCCTCGAAGCCGCCAAGCGCGAAGCCGTCTTCGTCCTGCAAGGTCCGAACGAGCACATCACACAAGAGGAGCAGACGCGCGTGCTGCGTTACCTGCAATCTCACTGGAATCGCCGCTACGGCCTCGTCGAAGTCGGCTGATGTTTTTCAACTCTTCACTTGCCATCAATGCACTGCGCGAAGAAACTACTTACAGGTGAGCCCCTCTTCCATCTCGTCTCTCTACCGGATGCTGCCATCCGTCGATGAATTGTTGCGCCATCGCGAAGTGCTTCCGTCCATTGAGCGCGAAGGCCGTCCTGCCGTCACGGAAGCTGCGCGTCGCGTCCTCGACAGGCTTCGCCAGCAGATCACCGATGGACTTCTCGACGAAGATCGCCTCGGACTTGCGCTGGCCAATGTTGCCGCCGCCATCGAGCGCCAGCTTCGCGAAGACCTGACTTTTTCGCTCGTGCCGGTCATCAACGCCACCGGCGTCATCCTTCACACCAACCTTGGCCGAGCGCCCGTTCCCGAGGCCGCCATCGAGCGCCTTCGCCAGGTTGCCACCGGTTATTCGAACCTCGAGTTCGATATTGCCGCCGGGGAGCGCGGAAAGCGCGATGTCCACGCCGACCGGCTCTTCCGCCGCCTCTTTCAAGCGCTCGCCGAACCGGTTTCCACCGTCGTCGTCAACAATAACGCCGCTGCCGTGCTGCTCGTGCTCAACACTCTTGGCGAAGGCGGCGAAGTCATCGTCTCCCGCGGAGAACTCGTCGAGATTGGCGGTTCGTTCCGCATTCCCGATGTGATGAGCAAATCCGGCGCCGTGCTGCGCGAGGTCGGTACCACCAACCGCACCCGCATTGCCGACTACGAACGCGCCATCAACGAACGCACGCGCCTGCTGCTGCGCGTCCACCGTTCCAACTTCGAAATCGTTGGCTTCACCGAGCAGCCCTCGCTCGGAGATCTCGTCGACCTGGGACGCGTCCACGGCATCCCCGTCGTCGAAGACCTTGGCAGCGGGGCGCTTTTCGATCTCCATCAGATCGGCATCTCCGGCGAAACCACCGTCCATGACTCGCTGCGCTCCGGCGCCGGCGTGGTTACCTACAGCGGCGACAAACTGCTCGGCGGCCCGCAGGCCGGCATTCTCACCGGGCACCCCGATCTCATCGCCCGTGTCCGCGCCAACCCGCTCTTCCGCGCTCTGCGCGTCGACAAACTCACCTATGGCGTGCTTGAGACGACGCTCCTCGCTTATATCACGCAGCAATATGACAACATCCCCGCCGTGCGTATGATGCGTCTCTCGCCACTGGACATCGCTGCCCGGGCCGAAGCTCTCACCGCTTCCGTTCGCGAGCAGGCGCCCCATATTGCCGTTGATGTTGTCGCCGTCGCGTCCGTCATTGGAGGAGGTTCCGCTCCGGGCGCCACGCTGCCCAGCTTCGCCCTGGCGCTTTCCTGCGAAGACATCTCTGCTGACGACCTTGCGCGACGGCTGCGTCTGGCTGAACCGCCCATCGTTGCCCGTGTCGAGGAAGGCCGTGTCCTTCTCGATCTCCGTACCGTCTTCCCCGAACAGGACCAACTCATCCTGCAAACTCTCGTCCGCATCGTTTCCCCATAGAGATCATTCTGGATACCCATCCTGAGCGAAGCGAGGGGTGGGCTGCATGAAACTTCATGGCCACCATCTACACCATCGGACACTCCACCCGCACCATCGAGGAACTGATCGACGCCCTGCACGCGCACGGCATCACCACTCTCGTCGACATCCGCTCCTTTCCCGCCTCGCGACGCATGCCGTGGTTCCATCGCGAGGAGATGGAAAAATCTCTTCCCGCCGCTGGTATTCGTTATCTGTGGGAGAAGCGCCTCGGCGGACGCCGTCGCAAGATTCGCAACGACTCGCCCAACACCGGTCTTCGCAACGATTCCTTCCGCAACTATGCGGACTACATGCTTACGCCCGATTTCCAATCCGGCGCTGTTGCCGTTGTGGAACTGGCCTTGCGCGAGCGGACGGCCATCATGTGCGCCGAGCGCATGTACTTCCAGTGCCATCGCATGCTGGTCTCCGACTACTTCACCGCGCACGGACACGAGGTTCTGCACATCGTGGATGCCTCTCCCGTCCGCCCGCATCGCCTCACCCGCGAGGCGCATCTCGTCAACGGAGAACTCCTCTACAACGCCGGTGAATTGTTCTGATGCGGTGCGAAATCCGCTTCAGCAGTGTAGGCTAGTAAACAATCGCCGTCCGCGGATTGTGCTTGCGACCGCTCTATTGTCCGAGTGTTCTAGGCTGACGGCCATCTTGCACCCATGATCGTTGGAATCGGATTGGACATTGCCGAAGTCGATCGCATCGACGCAGCCATCGCCCGTCATGGCGAACGCTTTCTCGATCGCATCTACACGCCCGCCGAGCGCCGTTATTGCGACTCCAAGCCCAATCGCATGGAGCGCTATGCCGGCCGCTTCGCTGCCAAGGAAGCCGCCATGAAGGCCATCGGCACCGGTTGGAAGCGCGGCGTCGCCTGGCGCGACTTTGAAGTTTCGCGCCTGCCCTCGGGCCAGCCCGTCATCAAATTCCATGGCAAAGCCGCCGAATTCGCTGCCGCACTCGGTGTCCGCCACGCGCTTGTCACCATCTCCCACACGGTCCAACAAGCCATCGCACAAGTCATACTTGAGAATTGAGGGGTCTTTTTCGTGAGCAACTGGAACGCGCCGTCCGTAGCTGCCGCTGGTTATCTCGGTGACGCCACGTCGCCCCGTACGCTCGACTTCGGCATCGCGCTGGTCAGTTTCTCGGCTCTCCTCTTTGAACTCACGCTCCCGCGGCTCTATGCCGTCGTGCTCTTCTACCACTTCTCGTTTCTTGCCATCGCCGTCGCGCTGCTCGGTCTCGGAACCGGCGGGGTGATCGCTTACCTCATGCGCTGGCAGCTTCGTGGTCTTTCGTTGCGCAGCCTGGCTGCGTGGCTCTGCCTGCTGGCCTCGCTGCTCACCGCGGTTTCGCTCGTCGTTGTTCTGCGCGAGCCCTTCAGCCTGGTTTTGAGCTGGCGCACCTTCGGACATCTCCTCCTCATCTATCTCTTCTCGGCCCTTCCTTTCAGCGCCGTTGGACTTCTGCTGTCCGTCGTTTTTTCGCGGCAATCTCCGCGCAAGCATCGCCTTTACTCGGCGGACCTAGCGGGAGGCGCGCTTGCCTGTCTGGTGGTCGTTCCGTTGGTGAATGCCATCGGCGCGCCCAATGCCGTACTGGTCAGCGCGCTGGTGCTTGCGCTCGCCGCCGTCATCTGGAGTGACACCATCTCCTTCCGTGCGCCGGCCGTCGTACTTGTCGCGCTCTTCGCTGTTCTTGCCGTGGCCAACCACGGTGGACGCCTCTTCGATATCGCCTCGCACAATGCCCTGCGTGCGGGTCGAGCCGTCACCGAGCATGTCCGCTGGAACGCTCTTTCTCGTATTGAGGTTGATCGCGACTTCCATGGCCATCGGACCATTGTCCTTAACGCCAATGCCGCTTCGGCCATGCCCGATACCGATCCTTTCGCCGCGCCCGTCCCGCTCGCTGCTCCCGCCAGTGCGTCTTCACTGGTCAACATTCTGCGTCCTGGCGGCGCTTATGCCATCATCGGTCCCGGCGGATTTAGCGACGTGCTGCGAGCCGTTCGTGCGGGCAGTCCCAGTATCAGTCTCATCGAACCCAATCCCGCCGTCGCGCGCATGTTGCATTCGCGCTACTCGGCGGACACCCACCGGCTATTCCTTCTGCCACAGGTGCACGTCGATACTTCTGACGTCCGTGACTTCCTGCGTCGCAATCCCAGCCAGTTCGATGTCATCCAGTTGCCGCTCATCGCCACCGCTTCGGCCGTCGTTCACGGGGCCTACGATCTGCACGAGAGCACGCTCTTTACCGTCGAGGCCTTCCGCCGGTACTTCTCGCACCTCAAGCCCGACGGCATCCTCTCCGTCGCGCAGTGGGAGTTCCAGTACCCGCGCCAGGCCTTGCGTACCGTGGCCACCGCCATCAGCGCTCTGCACGCGCTCGGCGTCGCCGACCCCAGCTACAACATCATCGTCATCTCGCAGGGCCACCTCACACAGGATGGACGCGCCGTTTATGTCCTCGCGCGCCGCACCGCGTTTACTCGCGCCGAAGAGCAGAGCGTCTTCGATTTCCTGCGCCAGCGTCCCGATCTCACGCTCATCTTTTCTCCGCATGACCGCGCCGAAGCCACCGGCATGCAGCCCGCCGATCCATCCATTCGCTGGAACCCCTTCACCAGCCTGCTTGTCAGCAACGACCCTGCGGGTTTTGTCCGCCGTTACGCTTACAACGTTGCGCCGGTGCATGACGCTGCTCCGTTTTTCTTTTTCACGCAGAAGCCGTTGCAGCTCTTCGGCTCCTCGCCGCTCCATCCCGGCATCCAGTGGAGTTCGAATTTTGGCTTCGCCGTGCTGCTCATGACGTTTGCCGTCTCCGTCATTGCCGTCGCCGCATGCCTCATCATTCCGCTGGTGCTGCTGCTGCCTGCCCGCCGCGTACCTTTGCCGCGCATGATGTACTTCGCTTTTACCGGTCTCGGCTTTGCCCTGGTGGAAGTGGCGTTCCTGGAGCGCTTCATATCTTTCCTGGGAAATCCCACCGACGCGTTTACCGTGTTGATCTTCCTCGTGGTGCTGGCCAGCGGGTTTGGAAACCTGGCTTCGTGGCAGTGGTTGCAGGATGCCCGCGGGGTGCTGAACATTACCATTCTGGTCGCCGTCATGGCGGCCCTCTCCGCCGGGGGAGTATCTTTAGTCTTACGGACTTGCGTTGCATGGCCCTTTCCGGCCAAACTAGTAGCAAGTTTTCTGGTTCTGGCGCCGCTCGCCTTTGCTGCCGGCTTTGCCTTCCCCGCCGGACTGCGCGAAATCGCCATGCGCAACGCCACCGGTGATGCCGCCGTGGAGTGGGCCTGGGCGCTGAATGCCGGGGCTGGAGTACTGGGCGCCGTTGTTGCCATGGTGCTTGTGCTGACCTGTGGTCCGGTTGTCACCGTGGCCTGTGGCGCCGTCGCTTACGCGGTCGCTGGCGTTTGCAGCCGTTGTTTCCCGTTGCGGCTTGCATGACACCATGCGGCTACACTATCGTTCTTAACGTTGCCGTGGATGTGTGTTCGCTGTCCCGGCGCTTGCTTTGTGCTTTGGGGGAACGGTGCCAAGCCAACAACAGGTACGCTGGTCTCAGCTCCGCGTAGGTATCACGGTCATCTTCGCCAGCATCACTCTGGCTGTCCTCATTTTCCTGATGACCAACACCACCGGAATCTTCACCAAGAAGATCACCCTCTACGCTTACATCGACAATGCGGGTGGTCTGCGCACTGGCGCCCCCGTGCGTCTTCAGGGCGTCGATCTCGGCAATGTCACTGCCATCAAGGTGGTTCCCCACGGGGATACTCCGGTGCAGATCGAGATGAAGCTCAGCACCAAGAACCACTACAACCGGTTCATCAAGAAGGACACGATGGTTACGTTGAGCACGGCCGGCGTGCTTGGCGAAACCTTCGTCGATCTCGACAGCACCCAGGCTACCGGCGCGCCCGTGCAAAACGATGACACTCTCCAGGCGCAGGCCGTGCCCGATCTCACCGATGTCGTTCGCTCCTCGCAGGGAACCCTGCAAAATGTCGATATTCTCGTGAAACGCGCCAACCGCATCATGAGCGCGGTTGAAAATGCACAAGGTTCCGTCGGCAAGCTGATCTACGACAAGCAGCTCTATAACAACCTGAACAACTCCGTGAACGAAGTCCAGTCCATGCTCAACGACATCAATAGCGGAAAGGGAAGCATCGGCAAGCTGCTCAAGGACGACCAACTCTACAACCGTGCCAATGATGCCATCACCCGTCTTGACAACATGATGGACGAGGTCGATGCCGGCAAGGGAACTCTCGGCAAGTTCGTCAAGGATCCCTCGCTCTACAACAACGCCAACCAGACTCTTGCCAAGGCCAATCAGTTGATGGACAGCATCAATAGCGGCCAGGGCGCGCTCGGCAAACTCGCCAAGGACCCCGTCCTCGCGCAGAAACTTGACGACATCGTCACTAAGCTTTCAGCTATCACCAACCGTCTCGACGCGGGTGAAGGCAGCGCCGGACGCTTCCTCAAGGATCCGTCGCTCTACACCAACGCCGACCAGATGCTGGTGGAGAGCCGCGAACTGGTCAAAGCTGTCCGCCAGAATCCAAAGAAGTACCTGACGATTCGCTTGAAGATCTTTTAGCCCTTCGAGCCGTTTCTTTCGGGGTCTCTTTTAAGGTTGTATTCAGGTTGGCGGGCCTGGTGCCGTGGCTGTGTCATTTTTTCCGTAAAACTCTGCGTTTGACTGCATTCTCCGCTTACCATTTCGCGCCTGAACTGCTAACCTTTCCCGCGCTGCAGCGTCTTACTCTGTTCGTGTAAAAAAGCCTCCGTGTGTTTGCCATGAGAGAGGCTTCAAGTCGGTAGGTAGAGTGTCGTCTGTAGTTTTCCTAACAATACGAGGAGAATATGCGCACTACGAGGCTCATTGCTGTGCTGGTGTTCGCGTCCTTGGTTGCGTTTGCGCAAACCAAGCCCGCCGCAACTCCAATGCCGAAGGCTCCTGTCAGCTTTGATAAGGCTGCCATGGACACTTCTGTCAACCCGTGCCAGGACTTCTACCAGTACGCTTGCGGTGGATGGCGTGCAGCTCATCCCATTCCGCCCGACCAGTCCCGCTACGGTCGCTTCAACGAATTGCTCGATTACAACCTTGACGTCCTCCATTCCATCCTCGAGAAGGCGGAAGTTGCAAAGAACCGCACGCCAGTCGAGCAGAAGGTGGGCGACTTTTACGCCGCCTGCATGGATGAGTCGAAGATCGACGCGCTCGGCGCCAAGCCGATCGAGCCCGAACTGGCCGGCATTGCCAAGATCGCCAACCGCAAGCAGTTGATCGAAGAGATTGCCCATCTTCGCGCCACCGGTTCCGGCGCGCTCTTCGGCTTCTACATCGGTCCCGACCTTCACAACGCCGCCATGAACATTGCTGGCGTCGACCAGGGCGGCACCTCGCTTCCCGACCGCGACTACTATCTGAAAGACACTCCAAAGATGGTGGAGACGCGCGCCAAGTACGTCGAGTACATGACCAACATGTTCAAACTGCTCGGCGAGCCTGCCGCCAAGGCCGAGGCCGATGCCAAGACCGTTCTCGGCATTGAAACCGATCTCGCCAAGGCGCAGATGGATCGCGTCGCGCGGCGCGATGCCCGCAACCGCGATCACAAGATGACCGTGGCACAGCTTAACGAAATCGCCCCCAACTTCGATTTTGCCGCTTATTTCCCGGCAACTGGCGTTGGCCAGTTCAGCGAACTCAACGTCGGCAACCCTGAGTTCTTCAAGCAGGTCAACGGACTGCTCGAATCCGAGTCCCTCGACAACTGGAAAACCTATCTCCGTTGGCATGTTCTTGAGTCGCACGCCAATGTTCTCTCCAAGCCCTTCGTTGAAGAGAGCTTTAACTTCGAAGGCAAGTACATGCGCGGCGCCAAGCAGTTGGAGCCCCGCTGGAAGCGCTGCACTCGCAGCACCGATCGCGCCCTCGGCGAAGCGCTTGGCCAGCTCTATGTGGCCCAAACCTTCGGCCCTGAGGGCAAGGCCCGCATGTTGAAGCTCGTTGGCGAAATCGAAAAACAAATGGGCAACGACATCAACGGGAACGACTGGATGAGCACTGAAACCAAGACGCAGGCATTGGCCAAGCTGAAGGACGTCCAGAACAAGATCGGCTATCCCGACAAGTGGAAGGACTACAGCAGCGTAGTCATTAAGCCCAACGATTTCTTCGGCGACACCCAGCGCGCCCGGCTCTTCGAGTTGAAGCGTAACCTCGACAAGCTCGGTAAGCCGGTCAACAAGAACGAGTGGGGCATGACTCCTCCCACCGTCAACGCCTATTACAGCCCGTCGCAGAACAACATCAACTTCCCGGCCGGCATTCTTCAGCCGCCGTTCTTCAGCCGCACCATTGACGATCCCGTCAACTTTGGTGGTATCGGCGTCGTCATCGGCCACGAGCTTACTCATGGCTTTGACGATTCCGGCCGCCGCTTCGACGGCAACGGCAATCTTCGCGACTGGTGGACCACCGCCGACGGCAAAGCGTTTGACGAGCGTGCCGCCTGCATCGCCAATGAGTACAGCAGTTTCAGCCCCGAGCCTGGCGTTCACCTCAATGGCAAGCTGACGCTTGGCGAGAACGTCGCCGACAACGGCGGCCTCCGTCTTGCTTACGCAGCGGTGAAGGAACTGATGGGACCGGCGTGGAACAAGCCGATCGGTGGCTTTACGCCCGCGCAGCGTTTCTTCATCGGCTTTGCCCAGGTGTGGTGTGAGAATTCCACGCCACAGGCAGTTCGCCAACTGGCGCTCACCGATCCTCATTCTCCGGGCCGGTTCCGCGTCATTGGCACCGTCTCGAACTTCTCGGCATTCGCCGATGCGTTCCAATGCAAGAAGGGCGATGCAATGGTGAGCGAACATCCTTGCCGCGTGTGGTAACGTAGTTTCCTGACCGGAGGCTCGGATCCCGGGCCTCCGCTTTTCTATCTATGTGTCCTTCGTCCGCAATCTGTCTTTCCCCAACCTCCTTAGCCCATGGCTGGGCGCGATACCAACCGAGAAAGAGGTCTGCATGCGTCGTTTTGTCCTGATTCCCCTGATGTTGTTGTTGGCCACGGCGTTCGCCCTGGCTCAAACCAAATCCGAAACCAAAGAAGAGCAGCCGAAGACCGTCAAGGCCTTCGACCTCACCGCGCTCGACAAGACCGCCAATCCCTGCACCGACTTTTATCAGTACGCCTGCGGTGGTTGGATCGCGCAGAATCCCATCCCCGCCGATCAGCCCGCGTGGGGACGCTTCAACGAGTTGAGCGACAACAACCTCCTCGTCCTTCGCGGCATCCTTGAGAAGGCCGAAATCGAAAAGCCGGGCCGCAGCTCCCTTGACCAGAAGATCGGCGACTACTACGCCTCCTGCATGGACGAGAAGGCCATCGACGCCAAGGGGCTCGCGCCGCTTGAGCCCGAACTCAAGCGGATCGACGCCATCACGAGCAAGGCCGAACTGCCTGCCTATCTCGCCCAGGCTCACGTCGACGGCGTCAATTCGTTCTTCAACTTCGGCGCCGAGCCCGATGCCAAGAATGCTTCCATGACGATTGCCGGCACCGACCAGGGCGGCCTCGGCCTGCCTGATCGCGACTACTACCTCAAGACCGATCCCAAGTCAGTTCAACTGCGCACTGAGTACCAGGCACACGTGCAGAAGATGCTCGAGCTCACCGGTGTAAAGCCGGAAGTGGCCGCTGCCGACGCCAAGGTCGTCATGGCTATTGAGACCGAGCTGGCTAAGGCGTCCATGAGCCGCGTCGACCGTCGCGTGCCCAGCAACACCTATCACAAGATGACCGTGAAGGAACTCCAGGCCCTTAGCCCGGACTTCAACTGGAACGAGTACATCGTCGGGCTCCACACCCCGGCCTTCGACTCGCTCGATGTCTCCGTCCCGGGATTCGTCAAGGGCTTCAACACCGTCCTTGCCGATAACTCGCTCAGCGACATCAAGGCCTATCTCACCTGGCACGCCATCCACAGTGCCTCCGGCATGTTGCCTACCGCCTTCGTCAATGAGACCTTCAACTTCTACGGCAAGGAACTCACCGGCGCCAAGCAGTTGCGCCCCCGTTGGAAGCGTTGCGTTGGTGCCACCGATGGCGCACTCGGCGAGGATCTCGGCCAGGCGTTCGTCGCCAAGACCTTCGGTCCTGACGGCAAGGCCCGCATGCTCGACATGGTGCAGCGCCTTGAAGCCGCTCTCCATCAGGACATCCAGACCCTTCCCTGGATGACCGAAACCACTAAGAAGCAGGCGCTCATCAAGCTCGCCGCCATCCAGAACAAGATCGGCTATCCCGATCACTGGCGCGACTACAGCGCACTGAAGATCGTCCGTGGCGATGCCCTTGGCAACACCACCCGCGCCGCCATCTTCGAGTCCCACCGCGAACTCAACAAGATCGGCAAGCCGGTCAACAAGAACGAGTGGGGCATGACTCCTCCCACCGTCAACGCCTACTACAACCCGCTCGAAAACAACATCAACTTCCCCGCCGGAATCCTCCAGCCTCCGTTCTTTGACAAGAACGCCAGTGACGCCTCCAACTTCGGCGGCATCGGCGCCGTCATCGGACACGAGCTTACCCACGGCTTCGACGACGAAGGCCGTCACTACGACGCCCAGGGCAATCTCAAGGATTGGTGGACCGAGAAGGACTCCAAGGCATTCGACGAGCGCACCGCCTGCCTGGTGAACGAATACGATGGCTTCAGCCCCATCCCCGGCGTTCACCTCAACGGCAAGCTGACGCTCGGTGAGAACACCGCCGATAACGGCGGCGTCCGCATCGCTCTCAGCGCACTGGAAGCCAAGGACGGCAAGGGCGGCAAATCCATCGGCGGCTTCACCCCCGAGCAGCAGTTCTTCCTCGGATGGGCGCAGATCTGGTGCCAGAGCACCCGGCCTGCGTTCTCCCGGATGCTCGCGAATGTTGACCCGCACTCGCCCGGTCAGTTCCGCGTCAATGGCGTCCTCGGCAACATGACCGCGTTCCAGAAAGCATGGGGCTGCAAAGTCGGCCAGCCCATGGTTCGCGCCAACGCCTGCCGCGTCTGGTAAAAAATTAACCTGACTGTAAACACCAAGCCCCGGCAATTCCCGCCAGGGCTTTTCTCTTGCCTTCGTCTTCTGCCTTTGTCTTTAGTTCTTGCCTTACCTAACAGCCAGCACCTAACGCCTCGCACCTACTTCTGGAACCACATCTTTATCGCCGCCAGGGACATGAACGCCGCAAATCCCTTGCGCAGTCCCGTTGACGACACCTGCTGCATCCAGCCGCCGCCTACCCAGCCGCCGATCAGCAATCCCACCACGATCAGCACCGACATTGTCAGGCCGCCAACCCGATTGCGAGACCGCCAAGTATGATCTTTAAGGCTCCTCCAGAAGAAGTTTCCGACGGAACGCCCCCGAAACCGGCCACTGCGCAATTGTGCCGCTCTATTTATAATCATTTGTACCTTGTATTTCGACATTGTGTTGAAGCGCTACTCCCACGGCGATGGCCTGTCGCTATCGTGCTCAAGGACTTCATGACATACACCTATCACTTCATCCTCTTTCTTTTCGGAGGCGCCTGTTTTGCCGGCTTTTTCGGCGCGCTCCTGGGCATCGGAGGCGGTGTTTTCATCGTCCCCATCATGGTGTTGATGTTCCATCTCCCCATGAAAGTCGCGGTGGCCGCCAGCCTTGTTTCGGTCATCGCCACTTCCAACGCCGGCGGGTCAAAGTACGTCGATCAGCGCATCACCAACCTCAAGCTCGCCATGTTCCTTGAAGTCTTCACCACCATTGGCGCGCTTTCTGGAACCGTGCTCGCCCTCTATCTGCATGAGGGCACCATGTCGCTGATCTTTGCCGCACTGCTTGGCTACATGGCTTATGCCTCGTACGCCACCCGCAACTTCGACGACCAGCGTATCGCTGCCGGAACCTTCGTCAACTGCAAGCAGGATCGTCTCTCGCACACTCTTGCGTTGCACGGCAGCTATCACGATATCGCCGCCAACCGCAACGTCGATTACGTCGTCACCGGCTCCTGGATCGGCGGCGCCATCGCCTATCTCGCCGGCATCGCATCCGGTTTGCTCGGCGTCGGTGGAGGCGTGCTCAAGGTCTCGGCCATGAACCGCTACATGAACGTGCCGATGAAGGTCGCCGTCGGCACCAGCAAGCTGATGATCGGTGTCACAGCCGCCGTCGGTTCCATTCTTTTCTTCATGGCTGGACTGATTCACTTCGTCGTTGTCGGTCCCGTCGCCATCGGAACCACCGTGGGCGCCACCATCGGCACCAAGGTCATGAACCACCTGCACAGCCGCTCGCTCAAGTGGCTCTTCACCGCGATGATGCTCTACCTGGCCTATGGCATGTTGGCAAAAGGGCTTCAGGTACAGTTCCACATCCACATCCCCACTCTCACATAGGCGCGAGGCAGACCATGGCAAACAATCAAATGAGTGAGAAAGAAAGAAAATTGACAGCAACCGCGGAAGAGAACGTCTACGCTGGCGTCTACCACGTCCTGCTCGTCGGCATGTACATCAGCACCGCACTCTTCGCCCTCGGCATCATTCGCGCCATGATGCATCCCGAGTTCTATCCGCTCACCGCCTCGTGGGTCCGCGACCACTACCACTGGAGCCTTATCTTCCATGGCCTCGTCACCTTCGATCCCATGACGCTGATGATGACCGCCACGCTGCTGCTTATCCTCACTCCGGTCGTGCGTGTCATTGTCTCCATCCATGCCTTCGCCGTCGATCACGACTACAAGTTCGTCGTTGTCACGTCGATTGTTTTGGTCGTGATGATTCTCACCTGCCTCCTCGGCCTGATGGGATTGCACTAGGCGAACGCGAAGCCGGGGACGGAATATTCCCCGGCTCAAGTTGCTTCTACTCGTGACTGCGTTCTTTGCGACTTCGCTCCTCGCGATACAATTCCTCTCGTGACCGAATCCCCGCAGGCTGGCCCCCGCGCCGTACCCGAAGGCGAATTTACCTTTCGCCAGCGCATCTCTCTCTGGTTCATCTCCGCGCTCGGCTATCTCGCCATCCGCCTCATCTGCGCCACCATGCGCTTCAGCGTTTCCGCGGAAACCGAGACCGGCACGCCGGCCGAGCAAATGCCGCCTCCCGGCTCCATTGCGCCCTTCTGGCATCGCTGCGTGTTTTCCGCGACGTACTTTTTCCGCCGTCGCGGCATCTCCGTCATGACCAGCCGCAGCTTTGACGGTGAATACATTGCGCGCATCATCGGACGCTTCGGCTTCGATCCCGTTCGCGGCTCCAGTTCTCGCGGAGGCATGCGCGCCCTGCTCGGCATGCACACCGTCATCGAGCGCGGTGGCGTTGCGGCCTTCACCATCGACGGCCCGCGCGGTCCCGTCTACGTCGCCAAGCCCGGCCCCGTCCTGCTCGCGCGCAACACCGCCGCGCCCATCTATTGTTTTTATGTCGCCGTCGATCACGCCTGGGTCCTGAACTCGTGGGATCGCTTCATGATTCCCAAGCCCTTTGCCCGCGCGCACATCCGCTGGTCCGCGCCCATCGTTGTCCCGCGCGAATCCGGCTCGCCGGAGATGGCGATTCTCCACGACGTCATGCAGCAAACCCTCGAACGCGTCCGCCTCTACGCCGAATCTGAAGTCGCTTCCCGCTAACGTAAATTTTCTGGATGGTATGTCTCGGCCCGCCTCAGTCCATGTCGCGCCAGTTCGGCCCCACGCCGATCTCCACGATCAGAGGCACGCGCAACTCGCAAGCGTGCTCCATCTTGTCTTTCACCAGCTCGCGCACTTCTTCCACCTCACGCTCGGGACACTCGAAGACCAACTCGTCGTGGACCTGTAGCAACATTTTCGTTTGCAATTTGCGCGCACTGAGTTCGCGATCAATCTGGATCATCGCGACCTTGATGAGGTCCGCGGCCGTCCCTTGCAGGGGAGTGTTGACGGCCGTACGCTCGGCAAAACCGCGAAGGTTCGCACTCTTGCCGAGGATGTCCGGGATGGGGCGTATGCGTCCGAAGAGATTCGTCACGCGCCCGTCGCGGCGCGCGGCCTCCAGCGTCGCGTCGATAAAGGCTCGTACCCCGACATATTTTGTGAAGTAGGCGTCGATGAACTTCTTCGCTTCCTTCGGATCGATGCCCAGTTGTTGCGAGAGTCCGAAGGCGGAGAGTCCGTAGACGATGCCGAAGTTGACTGCCTTGGCTCGGCGTCGATGTTCGGCGTCGATCAACATCGGCGGCACACCGAAGACCTCCGCTGCGGTCAGCGTGTGTATGTCGTCGCCGCGTCGATAGGCTTCCACCAGCAGCGGGTCGCCTGAGTAATGCGCCAGCAGTCGCAACTCGATCTGCGAGTAATCGGCGGCCAGCAGCAGGTTGCCGGGTTCGGCGATGAACGCGGCGCGAATCTCGCGTCCAATCTCGCTACGGATTGGAATGTTCTGCAGGTTCGGATTCGTTGACGAGAGCCGTCCCGTGGCGGTGGCCGCCTGGTTGAAGCTGGTGTGTACGCGTCCCGTCGCCGGCCGTATCAGCGCCGGAAGTGCATCGACGTATGTCGATTTAAGTTTTGAAAGCTGGCGATACTCCAGCACAAGGCGCGGCGCGTCATGCGTCGCTGCCAGCCCTTCCAGTACATCCTGAGCCGTGGAGATCGTCTTTCCCTTGCCGCGTTTGACGGGCGCGGGCAGGTTGAGCCGGTTGAACAGAACATCGCCAAGCTGCTTTGGCGAGTTGATATTGAACTCCACCCCGGCCAGTTCGTAAATGCGGCGAGCGCTGGCATCGCACGCGGCGGCCAGTCGCTGCGACATTTCCGCCAGCACCGCCACGTCGAGTTTCACTCCTGCGTCTTCCATGCGGCAGAGCACGGGCGCCAGCGGCAGGTCGATCTCGTCGTAGAGCTTCTTCAGTCCGGCGCGTTCCACTTCCGCCGCCAGGCTCGACGCAAGCCGCCCGGTAACATCGGCGGCCTCGGCCAGATCGCCGCTGAGCCTGAGGTTCAGCCGCCGCATGGCGACGTCCTTGAACGCATGCGAAGAGTGCGTGGTGTCGAGCAGGTAGGAGTAGAGCATCGAGTCGTGCTCCACGCCCGCCAGCGTGAGCCCCGCGCTGGAGAGGGCGTGCATGGCCGTCTTGGCGTCGTGCACCGACTTTGGAATCTTTGCGTCGCTGAGCAGTCTCGCGAGCTTATCGCGCAACGGGCCGTTAACTTCCGCGCTCCACGCCTCTCCTGTTTTCGCCGAGAGCGCAATCGCCCGCGACGTCGGGGGCTCGGGCGACGCGGAGCCGAGCGCCAGCGACGATTGCTGTTCTTCGTCCGCGGCCCCTTCTTCATCTTCGGCGGAAATCGGCGCGGTGGCTGCGGCGTCAACCGCGATGGCGACCGGCGATGTCGCAAGCTCGGCGAGCGCAGCTTCCGTCAGCGGCTGGTAGTTGGTTTCCCCGAGTTCTACACCTTCGGTGAGGAACTCCTTCACCAGCGAGTTGAATTCCAGCTCGGAGAAAAGATTGCGCGCGGCCTCGGAGTCGGGCGTCTGCGACCGCATTTTCTCCGGCTCAAACGCAATATCCACATTGGCGTCGATGGTGGCGAGTTGACGGCTCAGCAACACGCGCTCGCGATTATTCAGCAGCGATTCGCGATAGACCTTGCGCTGCACTTCCTCAGTGTGTTCCAGCAGATTGTCCAGTGTGCCGAATTGCTGGATGAGTTCCACCGAGCCTTTGTCTCCGATGCCCGGAGCGCCGGGGATGTTATCGACGGCATCGCCGCGTAGGGCCATCACGTCGATGACGCGCTCCGGCGGAACGCCGAGCAGTTCCTGGACCTTCGCGCGGTCGGCGATCAGGTTGTCCTTTGGCGGATTCAGTACGCGAACCTTGTCATCCACCAGTTGCAGCATGTCCTTGTCGCTGGAGACCACGTAAACGTCGAACGACTCTGCCGCCGCCTTGCGTGCCAGCGTGCCGATCACGTCATCGGCCTCGTAGCCCGGCGCCTCAAGTATCGGAATACGATATACATCGAGCGCGCGCCGAATATATGGGAGCTGCTGTGCCAGGTCCTCCGGCATGGCGGCGCGATTGGCCTTGTAGCCCGCGTACTCCACCTCCACGATTGCGCCCGTTTCCTTGTCGAGCTTGCGCAGCGCCGGCATCGCTTCCGCCTGCTGGTCGCGGAACGTGGGTGCGGAGACGTCGAAGGCGGCGGCGATGTACTCCGGCGAAAAATCCTTCCGCAATTTATTGATCATGTTGACGAAGACGTATGTGGCCCCGGTCGGTACGCCGTCGCGGTTGGACATGGGACGCGTGCGCGCCATGGCGTGATAGGCGCGGAAGATGAATGACATGGCGTCGATGAGAAAGACGCGGCCCTTGGCGGATTGGGATTTTGTCGGCACAGGTGAATCGTAATGGAAGTGGCCGCGACTTTCGAGTCTCGAGTTTCGACCCAACGCGGCTTACTCGATGAACATGCAGTCGCCGTAGGAAAAGAAGCGGTAGCGCACGCCGACGGCGTGTTCGTAGGCGCGCAGAATGTGCTCGCGTCCGGCAAAGGCCGCCACCAGCATCAGCAGCGTCGACTTCGGGAGATGGAAATTCGTCAGCATGGCATTGACCACGCGGAAGCCGAATCCGGGGTAGATGAAGATATCGGCCTCGCCCGTCTGCGGAGCAATCGCGCCCTCCGGCGAGAGCGACGCGGCGTATTCCAGCGTGCGTACCGTCGTGGTGCCCACGGCGACGATGCGGCGGCCCTCGCTGCGGGCGCGTTCAATCATCGCGGCGGTTTCCGCCGTGATCTCGTAGCGCTCGGTGTGGAGTTTGTTCTGCTCCACCACTTCTTCGCGTACTGGCTGAAAGGTTCCGAGACCGACGTGCAAGGTTACTTCCGCAATCTCGACACCGCGGGCTGCGATGCGTTCCAATATCCCCGGCGTAAAGTGCAGGCCGGCCGTGGGAGCCGCGACCGAGCCGCGATGCCGGGCGTAGACCGTCTGGTAAGTGTCGCGGTCGGAGGTTGTGTCCGGCCGGTGGATGTAGGGCGGCAGCGGCACGTGCCCGAGTTTTTCGAGCCTCGCATAGAAATCCGGGACGGGCGCAAAACGCATCGTGCGTTCGCCGAATTCGCCGCGTGCCACCACTTCAGCCTGAAGTGAGAGTTCGCCCTCGCCGAAGAAGAGGTGCTCACCCACGCCAATTTTGCGTCCGGGACGAACCAGTGCTTCCCATATCTGTGGCTCGATGCTGAGCTGTTTTGTGAGCAGCACTTCGATTTTTCCCCGGAGGAAATTCTCCATTGCCGGATTGTGCGGGCTCAGCGGTTGACTGTGAAGTCCTCCCCGGCATCCAAATAGACGAGCGGGAATAACCCGTGTGTTATTGCGGACAAGCAAGTCTCCGGGACGGAGGAGATCCGGAAATTTCAGAAAAAGCGAGTCGGCAAATTCGCCATTGCTCCGCTGAAGGTGCAACATCCGGGCAGAACCGCGCTCCGGGAGCGGTTGCTGGGCAATCAGTTCCTCGGGAAGGTGAAAATCGAAGTCTCGAACCAGCACTTGGCGATTATAGTGGTCAAGGACCGCATTTTCCGCGCCGCGCAGGGAAGAATGTCGTTGGCGAAGGGCTTCTGGCTGGGTTAACATACGCGAACTAAGCAAACTTTAGTGGAATTCTACTGCTGTGGGCCTGCACATGAGTGATCTTGAGTACCGCCAGGAAATCGTACGTATTGGGAAGTTGCTGCACGATAAGGGGTTTATCGCGGCAACGGACGGGAATATCTCCGTCCGGCTAAACGATTACACCTTGCTGGCAACACCCACGTGCATGAGCAAGGGCATGATGACCGTGGAAGACATGGTCACTGTGGACATGCATGGGAACAAGATTGGCGGCTACCGCGAGGTGTCGAGCGAGGTCGCCATGCACCTGATGATCTACACCATGCGCCCCGACATTGGCGCAATCGTCCATGCCCATCCGCCCACCGCCACCGGATTTGCCGCCGCCGGGATGGCGCTCGACAAGGCGCTTGTCTCCGAGGTAGTGCTGGCGCTTGGAACGGTACCGCTGGCGCACTATGGAACGCCGGGCACGCAGGAACTGTCGAACTCCCTGCGACCCTACGTGATGGACCACAATGCAGTGCTCATGGCCAACCACGGCGTCGTCGCCTATGGCGAAGATCTGCTGGCGGCTTACATGAACATGGAGACAGTGGAACACTTTGCCAAGATCGCACTAGTCACGCACCAGCTTGGCCAGCATCGCGTGCTCAACGATGAGCAGGTGGATCGCCTGATGGAGCTGAGAAAGAAGTTCCAGGCCGTGAAGTTGCAATTGCAGAAGCGGGCGTAAAAGAAAGTTTCCAGTTTCAAGTTCAAGCAAAAAACAAGAACCGGTGCCCATCGTGAGCACCGGTTTTTCATGCGCGGATTCACCGCCGTCTCAGTCGCCGCCGAAGCGGAAGCGGAGTCCTGCGCGGAAGTTGGCCTTCAGCGCCGGATAGCCCACGACCTCCTGGTAACGATGGTTGAGCAGGTTGTTGATCGAGGCATAGGCCGTGACATGATGGTTGATGGCCCGCCACGCCGTCGCGTCGAAGCGTGCGTAGCCTGGAGCCGAGTAGATCGGCGGGATCGCCCCGAACAGAAAGTCCGAGTCCGGGCGGCGTCCCACGAACGTTCCGCTCAAGCTCGCTCCCCACTGGGTCCTGGAATACGTCAATAACAAGTCGCCAAAGTGTTTAGGACGGCGCAGCAGTGGTTGTCCGGTGGCGGTGCAGCCCGTTCCCGGCGTGCAGAGCGGCGCGCTCAGGGCTTGCGTCGAGGTGTAGGTATATCCGCCGGTGAGGGAGAGATTAGGACGAAGCTGCGCCCGGAGCACCACCTCCGCTCCGTGGGCCAATGCGCGGTTGATGTTGATGTACTGGCTGACATAAGTGACGGGGTCGAACTCGTAGTCGATCTGGTTGGTGAAGCGGTTATTGAAATACACCGCTGAGAGCGAGTAGCGGCCGCCGAAGAAGCTCTGTAGAAATCCGGCGTCAAGCGATCGTGCCTGTTCCGGCTGAAGGTCCGGGTTGGCAATCGTCGGGTACGATCCGGTGATGCCGAACGATTCCTCGAAGGTCGGCGCCTTGATGCCCTCCGAGTAGCTGGCTCGCAGGCGAGTGCCGGAGAAAATGTGCCCTCCGCGCAGCAGCAGATACGTCATCGCGACGCGCGGCACGGCCTTGTCGCCAAAGCTCTCGTTGTGTTCGTAGCGCAGTCCTGCGAGCAGCGTGGCGCGGCCGAGAGCGAGGAACTGTTCGCCGTAGACGGCCTGGTTACGGCGCAGTCCGTGGGTGAGCGAACTGCCGGGGAATCCGTAGGAGACGTAGTTGTCGGAGATAAATCCGTTCTCGTCTTCGAAATGGTAGCCGGCGATGGTGCGCGCCCACGAGCGCTCCGTGTAGTCGGACTGGTAATCGAAGCCAGCGCGATTGAAATTCGTGCGGCTGTCAAAGGGATCGTCAAACGGACGATTGTCGTTGATGTGGTCCACGTTGCGCCGCACGTGGTTGTACTCGAATCCGCTGAAACGCTGCTGCCAGCGGCTGCTGGTCGCTACCGTCAGGTCCAGGCTGGCCAGGAAGTCGTTCTGCCGCGCGTACTGGTCGGAGTCTGGCGGAATAATGCCGGTGCTGTAATCCCACGCTCCCTGCACGCCGCTGCGGCTGTTCGAGTGGCGCAGGCGCAGGCGAAGTGCCATGGCATCTGAGAGACGCGCCCCGAGGTTCGCGCCTTGCAACGAATTTTCGTACGCGTCGTTGATGCCCTGTCCCTGCGTGTGGAACTCGTCTCCGAAGATGTTGTAGTCGAAGCGGCCATTGGCGCCGGCCAGCGAGGCGTTACCGTGAGCCGTAGCGAAGGTGCCGCCATCCGAGCCGAAGCGCAATTCCGGCACGCGCGTCTTGCCCGGAGCGGTCCATATCTGCACCACGCTGGTCATCGCGTCGGAACCGTAGAGTGTGCTGTCCGCTCCGCGCACCAGTTCAATGCGATCCACCTGGTCCGAGGGCACAACACCGAAGTTGAACGTCCCTCCGGCATCGTTCACCGGAACTCCATCCACGATGACTTTGTTGTAGTTCGACTCGCCGCCGCGAACAAACAGCGTCGTAATGCCGCCGTTGTGCCCGGAGTCCGCGAGATAAGCGCCCGGAAGAAACCGCAGCAGATCGGAGACTGAAGGTTGATCGAGTAACCGTATGGAGTCTGCGTCGAGCGCGGAGACCGAGGCGCCGGATTCATCTTCGGTGATTGGCATGGCTGCGGCCGTGACCACCACGCTCTCGGAGGCCGGAGCCACCGTGAGCTTTATCGTGTGGACCGCAGTCGATGGAAGTTGCAGGGAAGTGTCACTCTCCCGGAAGCCGGGCGCGAGAATCTGGAGCCTGTAATTGCCGTTGGGAATATTTTTCACCAGCGCCGTACCGTCGCCCGCCGTGGTGGTAACGGCCACGGCGCGTGAGTCGAGGGTGAAGACCGACACGCGAGCGCCCGGCACGACTGCGGACTGAGGATCAACGACGCGAACCGTCAGGTCCGTGGCTAGCAGTGGAAGCGAAAAGAAAAGAACAGCAGAAATGAGGCGAACAAGTCGCACACAGTCCTCCTTTACACGCGAAAGGGGTGGTTGTCTGCGTTCACGCCGGTCTCCTGGCTCGGCGAGTCGATCTCGTGACCAACAGCGCTGGCGGCCTTCCCATGCCAAGGGGCACAGTGGCCGGCAGTTATGCTCGCTTACAGTTGCGCGGCAGCGCGGGATTCTCACCCGCTTCCCAGCTTCGGACGAGCGTCCGAAGCGCGTGAACGGTGGATTGGAAAGAACCATTGCCCAATAGGCAAGAACCGACTGTACGGGACAGCAGGGCGGAGTGTCAATCGGCGGCAGACGTCAACTCTTGGCGACGAGCTGTTAGCGATTAACAAAAGTCATTCCACACGGATGCGTCGCCTTTGCCTTCAATCCTTCAAACTTGCAGACCTTCCGGCTTTCAGTCCTTTTCCCGCTCCCGCCACAGTCTGCGGTCCCGTGCATTACGCAGACGCCGTAATCGCAGCCGCTTCTTCAGCAGCACGTGGTAGATGAACCATGCCAGCGTCACGGCAATTCCGCTATAGAGAAGAACTACGACTGTGTCCACAAATCATCCGATCACGAGAGTGGTACAAGGGCCGGGGTGCCCATTCAGGCCGCTTTTGCCTGAGTGGGGTCGTTGCTTTTGTTTTTGCTTCTATTGCTTGCTTTTCTCTCAGCAGCTTTTCTCACACCCCGATCGCGGCGTGCAGCGCCCCGGCGATAGCGTCGGCATGTTTCTTCATCAGCGTCTCTGACTCCGCCTCGATCATCACTCGCGCCAGTTTTTCCGTTCCCGAGTAGCGAACCACCACGCGTCCGTTGCCGTCCAATTCTTTTTCCGCGGTTTCAATCGTCAACTTCACTGACGGCATCTGTGCCATCGGCAGCTTCTCGCGGACGCGCACATTATGGATCACCTGCGGAAACATCTTCAGGTCCGCCACCAGCTCTTCCAGATGCTTGCCCGTTCGCGCCATCACGTCCAGCACGCGCAGCGACGTCAGCAATCCGTCGCCCGTCGTCGCGTCTCCGTCCATAAACAGGATGTGTCCCGACTGTTCTCCGCCCAGCGTCGCGCCGTGCGCCTGCATCTGTTCCAGCACATACTTGTCGCCCACGTTGGCCCGCAGCATCTCTATGCCCGACTCGCGCAGCGCTTTTTCCAGGCCCATGTTTGACATCGTGGTAGCCACCACCTTGTTACCGCGCAGCACATTTCTCGACTTCATGTCGCGCGCCGCCAGCAGCAGCACCGCGTCGCCATTCACCACCCGTCCGTTGTGATCGCAGAACAGGGCGCGGTCCGCGTCGCCGTCATACGTCACGCCCAGGTGAAATTTTCCCTGCGACTCCCGAATGCTTTCACCCACGTAATGCGGATGCAGTGCTCCGCACTTGTCGTTGATGTTGCGTCCGTCCGGCGAGACGTGTACAAACTCGCACTCGATTCCCAGCTTCTGGAACAGCGCCGGAGCCACCGAACTGGCCGCGCCGTTCGCGCAATCCGCCAGGATCGCTTCGCGCCGCAGTCCTTTCAGCTCTACCTGCGACGCCAGCCAATTCACGTAATCGTCGCGCAGCTTCTGTTCGCCCGGCATGATCTCCGCCGAAAGAGAAATGTGTTCCGGGTCTTCCGCCAGTTTTTTCAGGTGCGCAAAAATGTCTTTCTCGATCGCGTGTTCAATCGCGTCCGCCAGCTTCATTCCGTCGGATCCAAACAGCTTGATCCCGTTATCCATCCACGGATTATGCGACGCCGAAATTACGATTCCCGCGTCGAAGCCGTGCGTGCGCGTCAGGTATGCCACGCCCGGAGTCGTAATCACGCCCGCGCTGCTGAACTTCGCGCCTGAAACGTGCAACCCGCGTGCCAGCGTTTCGGCAATCCACACGCTCGACTCCCGCGTGTCCTGCCCGATGATCACTCTTGGCTCCGCCACGCTGTTGCGCAGACGCTTCCCCAGCGCGCGTCCAATTGCAAACACGGTTCTTCGATCCAGCGGATATTCCCCAGCAACCGCACGTATGCCGTCCGTACCGAATAGCTGTCTCATCTCGATTTAACTCGCCATCTCATCAAGGTAACGTGGTTGTTGGTGAGGATTTTTCCGTGACTACGGTGACGCGTATTGGAACCGGGTTCACCACTCTCACCAGCGGGTCCGCAATGTAGGCGTTTGTCGTGAACGTCGCCCGTCCAATTACGCCCGTTGCGTCCACCGGGTCCGTAATTGCGCTATCGATCAGCTTCACCCGCTGTTCCGGTCCTATGATTTCCAGCGTCGGTGGTTCCACCTGCGTGTAGGAAATCCTGTATCCCGACGCAAACGTCCCAATCACGCGCGCCCGCACTTCCACCTGCTTTGTCGCCCGCCGGTCGAAGCTCACGCGCAGTTGCGTCGGAATAATCTGCACTACCTCGGCATCGCTCGGCAGATTGATCTGCTTTGGCGTCAGGTTATAGGTGCGTTCTCCCGGCTTTGCGCCCGTCATGTCGATTACCGGATGCACGCCCGACTGCGCAATCTGCCGCAGCACTCGCGCCGGAGCGCTGATCCGTATCTGCGCCTGCGGAATCATTTCGCTGCTGATTTCCAGGTTTGGTGGCACGCCATGGAACTCGATCGGCACATTTAGCGCAATCTCCGCCACCGGATCGCGGGCCACGCCCCACCACATCGCCAGCGCAATTGCCACCGAGAGCACCTTCAGCCCGAAATTCCGAAACACGAGTTCAGAAGCGCGCTTCCACATCTTCAGCGTTCCGCCTTTCCCGTGCCGTTCTCGCCGGCAAACTGTTCGTTTTCCATCCCCGCCGATTCAATCGAACTAGGCACCGAGGTCCGTGCCACAAATCGCCGTGTCAGTTCGCTCAATCGCTGGCGCAGTTTTTCCGGCGTGATGTCGCGTTCGATCGCGCCGCTCACCGCCAGGCTGATCGCGCCCGTCTCTTCCGAAACAATCACCGAGATCGCGTCCGTCTCTTCCGTGATGCCGATGCCAGCCCGGTGCCGCGTTCCCAGTTGCGTCGAGAGCAGCGGGTTCATCGAGAGCGGCAGGAAGCACGCCGCCGCCGCGATCCGGTCTTTCTGCAGGATTACCGCTCCATCGTGCAACGGAGCGCTCGGACGGAAGATCGTCGCCAGCAGGTCGTAACTCAGCCGCGCGTCCATTGCCACGCCGCTTTCGATATAGGTCCGCAACCCTATCTCGCGTTCAATGACAATCAGCGCGCCCGTCTGGTTCTGCGAAAACAAATTCGCCGCCAGCACAATGTCGTCATACGCGTCGCTCACGTTGCTGGGCATGCCGCGTGAGAATGTCAGTTTTCTCCCCAGCCGCGCCAGGGCATGACGAATCTCTATCTGGAAGATGACGATCAGCGCGAAGATGCTGTACGGCAGCATCGTCCCCACCAGCCAGTCCAGTGTCCGCAGGTTGGAGACGTGCGCAATGTAGAACGCCACTGCCAACGCACCCACGCCCATCAGCATGGGAGCCGCGCGCGTGCCGCGGATCAGCAGTAGAATCTGGTAGATCAGTGCCGCCACCAGCACTACGTCGAGAATCGATCCCCAGCTCGACTGGGTTACATGCGCGAAATGTCGCAAAAACTCAAGCATGAGCGGATTTAGGCTATACCAAACCCTCTATTGTAATGCAGTCGCCTGCACCACCTTTATGGAGAATCTGGTGCCGTACCCCTCGCGCCACCCTCGTCCGGTGGTGGTTGCTTGTGTGGCGCGGGTGTCGGGGTCCCCGGCGACTCCGTCGCTGGGGTGATCGCCCTCACCCGCGGTTGTTCGCTTTTGTTTTTACCTTTGCCTGCGGCTTGTGGCTCGCGACCCGCGACTCGAGTCTTTTTTACTTCTTCGTGCTCTCCGCCTGCTCGTGGGCGTGGTAGCTTGACCGTACCAGTGGTCCCGATTCCACGTGCTTGAATCCCATCTTCATTGCTTCTTCCTTCATGAAGCGGAACTCATCCGGCGTATACATCCGCTTTACTGGCAGATGGTTTTTCGATGGAGCCAGGTATTGTCCAATCGTCAGGATGTCCACTTTGCGCGCTGCCAGGTCGCGGAAGACCTCCAGCAGTTCGCTCATGTCTTCGCCAATCCCCACCATCACTCCCGTCTTCGTCACCATCTCCGGGTCTAGTTCTTTGGTATGGCTCAGCAGGTTTAGCGTACGTTCATAGCGAGCGCCCGAACGCGCCACGCGATACAGTCGCGGCACTGTTTCCGTGTTGTGGTTCAGGATATCCGGCTTGGCGTCGACCACGATCTTCAGCGGCTCTTCCAATCCTTGGAAGTCCGGGATCAGTACTTCCACGCTGCATCCTGGCTGCATTTCGCGAACCTGCCGGATCGTCTCGGCGAAGACCTTTGCGCCGCCCACGTTGTCGTCGTCGCGATTTACGCTGGTCACCACCGCGAACTTCAGCCCCAGCGCCTGTACTGCTTCAGCCACCCGGCGCGGTTCGTCATAGTCAATCGGCTCTGGACGCCCCTTGGGCACCGCGCAGAAACCGCAGCGCCGCGTGCACAGGTTCCCCAGCAGCATGAACGTCGCCGTCTTGTGGTTCCAGCACTCGCCAATGTTCGGACACTGTGCCGACTCGCACACCGTATGCAGGCTTAGCCCGCGTGCCAGCTTTTTCAGGTCGTGATAGTTGTCGCCCATCGGGGCGCGCGCCTTCAACCACTCCGGCTTCGGAGACGGTTTGCGTGGCGCAAGATCGATTTGTATGAGTTCAGAGGTAGCCATGGAATCTATTTACTATTCTATGATGATCCGGCGCCTTCCTGCGACTCGGAAAGGCTGACGCGTTACTCTTGCGACTTTTCCCTCGGACATTGCTCGTAGTTACTTCATCCGCAAGGACTTGCCCGTTTCTCGCGATTTTGCCCAATTTTGCCCAATTTTGCCCCGATTTAGGAACGTGTTCCACATTATCTTGATATTCCACGCCAGTTGTGACCAGCGTCACTTATTCGAGCCCCCCGCGCATATACTCTTCGTCAACGATTGCAGTATTGAATACTTAAGGTTTTGTGTGTAGGTATGATTCAGGTTCTTCAGAATCTCCCAGAGGTCGTCCTCGTTGGCGTCTTCGTGGCGATCTTTTTCTGGCTTGCAAAGCGTGATCGCTCGGCGCGCAGTGTGCTATGGCTGCTCGCTTGGGCCATCGTGCTACTTCACTTCGTCTTCCTGATGGCTGGCGGGCATCTGTCGGATGATGCTGTCGCCTTTGTCGCCATCGAGATGCTCTTCCTTTCCGGCATCGTTTTCCTCGTCTCGCTCGCGGTTTTTTCGGAGAATTCGCGTCTATGTCTGGCGATGACTCTTGCTTGCGGCCTTCCCCTTACTGTCTATACCGCAGCCTGGGCTTGGGATTACTCCGGGCGCGTCCTGTACTTCGTATGTCTCTTCGCCTTGCTCGTGGGACCGTCCACTATAGGATTTTTCTCGGGCGGGCGGCAGGACATGCCCTATACCACGCTATCGAGCGTTCCGTTTCTCGTCTGGGCCCTATACGCCGTCGCCCATAATGATATCGGCAGCGGTCTGAATGCTACGCTTGCCGCCATCTTTTTCATCTGCGGCTGTCTTTACATGCGCCGTTTTCCGCGTCTTTCTCCCGGTGTGCTCGCCGCCTCCACGGGCTTCTTCGCCTGGGGACTGGTATTTCCCGTTTCGTCTCTCCTGGGCACTTACGCACCCAGTCTGGAGATCCCCGGAGAAATCTGGAATGTCCCCAAGGTCATCGTCGCTTTCGGCATGATTATGACTCTCTTCGAGGACGAATCGCGCCGCGCGTTCGCCGCTGCCAAGCGCCACAAAGACCTCTTCGATCACAACCTTGCCGGCGTCTTTAGCTCCACCCTCGGTGGCCGGATACTCGAGTGCAATGATGCCTTTGTCCAGATGTTCGGATACGGCTCGCTCGAAGAAACTCTCAAGGCCGACGCAACCGGGATGTATACCGACTCCCACGCCCGCTCCGCTCTCCTTCGGCAATTGCAGCAGCAGGGATACCTGCGCAATCACGAGGGGTTATTCCGCCGCAAGAATGGCGAATCTTTCTGGGCGCTCGAAAACATCGCGCTTGTCGACGACGGTTCCGGGGCCAAAATCATAGAGGGCACGCTCTTCGATGTCAGCGACCGCAAACTCCTTGAAACCCAGCTTCGCGAGGCGCAGAAGATGGAGGCCGTCGGCCAGCTCGCCGGCGGAGTTGCCCACGACTTCAACAACGTGCTGATGATCATTTCCAGCTATGCCGAGCTGCTTGGCGAGCGCATTGGAGCCGTGCCGGAACTCAACCGTTACGCCAGGGAGATTCAGCGCGGCACGGAACGCGCCGCCGCCCTTACGCGTCACCTGCTGGCCTTCAGCCGTCGCCAGGTTCTTACCTCCCGGGTCATCAGTCTCAATGATATTCTCGGCGAGTTAGGCAACATTCTTCCTCGCCTCATCGGCGAAGATATAGAGTTCTCTCTCCACCTCGCCCCTGACCTCTGGGCCATCAAGGCCGATGCCGTGCAAATCGAGCAGGTCATCATGAACCTGGCGAACAATGCGCGCGATGCCATGCCCAACGGCGGCCGTCTGCGCATCGAAAGCCAGAACCTGACGGTCGGCGTGGGCTCCACCATCCTGCCTGGCCTCGCCCCCGCTGACTATGTTCTCCTCTCGGTCTCCGATTCGGGCGCGGGAATTCCCCCGGATGTTCTCCCCCACATCTTCGAACCCTTCTTCACCACCAAGGAACTCGGCAAGGGAACCGGCCTCGGTCTTTCCAGCGTCTACGGCATCGTCAAGCAGAGTGGCGGTGACATCAAGGTCGTCAGCAACACGGGTGAGGGAACCATCTTTCACATCTTCCTGCCGCGCTGTGCCGAAGCCGTAGCGTCTCCCGCTGGGGAAACCGTGTCACCCGCACAACCCAGCAGCCGCGAAACCATCCTTCTCGTCGAAGACCAGGATGAAATTCGCGACTTCCTTAGCAACTCCATTGAGTCTTTCGGATACACCGTTCTCAGCGCCAATTCGGCGGATACCGCCATCGGCCTCTTTCGCGAGCATGAATCGGAGATCAAACTGCTCCTCACCGACATTGTCATGTCCGGCATGAACGGCTACGAACTGGCCTCCCTGCTCGTCAGCGGCAATCCCTCGTTGCTGGTCATCTACATGACCGGCTATTCCGATCCCGAATCCGTCCCCGAGAGCGGCTCCAGCGGCTACACCATCCTCCACAAGCCCTTCACCCTCAAGACCGCAGCCGAAGCCATCCGCAGCGCCCTGCAAGGGAAATAGAAAGGCGTGGACACGTCAGTGAGTTTTGCCTGGCGTATGTAGAGGTTTTTTGTTGCGTCCGCGACGGTCGCTTCTGTGGTGTGTCTTTGAACTTGCGGCTGGCCGGGATCGCTATGCCTGCGATCGTCGGTGTGTTCTCTAACACCTGGTACCTAGTGCCTGGTACCTGCTTCTCACAACGTCTTCAGATACGCCAGCAAATCCTGCAACTGTTGTTCCGTCAGTTTCCCGTTGAACGACGGCATCTTCGCTTTGCCCATGATGATCACGTCCGTGATCCGTTCATCGTTGGCTGGCATTCCGCTCGGCAGGTATTGCTTTTTGTAGAGACCTTCCAGTCCCGGCCCTTCCTTGCCGCGTGTCGAATACGGTTCGTGGCACCGGTAGCAGTCCTGGTCGTAGACGCGCCGTCCACGCGACTGTTGCGCGTTCAATCCCAACTGTGCGTCCGTCTTGCGGAGTTCCACGTGACATCCGGTGAATGCCGCGCTCGCCGCCGCTAAAACGATTCCGATTACCAGCCGCCGCGTCAATGTCCGTCCGCGCTTTCTCCACAGCAGTTGCACCAAGGTTCGCTCCTGGAGTTAACATCTTAACGTATGCGCATTCGTCTCAAGCGTGTTTACGACGCTCCCGCTCGCGGCGATGGCGCGCGCATTCTCGTCGACCGCCTCTGGCCCCGCGGCCTCGCCCGGGACTCCGCCGCGCTTACCGAGTGGATGCGCGATCTTGCGCCCTCCAACGAACTGCGCCGTTGGTTCCATGCCCATCCCGTGCAGTGGCCCGCCTTTCGTAAGCGATACATTGCGGAACTCGCCGAACCCACTGCCAGTGCCGCGCTTGAGCGTCTGCATGAGATCGCCACGCGCCGCGCCACCGTTACCTTGCTCTTCGCATCGCGCGATGTCGAACACAACAACGCTGTCGTCCTCAAGGATTTGCTGGAAGGCGAACGCAAGCCGCCCACCGGCACGGGTCCTGTTCGTGCCGCGGCGGCCTCGGGCCGTGTGCGCGCTGCCCGTAGAGGTTGAAACCATCTTTCTCGGAAAGGCTCATTCATGATCTTCCGGCGCGGCACTGATCAACCTCTTCCGCTCACTCCTCCCGCGGATCGCCTTATCCCAGCCTGGGATGCCATTGCCGCTACGCAGCAGAACCGTACCGCCTCTGACTGGTTCATTCCGCAGTCCGATCACGCGCACATCTCCGGCGCTCTTGCCGCCGCCTTTGACTGCGAACTCATTCCCGGCCTCACTCCTGAAATCCTCGAAGCCATTCGTCTCCACGACGAAGGCTGGGGCCCCTGCGATGGCGTTGCCGAGGCGCCTCGTCCTCCCGCGCTAGCGGACGGTGGCCGTGCTCTTGCGTTTTTCCAACTGTCGCCTTCTGTCTTTCTCCGCGCCTGGCAGCGCTCCATCAACTCCGCCCTCGCCATCGGTCCCGCCGCAGGACACATCGTCAGCAGCCACTTTCGCCTCCTCGCCTGCCACCGCCTCCGCTTCTCCACGGATACTCCCGAGGCCACGCGCTCTCTTGAGAGTTTCGGTGCCTTTGAACTCCTCCGCGAAGCTTCGCTCGCACCCGCCTCCGGCTTCACCTCCGAACAGCTTTCCCGTTTCCTCGCCGTCCTTCAATTTTGCGATGTCCTGTCGCTCTACTTGTGCAGCAATCCCGGCGTCCCTGTTGTCTTCACGCACGACTTCGGCCGTGGCTTACTCTCCGCCGAACCCGCTCCTGGCGTCATTCACGTTCGCCCCCGCCTCTTTGCCCAACCCTTCTCCGTCGCCATCTCCTGCGTCCGCTTTTCCGGCGACGCCCACCTCACGCGCTCCGAGCAAGTACAACTCGACTGAGCTCGCGTGCGCCTCGGTAACATCGATATATGTAACGGAGGTATTAAGACTCCATCTCTGGCTTGCGTACGGCCCTCCTTCATGCTGGAATATCGGTCACCTTCCGCGCACGACACTATGGCTCACCGTAATTTGCTCTCGCCCCGCGCATTGCAGGAGTACCTGGAGGCGCTTGCTCGCAGCGCCGACGCGCCAGACTCTCGTTCCCGCACGCTGGATCTTTTGCGCTCTTATGCTGAAATTTGTTTCCAGGTCCGTGGAGGCTCGAATTGTGCCCTCTGCCACGCTCACGTCCGCCACGTACTGTCCGTCATCTCTGAGCGTCCCAACGGCGAAACCCGCGAGTTCCCATGCCTTTGCACGCGCTGTTTTGAAAGTGAACGTTCCGTTGCGCGGCATATCACCCTCTGCCTCGGCAATACGTCGGTTGAATATCCCTGCAAGGAAAGCGGCGTCGCGAGCGAATCCATTCCCCAGCAAATCCCGCACCCGCGCGGCATGGGATTCTAACCGTCCTCTTCGCGCAATAGAAAACCGGAGCCTTCGCCCCGGCGCTTCTACCTTCCGACTTTCAGACCTTCCCACCTTCCGACCTTCTTTACTTCTTTCCTTCCACCACGTCGGTCACGATCTTGTCGATCACGTCATGCGCCTGTTTTCCCGTCAGCATGTGGTTGTTCGTCAGGATGGAGAAAACAATGTGTTGGCCCTTCAGTGTCGTTGCGAACCCGGACAGCGCGTTCACGTGTCCCAGCGAGCCTGTCTTCGCGTGCACCCGTCCCAGCATCTTCGCGCTCTTGAAGCGGTCCACCAGGGTGCCGTCCACTCCGCCCACCGGGAAGGTATCGATATACATCTGTCCCCACGGTTGTTCTGAAGCGTAGGTCAGCAGCTTTACGATCGCGTGCGGCGTCACCAGGTTCTGTCGTGACAGTCCCGATCCGTCGTAGAACACGTACTCATCCGGGCGTATATCCGCCTGTGTCAGCCATCCCCGTTCTACTTCCAGCCCGCCTTCTATGCTGCCGCTTGTTCCTTTTATTTTTCCCAGCAGACGCAGCATCAGTTCCGCGTGCAGGTTCTGGCTCACCTTGTTGGTTACCTTTACATCGTCTGCCAGCGGCATTGACTCGTGCGACGCCAGCACCATCGTCGGCGGCGCCATCGGTTTCCGCGTCTCCTGTCCGCCGCCCGCCGAAGCCACCGTCGTCACGCTGAACGTCGAGAGCGACGACAGGTCCGTATGCTTTGTCACCGGCTTGCCGTAGATCGCGATGCCTCTCTGCTCCAGCAGTTGATACATCAGTTCCGCCGCAAACTTCGCCGGATCGTCAATCGCCAGCATTTGCGACGCTCCCGGATCGTCCACCGGAATCGTCCCATACAGCGTCAGCGTCTCCGATCCCGGTTGCCGGCTCACGTAGAGTTTCCTCGGCCCCGTTCCCGCCGGAGTCGTCGTCACCCGGTTGTCGATCTTGTAATACTCCGGAAATGGCGTGATGCTGATGAACGCCTTGTCGCCCGCGTTTGCTCCCGGCAGAATGCTGACGAAAATCACGTTGTCGTTGATCGTCAGAGCCGACACCGGAGCGCCCCATTCGAACACCAGGTCATCCTGCGCCCAGCCTTCTCCGTAGCGCTCGTAGACGTAGTAGCTGTCGTCGCCCACAATGTTGCCGTCGATTACCTTCACGCCGCGCGCCGCTACCTGGTCCGCCATGTCTTCCAGAATCTTCGTTGCCGGTTGTGTCCGTTCCGTCTTCACGCTGTAGGGAAGCACTCTCCCGCTCAGGTTCGGATCGCCTCGCCCCACCAGCACCAGGTCGCCGTTCAGCCGTCCATACTTATCGATCGTCCCGTTCGTCTCCATCGTCGTCCTGAAGCGGTAATCCGGCCCAATCAGCGCCAGTGTCGCCGCCGTCGTAAACAACTTCGTGTTCGACGCTGGCGTAAACAGCTTCTCCGCGTCGTGCGAGTACACCGTCTTGCCCGTGTCCAGGTCGACAATCTCTATGCCCCAGAAGCCCCGCGATACATCGGGCTGTTCCAGCAGCGCATCGATCCGCCCAGCCAGTCCTTTTTCTTTTTCCTTCGGTCCGGCGAAGGCAGGAACGCTCAACACTACGATCAATACGGCAGCGAATAATAAACGTAGGCGTCGCATGAGATTGCTTGGATTCTAGCCGATTTCCCGCCTCCGCACGTTGTTTTCGCCCGCTTGTGCAGCCATTTCTCCCCTATCTCCGTTAAAATCGGAACCGATGCGCCCGCGCTATTCGTGGAACCTCGGAGCCCGCACTCTCGCCCTTGGCGAGCGCACTCTCGTCATGGGCATCGTCAACGTCACGCCCGACTCTTTCTCCGATGGCGGCATGTTTGGCTCCTCCACTCAGGCCGTCGACTACGCTCTCGACCTTCTCGCCCAGGGCGCCGACATCCTCGACATCGGTGGCGAGTCCACCCGCCCCGGAGCCAGCGTTCTTCCCGGCTCCACTCCTTCGCTCGCCGGAGCCGTCTCTGCCGCCGAGGAGCAATCCCGCGTCCTGCCTGTCATACAGGGCGTCAAGCGTGCGCGTCCCAACGCCATCATCTCCATCGACACCTACAAGACCGAGGTCGCTTGCGCCGCCGTCGCCGCCGGAGCGGAAATCGTCAACGACGTCAGCGGCTTCCAGTGGGACTCCGCCATGCCCTCCACTCTCGCCACTCTCGCCTGTGGAGCCGTCCTTATGCACATGCGTGGACGCCCCGAGCAATGGCGCATGCTCCCGCCCGCGCCGCAGATTGTCCCGCTTGTCTGGCGCGAACTTGCCACCTCCGCCGATGCGGCCCTTGCCGCCGGCGTCAGTCGCGACCGCCTCGTTCTCGATCCCGGCTTTGGCTTCGGTAAAAATTTTGACGAGAACTACCCGCTCCTCGCCCACTTCGACCAATTCGCCTCGCTCGGATTCCCCCTGCTCGCCGCCACCTCGCGCAAATCGTTCCTCGGACGTACCGCTGGACTCCGCCTCGCCGAGCTCACCGGCAGTGAGCCTGTCGATCTCTCGCCGCAACAGCGCCTCTCGCCCACCCTCGCCAGCACTGTTGCCGCCGTCCTCCACGGGGCCCACATCGTCCGCGTTCACGATGTCCGTCCCGCCGTCGAAGCCGTTGCCATCGCCGACGCCATTCTCGCCGCAGGATAAAACCCAGTCCCTTGCTGTTGTTATTGTTCTTGCAGTTGCTTATGTGGCGCCGGGTGCCCCATTCAAGCCGCTTTTGCTTCAGTGGGGTAGTTGCTTTTGTTCTTGCAGTTGCAGTTGTCTTTGCTCGCGACTCGAGTCTCGCGACTATCGACTCGCGATTGACTCGCGGGTGCCCCATCGTTCGCGCCCATCTGTTGGGCGATAACGTGGGGAAAGCAAACTTCAGGTGCCCCATCCTGAGCAACGCGAAGGGTGGAAACGCAATCGCTTCTCTCTAATACCTAGTACCTGGCACCTAGAACCCTTTTCTCGAATCCACCAATATCGTCACCGGCCCCTGATTCACCAGTTCCACGTCCATCGCCGCCTGGAATTTTCCCGTCTCGCAGCGCACGCCCGCCGCGCGAACTTTCTCGACGAAGTATTCGTAGAGTGGACGCGCCTCTTCCGGCCTTGCCGCCGCATCGAACGACGGACGCTTGCCTCGCCGCGTGTCGCCATACAGCGTAAACTGCGACACCGCCAGGATCGCTCCACCTGTGTCCACCACGCTCCGGTTCATCTTTCCGTCGCTGTCTTCGAATATCCGCAGACCGGTAATCTTGTCCGCCAGGTAATCGGCGTCCGCCGTTGTATCGTCCTGCGATACTCCCAGCAATACCAGCAGCCCCGCTTCAATCGCTCCCGTCACGGCTCTGTCCACCGTGACCTTGGCTCGCGCAACGCGTTGCACCACGGCTCTCATGCGCTAGAGTATAAAGCGTCGCACAAATCGATTATCGATTGGTGACATTAGCGGTACTGACTATCGGCACCACTGGATTCGACTCGGAGAGACACGTGGAGCAATCAAAGCGGACCATGCCAAAATCGGTATTTCCTTTGAACAAGCGGCGATTTTCTGTAAAAAAGCATTGATTTCTTTGAATGCATTGGTATGATGAATTTGAATCTGACCCCGGGCGAGACCCGGCAGTAGGATTCCACCGGGAGGCGCAAGCCTCCCCTTTCTATTTACAGCCGCACAATCCCATCCCCTGTACCCGACACGACCTTGCAAAGCACATTGTCCAAGCGAAGGAAGTGCTTTTGCGCTCCTTTCTTGCGAATGTAGCTGCATGGGTTGAGATATTGCTGCAATGCATATGCCACAGTGTCGGCGGTCTGGATGAAATATGACATGTGGGACAGACGAAACTTTGGGTCTCCAATTACATACGAAAGGGCCAGATTCCGATACCCGTCAATCCCGAGCGCCCGCATCCCCGGAACGGGGTTGTAGTGTCGTAGACGCCTCAAAAGCTTTGTGAGTTTTAAATCGTCAGTTCTGTCGGGGAAAATCATTCCTCGGTCGTCGGCGTTACTTGGGCCAGGAAAGTTGTGATATTGAATGGTGTTTTCAAACCGCTGAATTAAGCGAGTCCATGCCTTTTCAAAGACGTCATAGTCTGGAGGCTTGCTGAGTTTATCAACGACAACATTGATTATGCTGATATCCGGTAGACTGGCGATTTCGGAGATGTGATTACGATAAATACTGAGTCGGTCAGCCTTCCGAATCCGAGCAAGCTCACCAGGGCGTCGTGCAATCATATGTGAAATGTGGATTTCTTCACGCAGTTTAAGACCGTACGTGTTCCGCATCCTTTTGCGAAAGTCAACCAGTTGGTTGAGGCACGGTCTCCATCGCAACTCGTGGAACACGATCCCGCTGAGAATAAAGTATCGAGAGGGAGAATTGATCAAGCCACAGTCTCCACTCTCGTCGACATACATTAGGTACACTATTGCCCTCCAATACTTCTCGGATATCGATTCTGCCCAAGTGTCTCTATCGGAACGCTGCAAACGCTGTCCGCAAATTCTGAGCCCGACCGGGCATGAATAGCCCTTGCTCCGAGAGCGGGTGAAGTATAGGAGCCAGCTTGAAAATGCACCAGAGAAACCGTCATCAACAAAGTCCGAATTCCATCCCCGCCGTTGTCACATTCTTCGCGACCGCCCGCTCCACTTTTCTTTTCAGCCATATAACATCTTCCATGGGAAGTTGACCGCGCTGTACCCAGCGGTTAGGATGATGAACTGGTACTGGATGGCCGATTCGGGGTAGATTTCTGCCCGCCGGTTCACGCGCGGTTTGCAGGGTTTTCCCCGTCCAAGTACACTAGGCCGTTTAAGTCCTCCGGTAACCAGGTTGCAGCAACGGTCTGAATCTCAGCAGGAGGCGCCACTCGTATGGCATCCGTAGAAGAAAAAGTTAAGCAGATTATCGTGGATCAATTGGGTGTCGACGAGGCGGAAGCGACCTCGAACGCTTCCTTCGTGGACGACCTCGGCGCCGACTCACTGGACACCGTCGAGCTCGTCATGGCTTTCGAGGAGGCCTTTGACATCGAGATTCCCGACGAAGATGCGGAGAAGATCCGCACCGTGCAGGATGCCGTCGATTACATTGGCAAGCACGCCAAGGCGGCAAAATAACTCTCTCTGCGCACTCTCGCCTTCGTTCAGGCGAACGGTGCCGGCCGGGTCTCCGGACCCCAAGTTTTTTGTTCTTCCAGGCTGACTGCATGCTGACGCCGTAAAGCGTCCTCGTCTGTCCTGTCATTGAAAGGAGAAGTTCCCAACATGGCTTCGGTTGATGAAAAAGTAAAGCAGATCGTCGTCGAGCAGCTTGGCGTGGATGAAGGTGAAGTCACCCCGAATGCGTCCTTCGTCGACGACCTCGGTGCCGACTCCCTCGATACCGTTGAACTCGTCATGGCCTTTGAAGAGGCCTTCGACATCGAAATTCCCGATGAAGACGCCGAAAAGATCCGCACCGTGCAGGATGCCATCAACTATATCGGCTCGCACGCGAAAGGCAAGTAAGCTTGGCACGCCGGGTTGTCATCACTGGAATCGGATTGATCTGCGGTGTCGGCAACACCTCTGGCGAGGTATGGACCAACATCCTCGCCGGCAAGAGCGGCATCGCATCCATCACGCATTTTGATGCGTCGCTGTTCGCCTGCCAGATCGCAGCCGAGGTCAAGAATTTCGACCCCCTCAACTTCATCGAGAAAAAAGAGCTGAAGAAGATGGGACGCTTCATCCACCTGGCGCTCGCCGCCACCGATGAAGCCATGAAGATGTCCGGTCTGCAGGTCACGCCCGCCAACGCCGAGCGCGTCGGCGTCCACATCGGCTCCGGCATCGGCGGCTTTGACGTCATCGAGCGCGAACATCGCAACCTGCTCGAAGGCGGTCCGCGACGCATCTCGCCCTTCTTTATTCCCGCGGCCATCATCAATCTCGCCGCCGGTCACGTCAGCATCCGCTGGGGCGCCAAGGGACCGAATGAAGCCACCGCCACGGCTTGCACCACCAGTGCTCATGCCATCGGCGACGCCTTCAAGATCATTCAGCGCGGCGATGCCGATGCCATGATCGCCGGCGGCACCGAGGCTGCCATCACCCCCATGGGCGTCGGCGGGTTCGCCGCCATGCGCGCGCTTTCCACGCGCAATGACGATCCCGTGCATTCCTGCCGTCCCTGGGACAAGGATCGCGACGGCTTTGTCATTGGCGAAGGCTCCGGCATCCTCATTCTCGAAGAGTACGAGATGGCCAAGGCTCGCGGCGCAAACATCCTCGCTGAAATCGTCGGCTACGGCATGAGCGCGGACGCCTATCACATCACCCAGCCCTCCGAAGACGGCGACGGCGGCTTCCGAGTGATGACAAATGCCATTCGCGACGCAAAAATTACGCCCAACGACATTGGCTACGTCAACGCCCACGGCACGTCCACTCCGGTTGGCGATGTCCTGGAAGCACGCGCCATCCGCCGTTGCTTCGGCGACTACAAGGTTCCCGTCAGCTCCACCAAATCCATGACCGGACACCTCCTCGGCGGTGCTGGCGGGCTTGAAGCCGGCCTCACCGTGCTTGCCCTGCGTGAGCAGATCCTGCCTCCCACCATCAACCTGGAGAACCAGGACCCGGAGACCGAAGGCATGGACTTCGTTCCCAACCACAGCCGCAAGGCGAAGGTTGACTACGCCTTGTCGAACTCCTTCGGTTTCGGTGGAACCAACGGCTCTCTTGTCTTCAAGCGCTGGACAGAATAACCCGCATACTTTTAGCAATAACGCTCCATTCGGCTTTTTAGCTGAGTGGGGCTTTTGTCTTTTTCCGTCGCCGTTGCTGTTGTTTTTGTGTTTCCTCTTGCCGTTGCTTTGCCTTCCGACTTTCAGACCTTCCAACCTTCAAATCTTTCCCAATGTGAACGCTGTATTACTTCCCAGCAATCTTCTATTCCTGTATTCCTGTGCTGAAACCATTGCGAAAACTTTTCCAATCGCACACAATACTTCGACCCCCTGACTTCGGCCCATGTCTGTCTTTATCATTGACGCCACTGCTAAACGCACTCATACCTGAGCGCGCCGCAGCTTCGAGGATCAACGATTCCTTATGACCAACGCCATTGAACTGCAAGCCGTCAATAAGACTTACGACGGATTTCGCGCCGTCGACAATCTCTCGCTTGCCATCCCGCAAGGCGCCGTCTTCGGATTGCTCGGCCCCAACGGTGCTGGCAAGACCAGCACTTTGCGCATGATTGTCGGCATCACCATTCCCGACTCCGGCTCCGTACGCATGTTCGACGAGCCTTTCGGGCGCAACCATCTCGACCGTATCGGGTATCTGCCCGAGGAGCGTGGCCTTTACAAGCGCATGAAGGTGCAGGAACTGCTGATCTTCCTCGCCCAGTTGAAGGGTGTCTCGCTTGCCGACGCCACCAGCCGTTCCAAACACTGGCTCGACCGTCTCGAACTTGGCGGTTGGGCCACCTCCAAGGTCGAGGAGCTTTCCAAGGGTATGCAGCAGAAGATCCAGTTCATTGCCGCCATCCTTCACGAGCCCGCCGTGCTCATCCTCGACGAGCCTTTCAGCGGCCTCGATCCTTCCAATGCCCTTGAGTTGAAGAACGTCCTGCTTGAGCAGAAGAAGGCCGGCAAAACCATCCTCTTCTCCACCCATCGCATGGACACCGTCGAGAAACTCTGCGACTCCATCTGCCTTGTCAACCAGGGACGCAGCGTTCTCCAGGGCGAGTTGAAGCAGGTCAAGGCCGGTTACGGCAAAAGCAGCATTCAGTTCGAGTACGAAGGTGATGCGCCCTGGCTCAATGACAAGGCGCTCGTCCAGTCCTACAACAACTACGGCAACTACGTCGAACTGCGTCTCCACCCCGGCGCCGATCCGCAGGAGCTGCTCAAGCTCGCCATGCAGTCCGCGCGCATCAACAAGTTCGAACTGGTTGAACCCTCGCTCGAAGAAATCTTCATCGACGTCGTGGAGTCCTCAAAGGCGGTGACCACCAATGCGTAATACCTGGCTCATCATTCGTCGCGAGTATCTCGAACGTGTCCGTTCCAAGGCGTTCATCATCTTTACGATTCTCACCCCCGTGCTGGTCGCCGCACTGGTCATTCTTCCGTCCAAGCTCATGACCATGAAGTCCGGCAAGGCGCAGAGCATTGCCGTTGTCTCGCCTGACCCTGCCATTGCCGCCGCCATCCAGCAGCAGCTCATCCAGCCCAGCAACACCGGCTCCGATGACGACGAACTCAGTGCGCAGAAATTCACCGTCATGCTCGACGGCGCTCCTTCCGAGCAGTTGCGCACTTCGCTCAATGACCAGGTCAGCGCCGGCAAGCTCGATGGCTACCTCTGGCTCACCCAGGACAACATCGCCAAGCGCAAGGTCACCTACGCCACGCGCAACTCGTCCGACCTCATGGGTGCGTCCATCATTCAGAGCGCACTCCGCGCCGCCTTCATCCGCAATGCGCTTGCCGAGAAGGGAATCGCCGCCACCGACGCCGACTCCATCCTCAGCCGCGTCTCGCTCGACACCATCCGCATCGAGAAGGGCAAGGAAACGCGCAGCTCCAGCATTGCCGCCTTCATGCTGCCCTTCGTCCTCATGTTCATGATCTACATGACCGTCATCATCTATGGCGTCGCCGTCATGCGTTCCGTCATCGAGGAGAAAACTTCGCGCGTCGTGGAAGTCCTGCTCTCCTCCGTGCGTCCCATGGAACTCATGGCCGGCAAGATCATTGGCGTCGGAGCCGTCGGACTTACTCAAATGCTCATCTGGTGTACCTGCATCGCCGCCCTTGGAACTCCCGGCTTCGTCGCCGCCAAGGCTTACCTCAAGGACGTGCAGATTCCCGCGCCCGTCTTCATCCTCTTCCCCATCTTCTTCCTGCTCGGATACCTGCTCTACGCTGCGCTCTATGCCGCCGTTGGAGCCATGGTCAACTCCGACGAAGAGGCGCAGCAGGTGCAGTGGCCCGTGCTTCTGCCGCTCATCGCCTGCACCGTCTTTGCCTCGGCCGTCATCCGGCAGCCCAACGGACAGCTTGCCTTCTGGCTGTCGCTCTTCCCGCTCACCTCGCCCATCATCATGTTCGTCCGTGTCGCCTCGCAGATGCCGCCTATCTGGCAGGTTCTCCTGTCCATCGCGATCCTGGTCGCCACCATCTATGCGGTGGTCTTCATCTGCGCCCGCATCTACCGCGTCGGAATCCTCATGTACGGCAAGCGTCCCACCTTGCCGGAAATCATCAAGTGGATCAAGTACGCATAGTGTTGGGATACGTGTTGGGATTGGATCTGAATAAACTCTGCGTGCCCCACGTTCGCGCCCATCTGTTGGGCGATAACGTGGGGTATTTCGTTCTTATTATTTTTGGAGAGTCGCGAACTCCGGGTGCCCCATCCTGAGCGTGGAGAGGTTGACCTGAATCAGCTTGTAACCAAGCCGCGACCTCGCTGAAAATAGTGACACATTTCTGGACCTAAAAGAAAAGGCCCACATTTACAGGCCAAACGAGCAAACGTGAGCATTTTCAATGTATTGTCAGTTTAGCCAGTTGGTGTTTTTCAATTCATTCAAGCATCCGAGAATAAATTTTTCTGTGTAGTGTGGCTTGAGAGCTTTCACTTTGTTGATCACTTCCGAATCAGTTGGTTTAGAGCGTTTCTCCATCACTGATCGTACAAAGTGAAGCGTTGCCTTCACTTCCAACTGAGACGCGGAATTACTGGCTAGCGTCTTGGTTACCTTTTCTAATTGAGACAAATACTTCGCGTTGAAATCATAGGTCTCGTTGAATGTGCCAGGACGGATGTGGAACCCGTAACCGTTCGGATCAGTCGTGACATCGAGGATTCCTAGAGAATCAAGGCTCCCAATTTCACTCGCAAGCTCAAAGGAGTATGGACCGTAATGGTAAATTTCGTAAGAATAGCCCAGAGGAACTCCTGCGACTTGCAGAAAGTAAACTAGCTTCTGAAGCTGTATTTTTCCGAGCTCTTTGCTGTTCGATTTATCGATCAGCGCAAGTATTGATGCGGTACGTAAGTTCCTCTCCATAGATCACTCCTATTTCAACTCTTCGACTTCTTTTTTTGCGGGTCCCAGTCATTCCAAAAGTCTTGGCAGAATTTTTCAATTGTTGGTCGGTCTTCCCTTGTGGTAAAGATACGATGCTGTTCAATATTCTTCAGATTCCGAATGATTCCTGATTCATTTTGGACTAGATTCGACCGTCCTGTCCCAGCGCTGTCAACAACGTAAGTATTGATTTTCTCGAATTTGTGCGGTGACTTTTCTGCTGCATCGCAAAAGAATTTCCCGGGGAAATTCTTGGTCAAATCTTGCTTCAGCCAATTGAATCTTGTCAGTTGTTCCTCATCGATATGTTCAGGGGTCCTAAATGCACGTACATAGGGCCGTCTCTGTAGAATTCTGACTGCATCGTCGTCGTTTCGTTTCTCCCGCAGGAGATGGAATACAAAGTTGTCGTCGTAAGAAAGATACTGCTTTAGATCCTTTGGATAAGTCTTCACATGTCGTTGAAGAAAGCACTGAAGGTGGTGGTCATACGCTCGCCGCACTTTATGGAAATACACCTGAGTAAACATGAAATACCTGGCAAGAACCATTGCTTCTAGCGCATGCAGTCCTCCACTTTCAATTGCAAGGATGTAGTTTCCAGTCTCCCCGTGCTTATATAAGCAAAGGCTTTGAATCAACCGTTGAAAATCGAATCTGCCATAGTGAACACCGGTAAAGAGACTGTCGCGATACAAATAATCTAACTTGTCGGCGTCAATTTCTCCGGCAAAAATCTGCTTCAGGAATACAACATCCGGGTCGATATTCTCGGAAGAGAAAAACTGAGCTACATCTTCTGCCGTAATCGAGAGTGTTTTCCCGTACGAATTAATCAACGGAGCAATTGGCTCGTTTAATATGAATCTCCGTGAATATTCTTCGTGGGTGACACCCTTAGGTAGTAGCTCTTCCGATGCATGCGAAAATGGCGCATGCCCCGTGTCATGCAACAACGCTGCCAGTCTAAGCAACTGCCGATTCCGTTTAAGTCGTGCTTCTCTCCACTTCAGCTCTGATTGATGTTTCATCATGAGCGTGTCGAATATCTTGGTCGAGAACTCCATCACGCCCATTGAATGCGCAAACCGCGAATGCTCCGCTCCCGGATATACTAAGTATGTCAATGCAAGTTGCCGAATATAGCGCAGCCTCTGAAAGGGGGCGCTATCCACGATCTTCATCTCTGTATCATCAAAATAGATGAAGCCATGAACTGGGTCTCGGACTTCCTTCAAAGAGTGTGCGATTGACATTGCAAATTCTCGGCTAGGGAAAGAAGTGTAGGTCTAGAATCAGACACAATCAAGAAAAATAGGTACAGAATAAAGGGGCGAATCAAGCTTTGCCGCTATCTATAGTACCGCATCGGTACTGCAACACAATTTGGGGCGACTGGCGGCCCACCTTTCACCTGCAACAATCCCTTGACGGTACACCGTATCTGCTAGCGGTTGGCAGATGTGGCTCTTCTCTCCGCATCCTCTTCCCGCACTGACATTGAGTGATCACATTGGGCCACGCCATTCCTAGATCGCAATCGTCAACCTTGTACTCCACCGCCCGTCCATCATCAATCACAAATCGACAATCCTCCGCGCACCTCTGCGACCTCTGCGTTCCATCCTTGTCTTTCCCCCGTGCCCTCTGGGGTGATCCTTTGCCTTTGCTGTTCGTGACTCGCGACTAGCGACTTGTGACTTCTTTGTCACATGTCAAGATGTTCTTGGTCACATATTTCCCCCAGCTATCTCATTCCAAAGCAAATCCAGTTCTCATTTCGATGTCACCTTTTCCCCCTCCCGTGTGTCACACTAGATGTAGCGACAAAACATACGAAGCTCGCCGAGCGCGGGCTTTTGTCGTCTTTGCCTAGCGCCTAGTGCCCAGTACTTGGCACCTGTCGCTAAGTCCTTTGTTTTGTCATATTTGGCATGTAAGTCCTTTATTTTCTAATTTTTACAGGGAAATGTTCATAACCCATTGAAAACACAAGGGCGGCCAGAGGGGGGAAGGGGGCCCAGAACCGTACAGACAGCCTGACGACCAACGGCCATCAACCGTCTGTGTTTCTAGGCTTTCAGCGTCTCCCAGGCTTTCAGCATCAGGTCGGGGACTTTGCGGCCGAAGTCGGGGTTGCCTTCGAGATCGCCGTCGATTTCCAGCAGCAGCGCCGGAACGTGTGGCGCCGTGCGCAGCAGTTCCATCGCTTCGGTCCAGTCGATGGTGCCTTCGCCGGGCCAGAGGTGCGAGTCGCGGTCTCGACGGTTGTCATGCACGTGGGTCGAGCGGATGTATTCCTTCAGGTGTTGGAAGGTGGCCGTCACGCCCTGTTCGAGATGCGCGTGGCCAAGGTCCATGCAGACGCCGACGTCCTCGAAGTGGCCGCCCTGGATCATCTCCAGCAGGCGCTCCGGCGTGGAGAGTTCGTTGGGAATATTTTCCAGCAGGATGCGCACGCCGAGCGGCTTGGCAAAGGCGCGCAGGTGTTCGATGGAGGTCATGGCTGAGTCGAACTTATGCTCGTCGAACACTTCGCCGCCGGTGCCGAGGTGCTGGATAAGGAAGCGGAAGGGCGCCTGCTCGGCGACCTCTATGGCGCGCTTGATCTCGTCCATGGCTTCGATGCGGTCCTTGCGCTCGCGGGCGGCGATATTGAGCGGAGGCCCGCCGCTGCGGCCCCAGTCGTCGTCGGCAAACATGGGCGCGTGCATGGAGTGGAATTCCACGCCGGGCGTACCGCGAAACCACGAGGCAATTTCGCGCACCGTCTGCGGATTGGCATAGTCGAAGTGGCCGCGCGCGGCGAAGATTTCAATGCCCTGCGCCCCGCCCCGGGCCAGCGCGTCGAGCATGCCGGGGTGGAGCCGCTCGCGGACGTGCACGTAGGTCGACATTGCCTTCAACATCAGTAGCCCACCGCCTTTCCGTTGTTGCGGGAGTCGCTTGCGCCCAGCCGTTCGCCGGTCTTTGGATCAATCATAATGCACTCGCCGTCGCCCCAGGAACCGGTGCGGCGAAGCTTGTAACCCATTTTTTCCAGCATCTTCATCGTGTCCGGAGAAAGCTGCCAGGCTTCCACGCGCAACTCGTCGGGCATCCACTGATGATGGAAACGGGCGGA
>Ga0307375_10000427_pt1 | contig 53847 bp, 51 predicted proteins | sample TR1MG_FD_202531 | JGI IMG/M metagenome (GOLD analysis project Ga0307375, IMG submission 202531) | Soil microbial communities from Risofladan, Vaasa, Finland - TR-1 | ecosystem: Environmental > Terrestrial > Soil > Coastal area > Acid sulfate soil | place: Finland: Risofladan, Vaasa | collected...
CTCAGTCCTCGATTCCTCGGACTCAGTCCTCGATTCCTCGGACTCGCCGCCGAACAAGGCCTTGAGCCGGCCGAAATACTCGTCACCCTCCGCCTCGCCGGCCTCGGCCTCGGGCGCATGGGTTTCTATGAGGTGGGAGGGTATCTCCTGGAGGAAGGGACTGGGCGCGCAGTCCACGGTCTGGTTCTGCTTGCGGCGCCGCAGGCAGGCCGTGATGAAGAGCCTGCGCCTGGCCCTGGTCACGGCGACGTAGAACAGGCGCCGCTCTTCCTCAATGCTGCCCTCGCCCTCCTCGAGCGATCGGGCGTGGGGAATGATCCCGTCCTCGCAGCCGGCGATGAACACCACCTCGAACTCGAGGCCCTTGGCGGCGTGGATGGTCATGAGATTGACTTCGCCGCCCTCCTCGTCCTCGACGTCGTCGCGGGTGATCAGCGACACCCGGTTGAGCCACTCGTAGAGGCCGGGGGAGAGATTGTCGGGGTTCTTCTCCCAGTCTTCGATCGACTGGATGAGCAGCTCGACATTGTGGAACTTCCACTTCGCCGCCTTGTCGCTCTGCCGGTTCTCCTCCACGAGATAGCCCCAGTAGTCGATCGCGTCGACGAGCAGCCGGACCTTGGCCGCGATGCGCTTCTTGCCCAGGAGCTCCTCGCGGTACTCCTCCACCAGGTCGAGGAAGGCCGAGATGTCCGCGACCGCCTTTTCGGACAGACCGCCACGCGTATCCTCGCGACGCGTATCCTCGCGAGAGGCCAGATCGCCCCGCCCCGGGGAGCTGAGCTCGAAGTCCTGCTCGCCGTCCGGCTCGGCGGCCGATCCCGGATGGGCGCCGACCCGCGAGCCGACCCGCCGCGCATCTTCGCGGACTAGCTCCATGGCGGTCCTGAGCGACGCGTTGCGCGCTCTCGCAATATGGTTGAGCTTCTCGATCGTCGACTTGCCTATGCCCCGGCGGGGCGTGTTGACGACGCGCAGGAGGTTGACGTCGTCGTCGGGATTCGCGACCACGCGCAGATAGGCGATGACGTCCTTGATCTCCTTGCGGCCGTAGAAGGAGGTCCCGCCGGAGACGCGGTAGGGTATCTGCTCGGCGAGCAGGGCCTCCTCCAGCCGCCGGGTGAGGCCGTTCGTGCGGATGAGAATGCCGAACTGGCCCCAGGCCAGCCTGTCCTTGAGCCTCAGTTCCTTGATCGTGCGGGCGACGAACTCGGCTTCGGCCCCCTCGTCTTCGGGCGCGTGGAACTGGATGGGCGTTCCGCCCGCGCCGGAGTGCGACCAGAGCGCCTTTTCCTTGCGGTTCTCGTTGTTGGCGATGATCGCGTTGGCCGCGCCGAGTATGGTCGAGGTCGAGCGGTAGTTGCGCTCGAGCTTGATTTCCCTGAAGTCGGGGAAGTCGCGCTCGAACTGCATGAGATTCTCGTAGTTGGCGCCGCGCCAGGAATAGATGGACTGATCGTCGTCGCCCACCACGCAGACGTTGCTTTCGCAGAGCTCGCGCATGAGGCGGTACTGCTGCAGCGAAGTGTCCTGGAACTCGTCCACCATGAGGTAGCGGTACTGCTCGCGGTAGCGCTGGGCGATTTCGGGCTTGAGCTGGAAGAGCTCGATGGGAAGGACTATGAGATCGTCGAAATCGACCGCGTTGAAGATCTTGAGCGAACGCCGGTACTCGTCGTAGAGCTGGCGATAGGCGTCGTCCGCCCTGGACCAGGGGCGCTGCTCCGAACGGATCTGGGAGAAGAGGGCGCCCACCTTGTAGGCGTCGAAGGCTTCCATGCGGAAACCCAGCTCTCGGGCGCAATCCTTGACGAGCTGGGTCCGGTCGGCCTCGTCGTAGATCGAGAAGTTGTCCTTGTAGCCCAGGTGATGGATGTTCTTGCGCAGGATATCGGCGCCGAAGGAGTGGAAGGTCGAGACGGTCAGGTCCCGCAGCCTGCGCTTGGCGATGTCGCGCACGCGCTGCGACATCTCCCGTGCCGCCTTGTTCGTGAAGGTCAGGGCCAGGATGGCGTGCTGGGGAATGCCGCGTTCGAGCATGTAGGCCATGCGGTAGGTGATGACGCGGGTCTTGCCCGATCCGGCCCCCGCGATGATGAGCACCGGGCCTTCGGTCGTGGTCACCGCCTCATGCTGCTCGGGATTGAGTTCGGCCTCGAAATCGATATGTTGATGGGGTTGAGTCATTGGTGGGCGAGTATAGTCTCGGCTCGTCGTGAAGGGCAATCGACACGATCGAATCGCAGGGCCGGACGGCGCACGGGAGACCCGATTTCCGGAAAATCCCGGCCTACCGGGCGCCTGCCGTCCGAGGTCCTTCCCCGGCCAGGAAGGCCGATACCAGCTCGCCGAGCGCGGCCGCGCCGGGCGGCGCCCACCGTATTCCCGGAAGCGCGCGGAAGAAGGTCATCTGCCGTTTGGCGTAGCGCCGGGTGTCGAGTTTTACCGCCTCGCGCAGCGCCAGCACTTCGGGCCGCCGTTCGAAGAGCTCGCTCGCAAGGTCGAAGAGCTCCGCCGGCAGGCCGTAGAACTCCCGATAGCCTATGGCCCGCATGCCCGGCGCGCTTTCCCGGAAGCCCGAGCGGCGCAGCTCGAGGAATTCCCCGGCCAGGCCGCCCTCGAACATGGCGTCCACCCGCGCGTCGATCCTCGCGTAGAGCTCCTCGCGGGGACGTTCGAGGCCCACCACGAGAAAGTCGAAATCGTCCCGCGCCGACTCGGGCGAGGCGAAAGCGCCCAGAGGCCTGCCCGTGGCGCGCACGATCTCCACGGCCCGCGTTAGGCGATAGAGATCCGCCGGATGGATGCGCCCCTCCGATTCCGGATCGACGGAGCGCAGCTCCTCGCGCAGCGCCCCGGCGCCGCGTTCGCGAAGGTCGCGCGCCACCTCCGAGCGGAGCGCGGCGTCGGCGGCCGGGGCGGTCGGCATGCCGCAGAGGAAGCTGCGCAGATAGAAGCCCGTCCCGCCCGAGAGGACCGGCAGGGCCCCGGAAGCCGCGATATCGGCGCAGGCCGACTCGGCCAGCCGGACGAAGTCGCCGGCCGTGTATTGCTGCGAGGGTTCGAGTATGTCGATGAGGCGATGGGGCAGGCGTGCGAGGAGCTCCGGCCCGGGCTTGGCCGTGCCGATGTCCATGCCGCGGTACGCCTGCATCGAATCGGCGCTCACCACCACGGCCCGAGGACAGGTCGACGCGTATCCGGCGGCCCCGCTCCCGAAAAGCTCCAGGAGAAGATCCGTCTTGCCCGAGGCGGTCGGCCCCGCGAGGATGAAAACCTTGGTTCTAGTCGAGGAGGCGGTACTCAACCTGTTTGGAAAACACTTGCCGGGTGGCCAGGGAGACCACTTTGCCGTTGTTCTTCTCCACGTCGGGAGTGCGCAGCACCGCGAGCTGATAAGCCCGCCGCGTGATGGCGACGGTGATCTCGTAGGCATTGCCATCGTATTCCATAAGCTGTTCGAGCGGCATGATCATCCTTGTAGCGTAGCGAAATGGGCGCATCGGTGCAAGTGGCGCCCGGCCGAGATCCCTTTAGGGCGAGGACTGCCCGAGGCTACGGTCTATCACCGCGATGAGGCGGGCCGTCACGCGCGAAAGCTCATCTTCCTGCGATCCGAACTCGAGGGCCTCGACGCCTCCCCTGTCCTTGGAACGTTCGCGGACGAGTTCGTCGAGGATGGTGATATTCGCGAGTATCGAGAGCTTGAGAGGATCGGAGACCCGGGTGGCGGTCTTGAGGGCGTCCAGCCGCTCGCGGAGACGCAGGATGAGACTCTGCATGTAGTCGAGCGATTCGTCGGTCTGGACGGTGAAGGAGGTACCGAGAAGATCGATGTTGACGATCTGGACGGACATCGCCCGGGCCTCAGAAAATGTCGAGCTGGCTGTCGGCGGCCGGGCGCTCGGGCGCGGAAGCGCTTTCGTCCACCGTGGCATCCACCGAGCGCAGAGGCTGGGCTGCGGGTTCTGCCTCAGTCTGAGGCTGGGCTGCAGGCTGGACCTCAGGCTGAGCCGGCGGCACGGAGCCTTCGATTCGCGGCTGCCCGGACTCGCCCTGCCCCTCGGATGCGGCCTCCCGGCGCGGCGCCGAAGACTGGACCGACTCTGCGGTGGCGCGCGGCGCAGCCTGTCCCAGGATCAGGTCTTCGAAGGAGTCGAGCTTCTCGAGCGCATGCACGATGCCTTCCTCGATTCGCCCCTGGTCGCGCTTGTACTCCTCGATGCGGCCCGCGAGTTCCGAAGCCCGAGCCTCGGCCTCGGCGAACCGGGTCTCGGCCTCGGCGAACCGGGCCTCGGCCTCGGCGAGGGCGCGCTCCAGCTCGGCCGCGCGCGACTCCGCGGCCACGCGCGCCGATTCGCCCGTCTCGAGCTCGGCGGCGGCTTCGTCGATGAAGCTCTGCTCGTCCTCGACACGGCGGCGAAGCTCCGCGTTTTCGGTGCGCAGGGCCGCTATGTACGAAACCGCCTTTTCGACCCGCGACTCCAGGGCGCGGACCTGCTCGAGGCTGACCACGGTCCTAGGCCTGCAGAGCGGCCTTGGCCTTCTCGACCACGGCCTTGAAACCTGCGAGATCGCGGATCGCCATATCGGCGAGCATCTTGCGATCCACGGCGATCTGCGCCTTGGCGAGACCTTCGATGAAGCGGCTGTAGCTCATGCCCTCGGCGCGGCAGGCCGCGTTGATGCGGGCGATCCACAGACGGCGGAAGGTCCCCTTCCGATCTCGGCGGTCGCGGTAGGAATAGGACAGGGCCTTGGCGACGGCGTCTTTAGCCACGCGGAAGTTGGAATGGCGGCGCCCCCAGAAGCCCTTGGCGTGACCGAGTATCTTCTTGCGATGGTCTTTCCGTTTCGTTCCGTCTACTGCTCTCGACATCTTACGCTCCTCGTTGCGTTTGTTCGCGCCGACACGCGGCGCGGCGCCCATGGCGCAGGCCGACCGACCCGGACAGGGGCACCCGGCGACGGTCGGTGCGGGGCCGGCGGCCCCGCGGGACGATGGGTCGGGGCGCGAACGCCCGATTCCCCGTCCCGGATCGCGGAACGCGGCATTTCGCCGCGGCCATCTCGATCCGATCGGCAAGCAACTGTTTTTCTATGGACTCCGTCCTAAAGCCGTTCAGGCTTCAGGAAAACCCGCATGCGGAAAATCAGCCGTAGGGCAGAAGAGTCTTCTTGATCGCATAGGTGGCGACCGGGTTCACGAAGCCGGTCTTGCGGAGATTTCTCTTGCGCTTGGTCGTCTTCTTGGTCAGGATATGGCGAAGATTCATCTTCTTGTACTTGACCTTGCCGCTCGCGGTGAGGCTGAAGCGCTTGGCCGCGGCCTTCTTTGTCTTCATCTTGGGCATGATGTCCGTCCTTGCTCGCGTTCTATTCTTTAGCCTCGGCCGCGGGAGCCTCTTCGGCGCCTGCGGCGGCCTTCTTGATGATGGAAGCCTTGGGCTGCAGCACCATCGACATGAAGCGGCCCTCCATGGCGGGGGACTTCTCCATTATGAAATACCCTTCGAGCCGGGCGAGAACCTTCTTGAGGACGTCTTCACCGAGCTCCGTGTGGGCAAGCTCGCGGCCGCGGAACCGGATGGTGACCTTGACCTTGAATCCGTCTTCCAGGAACTCCCGCACATGCTGGGATTTGAAATCGAGATCGTGCCCGGCGATTTTGGGCTGCATTCGTATTTCCTTGAGTTCGCCGACGCGGATCTTCTTTCTCGATTCCTTGACCTTTTTTTCCTGCTCGAACTTGAATTTCCCGTAGTTCAGGAGCTTGCACACGGGGGGAATCGACTGAGGAGCCACCTCGACGAGATCGAGGCCGAGCTCCCTGGCCATCTTTATGGCTTCGAGGGTGGGAACGATGCCCTTCTGCTCCCCTTTATCGTCCACGAGCCGTACTTCGCGGACGCGGATCTGTTCGTTGATCCGCAGGTCTTTGTCTGCCAACTGACCTCCTTCGGCCTTACCACACGCGCCGGGGTCGCGGGGCGCGTTCCAACCGGGACGCACGACGGCCGTGGACTCCTGCGCAAAATTGTGGATTCAATCTATCACAGGCCGCGGTTTCGCGTAAAGTGGCAGATTCGAGCCTGCGGCGCGAGGAAAACGGCCGCATACGAGGCGTTTGACAGGATGCTGACCGGGAACGTAGACTATGATCATGGTAAACGTCCCGCTATCGTCGGCGCTGGAGACTGTCTTGAAAAGAAACGCCTCCGCCGCGGCGATCTACAAAGAAGGGGCCAAGTCCATACTGTCCCGGTCGATCTCGAGTCTCGCTTTATCCCTGGCCGATCAGCACAAGGAGCTGGGCAAGGTCCTCCTCGAACTGGCCTCGGTCGAGGGAACCCAGACGGCTCTCGCCGAACTCGAACCCGAATTCCTCGAGCAGCCGGCGACCCCGGCGAGCTTCGAAGCTTGCGCCTTTCTCGAATCGGCCCGCCGCATCGAAACCGAAGACTATGAACTTCTGGCCGCCCTGGCCGGAGCGTTCATCCCCTTTTCGACCGAAGGCGCCGAACGCCTTGCGGCCCTCTCCGAGCAGGCACGGAAACGCGCGGCATGGGCGCAGGATCACCTCGAACTGCTGAATCTCTGTCCCTGAGGCTTGCCGTCGCCGGCTTGAAGGGCCGTCGGGCCTCGTGTTAGCCTCAAACCATGTACATCTTTCTCCTCTTCGGCCCGCTGCTCGGTTTCATGCTTCTGGTCCTCCTGGTCTATCCGCCCGAAGAACTGGCCGAAACGAAACGCGCCGCCCTGCGCGGCCTCGTGACCGCGCTGCCGATCTGGATCGCAGCGCGCATCTTGGGCTCGCTGGTGACGCCTCTGTACGGCTCCTTCCTCCTCGGCTTCCACGAGTGGGCGGTCCGCATGCTGCCCTACGCCTGCTTGCCCGCGGCCGCCTATCTGGTTTTCTACCGCCTCTCGGAGCCGCTTCGGCCCGGAGCCAAGGCCCGGCGCATGACCTCGTTCTACGCGGGAGCGATAGCCCCCCTCGGACTCGGCGAAATGGTCAACATCTGGGGCCATCCGGAGCCCTACGACTTGTTCATCCTCCCCTTCCTTTTCGCCGCCATCGCCGTCGCCATGCCGAGATTCGTCGTGGAAATCGAAGACAGCTACGGCATGCGGCGCATAGCGGTGATACTCGGGGCGGCCGCGGCCACCTTCGCGGCCTCGCTCTGTCCCTGGCTCTTCCTCCTGCGCTTCTGGCCCCTCGCCTGGCTCCTGGCCGCCGTTCTCTGCCTCGGCGCCTGGGCCTACGCCCGTCCCTCGCTTCTGCGGCGGGCTCCCGCGCCGTTGGCGGAATAGGACCGCTTCCGGGGCACAGGCCGACGGCCCCCAAGCCCCGTCGACGTGCGTCTTCGAACTGCCGCTCCCCAGCCATCCCCCCCCAATGCATTAAAAAAGCGGGAAACGCGATCACGTTTCCCGCTTTCGACCCAGGCGCATGGCCTGGCCGCCGATCCGCAGAGGCCGCTAGGCCTTGCCGGCCGAACCCAGGACCTCCTGGTTCTTGTGCATATAGAGCTTCTTGAGCTCGTCGCGGGCGGGGCCGAGATACTTGCGGGGATCGAACTCGTCCGGCTTATCCGCGAACACCTTGCGGATCATGGCGGTCATGGCGAGGCGGCCGTCGGAATCGATGTTGATCTTGCAGACCGCGCTCTTGGCCGCCTTGCGCAGCTGCTCTTCGGGGATACCTACGGAATCGGAGAGCTTGCCGCCGAACTTCTCGATGATCTTGACGTACTCGACGGGCACGGAGGAGGAACCGTGGAGGACGATGGGGAAGCCCGGCAGGCGCTTCTCGATCTCTTCGAGGATATCGAAGCGAAGGGGAGGCGGGATGAGGATACCGTCGGCGGTCTTGGTGCACTGCTCGGGCTTGAACTTCGAGCGGCCGTGACTGGTGCCGATCGAAATGGCGAGCGAGTCCACGCCCGTCTTGCCTACGAAGTCCTGGACCTCGCCGGGCTGGGTATAGTGCGAGTGCTCGGCCGAAACCTCGTCCTCGACCCCGGCCAAGACTCCCAGCTCGCCCTCGACCGAGACGTAGTCCTTCTGGGAATGCGCATAGTCGCAGACTTGCTTGGTGAGCTTGACGTTCTCGTCGTAGGGCAAGTGCGAACCGTCGATCATGACCGAGGAGAATCCGCTCTCGATGCAGCTCTTGCAGAGCTCGAAACTGTCGCCGTGATCGAGGTGAAGCACGATCGGGATATCGTAGCCGAGCTCCTTCGCGTACTCGACGGCGCCCTTGGCCATGTAGCGGAGCATGGTCTGGTTGGCATACTTCCGCGCGCCGGAGGAGACCTGGAGAATGACCGGGCTCTTCGTCTCGACGCAGGCCTGGATGATGGCCTGAAGCTGCTCCATGTTGTTGAAATTGTAGGCGGGAAGGGCGTAGCCGCCCTTGACGGCCTTCTTGAACAGGTCGACCGTGTTGACGAGGCCGAGCTCCTTATAGCTGGTCATCGATGACTCCTTTGGGCCGCGGCCTTCCATAAAAACTGCATATTCGGAAAAGCCGCTTCGATTTATGTAGGTGCGCACGTCCTTTTTACGAGGGCGGCGAACACGCGAGGCCGATCCCGTCGCGCGCGAAAGAACATCGCCCGCTTTCGAATAGGCCCGTTTCCATGTCTCTTTTCATAGTATGAAACGAGCGAGGGCCAGTCAAGGCCCTCCAGCTCGCGGGGAAGCGCATGCCGGGCGAGGTGTTGCCGCGGCGCAGGCCTGGCCGGTAGTATGTTCTCATGCCGTCGGCAATTCCGGCGCGGGCCGCCCTTCTCCTATTGGCGTCCGCGATGAGCCTCTCGGGCTGCGCCCTCTTCCAGCCTCGCCCCGCCGGCCTCGTAGTAGCCATGGACGAGGCCTTCGCCGAGGCGCGGCCCGCCCTCGCCTCGGCCCTGGCTCGTCTTCGCGTCACCGGATTCGAGTCGAGATACCTGCGCATAGGGCTCGGGGAGAGTCCGGCCATCGCCATCGACGCGGTACAGCGGCTCGCCCGGGACCATCGTCCGGCGATACTCGTGGCCAGCCCGCTGCTCGCCTCGGCCCTCTTCGCCGGAACCGAAGACGCCGCGGCAGGCCCCTCCAGCCTCGGCGCCATTCCGCTCATCGCTCTCGATTGGGCGAGGCCTCCCGCCCGGAACCTCATTTTGATCGAAACCGACGCCTTGAGCGCGTACCACGCCGCAGGGCGAGCTTGCGGCGAGTACATCTCGGCGATCAAACGCTCTTCGGGCGGCGATCCGGCCTGCGGCCTGGTATTCGCCCCTTCCGGATCCCGGCCGAGCTCGGAACTCGAAGCCTTCGCACAGGCCTACGGGGCCGCTTCGGGCGGAGCGCCGCTTCTGATCCGCACGCTAGGCTCCGGCCGGAGCCCGCAGGACGCCCAGGCTGCGGTCCAGAAGCTCCTCGCCTCGGATCTGCGCGTGCTCTTCGCCGCCGCGGGCGGCTCGACCCTGGCCGCGCTCGGGGCGGCGGCCTACCCCGACCTAGTCCTCGGCGCCGAGCTCCCCGCCTCGGCCGTGCTGCCCGAGCTCGCCTTCAGGATCAGTCCGGACGACGAGGCCCTGGCGCGCGCCGTAGCCGCGGCAGCCGAACGCCGGCTCCGCCCCTCGGGGCCGCCGAACTCGCCGGAAGAGGCGCCGGAGGCCCCCATTCTGGTGCCCGCCCGCCTCATCGAGGGGCCGGCAGGGGGCCGCCATGAGGCGGGGGGGCGCTCCTTCGCATCATTTATGGTGGATTCTAGGCTAAATGGCTTTTGAAAGAGCCTCAATTATTTGACAAAGGACTTGGGCGAAAATATAATCGAATCCAACCGTCGACTCCGGTCCGCGGTACCGATAAAGGAGTTTCAAGGATGAAACAGCACATTGCCCGGGCGCTTATGATCACCCTCGTCCTGCTGACCGCCGCCGCCGGCGGAATGCTGTTCGCGGACGATAGCACCGTCAACCTGGAATCGAAAATCGTTCAGGATTTCAGCAAACCCGATGCCCAGAACTGGTTCGCCTACGGAAGCAACTTTTCCACGGGCGATTTTCCGCATTGGGGCTTCGTAAACGCCGGCCCGCTGGCCGTGCTCGGCTCCGATCCGCAGGCCCAGAAAGGCGCGCAAGCGCTCGGCATAGCCATGCTTTTCAATCGCCAAGGGTACAATTGGGTCGACATAGTCCCCGGCACCAAGGACAAGCCCACGGAAATTCCCCTGCCCGGCAAGGTCAAGATGCTCGACATGTGGGTATGGTCGGGCAACTTCAACTACTACCTCGAGGCCTACGTCCGCGACTACAAAGGCATAGTCTACGCGATTCCCATGGGAAATCTCGACTTCACCGGATGGAAGGACCTCCGGGTGAACATTCCCGACAACATCCCGCAGTCGGAGAAGTACCTGCCGAGGAAGGAACCGCTCACCCTGGTCAAGTTCCGCATCTGGACGAGGCCCAACGAGGTGGTCGTCGTCCCCGGCCTCGCCTCCAGCGCCAGCGATATAGACAAGGCGGTGAAGTTCTATTTCTTCGACATCAAGGTTCTCACCGACACCTACGTCTCCCTCTTCGACGGCGACAGTTTGGATAATCCGGATGTCTACCAGAACGCCTTCACCAACGGCGTCAAGAAATAAGGAAGGCCGACCATGAAGAAAGCTATCATCGTACTGCTGACTCTCGCGGCCGCTTCCGGCTTAGTTTTCGCCCAGACCGCCGCCGGACAATCCGCCACCCAGACGCCTCAGACGGCCACGCAGCCGGCCACGCAGCCGGCGACTCAGACGACGGCTCCGGCCACCATGACAGCGACGAGCGGCACTCAGCCCGCCTCCATCGGCTCGCCCGACGCCACCAAAATCGGCGTCGATACGGCCCAGCAGAAGCTCAAAGAAGTGTCGGTCGATCAATTCGAGCAGGCGGGCTTCTGGAACGCCTACATGTCTCCCGACGAGGGCGTCGTCACGTCACGTCTCTTCGAAGGGCATCCCGCCGGAAGCCTGGCCGAGCCTCTCGCGGATCCGCGCTATGCCGGCGTCAATCCCGGCATCGTCAACAAGTACGTGCTCGGCGTCCGAGCCGAGTTCTACCACCGCGGCTACAACGAGATAGACATCACCGCGGCCCGCCCCATTCCCATCGAGGGCATCACCAAGACCATTTCGGTCTGGGTGGTAGGGCGCAACTACGACCACATGCTCGTGCTCGTGCTCCAGGACTTCTTCGGCAACACCTTCGATCTGCCCATCGGCAAGCTCAACTTCCAGGGCTGGAAGAAGCTCACCGTCGCCATTCCGCCCCAGAGCCCCGACGGCCGAGCCGGCATCGTGCAGACCAACTTCCACTACAACACCCACATGGGCATCAAGGTGGTCGGATTCAAGATTCTCTGCGATCCCTCCGAGGATTTCGGATCCTACTACGTCTACTTCGACGACATGCGGGCGGTCACCGATCTCTTCGCCGAGGACAACCGCGATCCCGACGATATGTCGGACAACTGGTGATCGACCGAGGTCCGCCGCGGCTTGGCCGAGGGCGGACCCCGATGCGCCCCGAGCCGGAGTTCCTTCGAAGCTCCGGCCCGGGCCCGCAAGGCCTACAATCCACCTTCGGACAAACATGCCAGTCCCGCGATTGGACGCGCGATGAGCGACAGCGACCGCTTCGACTTCCTTAGGCGTATCTATTTCTTCAAGGGCCTGAGCGACGCGGAAATAGCCCTCGTCGAAGCCCTTTGCGCCGAGGAGACGAGAGCTCCGGGCGACGTGCTGTTCATCGAAGGGGCGATAGCCGACCGTTTCTACATAGTCATGGAAGGCAAGGTGGAAGTCTGGAAGAACTACTACGATCCCAGGCCCGATCTCCTGGCGGTCCACAGCACGGGGCACTTCTTCGGCGAGATGGCCCTGATCGACGAGCTGCCGCGCAGCGCGACGGTCGTCGCCAAAGAGGCGTCGAGGCTCCTGTACCTTTCCCGCGATGACTTCCGGCGGCTCATCCTCGAAAACTCGTCGATCGCTCTCTCGGTGATGACCTCGATCTCCTACCTGGTGCGAAGCTCCAATGAAACCTACGTCGAGGACCTGCGCAAGCGTACCGAGGAGCTGGAGCGCGCCTATACGCACCTGAAGCGGGCCCAGGCCGAACGATTGCGGAGCGAACGGCTCTCGACGCTGGGGAAATTCTCCTCCCTGATCCTCCACGACATCCGCAATCCCATCTCCATCATGAAGGGCCAGCTCCAGCTCATGGAAATGCGGCTGGAGGAGCCGGAAAAGCTCGCTTCGCACATCAAGGCCAGCATGCTCGAGCTGGGCAGGCTCGAACGGCTCGCGAGCGAGTTCCTCGATTACTCGCGGGGCGAGGTCCGCCTCGACATGGCCGTCTGCACGCCTTCGGATCTCTTCGCCAAGGTGGAAGAGGCCCTGGGCGAAAGGCTGGATCGCGCCGGCGTCAGGATAGAGAAGGATATACGATTCGACGAGCCGGTCATTCTCGATTCGGAGCGGATACTGAGGGCGCTGCACAACGTCGCCGACAACGCGCGCAAGGCCATGGCCAACTCCGGCGGGGTACTCACCCTGAAGTCGTACCGCGAGGGAGAGCGCTTCGTGCTGGAGACGGCCGACACGGGCGAGGGCATGAGGCCCGAGACCCTCGCCCACGTCTTCGAGCCCTTCTACTCGGCCTCGGGTTTCGGGGGCACGGGCCTCGGCATGCTCATCGTGAAGAACATCGTCGAGGCCCACGGCGGCAAGGTGCGCCTCGGTTCCAAGCCCGGCGTCGGCACCCGCGTGCTCTTCTACCTGCCCCTGCGGTCATAGCGTCCCGAAGAGGGAGTGCGCGTTGGCTGAAACCGTCGCGGCGAGCTCTTCGACGCTCGTCGAGCGGAGAGCGGCGGCGACCGCGTAGGTCCTCTCCACGTCCGCGCTCGTCGACGGCCTGCCCCGCCGCGGCTCGGGATTCATGTAGGGGGCGTCCGTCTCCAAAAGCAGGCGGCCGCCCGGAACGAGGGCGCAGGCTTCTCGCAGCGGCCGGGCGCTTTTGTAGCTGAGGTTTCCCGCGAACGAAATGTAGCAGCCGAGCGCGAGAAAGTCTTCGAGCTCGCCGGGGCCGTAGCCGTAGCAATGCAGCACTACGGGGATCCGCGGCTTGCGCGCGCCCAGAATGGCGAGGGTATCGGCGGCAGCGTCGCGGGAGTGCACGATAAGAGGCAGGCCGCGGCGCTCGGCGAGCTCGATCTGGGCCTCGAAGAGCTCACGCTGGGCGGCTGCAGGGCCGTTCATGTGGTGATAGTCGAGGCCGCACTCCCCGATCGCGGCCACGCCCGCGGCGGCGCCGGCGTCGAGCGCGGCGGCTAGCCTTTTCAGCTGCGACGCAGGTTCGGCCAGGGCTTCCTCGGAGGGCCAGATTCCTGCGGCATAGCGCAGGAAGGGACGGTCGCCAAGCAGGGACCGCCGCTTGGGCAGGTCGTCCGCCTCGACGCCGGGGTCGAGGATCAAGGCGTGCGCCGCCCCTCCCGCAGACCATGCCGCCTCGTAGTCGAGCAGCAAGGCGGAGACGGCGGCGAAGCCGAGTTCCTCGGCGACGAGACTCAGGTGGGCATGAGTGTCGGTATAGATCATCGAATCGCTTTCTGGGCCTTGGCCGAGACATCGAAGGTCAACTCGCCGTCTTTCGCTCCGATACGGACGGTATCGCCCTCCTTGATCGCGCCCGAAAGCGTACGGGCGGCGAGAGGGTTCTGCACGAGGGCCTGGATGGCGCGCTTCAGCGGCCGCGCGCCGTAGTGCGGATCGTAGCCCGCCTCCGAAAGGAAGGCCTTGGCCTGCTGGCTCACGTCCATCGCCACCTTGCGTCCGGCGAGCCGCGCGGCGAGCAGGGCGAGCTGGATGTCGACTATCGCGAGGATGCGATCCTTGCCCAGGCGCTCGAACACCACGGTCTCGTCGATCCGGTTCAGGAACTCGGGCTTGAAGGTCGAGCGCAGGAGACTCTCGATGCCCGATCGGACCTCCTTCATGTCCTTGGCCTCGAGGATGAGCTCCGAGCCCATGTTGCTCGTCATGATGACGATGGCGTTCTTGAAATCGACCAACCTGCCCTGGCCGTCCGTGAGGCGGCCGTCGTCGAGGAGCTGCAGGAGGACGTTGAAGACGTCGGGATGGGCCTTCTCGATCTCGTCGAAGAGCACGACCGTGTAGGGCCTGCGCCGCACCGCTTCGGTGAGCTGGCCTCCCTCGTCGTAGCCGACGTAGCCGGGCGGGGCTCCGATGAGGCGGCTCACGGTGTGCTTTTCCATGTACTCGCTCATGTCGATGCGGGTGAGCGCCTTCTCGTCGTTGAAGAGAAACTCGGCCAGGGCCTTGGCCAGCTCGGTCTTGCCCACTCCGGTGGGGCCCACGAAGAGGAAGGAGCCCAGGGGGCGGTTGGGGTCGGAGAGCCCGGCGCGGTTGCGGCGTATGGCGTCGGCCACCGCGCGAACGGCGGCGTCCTGGCCCACGACGCGCTTTTCGAGAAGGGCCTCCAGGTCGAGGTACTTCTGCGCCTCGGAGGCGAGCATCTTGGAGACCGGAATGCCCGTCCAGGTCGATACGACGCGGGCGATGTCCTCCTCCGAGACTTCCTCGCGCAGGAGGCGCCGTTCCTCGGGCTCCTTCTGCATTTCGGCGCTCACCGCGTCGAGCTGCTTCTGGGCCTCGAGGAGCTTGCCGTACTTGATCTCGGCGGCCTTGGCCAGGTTGCCCTCGCGCTCGTAGCGCTCGCCCTCGATCTTGAGCTCCTCGATCGAGGCCTTGAGCTTGCGCAGCTTCTCGATCTTCTCCTTCTCGCCCTGCCAGCGCAGGCGCATCGCGTCGCGCTTGCCCTGGATCTCCGCGATCTCCTTTTCGAGGCGCTCGAGCCGCTCCTTCGAGGCAGGGTCGGACTCCTTGGAGAGGGCCTGGCGCTCGATGGTGAGCTGGAGCAGGCGGCGCTCGGCCTGGTCGAGCTCGGTGGGCTGGCTTTCGATCTCCATCTTGAGGCGGCTGGCGGCCTCGTCGACGAGATCGATGGCCTTGTCGGGCAGGAAGCGGCTCGTGATGTAGCGGTCCGAGAGGGTGGCGGCGGCTATGAGCGCCTCGTCCTTGATGCGCACGCCGTGGTGCACCTCGTAGCGTTCCTTCAAGCCCCGCAGGATGGCGATGCTCGCCTCGACCGAGGGCTCGGCGCAGAAGACCGGCTGGAAGCGGCGCTCGAGGGCCGCGTCCTTCTCGATGTGCTTGCGGTATTCGTCGAGGGTGGTGGCGCCCACCGCGCGCAGCTCGCCGCGCGCCAAGGCGGGCTTCAAGAGGTTGGAGGCGTCCATCGAGCCCTCGGCCGCGCCCGCGCCCACGAGGGTATGCAGCTCGTCGATGAAGAGGATGACCTTCCCCTCGGACTTCTCGATCTCCTCGATGACGGCCTTGAGCCGCTCCTCGAACTCGCCGCGGAACTTGGAGCCGGCGACGAGGGAGCCGAGGTCGAGGGCGAGGAGCTTCTTGTTCTTGAGCGAATCGGGGACGTCGCCCGCGACGATGCGCCGCGCGAGGCCCTCGACCACGGCGGTCTTGCCGACGCCCGGCTCGCCTATGAGCACGGGATTGTTCTTGGTGCGGCGGGAGAGCACCTGCATCACGCGGCGGATCTCCTCGTCCCGGCCGATGACCGGGTCGAGCTTCTCGGCGCGCGCGAGGGCCGTGAGATCGCGCGTATAACGTTCCAGGACGCGGTACTTCTCCTCGGCCGCCTGATCCGTGACGCGGCGATTGCCGCGAACCGACTTGAGGGCCGAGAGCAGGGCTTCTTTCCTGAGGCCGCGGGAGCGGAGCATGTCGGCGACGGGTCCCTCGCCCTCGACTATGCCGAGGAGGAGATGCTCCGCCGCGACGTACTCGTCCTTGAGAGCGCCTGCCTCCGCCTCGGCCTTGGCTATGGCGGTCGAGGCGTAGGGCGAGAGGTAGAGCTGCGAGGTCTCGCCGAAAACCTTGGGCTTTTCGGACAGCAGGGACTCGGTCTGCGCCTCGATGGCGCCGCGGTCGGCGCCGACGCGGTCGATCAGGGCCGGAACGACACCTTCGTCCTGCCTGAGCAGGGCGAGCAAGAGATGTTCGACGTCGACCTGGGAGTGGTCGCGCTTGCGGGCCTCTCCCGAAGCGTCCTGGATGGCCTCTTGGGCCTTGAGTGTATAGCGGTCGTAGTCCATATCCCTGTTAAAGTACTATCGGCGAGGGCGAGCGGCAATAGCCGGAGCCCGGCATGGGCCCGCGGCCGTCGCCGATCAGGAGGCCGGCGTCTTCGTCTTGCGCGAGCTCCGGTAGGCGCGAAGGGCGGTGACGGCCGGCGGCAGGAGCGAAATGGCTATGATGCCGAGGGCGACGGTGCTGAAGTGGTCGCGCACGAAGGGCAGAGTCCCGAAGAAGTAGCCCGCGGCGAGGAAGAGCGCCACCCAGGAGACCGAGCCGATCACGTTGTAGATGAAAAATCGCAGGTAGCCCATGCGGCCGATGCCCGCCACGAAGGGCACGAAGGTCCTGATGATGGGCATGAAGCGGGCGACGATGACCGTGACGGCCCCGTAGCGCTCGTAGAACGCATGCGTCCTGTCCAGGTAGTCCCGCCTGAAGAAGCGCGAGCGCTCGGAGCTGAACACGGCGGGCCCGAGGCGGGCGCCTATCGCGTAGTTGACCATGTTGCCGACGACCGCGGCCGACATGAGAACGGCTGCGAGGGCGGCTATGTCCAGGCGCCCGACGGAGGCGAGGGCTCCGAGGGCGAAGATGACCGAGTCTCCCGGCAGGAAGGGCGTGACGACGAGTCCCGTCTCGGCGAAGATGAGGAGGAACATGAAGAGATAGGTGAGCGCGCCGTACTGCTGGATGAGCGGCACGAGGTAACGGTCGACATGGAGGAGAATGGTCAGGAAATCGCCGAAACTGTGCATCGTTCGACTATAGGGAAAGGGCCCTGAAGGGTCAACTCATCCGGCGGGGGCTGTGGAAGGCCGAGGGATGGGAGGGCTCCACTTGCCGAGCGCGCACTGCGGCGTCTACACTCGAACCATGGATCAACGAGTAGTCGTGCTGCATGGATTCACCGCCGAGGAGGCGGTGGAGCTTCTCAAGGCCGTGAAGGCCGCCCTGCCCTCGGCCCGCGATGCGGCCTTCGCCACGACCACCGAGACCAGCCTCGGCTGGAAGGTGGGCGACCTCGTGGAGCACGTCGCCGAGGAACATCGCCAGTACAAGGAAATGCAGGCGGGCCGCAAGGAAAATCGAGGCTCCCCCGACCGCGCATCGTAGAAGGACCCGCGGCGGCTTGAGGGTCGGTCCTGCCCGGCGGGCTCAGTCGAGCTCGAGGCCGGGTATCTTCTTTTTCATGGCGGCCACGAGATCTTCGCCCCGGACGCCCTCTTTGAGCGCGACGAAGACCATGTTGTCCCGTCCGGAAATCGTCCCGAGGACTTCCTCGAGCCCCATGTTGTCTATGGCGAGCGCCACGGAGTCGGAGTGGCCCGAGAAGGTCCTGACCACCGCCATGCTCGCGTTCCAGTCGACCGAGACGTAGCCGCGCAGGAAATCCTGGATATAGTGGCGCTCAGATTCACGCCGCTCGTCGTCCGAGGGGATGGTGTAGCAATAGCCGGAGCGGCCGTCGGAGACCTTGCCGACCTTGAGGTATTTGAGGTCGCGGGAGAGGGTGGCCTGGGTCACGCTGTACCCCGCCTCCTCGAGCAGCTGCAAGAGCTGGTCCTGCGAGTCGATGCGGTGGGACTTGATGAGGCTGCGTATTACCTTGAGGCGCTCGAATCGCTCTCTCATCTCAACTCCAGGGGGATGTGCGGTAAGGAGGATGATTGCACGGAAGACGAAAAAACGCAAGGGTCGAGGGTTCGGCGCCGATAGACTGGAAGAGGGAGTCCGCGAGACTCGATCCGCTCTCCCGGGGGGGCCATGGACGAGAACGAGGATGCCGAAAGAATCCCGGAAGAAGCCGGGCGCGGACAGGTCCCGACGACGACGGATCCCGCCGACGCGCCGCTGCCTAATCTCGGTTTTCGCTCCGGCGGCGGCCGGAATGACGGAAGCGCAGAGGTTTCGGTGTCGGACGACGGCATGCAGGCATCGGTTTCCTTCTTTCCCCCGGCCGGAGAAGGGCTGCCGATAAGCCGCGAGTACCTCGCGACGCTCCTGGCCAGGTTCGGCGTCACGGACGGCGTGCTGCGGGAAGAGATCGACGAGGCGCTCGTGCGCGCCAACCTCGATCGCCACGTGCTGCGCGATGTCGTGGTGGCGCGCGGCTCCGCCCCGGTCGACGAGACCCCCGAGCACGCCGAGCTCGAGCCCAAGTTCCGCAAGTCGGGGCCGCTCGTGCCGGATGGCAGGCAGAGCGTGGACTTCCGCGAACTCGGCGGCGTGCACGTGGTCAAGGCCGGGGAGACTCTTGCGCGCATCGTGCCCAGCTCCGGCGGGCGGGCGGGCGCGGACATCCACGGAAAGAGCCTTCCGTATTCGCGCGTCGCCGTCGAAGACATAAAGCCGGGCGCGAACATCGAGCGGCGCGACGACGCTCTCGTCTCGACCGTGGACGGGCGCCTCATCGTCTCGGGCGACAGGATCGACGTGGACCAGGTGCTCGTCATCAAGGGAGAGGTGGACTACTCGACCGGCCATGTGGTCTTCCCCGGCGATGTCTTCATCGAGGGGGCCATCCACGACGGATTCAAGGTCTGGTCGGGCGGCACCATCGTCTGCAAGTCGACGATGGACGCCTTCGACGTCAACGCGAAGAAAGATCTCGTATGCACCCAAGGCATCCTAGGCAGGCGCCGGGCGCAGATCCGCGTCGGAGGGGAGCTCAAGGCCAAGTTCGTCCAGAACTGCAGCGCGGCGGTGCGAGGCGATATCCACGTCACGACCGCCGTGGTCAACTGCAGGCTCTACAGTCTCGGAAAGGTCGATCTCGGCGACAAGGGCGTGCTCATGGGCGGGGAGGTCTACGCCGTCCACGGCCTGCGCTGCGGCCGCCTCGGCAATCAGGCCCGGCAACGCACCATGGTCCATATCGGCGTGGATTTCACGGTTCAGCAGCGCCTGGATCAGGCCAACGAGCGGCTGCGGCTCCTCGCCGGCCGCTCGCGCTACATCGAGTCGCTCGCCGCGTCGCGCGCCGCGGCTCGCGGCAACCCGGAGCTCGAACACGTCCGCGCCGACATAGCGAAGGCCGCGGCCGAGCAAAGCTCGCTCATCTCGCGGCTGCTCGGCCAGCTCGACGCGGACGACGACGCCGCCGTCGAGGTTCGCTACGAAGTCTTCCCGGGCGCCGTCATCGAGATCTGCAGGATCAGCCTGAAGGTCGAGGAGCATATGAAGGCTTGCCGATTCCGTCTCGACAAGACGGCGGGGCACATCATGGTGGAGCGCTGACGGCAGCCGCCCGCAACCTTCTTTTTATTCCCACTCGATGGTTGCGGGCGGCTTCGACGAGATGTCGTAGACTACGCGGCCTATCTCGGGCACGCGGTTGGTGATGGCGCTCGAGATGCCCGCGAGGTCCTTGGGTTCGAAGGGAAACACGTCGGCAGTCATGCCGTCCTCGGAGACCACGGCGCGGAGCGCGAGCACGCTGCCGTATTTCCGCTCGTCGCCCGCGACGCCGACCGAGCGCAGGGGCAGGAGAACGCTGAAGGCCTGCCAGATTCGGTCGTAAAGCCCCCTTGAGCGTAGTTCCTCGATGAACACGGCGTCCGCCTCTCTGAGCAGGTCGCAGCGCGCCTTGTCGACCTCGCCGAGTATGCGGACCGCGAGGCCCGGCCCCGGGAAGGGATGCCTGCCCACGATGGTCTCGGGGAGGCCGAGCAGCCGGCCCAGGGCGCGGACCTCGTCCTTGTACAGGCGGTCGAGCGGCTCGAGGATCCGGCCGGCGGCGCGCTTGGCCTCCACCAGGGGGCCTCGCACGTTGTGATGGCTCTTGATGACCTGGGCCTTCGAGCCCACGCCCTTGCCCGATTCGATGAGGTCGGTGTAGAGCGTGCCCTGGACGAGGAAGGCGTCGGCTATGCCGAGACGCGCGACCTCGCGCTCCTGTATCGCGATGAAGAGATCGCCGATGCGCCGCCGCTTCTCCTCAGGGTCCTCGACGCCCGAGAGGGCGCCGAGGAACTCTCCTTCGGCCTCGACCATGTGGAGGTTCAGGGCTCCGAGGGAGCGCAGGTTGTCCATCACTTCGAGGCTCTCGGCCTTGCGCATGAGGCCCGTGTCGATATACAGGAGATGGACGCGCTCGCGGCTCAGGATGCGCAGGAGGAGCGCGCCCGCCACCGTCGAATCGACGCCCCCGGAGATGAGGAGGAGCGCGTCGCCCTCGCCCACCGCGGCGCGCAGCCGATCGGCCACCTCGTCGAGATAGGCCTCCATGCTCCATTGACGGCCTGCGCCGCAGATTCCGATCGCGAAGTTCTCGAGAATCCGCATGCCACCCTCGCAGTGGCTCACCTCGGGATGGAACTGCAGCCCCCAGAGCCCCCGGCGCGCGTCGTGGAGCGCGGCCGGAATGCCGCCCTCGGACACCGCGAGGACCTCGAAGCCGGGAGCGGGACGGGCGATCGAGTCGCCGTGGCTCATCCAGCTCTCGATCGAGGGCGGCAGCCCCGAAAGGAGCGGATCGGCGGCCGCGAGGCGCACGGTCTTGCGGCCGTACTCGCGCTCGGGGAGGCGCTCGACCTCCCCGCCCGAGTCCAGGGTCATGGCCTGGATGCCGTAGCAGATGCCCAGGACGGGGAGGCCCGAGTCGTACAACGCGGCGTCCGGGCGCGGAGCGCCGCTCTCGTAGGCGCTGCGCGGGGAGCCTGAGAGGACGACGCCCTTGACGCCTTCCAGGGCCGGAGCATCCAGGCGCGAGTCGCCCGGGGCTATCCGCGCGTAGACGCCGAGCTCGCGGATGCGCCGCCCGATGAGCTGCGTGTACTGGCTGCCGAAGTCGAGGATCAGGATCGTGTCCACGGGCTCTCCCTCACGATGGTCGCTGCGCGGTCCGAACCCACGGAGACCACGGATACGCGCGTCTCGGCGAATTCCTCTATGAACGCTATGTAGTCGCGCGCCTCGCGCGGCAGGTCGTCGAAGGAACGGCAGGCCCCGATGCCCCGCTTCCATCCCGAGAAGGTTCGCAGCACAGGCTGGGCGTCGGCCAGGTCGCGCATCGAGGCGGGGAAATCCTCCACGAGCTTGCCGCGGACGCGATAGGCGACGCAGGCTTCGAACTCGGCCAGCTCGTCGTAGACGTCGAGATGGGTGAGGACGAGGCGGTCGATCGAATTGGCGGCGACCGCGTGGCGCAGCGCGACGAGGTCGAGGTAGCCGCAGCGGCGCGGCCTGCCCGTGGTCACGCCGTACTCGCGTCCGGTCTCGCGGATGTAGCGGTCGAGGGCGCTCTGCGAGGCGGGGTCGAACTCGGTCGGGAAGGGACCGTTGCCCACCCGCGTCGAGTAGGCCTTGAAGACGCCGAGCACCCGGTCGATGGCCCGCGGCCCCACGCCGCCCTGGGCCGCGGCCCCCGCCGCGCCGGACATGCCGCTCGACACGTAGGGATAGGTCCCGGTGTCGATATCGAGGAGGGCGCCCTGCGCGCCCTCGAAGAGCACGTAGGCGTGGCGATGGCCGCGCAGGAGCGACACGAGATCCACGGACATGGGCAGGAGCCGGTCGCGCCAGGCGTTGACGAAGGCGACGTCCTCGTCCTCGAGATTCTCGAGGCGATCGGGGTCGTCGAGATCGGCGATCCTGATGCCGTCGCGCGAGGCCTTCATGGCGTAGGCTACGCCGATGCCGCGGCCGGTGGTGCCGATGGGACGCTTCCTATGGGACTCCATCTCCTTGTCGATCCGGCGGTAGCGAGGCAGGACGAGGTGGGCGCGGTCGGAGATGAGCACCCTCCCCTTCCAGTCCACGCCCTTGGCCTCGAGGCCCGCGAGCTCGGCGAACAGGGCCTCGGGATCGATCACCATGCCCGAGCCGAGGACGACGGTCTTGTCAGGATACAGTATGCCCGAGGGCACCAGATGGAGGGCGTACTGCTCGCCGCCGAGCACGATGGTGTGGCCGGCGTTGGCCCCGCCCGAGAAGCGCACGATGAAACTCGCCTCGCCCGCAAGATAGTCGACGATCTTGCCCTTGCCCTCGTCGCCCCACTGGGCGCCGATCACCACTATGTTCATGCCGCCTTCCTCCTCGTCCTCATGTATCGTCGGCGCGCCGCTCCGCGGCGCGCAGTATAGCCCACTCGGGCCCGGCGCGTCGCCGCGGTCCCGGGCGCGGCGGCGCCGTAAAGGCTCCTTGAACTCCCGCGGCGCCCGCTCAGGGCTTCGTGTAGTTGGGGGCCTCCTGCGTGACGACCACGTCGTGGGCGTGGCTCTCGCGGAGTCCCGCCGCGCTGATCTTGACGAAGCGGCGATAGCGCCGCAGCTCCTCCAGGTCGCGGCAGCCGCAGTAGCCCATGCCCTTGCGCAGGCCGGAGGCGAGCTGATGGATGAAGTGCCTGAGCTCTCCCTTGTAGGGGACGCGGCCCTCGATGCCCTCGGGGACGGGGCTCTCCTCCTTGGCCATGCCGTAGCGGTCGCCGGAGCCGTCCTTGAGGGCGCCCATGGAGCCCATGCCCCGGTATTCCTTGTAGATGCGGCCCTCGAAGAGCACCTCGCGCCCGGGGGCCTCCTTGAGGCCCGCGAAGAGATTGCCCACCATGACGGTCGAGGCGCCTGCGGCGATGGCCTTGACGATGTCGCCCGAGTACTTGATTCCGCCGTCGGCGATGACCGGGATCCCGGCCTTGTCGGCTTCCTCGGCGCACCAGAGCACGGCGCTGAACTGCGGCACGCCGACCCCCGCGACGATCCTCGTCGTGCAGATCGAGCCGGGCCCCACGCCCACCTTGATCGCGTCCGCCCCCGCTTCGACGAGGCGCTTGGTCCCTTCGCGCGTCGCCACGTTCCCGCCCACCACCGGTATCTCGGGATAGCCGCGCTTGATGCCGCGCACGGCCTCGACCACGTTGCGCGAATCGCCGTGGGCCGTGTCGAGGACGACGAAGTCGACCTTGGCCGCCGCGAGCAGAGGCATGCGGACCGCGTAATCCTGGGGCGACACCGCGGCGCCCACGACGAGCCGGCCCGATTTGTCGGTCGCGGCCTTGGGATAGCGCTCGTGCTTCTCCATGTCCTTGACGGTGATGAGGCCCGCGAGGCGCCCCGACGAATCCACCACGGGCAGCTTTTCGATGCGGTGCTCGTCGAACTTGGCTCGGGCGCTGGCCGGCGTGGCGTCGGGGCCCTCCGTCACGACCTCGGAGGTCATGGCGTCGCGGACCGGGGCGGCGTCGTCGCGCCGGAAGCGGAGGTCGCGCGCCGTGATGATGCCCACGAGGCGCCCCTTGTCGTCGACCACCGGCAGGCCCGTGACCCGGTGGCGCTCCATGATCGCGCGCACGTCCTTGACGGTCCGGTCGGCCTCGACCGTGACGGGGTTCTCGATGATCCAGTTCAGGTAGCGCTTCACCGCCGCGGCCTGCTCGGCCTGGGCTTCCGGCGTCAGGTTGCGGTGGATGACGCCGGCGCCGCCCTGCAGGGCGATCGCTATGGCCAGGCGCTCCTCGGTGACGGTGTCCATGGCCGCCGAGACGATGGGCAGGTTGAGCCTGACCTCCCCGGCCAGGCGCGCGCCCAGGTCGGTCTCGCGCGGCAGGATCTCGGAATATCCGGGGACGAGCAGCACATCGTCGTAGGAATAGGTATCTTCGAACACGGTCGCTCCCGACTGCGGCGGACCTCGGGGCCGCCGCGCTCGGCGCCCGATGCAAACGGCTCGGACGCCTCACCGAAACGCCGTTCGCGGCGCATCGGCTCCGGAAGGCCGCCGACGTTGCCGGCGGCCTCAGGTTCCTTCCGACGGCCGCCGGCCCGGGCCGGCTCGGCCGGTCGGACCCTAGAACGCTCAGCCCCCCGTGGAGCCGGCGGCGCCGACGGCCGCGCCGCCGCGCAGGCCTCTCGCCGCGACGGCGGCCGCGAGTTTCCGGTACTTCGATCCGATGGCGCGGGCCTTCTCCGCGGCCCTGCCCCGATAGCGCTCCGGCGAGGCGAAGAATCCCGCCGCGTCGGCCACGCCCAGGGCCGCGAGCCGCGCCGTCACCGCGGCCATAGCCTCGCCGTCGCGAGCGAGCGCCTCGTGCAGGGGCAGGCCGTCCCGCTCGGCCGCGAGCGTGATGCGGCGCAGGAGCTCGTGCGCGTCCGGCCGGCCCGACTCGGCGAGGAGGATGTAGGCGCTCTCGGCGAGCACGGAGCCGCCCGTCAGGCCAAGGTTCGCTGCCATGCGCTCGCGGTCGACCTTGAGGCCGCGCAGCACCGACAGCATGCGGCTCGCGGCCGCCGCGAGACCGGCGAAGAACTCCGGCACGAAACGCTCGCTCGCCGAGTTCGTGAGGTCGCGCTGGTGCTCGGAGATCTGGTCCATGAAGAAGGTCATCGCGCGCGGGCAGAAGGCCTTCCAGAGGCTTTTCACGTGCTCGCTGTTCCAGGGATTGCGCTTCTGCGGCATGGTCGAGGAACCGACCTGGCCCTCGGCGAAGGACTCGCGCACCTCGCCGATCTCCGTCCTCTGCAGGTTCCGGAGGTCGTCGGCCAGGTTCGCGATCACCCCGAAGGCGACGTCGAGCTCCAAAAGGAGCCTCAAGCCGTACTCCGGCTCGACGAGCTGGGTCGAGTGCTCGGAAGCCTCCATGCCCAGCCGGGCGAGGAAGCGGCGCTCGACCTCCTCGGGGTCGGGATAGGACAGGGACAGGGCGTTGTAGGCGCCCACGGCCCCGGCCAGCTTGCCGCGCAGGTCTCCCGCCAGCTCGTCGGCCCGCAGCACGCTCTTGCCGAGCCTGCTCGCGTATTCCGCCATCGCGAAGCCGAAGGTCAGGGGCACGGCGTGCTGGCCGTGGGTCCGGCCCACCTGCGGCGTCTCGGCCTCGGCCAGGACGAGATCGCACAATGCGAGCTCCAGCTCGGCGAGCAGGGGCAGGAGCACCTCGCGAGCCGCCTCGCGCAGGGCGAGGGCTCGGGCCGTGTCGAGGATGTCCGCGCTCGTGGCGCCGAGATGGACGAAGGGGGCCACCGCGGGCGGCAGCCGGCGCTGGAGGACGTTCACGAGCGCGCGGATGTTGTGGCGGGTCTTCTCCTCCTCGGCGTAGACCTCTTCGGGGTCGACGGCGAGGGCCGAGCGCTCTATCTCGGCGTAGAGCGCCTCGGAGCCGAGGCCGCGCAGCTCGAGATGGGTGCACAGCAGCGCCGCCTCGACCAAGGCGCAGCGCCGCAGCTGGGCCTTTTCCGAGAGCCTGGCGGAGAGCGCGTCGAAAATGTCCTTGTTGGCTTTCCAGTAGCGGTGATCGAGAGGGGAGAGATTGTCGTAGATGTCGCGGGTCTCCATGTCCCATCATGCCACGGACCGAGGGAGCCGATCAAGGGCTCCGTTCGGGGGCCAAACGACGGGCCGGGCCGAGCCGATTCCGGGACTCGAGCCTGCAGGCCCTTCGGAGCGGCTTGCGCACGACGCCTTTGCGGCCCGGGAAGCCCGGGCTTCACTCCACCTCGAATCCGAAACTCCGAAGGACCCCGAGAGCCAGATCCATCTTCTCGTCCTTGACGAGAAAGTAATCCGTATCGAAGGTGGAAAGGGAGAAAATGCTGATGCGGTAGTCGGCGAGGGGCTTGGAGATCGAGCTGATGACGCCCACGAGACCGAAATCGAGCGGGCCGAGCACCTGGATCATCCCCCAGCCGCCCTCCTCCTTAATGGAGGGGGCGGCGTCTCCGCCCGGCACGAGCCGGCTCTCGCATACGACGGAAAACTCGGTTTCGGTGCGCGTCATGCTCACGAAACCCGAGTTCGCCCAGGCGGGCGGCTCGGCCCGAGGATCGAGCCGGCATATCGAATAGACGCCCTTCAGCCGCTTCAGTCTCATGGCTCCCCCGTTTTCGCCACATCGGCGAAGGCCGCTTCGCGCCCTCCGGCTTCGGAGGCCAGAGTATCCAGAAGATCGCCCGGCGCGAGCAGGACCTGGAGACCGCGCGCGCCCGCGCTGACGGAAATCTCGTCGAAAAGGAGCGCGCGCTCGTCGATCAGGACCGGAAAGGGCTTTTTCGTCCCGATGGGCGAGCAGCCCCCCCGGAGGTAGCCGGTCGTCGGCTGCAGTTCCTTGAGGCTCAGCATCTCGACGCTCTTGTTCCCCGAGGCCTTGGCCGCCTTCTTGAGGTCGAGCTCCGCGTCGCCGGGCACGCAGCAGAGGAAGACGCCCGTCCGGTCTCCGCGGGCCGCCAGGGTCTTGAAGATGCGCCCGGCCTCGATGCCGGCCTTGGCGGCGGCGCCGCGCGCGGACAGGTCCGACTCGTCGGCGTCGTAGGACACGACACGATGCGCGACACCGTGCGACTCGAGAATTCTGAGGGCGTTCGTCTTCGCGGCCATGCGGTTCCGCCTGCCAGAAGGCCGTCCGGGAGTCCCGAGGGCTCCCGCCGGGAGTCCCGAGGGCGGCCGGCCAAGGATGTTACCGCTTCTTCCGGAAAATGCGGTAGTTGAGATCGGGGAATATGTTGTTCCGCTTCTCCAGCCGCGTGAGCCATTCGGTGCCCACGGTGTTCGAGCAGAGCATGTCGTACAGTTTCCCGAAATTGGAGATGGAATCCTCGACCTGGCGCCGCGCGAACGAGCTCGCCTTGCCGGCGCGCATGAGCAGCGACCAGTCCGAGCACATCGACAGCACGACCTCGCGGCCGGCCTGATTGAGTATCCGCTCGCGCAGCCCCGACTCGTCCGGGAAGCGCTCGGCCAGCTCGGTCATGCGTTCGACCGCCTTGAAGGTATGGCGATAGGTCCAGTCGTTCGAGCCGTCGAGCCAGACTTCCGCATAGCCGCCGTCGCCCCAGGAGGAGAATTCGGGCATGGAGACCTGGCTCTCGGGGTAGGCCCTCAGGTACTCGCTCAGGCTGACGATGCCGAGGGGAAATTCCTCCGCCTGCCTGAACAGGGACTCCAGCCAGTGTATGCCCTCGAACCAGCCGTGCCCGAAGAGCTCGGCGTCGTAGGGGCAGACCATGAGCGGCGCCCGGTCCATGTGGGGAGCCGCCCGCTCGGCGGCGGCGCTGCGCTCGGCGAGGAAATTGGCCGCATGCTCCCGGACCCGCACGAGCGCGGCCGCGGGATCGTAGGGCTGCTTGTCCGCGGTCGAGCCCGTGATGGCCCAGTACTTGAGGCCGGTGAAGATCCGCGCGCGATCCTCTTCCAGATAGGGCGCCAGATACTCGAGGGGGAGATCGAAGCCGATGTCGCGGTAGAAATCGCGGTAGACGGGATCGGCGGGGTACCCCTCCGATTCCGACCAGACGGCCTTGGTCGCGGCGGCGTCGCGAACGAAGACGGTCAGCCCGCTGGGGCACTGCACCGGGGCGAAGGAGCCGCGGTGGGGCGTCGGCGAGCCGAGGAGGGCGCCTCGCGTGGTGACGACGGTGTACTGCACGTTGTAGGCCCTGAGAGCGTCGGCGAGCATCGGATGCCAGCCCAGCTGCGGCAGCCAGAAGCCCGCGGGATGCTTGCCGAAGGCCCGCCGGTGCGCGACCATGGCCGCCTCGATCTGCGCCGATACCGCCTCGGGGCTGTCGGCGTACAAGGGCAGGAACGCGTGCGTGGCCCCCGTGGTGATGAGATCGATCCGGCCCTTCTTGTAGAAGAAGTCCAAGCCGCCGAGCACGTCGCGGCCGTACAAGGTCTCGAAGTCTTCGCGATCCTCGCGGTAAAGCGCGGAATACAGCCGCACCACGGGCCCGAAGACCGGGTCCGAGCCGAGCCGCTCCTCCTCGGCCGAGGCGAGCCTGAGCTGGGTCTCGAGATATGCCGCATAACGCTCGCCGAGAAGCTTGTCGCCGAGCATCGAGGCGAGCGTGGGGGAGACGGTCATGGTCAGGCGGAAGGGCACGGCATCGGCCTCGAGCCGCCGAAACAGCCGCAGGAGCGGCAGGTAGGTCTCGGACAGGGCCTCGAAGAGCCACCGCTCCTCGAGAAAGCGCGGATGCTCCGGATGCCGCACGAAAGGCAAATGGGCGTTGAGCACGAGCGCAAGCTGTCCTTTGGCCATTGCCCTTCCTTTCAGTCGCTGTCTCCCGGCTGGAGTTCCATGCCGGGGGGGGTGATGCGTATCGGGTTGTCCAGGATCTGCGTATGGATGCGCATGTCCCCGATGCCGGATAGCTGCAGGAGCCGCAGCCCCGCCCGGTCGATGCCCTCCGTTCCGGGACGGAGTTCCTGCCTCGGCGAGTCGACGAGATTGGAGCGGGCGAGGATGCGGATGCGCGATCCGGCCGCGACGCCCCTCCGGCTGCACAGATCGATGCGGAAGCGGATGCCGGAGCGCGGAAGGTTGATGTACCACTGCAGGTCTTCGAGCGAGACGGGAATGTCGAAATGCCCGTGCTTGAGCTCGCCGCCCTCGCGGTCGACTTCGATGATGCGGAGGAAAAGCGGCGGGGCCGATTCGTCGCCCAGCATCGAACTCTTTTCCGCATCGGAAAGATCCCAGTAGGCGAAGGCCCAGCTCGGGTCGCGCACCAGGGCGCGGATCATCGTCTCGTTGTAGCGTCGCTCGAGCTGGGGGGAATCGTCGATCCTGAGGTCGAGAGAGTCGGACTCGGAGCCCGAGTATTTCTTTTCCTCCACGAGCAGGGCCTCGTCGGAGGAAGAGCGCCGATCCTCCGAATCCTCGGCCAGGGCATCGAGGATTTCCTCCATGACGAACAGGCGTTCCAGTCCCGTCGGGAGGTCGAGTCCCATTTTGTCCGCGAGTGCGTACAGCGCCTCCAGAGACAGGGAATCGAGCTTCTCGGAGTTCACGGAAGCATTCTGGGAAAGAAAAAGCGGACTTGTCAAGGGCGGCCCCTCATGAAGCAGACGCGCTCTACGTACACGGGAACTGTCATGACGCCTCGGTTGCCGAGATCAGCTCGGTCCCGGGGAGGCCGCCGGTCCTTCGCCCTGGGCGCCGCCCGAGCTCCGTCGCCGGCGCGGTCTTCGCCTGCGACGCTTCACCGTCTCGGCCGTCTCCATCGCGGTCTCTGCCCGCTTCGCGGTCTCGGTCCGCTTCGCGGCTTCGTCCTTATGCCCGGCTCCGCGCCGCTCTCCCGAACGGGAACCTCGTTCGCCGCCGGGTCTCTTCGGCTTCTGCAACGGAGAGACGCCGCGGCGCTTGAAGACGACGAGCACCGCCGCCTCGAGTTCCACCCGAGGAAGATTGAGCGGCGCGAGGAAGAGGCGCGACTCGTGAATCGCCTCGCGATAGGCCTCGGGCGTATCGACGAAGCGTTCGGGCCGGGTCTCAAGGAAGGGCTTCAGGTAGTGCGCGAGCAGCAGGGCCAGCCGCTTCTCGCGCGCGGGGGTCGAGGCCTCGAGGTCCAGCTCCTTCAGGGCCGTTTCGAGGGCCGCCCGGTACGAGGGGCTCGACTCGGCGAGCAGCGCCGAGGCCGGCGTGATATGGCGCAGGAGATCGAAGGCGGACAGGCTTTTCATGATCGCGCCGGAGGCTCCGGAGGCGAGGATCTTGAGGAACTCCTCGGTCAGGCGCGAAGGACTCGCCGAGGCGAGGAGCTGGGAGTCGCGCCTCAGGGCCATGCGGAGGGACAGGGGAATGCGGAAGCCGGACATGGCCGCGTACTTGACGCAGCGGATCATCCGCACCGGGTCTTCCTTGAAAATGGACTTCAGCGCTATCACGGGCCGGATGCGCTTCGCCGCCACGTCCTTGAAGCCGCCGACATAGTCGACCAGCGTCGAATCGTGCGGGTCGTAGTAGAGCGCGTTGAGAGTGAAATCCCTTCGGAGAGCGTCCTCGTCGATCGTGCCGTACTCGTTGCCGACGGTGCCGTTGGCGATGGAACGGAAGGTGGAAACCTCGAAGATTTTCGAGCCGACGTACACGTGCACGAGCCTGAAACGCCGACCGATCACCCGCGCGCTGCGGAAGATCCGCTTGATGCGCGCCGGCTCCGCGGAGGTGACTATGTCGAAATCCTTGGGAGACCTTCCCAGGAGCATGTCGCGGACGGCCCCGCCGACTATGTAGGCCTCGTGGCCCTGCTCGCGAAGGCGATCCACGATGCGAACCGCGTCCTGGTCGAGCCGGGAGCGCTCGATTCGGTGCTCCGCCTGAGTATACACAAGGGCTTTGGCCACGGGCCGGCCGTCTTCCGATCTACGATAGCGGATGAGCAAAGATGCGCCTCGTCGTCGTAATCCGTTTGGATGCGAACTCATTATAGCCCGGAATCTCCGGGCCGGGTCAACGGGGCGGCGGCCATTCCCGGGCGCAAGCGGGAGGCTGGGCCGATTTCTGGAATCGGGCCCGAGCCTCGGCCGTTCAGCCTCGGCCGTTCAGCCTTTGGCGTTCAGCTGCGAGCCAAGCCAGGCAAGCAGCTCCTGGGTGACCCGTTCGCGGTCCGTTTCGTTCAGTATCTCATGTCGGGAGCCGGGATAGATTCTTGTCTCGACGCTGCGCAGGCCGGCGGCCTTGAGGCGCTCGGCCAGGGCGCCAGCGAAGCCCTTGGCGCCGCCGACGGGATCCTCCGCCCCGGCCATGAGAAGCATGGGCAAGGCCGACGGTATCCGGTCGGCGAGGCCCGCGGGACGATACAGCTCGTGAAAAGCGCCGAGGAGGTCGCGATACAGACCGTCCGAGCAGACGAAGCCGCAGAGAGGATCGGCGACGTAGGCATCCACCTCGGCGGTGTCGCGGGAAAGCCAGTCGAAAGCCGTTCGGGCGGGCGCGAAGCTCTTGTTGTTCGCCCCGAAAGAGAGGGTGTCGAGCAGGGGAGCCCTGGCCTTGGATCCCTTGAAGAGACAACCGACTCCGGCCAGAAGCCTGGCGACGGCCAGAAGCGGGGCGTCTGGAGGCATGACGACACCGGAAAGGGCGCAGCAGGCGAGCGTTTTTCCGTGGAGCGCGGCGTACATCTCCGCTATGATGGAGCCCATGGAATGCCCGAAAAGCGCCAGGGGGCGGCCGGCATGCTCCTGGGCGGCGGCCGCGGCCACCTCGCGCAGGTCCTCGACCACGCGGTGGAAGCCGTCGCGCTCGGCGAACCAGCCGAGGCTGGCCTCGGCCGCCGTCCGTCCGTGGCCGCGATGGTCCGGCACGTATACCGCCCAGCCCTCGGCCGTCGCGGCCGAAGCGAAGCGCTCGTACCGCGCGCCGTGCTCGGCCATGCCGTGGGCTACCGCCAGCACGCCCCGGACCTCCCCGTCGGGGAGCCAGCGATGAACGAAAATCGACATGCCGTCGGAGGCTCTATGGACAAAATCCCGGTTCTTCATGTACGGATACCTCTGAAAAAAGTGTAGAAGATTCCGCGCCTCCGAGCAATGGCGCTCAAGTTTGCGGAAGAAGCTGCCGATATTCAAAAGGATAGATTGCGGTTCGGGGACGGTTCAGGACCGGAGTCCTCCCCCTCTCTATCATTGTCGGCCGTTCGAGCCGCTTCATTTAGCGGTTTCGGATGGGCCGGGACGAAAGGAGGCCGATCGGAGAAGCTCTTGCGGTTTCTCATGGCGCGCGAAAGCGACGGCGGCGTCCCCTCTGAAGGGGATATGCCCGTTCGGGCGTTTTGATGCGCGAATCTACGGGGCAAGGATGCTCCGCACACACATCCAAGGAGGATGCACATGATCATCAATCACAACCTCAGCGCCATGTTCGCCAACAGGCAGCTCGAAATCACCAACGAACGCGTCGGCAGCGACATGGAAAAGCTCAGTTCCGGCATGCGTATCAACCGCGCCGGAGATGACGCGTCAGGGCTGGCCGTTTCCGAAAAGATGCGGGCCCAGATCCGCGGCCTCAACCAGGCCTCGAAGAACGCGGCCAACGGCATTTCCTTCATCCAGACGACGGAAGGCTACCTCCAGGAGAGCCAGGACATCCTGCAGCGGGTTCGCGAGCTCGCGGTCCAGTCGTCGAACGGCATCTACACCAGCGAGGATCGCATGCAGATCCAGGTCGAAGTCTCCTCCCTCGTGGACGAGATCGATAGGATCGCGAGCCATGCCCAGTTCAACGGCATGAACCTCCTCACCGGCCGCTTCGCCCGGGACAACGGGTCCAACACGGTCACCGGTTCCATGTGGATCCAGGTCGGCGCCAACATGGATCAGCGAACGCGCCTCTACATCGGCACCATGACCGCCAAGGCCCTCGGCGTCCGCGCCGTCGGCGACAACTCGATCATCTCCCTCGCGGACCCCTCCAGCGCCAACCGCGCCATCGGCGTCCTCGACGAGGCCCTGAAGCGGGTCAGCAAGCAGCGGGCCGATCTCGGCGCCTACCAGAACCGTTTCGAGTACGCGATCAAGGGCATCGACGTCGGAGCCGAGAATCTCCAGGCCGCCGAGAGCCGCATCCGCGACACCGACATGGCGGCCGAGATGGTCAAATACACGAAGGACCGGATCCTCGTCCAGGCCGGCAGCGCCATGCTCGCCCAGGCCAATCAGAGATCTCAATCGGTCTTGCAGTTGCTACAGTAAGGTAGTATCATTTCGAGCGGGAGGCTCCTGACGGGGCCTCCCGCCGTCGGTCTTTGAAAAATACCCTCCCGCGCGCATCAGACACAGAGGGCGCCCTTCAGAAGGGGCGCGCTCCTTGTCGCACGGGGACGAACGGACGGGGACGGCGCGAAACAGTCCCCACCCCGCATCGGCGTGCGCGCAAGACCGCGACGGCACGGAAAGCCGCCGCGCTGACATCTCAAGGAGGGTCACATGATCATTAACCACAACATGAGTGCCATGTTCGCCGACCGGGTCTTGGGCAACACCGATGCAGCTCTTCAGAAGAACATCGAAAAGCTCAGTTCCGGCAAGCGCATCAACAGCGCAGCGGACGATGCCTCGGGACTCGCGGTCTCGGAGAAGATGCGGGCGCAGATTCGCGGTCTCAACCAGGCCACGAAGAACATCGAAAACGGCGTCTCATTCATTCAGACCACGGAGGGTTATCTCGGGGAGACCCAGGATATCCTGCAGAGAATGCGAGAGCTTTCGGTGCAGGGTGCCAACGGGATCTACTCCTCGGAGGACCGGATGCAGATCCAGGTAGAGGTGTCGCAGCTCGTCGACGAGATCAACCGCGTCGCGAGCCACGCCCAGTTCAACGGCATGAATATGCTGACCGGCCGCTTCGCGAAGGGCTCGAGCCAGATCATGCAGCTGCAGGTGGGCGCGAACATGGATCAGAACAAGCAGATCTTCATCGGCACCATGACCGCGGCCGCGCTCGGCATCGCCGGAGCTCAGGGACAGGGCAGCGGGGTCGTCATCGACAATCCCGGCGACGCCAACAGGGCGATCGGAACCATCGATAACGCCCTCAAGATCGTCTCCAAGCAGCGCGCGGACCTCGGCGCGTACCAGAACCGCTTCGAAATGGCGGCGAAGGGCGTGTCCATAGCGGCCGAGAATCTCACGGCCGCCGAGAGCCGCATCAGCGACACGGACATGGCCAAGGAGATGGTGAGCTACGTGAAGAACCAGATTCTGGATCGTGCGGGCAGCGCCATGCTCGCGCAGGCGAACACTCGCCCCCAGAACGTGATGACGATTCTCGGCTGACGGAAAACCGTTCTCGAACGGGGTAAGGAGAGACTTCTGGACGTCTTCTCTCTGATTCCCCTGGCGCCGGCCTTCGGGCCGGCATACTCCCTCGACGGGAGGGGATCGCGCCCCCCTTCCGTCGTTTTTTTTTGCCCGCACGCCTCCTCCGCGGCTCCCGGCTCGGAGCCTCTGGCCGGACGGCAAGCTTGGCCAGGTCGTCGTCAAGGTGATAGACTCTGATACCGATAAAGTAGGGAGAGGTATCCCGCCGGCCGAACCGCGATGCGCATGCGAGAGCGGGATTTCGAGGGTCGGTCCCGCGCTCGGCATGAAGGCGCGGGCTAGGCCGGGCGCGGCTGCGGCTTCGTTCCTCGAACCGCCGCGACGGCCCTGCGGAGCGGTATATTTCAGTTCGGGATCCTTCGTCCGCTTTCGAGGCTGCCATGTCCGATTTTTCCATTCCCGGCACCGGTACCGACAAGTACGGCACCGCCAAGCTCATCGATGGCCTCATGAAAGTCGCGCGGGTTCCGCGCGACAGGGCGGAAAAGGATCTCAAGTCCCTCCAGGACCAGCGCGCGGTCTGGCTCGACTTCGGCCAGCGCATGACGACCCTCAGGGACAGCGCCGACACGCTGTATTCCTTCCGCAACCCCTTCAACGACCGGATCGCCAAGTCCTCGGACGAAAGCATCCTCACGGCGACCGCCACGCGCGAAGCCCTGTCGCAGACGCGCAGCATCGTGGTCAAGAAAGTGGCCGAGGCCGACCGCTTCCTTTCGTCCGATCTGCCCAAGGATTACCGAGCGCCGCCGGGGAACTACAGCTTCACCGTGGGCGACAAGTCCGTCAACCTCAATTTCCAGGGGGGAAGGCTCCAGGAATTCGCCGATGAACTGTCCCGCAAGGGCAAGGGTCTCGTGCGCGCCGAGGTCATCATCGTCAAGCCCGGCACGCAGTCCCTCGTGATCGAGTCGCTCAAGACGGGAGCGGCGAACCGCTTGGGCTTCGCCGCCGACGCCGTCCAATTCGGCCTCGACACCGGATTGATAGCCAGGATCCACACCTCGCTGCAGAACTTCGACCCCGCGGCCCCGCAAGGCTGGACCACGGCGCTGGACCCCGGCCTCGTGAAGGTCGACGCTGCCCCCGCCGATCTGGGGCTCGCCGCCGGGTCGAAGATCCTCTCCATCGTGGCGGGGACGAGCCCCGGCGAGGCCACGCTGAGCCTCCAGACGCCTGCGGCGACCTCGGGCCTCGTGCTCGAACTGCAGTATCGCCTTGTTCCCCTGGGGACGCCCTCCGCTCCCACTCCCCCACCCGGGCCTGACCTGAAAAGCGTAGGTTCGGCGAGCTACGAAGGCGTCACCGTGAACAGCGCGCCCTCGGCCGCAGCCCTGCCCGACTGGGTGCCCCCGCCCATTCCGCCCCGGGTGGAGGACAAGGCGATGGCGAGCGTGGTGGGACCGGACGGCAGCGCCGCCCCCCTCCCCCAGCTCCAGGACGGAGACGGCATCCAGAAGCTGAGCGTCAAGCTGAGCGACTACCTGCCCGACATCTCCGCGCTCGCCTTCCGCGTGCGCGACACGACGCGGCGGCTGGAAGTGGTTTCCGCGAGGATCTACAACCCCGCCGAAACGGGGGGCTTCAAGCCGCTCAAGCCGGTTTCCACGGCGCAGGACGCCGTGGCCTCGGTCGACGGCATCGACATCCAGCGTCCCACCAACGACATAACCGATATCGTGCCCGGCGTCACCCTCAACCTCAAGGCGCCCTCGCCGAACCCCGTGGACCTCGTCGTCCAGCCCAACCGCAAAGAGGTGAAGGACGCGATCATCGACCTGGTCGGCCACTACAACCGGCTCATGGCGCAGATCAACATCCTCTCGCGCAACGACGATCAGATCATCACCGAGATCTCGTACTTCACCGACGAGGAGAAGAAGCAGGCCAAGCAGCATCTCGGCGAGCTCCAGGGCGACCCCACGCTCAGCCTCCTCCGGTCCTCGATGGAGCGGATCATGATGAACGCCTACCCGACCGACGACGGGAGGCAGCTGGCCCTGCTCGCGCAGATCGGGGTGACCACGGACTCCAACAAGCCCGGCAGCGGGGGCTTCGACATGAGCAAGATGCGCGGCTACCTGGAGATAGACGAAAACGCGCTCGACAAGGCGCTGCAGGACCATTTCGGCGCCGTGAAGCAGCTCTTCGGCAACGATACCCAGGGCAACCTCATCATCGACTCCGGGGTGGCCTACTCCCTCGACCGCCTCATCAAGCCCTATGTCGAGATGGGGGGCATCATCTCGCTCAAGACGGGGACCCTCGACCAGCAGATCTCCAGCACCAAGCGGAATATCGCCGATCTCGATACCCAGCTCGCGTCCAAGCAGCAGGACCTCAAGGACAAGTACGGTCAGATGGAGGGCGCGCTCAACCAGATGCAGAGCCAGTCCAGCGCCATCGACAACTTCTCCAAGAACGGCGGGCAGTAGAATCGGAAGGAGAGCAGAGTGGACATAATCGTGAACGGTGAAACCCTCGCCGTGGAGTCCGGCCCGGCCGGAAAGCTCGGCGAAGCGCTCGCCCAGGCCGACGACCTCCTCGAGAAGGCGGGCTCGGTCATAGTCAGCCTGAGGATAGACGGCGCGGCCGTCGACGCCGACAGCTACGGCTCCTTCGCGGAGCGGCCCGCGACCGACTTCGTCCGGGTGGACATAGCCGCCGAGCCGGCTTCGGCGATCCGGATCCGCACACTGGAGACTCTGCACGAGGTGCTCAAGCTTTCGCTGCAGGGGGCGCGCGACGAAGACCCCACGGACTGGAGGACCCTGCGCACCGCGGCGGCGGACATCGGCGAGGCGTTCGCGGGCCTCTTCTCCGCCGACGAACTCTCCTTCGTGCAGGCCTTCGCCGAGCTGCTGGCGCGGACGGGCGACGATCCGGGTCCGGCCGAGCGGATCGAGATCACGGTCCAGGGCGAACGCCTCCGCCAGATCTTCGGCGAGCGGCTCGCCGAGCTGCGCGAGCCCCTGCACGAGATGCGCAAGGCCGCGGCCTTCTTCGAGAGCCAGGCCCCCGAACTCGAGGAGCTGCCGGTGCTGCTCCAGACGGGCAAGGACGACCGGGCCATGAAGGCGGTGACCTACTTCATCGAGGTCTTCAACAAGGTGATCCGCATCGTCCCCGAGCTCGGGCGCGCCGGCGTCGCCGTGGACGGGATCAGGATCGAGGGCCGGTCGCTCGAGGACTTCTATGTCGCCTTCAACGCCATCCTCCGCCAATTGACCGAGGCCTTCGAACACAAGGACGCGGTCCTCATCGGCGATCTCGCCGAGTACGAGATCCTGCCCCGGATGCGGAGCTTCTTCGCGGCCATGGACGAGGCCATGCCCCCCTCATGACGAGCCAGGCTTTCCTGGGCCAGACGCCCTCGAGCCTCTGGGTCCAGCAGGCCTCCCAGGGCGAGGGCACCGTGCTCTGGTTCATCGTGGGCTTCATCGTCCTCATCGTCATCGTCGTGCTCATCCAGCGCGGGCTCAAGGGCGGGGCCTCGGGCGGCTCCAAGCTGAACAAGGCGGCTTCGTTCAGCAAGACAGGCTTCCGCAAGGCGGCCCGCTCGGGCGGGCTCACGGACGAGGAGACGCGCTTCCTCGAGACCTACGGACGGGCCCTGGGCGTGGCCAACCCCGACTTCGTCTTCCGCAACCAGGCCAAGCTCGATACCTTCTTCAAGGACGTGTATCGGTATATCGAGAAGAATTCGGACTCCGAAGCCGACGCCGAGGAGCAGAAGGCCCGGCTCTTCACCGCCCGGGAGCGTCTGACGCAGCGCAACGCCCTCGGCCAGCCGGTCAGATCGACCCGGCAGCTCGGGCGCACTATGCCGCTCACCTTCATCGCGCCCGGCGAGGAGTCCTACCCCTCCGTCATCGTCGCGGTGGAGCCGGGCGGCATCGCCGTCGAACCGGTGCGCGATCCCTACGGCGAGACCATCCGCTTCCACAAGGGGACGAAACTCAGCTGCTTCTTCTATACCCAGGCCCATCAGGGCTATCAGTTCCCGACGCGCGTCGTGGGCTGGGAGCGCATAGGCAACAAGGAAGTGATGGTCCTCTCGCACAGCGACGCGGTATCGGCCCTCCCCGCGCGGCGCAACGCCCGCAGGGAGGTGCGCGAGAGCTGCACCTTCTACCACGTGGTCGTACGCTCCTCCACGACGCGCGGCAAGGCGCAGTCCACGGCGCGCGTGGAGAACATGCCCTTCCCCGGCACCGTCGTCGACATTTCCGCCGGCGGTGTCGGCATCCAGAGCGCCAACGCCTTTGCCGCCGGGGAGTTCATCAAGATCGAGTTCGACCAGGGCGGCAACGCGGCCTTCGGCAAGGTGGTGCGCATGAACAAGCTCCGCAACGTCGGCGGCATCATGCACATCCAGTTCGTGAAGATTTCCCGGCGCACCCTCAACACGATTCTCTCCCAGGTTTACGGCTATTCCGACTGAAAGGACGCCGATCCCGCCTGCGGCAACTTGACTGTGCCCTGCGGCGCTTCCTACAATTGCCTAATGAAAGTAGTGGAGCTCAAGGAGCTCAGTCGCAAGGAATCGGCCGTGCATTACATCAAGGAATTCACCGGCGTGGCCGTGCTGGATTCGGGTCCGCTCAAGGCCGAGGCGGATATAGCCTTCACGCTCGAGCACAAGCCCCTCGGACCGCCGGAAATCACGCTCCACGTCCTGGATCCCCTCGACTGGCCGCTCCTGCCCATCGTCAGAGCCATCAGGGAGCATATACTCGAACTGGAAAAGACGGGGAGGCTGCCCTGATTCTCTATCATCTCGGCAGCGCGGACGACACCGAGGCCCTGGGCGAGCGCATAGGCGCCCTGGCCCCCGGCGGCACGGTGATGGCGCTGCGGGGCGACCTGGGCGCGGGCAAGACGACCTTCGCCAAGGGTGTGGCGCGGGGCCTCGGCGTCGACGACGAGGTGACGAGTCCGACCTTCACCGTCGTCTCCGAGTACGCGGGCCGCCTGCGGCTCCATCATATAGACGCCTATCGCCTCTCCGGCGTCGAGGACTTCGCCTCGGTGGGCGGCGAGGAGCTCTTCGCCGACTCGGGCGGGCTCTGCCTCGTCGAGTGGAGCGAGCGCATTGCCGAGGCCCTGCCCCCCGACGCGGTCAGTGTCGAGCTTTCCGTCCGCCCCGACGGCGGCCGCGATCTGCGGCTCGAGGGCGCCGCGCTCGAGGAGCTTCTCCGATGAAAATTCTGGCTTTCGACACCTCGGGCGACCTGCTTTCGGTGGCGCTGCGGCGAGACTCGCTCTGGGCCGAGGCCTCGCTCGACCGGGGACTCAGGCACGCCGAGCAGCTCATGGCCCTCGTGGACTTCTGCTTCGAGCGCGCCGAGATGAGGAGCGAGGACCTGGATCTCGTGGCCTGCATGCTCGGTCCCGGCTCCTTCACCGGCCTCAGGATAGGCATGGCCACGGCCAAGGGCATGTCGCTGGGTCTCGGCAAGCCTTTCGTGGCCGTGCCGACCCTCGATTGCCTGGCCTGGGGCCTCGACACCTACCCGGGGCTCGTCGTCCCCGTGATGGACGGCAAGAAAGGCCGCTTCTATTCCGCCCTCTATCGGAGGGGGGAGAGGCTGACGGACTGGCTCGATGTCTCCCCGGCCGACTTGGCGGCCCGGCTCGATGCCTACGACGAGGTCCTGTTCACCGGCCCCGACGCCGAGCTGCTCGAAGGGCTGGCCGGCGAGCGGAGCGGATTCCGCATAGACCGGCGAGCGCGGACTCCCGCGGCCCGCGCCTTGGCCGAGATCGGAGAAGGGCTCTTCCTGCGCGAAGGGCCCTCGCCGGCGGACGCGGGTCCTCTGTATCTTCGCTCCAGCGAGGCGGAGGAATCGGCCGCCCGCCGGGAAACCGGGAAGGGCCAGTGACGATGAAGCGGAGCGAACGGATCCAGGCGATCGAAGCGGTCGAAGAGCTCGAGAGCGTCGACGATCTCGGCGATCTCGAACGCGAAATCAACGACAAGCCCGCCGAGTCGCCGCTGCTGGCGGAGCCCGGTCCGCGCAGTCTGGTCTTGAGCTACGAGAGGACCAGCCAGCCCCTCGCCCTCATAGACAGCGGACAGGGTTTCATCTATGCGAATCCCCCCTTCCGCGTCTTTCTCAAGCGCTTCGCCTATCCGGAGGCCTCTTCCTTCCTCAAGACCTTCAACAGCGCCTTCGAGGCCGAACAGCGCCGCGACCTCATCGCTTCCTTGGGCGATCCCGGGCGCGGTTTCGAGTGGAAGGGCACGATCTCCCACAAGAATGTCTTCCGCAAGGAAGCGGCTACCGTGATCACCAAGGTCCACATCCTGCCGTACTGGCGCGAGCGGGATCCGCGCGGCAGGCCCAGCGCCTATACCGTGTACCTGGACAACGTGACCGAGGAGTACAAGGGCTTTCTCCGCGACAACCTGGACTCCCTCCTGCGCGCCTCGCTCAAGAAGGACCGCGATACGGGGAACCACGTCCAGCGCGTCAACCTCTACTCGCGCCGGCTGGCCGAGGAACTCTACCGCGATCCGCGCTGGCCCCAGGTGGACGCCGACTTCATCGAGGAAATCGGTTTCCTGGCCGCGATGCACGACGTCGGCAAGATAGGCACCCCCGACGACATACTCAACAAGCAGGGCCCTCTGGACGAGTTCGAGTGGAAGGTGATGAAGGAGCACACCATCAACGGCGCCTTCATCCTGTCGAGCTACCCGCAGCGCATGGCCAAGGAGATCGCCCTTTCGCACCACGAATGGTGGAACGGCTCGGGCTACCCCTTCAACCTCGAAGGGAAGCAGATACCGCTCGCCGCGCGGATCGTCACCCTGGCCGACGTCTACGACGCCCTGCGGATGACGCGCTCGTACAAGACGCCCTATCCGCACGAGGTGGCCCTGCAGAAGATGGGCGAGGAGCGCGACCTGCACTTCGATCCCGAGCTGTTCGGGGTCTTCCTCGCCGTGGCCCCGGACTTCGAGGGCATCTACGCGAAGAACACGGACTGAGGCCCTTTCGAAGGGGCGAAGCTCCGCTTACAGCCGCTTGAGGTAGACCCTTCGGCGCTTGTGCTGAGTGTGCTCGTAGCCCTTCCAGACGCCCTGGACCTCGATGTTCGTCTCGAGCTCGGGATTGGTCTCGGCGTACTCGACCCCGGCCTCGATGGCGCTCTGCGTGAGCGAGGTCATGACGAAGGCGATGACGCCGCGGGCCTGGTACTCGGGCTTGACCGCGATCAGGTACATGTCGATGACCTTGGGATGCCGCAGGGCGAGAAGGAGATGCAGCCAGCCGAAGGGCAGGAGCCGACCGCGGGAAACCTGCAAGGCCCGGGAGAGGCTCGGCATGGAGATGCCGAAGCCTATGAGCTTCTCGTGCTCGTCGACGAGCACCTTGCTGAAGCGTGGATCGACGAAGCCGAGGTAGGTCTTGATGTAGTTCCGCACCTGGCGCTCCGTCAGGGGGGTGGTGCCGTAGAGATGCGAATAGCCTTCCTCGACGAGGGCGAAGAGGTCCTCGGCGAACTTCTCGCGCAGCTCCTTCTTGGTCTTCCACTGATGGAGATGCACCCCCGAGCGCTTGGCGATGAGATTCTGGACGCGCAGCACCTTTTCCGGAATGGAGTCGGGCACCTTGACCTTGAACTCGACCCAATCGACGTCCTTGGCGTAGCCGAGGCGCTCCAGGTACCGGGGATAGTAGGGGCGATTGTAGATGGTGGCCAGGGTAGCCACCTGGTCGAAACCCTCGACGAGCATGCCCTCGCGGTCGAGATCGGTGAAGCCGAGCGGACCGTGCACGCCGTCCAGGCCCTTGGAGCGCGCCCAGTCCTCGACGGTGCGGACGAGGGTCTCGGCCACTTCGAAGTCCTCGACGAAATCGATCCATCCGAAACGCGCGTACTTGTTGCCCCACTTCTCGACATAGCGCTTGTTGTAGATGCCGGCTATGCGGCCCACCGGCACGCCGTCGCGATAGGCGAGCCAGTACTCGGCCTCGCAATACTCGAAGGCCGGATTCCTGTCCTTGGCGAGCGTAGCCGTATCGTCGAACTCGAGGGCCGGGACGTAGTAGGGATCGCCCGCGTACAGGCGCAAGGGGAAACGGATGAAGGCTTTCAGATCGCCCTTGGACTCCACACGCTTGACTGAGAGACTCATGCGCTACTCCTTGTCGAGAGATGACACGTTTCCCGGCGGAGGCGCCGAGGACGGCCCAGCCTTCCACTCGGCGATGAAATGCTCGTAAGCGGCTATCGTGGCGCCGAGATTGATGTCTTGGACCTCGCCGCGGCCGATCCAGTCGTTGCCGTCCTGGATATACAGATGTTCGAGCGTACCTTCGGCGTCGGAGATGGCGAAACTCGGGTCCTGGGCCTTCCTGCGCTCGAGCCCGCCGAGCACGCTCTCGAAAAAATCCCGGTATGTCTGGTCCCGCCATTCCATCAATGTCACGATCGCCCCGCTTCCGGCTGGGGAGTATATAGGCAGATCGACGAACTGTAAACCTCGGATGCAGCGCGAACATCGCCTGGGGCGCCGCCCCAGGCGCGCGGAAACGGGGATCGGCGCCCCATTCAGCGTCGAAGCTCCACCCTTCGGGTCTCGCGGGCGATAGGGATGAGGAGCGCGTCGTCCACGGGCGAGGAGACTGAGTCGGGAACCCGGAAGAGCCGACGATCTTTCCAGAGGCGCCCGGAGGATGCGGAGTAGCGATAGAGCGTAGTCGCTCCCCCATCGATTTCTTCGAGCCGTCCGAGGGCGTCCCACTGATAGTCCGCCTCCTTCAGGAGGTAGCCTTGGTCGTCGATGAGCCGCGCACGTATAAGGCGCCCCGCCTGGTCGTAGAGAAAGTCGGCCGAGCTCCCGGCGGAGTCGGGCGGCGCGCCGCCCGGAGCCGCGCCGCCCGTGGCCGCCGCACCGCTCGGGGCCGCGCCGCTCGGGGCCGCCGCGCCGCTCGGGGCAGCACCGCTCGGAGCCGCACCACTCGGAGCTGCCGCGCCGCTCGGGGCCGCGCCGCCCGTGGCCGCCGCACCGCCCGGGGCTGCCGCGCCGCTCGGGGCCGCCGCGCCGCCCGGGGCAGCACCGCTCGGAGCCGCTTGAGCCATTGGCGGAAACGCATTTCCCGCATCGGTCGAAGTTGCCTGGCCAGGGCTCCCGCCCGAAGCGGACGAGCCTGTTTGCTTCGCTTTCCCGGCCCGCGGCTCGGCGAAGGGCGGCAGGATCATCCCCGCCGCTGCCGCGGCCGACCAGGTCCAGGGGCCCGCGCCGGGCCAGGGCGGCAGGAGGTAGGCTCCGAGTTCCGGCTCGGGGGGACCGGCCGCGGCCGAGTCGGCTGAGCCGACGGAAGCTTGCCGGGGACTTGCCGGAGCGGCCGCGGTGGGGACGGCAACCTGGGCCGCAGCGGCCTGATCGGCGCCCGCCGGCGCGGCAGCAAGGGCTTCGGCGACAGCTGTCGCCGGGGCGGCGCTGCGGGAAATGTAACTGAGACGGCCGCCTGAGTCGACGGCTGCGGAGAGATGCTCCTTCGCGGAGCCGTCGGGGGCGTAGCGGGTGCCCGTGAGAGCCGCGGAATCGGCCGCTCCGCCGCCCAGGTCGAGTTCGTCGTAGGCGACCATGGAGCCTGATGCGTCGCGGAGCACGCCGAGCACCTTCGACGCAGAGCCGTTCCATTCGTAGCTGAGGGTCCAGACCTTGACGCCGCCCGCCTCCACGACGAGCGAGACGAGCCGGCCGTCGGCATCGCGCCGCAGGATATCCCTGCGGGAATAGCTCAGGCCCGGCCCCGGTCGATCGGTGATCATGACGAGGCGTCCGGCGCCATCGTAGGAAAACTCGCGATAGAGAAACGAGACCTTCCGGGCCGCCTTCGGTGCCGCCCCCTGGCCCTGAGGTTGAGGTTGAGGTTGAGGTTGGACTGCTCCGAGCGGCGCAGACTGCCCCCGGCTTTGATTCGAGGGCTGCGATTGCCCGGCCCCGGCCCCGCCCGTGTCCACCTCCTCCCGGCGCGCGAGGAGGATGAGCCGGCCCCGTTCGTCGTAGGACTCGATCTCGACGAGGCTGGGCTGTCCCGCGATGGGCGACGCAGGATCTCCGCTCAGGCTCGCCGTCCTGTATTCGATGAGCCGCGGAGGGGGGCCGATACGCAGGGCGGCATCCTGCGCGCCTGAAGGAGCGGAAAAGGCCAAAGCCAGGATGAAAAGAAGGGGCGGCGCCGCCCGGGAGGCGCTAGGGCTTCGGTCGCGCGGCGGGAGGATGGAGATGCGGCGCGCCGCGAGGGCGGAGCCGGGCCGGGCCGCGGGCAGCCGCTCATTCGGTGTGGCGATCATCGGCCCTAGCATAGGCCGGACAGCCTCAGCGCGCAACACGCGGCGCCGATAAGCAGGGCGTCCGCCGTCCTTGAATCTATGGAGGAGAAATGGCTATCTTTGTACCGAATATTGGCGCGAGCCTCGGCCCCGATGAGGGAGACCGGGTCCATGCAGGGACGCCCGCGCCGCGGGGCCCCGAAGCCGCGCGCTCGCGCGGCGCAGCGCCCGAGTCTAAGGAGTACGTATGGTCATCGTAGAGCTCCAGGACGTCCGCAAGGTCTATCCGCTCGGCAAAGTGGAAGTGGAGGCGGTCAAAGGCGTTTCGTTCTCCATCGAAAGAGGCGATTTCATTTCGATCGCCGGGCCTTCGGGCTCGGGCAAGACCACGATCCTCAATATGATCGGCTGCGTGGACCGACCGACCGCCGGCACCGTCTTCATCGACTCGAAGCCCACGAAGGACCTCGACGACAAGGCGCTGACTAGCCTGCGGCACGATACACTGGGCTTCATCTTCCAGTCCTTCAACCTCATTCCGGTGCTCTCGGTCTACGAGAACATCGAGTTCCCCCTCCTCCTCGGCAAGGAGCGCGTGCGCCCCAAAGAGAAGGCCGAGTGGATCGGCTACCTCATGGAGGAGGTCGGCCTCACCCAGTGGCGCGACCACAAGCCCAACGAGCTCTCCGGCGGGCAGCGCCAGCGCGTGGCCATAGCCAGGGCGCTGGTCACCAAACCGCAGATCGTGCTCGCCGACGAGCCCACGGCCAACCTCGACTCGGCCACGGGCGAGCAGATCCTCGAGCTCATGAAGAAGATCAACCGCGAGATGGAGACGACCTTCATCTTCTCCACCCACGACGCGAAGATCGTCGGCCTGGCCGACCACATCATCCGCCTGCGCGACGGACTCGTCACCGAGAACGTGCGGCAAGGCAAGGACGCGAGGAACGGCGAGGGAGACGGCGAGGCCGGCGCCGCGGCGTCGAGGAACTGAAAGCCATGCCGGTGCTCGTGCGCATAGCCTTCAGGAACCTCCTGGAGCACAAGGCCAAGAGTCTCATCATCGGCATACTGCTCGCCCTCGGCGTCGTGATCCTCATCGTGGGAAACGCCTTCATGGACACGGCAGCGAAGGGCGTCAAGGACACCTTCATCGGCAACTACACCGGCGACCTCTTCATCTCGGCCAAGACCAAGAGCCCGGTGAGCCTCTTCGGCGTGCAGTCGGTGGGCGGCCAGGAGAGCACGCCCAATATCCCGTATTACGACAAGATCGAGCGGAAACTCTCGACAGAAAAAGAGATCACCGGCACGACCTCGCAGGTGACCGGCTTCGCCCTCGTCTCGCCCAAGGATTCGGACAAGCAGGGCTTCGCCCTCCTCTTCGGCATCGATCCCGGGAGCTACTACAGGCTCTTCCACAACGCCTACGCCATCGAGGGCCGGCTATTGAAGCCGGGCGAGGAAGGCCTCCTCATCTCCCAGCACATGGCCGAACAGTACGCCAAGGATGCCGGCTTCACGCCCAGGATCGGACAGGAACTCACCCTCACCGGCATAGGCAAGGCCGGTTTCAAGATCCGCGTCGTGCCCCTCGTGGGCATCATCGGCTATAAGATCAAGAGCGAGGCCACCGACTTCATCTCCTACGCCGACGTCAACACCGTGCGCATCCTGAGCGGCCTCACGGTGGGCAACGATCCCGACGAGCCGGTCACCACGGCGCAGAAAGCCATCCTCGACGCCTCGGGCGACTCGCTCTTCGGCAGCGTGACCATCCTTCCGACGAACGCGGCCGAGGCTCCGGCGGCCAAGACAGTTCCCGCCGCGGCGCCCAAGGCGCGCCCCGCCGCGCAGGCCGACACCGGGGCCTGGCATTTCATCATGGCCCGCGTGCGCGATCCGGCCGCGGCGGGCGCGCTCATCCTCTCGCTCAACAAGTGGTTCTCCGCCGAGGGCATCGACGCCCGGGCGGCCGGCTGGAAGGCGGCCGCGGGCCCCTTCGCCGCCAGCATCGACGTGGTGCGCATCGTGTTCAACATCGCCATCATCATCGTGGCGGTGGTGGCGGTGATCATCATGATGAACACCCTCGTCATCTCGGTGATCGAGCGCACGGGCGAAATCGGCACGATGCGCGCGCTCGGCGCCCAGAAGGGCTTCGTGCGGCGCATGTTCCTCGTGGAGACGCTGACCATAGCCGCCGTGTTCGGCCTTCTCGGCATGGTCCTCGCCTTCGGCGTCATAGGCGCGCTCAACCTGGCCCACATCACCGCGACCAACCCCTTCCTGCGCATCCTCTTCGCGGGCGACGTGCTGCACCCGGCGGTCAATCCCTTCTCGGTCGTGTGGAGCCTCGCGCTCGTGGGCCTGGTCGCGGTCGCCGCCCACCTCTACCCCGTATCGCTCGCGCTCAAGGTGCAGCCCGTGCGCGCGATGCAGACCGAATAGGAAGTCCGGCATGAAAACCATCAGACTCGCGCTGCGGAACCTCTCGCGGCAGAAGAAGCGGACCGTTCTCCTCGGCGGCGCCATAGCCTTCGGCATCATGGTGGTCACCGTCATCAACGGTTTCGTCGGCGCCTTCATCATCAACATCAGCGAAAACTTCGCCAATCTGGCGGCGGGGCACATCTTCGTGCAGGGCGTCGAGAAGTCGGCCTCGGGCAGGGAATTCGAGGTCATCCACGACGACTCGGTCCTCATGGCCGCAGCCAAAGAGGCGGGCATTCCCGCCGAGTACGTCACCAAGCGCAGCTCGATCCAGCAGTGCTCCCTGGTGTTCGCCGGCAAGACCGCCACGCTCAACATCGAGGGCGTCGACTTCGCGAGCGAGACCTTCCTCCCCTCCCGCCTCGTGTTCAAGCACGGCGGCATGGCGGGCATGAAGGACCGGCAGGGGCTCATCATCTCCGAGCCCATAGCCAAGCGGCTCGACGTGCAGATCGGCGACCGGGTCCTGGCCCAGATGCGCACGTATACGGGCCAGAACAACGTGGGCGAGTTCGCGATAGCCGGCATCACCGTCGACCCGGGGATACTCGGATCCATGGCCGGCTACGCCAACAAGGACTACGTCAACGAGCTCTTGAATCTGGGCCCGGGCGACTACCAGACCCTCGGCTTCTACCTGCCCTCGCTCGCGGGCATGGACAAGTACGGCACCGCGCTCTACGACGACCTCAAGGCCCAGGCCCAGGTGTTCGACCGCAGCGCGGCCAAGGAAAGCCAGAACTTCGTCCGCACCATGATGCAGCAGGGCAAGAACGAGTCCTGGACGGGCACGAAGTACCGCGTCTTCACCCTCGACGACATGCTCGCGCAGGTGAAGCAGATCGTCCAGGTGCTCGACACGGCCAGTCTCGTCATCCTCATCGTGCTCTTCGTCATCATCATGGTGGGCATCACCAACACCTTCCGCATCATCATGTACGAGCGCATCCGCGAGATCGGCACGATGCGCTCGATCGGCATGCAGCGCGGCGAGGTGCGCGGCCTCTTCCTCCTGGAGGCGGGTTTCCTGGCCCTGGGCGGCGTGATCGCCGGGCTCGCACTGGCCGTGCTCGTCATGGGCGTCGTGTCGCTCGTCAACTTCGGCCTGGACAGCGCGCTGTTCATCATCCTCAAGAACGGGCACATGACCTTCAGGCTGGGCCTGGGGCGCACCCTGACGGATGTTTTCATCGTGGCCGCCCTGAGTCTCGGGGCCGCCTTCTTCCCCGCGCGCATGGCGGCGCGGCTGGACCCGGCCGTGGCCCTGCGCACGGTCAAGTGAGAACAAGCGGCGCGCCCTCCGCCGAGCCGCGGGGCGCGCCGCTCCCAAGGAGCATCTGAACATGAAGCATAGGCAGCGCACGATCCTCGCCCTCGTACTCGCAGCCTCGGCCGCCGCGGCCTTCGCCGCCCCGGATTTCAAGGCCGAGCTCAAGGCGGTGGACGAGCTCTCGGACTTCGGCAAGCAGGACTACACCGCCGTCTACGGCATCGTCACCGAGAAGCCGGGCGACAATCCCACCACGATGCAGATCAAGATCTTCCGCCGCGACGCGCACGACCAGATCGTCATCCTCTTCCAGAAGCCCGAGAAGCAGAAGGGCCAGGGCTATCTCAAGATCGACGACAACGTGTGGTTCTACGACCCCGAGAGCGGCGCCTACTCGCACTCCACGATGAAGGAGAACATCTCCAACACCAAGGCCAAGAACTCGGACTTCAAGAAGTACACCTACGCCGAGGACTTCGACGTGGTCAAGGCCGAGTCGGGGCGCCTGGGAATCTTCGACACCTGGGTGCTCACGCTCCAGGCCAAGAACGACGAGGTCTCCTACCAGAAGATCAAGCTCACGATCCGCAAGGACAAGCCCATCCCCCTCATGGAGGAGGATTATTCCGTCTCGAACCGGCTCATGCGCACGATCTACTTCCTGCCCACCTATATCGAGGTCGCCGGGCGGCTCGTGCCCGCCCGGATCAAGATGGTGGACAACATCAACGTGGGCGAGCAGAGCGTGCTGACCCTCTCCGACGTCCATGTCGGGCGCCTGCCCGACATGGTCTTCTCGAAGACCTTCCTGGAGCAGGCGCAGTGATGCGGCGGCAGGGGACCGCCTTGCACCTTTCGGTGCTCCGGACTTCGGCGAAGATGGATTCCACGCCACGGCGCGAAGCGCGCAAGGAAATCGGAAGCGTTCGGAAGGACGCCCAGCTCGATCCTCATGGAGCTCTCGGCGAAACCGCGCAAGACAGGATAAGAACCAGAGTTTTTCAGCCGCTCTTCCTGTCGCCGAGGTTCACGGCGGCGATAGCGGCCTTTTTCCTGGCATCGGCCGCCCTGGCCGCGCAGACCGCGACCGCGCCGGCCGCGTCTTCCCCGACGGCGTCTTCACCGACGGCGGCGGCCCCGGCGGCGGCCCCGGCGAGTGGCGCGGCCGCCTCGAGCCCTGCGGCCGACAACTCCCTGTTCGGCTCGGAGACCATCGTGCCCTCGTCGGGCGCCGCGGCGACGGGCGGCGCCGCACAGACCCCGAACGCGGCAGCCGGCGGCAGCGCCGGCTCGGACGACAATTCCCTGTTCGGCTCCGAGTCGGTGAGTCCGTCGCAGGGCTCTGGCAGCGCGGCGCCGCAGAACGAGTTCCTGAAATACGATCAGGTGAAGGTGGGCGGACAGATCAAGGGCAGCTTCGGCTGGAATCCCGTGTGGAGCCCCGCCTGGGACGGCTCGGCCAAGCTCTTTTCGCCGAACAGCGCCTACATCACGCCCGACCTCGAGGGCCGCTTCACGCTGACCGCCAAGCCGCTCACGGACTTCGGGGTCAACACGGAGTTCCGCACCCAGTGGCCCATGACAACGACCTATAGCGTCTATGCGCCCACCCAGGCGTCATCCTCGCCGACGCAAAACTCCTGGACGGTGCCGAACATCACGGTCTTCGCCTTCTACTCGAAGTTCAACTGGCAGAACAAGGTCTACTTCAGCTTCGGCAAGCAGCCCCTGTCCTGGGGCGTGAGCAAGGGCGCCTTCCAGCCCGCCGACGACATCTTCGCCGTCACCACGGCCATCGACCTGACGAACACGAGCGATGAGCGCGAGGGCCCCATCTCGCTCAAGATGACCGTGCCCATGACGGAGACGAACAACTTCTACTTCCTCGCGGGCATGCCCACGCCGACGGACGGGAGCACGGCCATCGACCCCAAGGACCTGCGGCTCGGCGTCAAGGGCGAGTTCGGCGGTGGCAACACCGAGATGGCCGCCGCGGCCTACTACTCGTACAACGACCACCCGCGCGCCCTCCTCATGGGCACCACGGGCAACGGGGACTTGAACTTCTTCGGCGAAGCCATCCTCAAGTACGGGAGCGAGCGGAGGTTCATCACCTCGTACAGCTCCCTGCCGGTTTCGCCGTTTTATTCCGCCACGACCGCGACCTACGACTCGACCCTCTTCTTCTCGGGCACGGCGGGCGGCTACTACATGAACGCCGACAACCACATCACGGTCCTGGCCCAGTACTACTACAACGGCGAGGGCCAGACCAAGGTGAGCGCCCAGGAGGCCTACAGCTACTACATAGCCGACCCGAGCGCCATCGACCGGATCCGCTTGGGCACCCACTACGGCTTTTTGAGCTTCAGCTGGGGGCAGTTCCTCCAGGAAGACCTGACGGCGAACGTCTACGCGATCTCCAACCTCTCCGACGGCTCGGGCATGGTCTCGCCGAGCCTCCAGTGGCAGATGTTCGACTACATGGCCGTCTCGATAGGCGCGACCTTCACCTTCGGCGCGCCGGGCACGGAGTTCATCATGTACGGCCCCGTGGTCAACTCCTACTCGGGCATGGTCTTCTCGACGAAGCCGGCCGCGGCCCTCAACTTCACCCTCACCATGAGCACGGAGGCCTTCTAACAGGCTGTGGAAATGCTCGAAGCGTTTCAACAGCCTATCAGGCCGGGCTGCCGCCGTAGAGGGCGAGGCCCATCTCGAGGAGCTCCTTGAGGGGCCGGCAGTCGGGGGCGTGGATCTTCCCGGCGGCGTTCTTGGCCACCGAGCCGCAGCCGCCGCCGCAGGCGAGGCGCACGGGGCAGGAGCCGCACTCGTCGATCGAGGTGACGTCGCGGTCCTCCCACTCCTCGATGCGCTCCTCGTCTTTCGTGACGGTGGGGTAGAAGCTGCCGAGTTCCTCGCCGGGCTTGCCCACGGTCGCGGTGCAGGGATAGATATTCCCCGTGTAGTCGAAAGCCCACTCCGTCTTGGTGGCGGGGCAGGAGTCGAAGAGCGGCGTGGGCATCTCGCCGCGCCTAGAGGCGGCCCTGCCGCCGGCCGAGCCTCACAGGTGGAAGTTCCCGCCTTCGTCGAAGTCGAGGGGCACGGGCTCGGGCCTGATCTCGTCGGGGAGCTTGACGAGGGTCTTTCCGACCACGCGGAAGACTCCGGCCCGATCCGAGAATATCTTGCGAACGCCCTCGGAGAGCTTTCGGGAACTGAAGACGCTGCGCACGCGCAGGAAGGTCCGCGAGCCCTCGCGCTCGATCCGCGTGGTCTCGCCCGAGACGAGCTTCTCGCCGTTCAGGTAGAAGTCGTAGTCGAGCTTGGAGAAGGCGAGACTCGCCTTCGAATCGTTGGCGAGCTCTATGGTGAAGCCGACGGTCAGGGGGACGTCGAGCTCGCTCGGATCGACGGCCCCGCGCTGCGGCTTGCGGCCGGCGAGGACGTCCTGGAAGGCGCGGCGGGCGGCGGCCGGCGAGGAGTTGCTGCCGGACTTGGCGAGTGCCTCTCCCACTTCGGCGGCGCTCGGCGCCTCGACCTTGAAATTCGTGATGGAGACGGTGGGCTTGAGCGCCGGAATGCGCTTCTGCAGCTCGTAGGAAAAGCTGACGCTCTTGGGCAGGCCGCTCATGCCCGGCACCTCGGGCAGGGGGATGACGAGGGTCCCGTCGATCTTGGTGAGGAGCCAGTCCTTGGCCGCGTAGTCCTTGACGATCTTGAAAAGGTCCTCGAAGCGCAGCTTGGCCGTGAAGGAATTGGACTTCGAGCCGTCGGCAGGGACGGAAAAGCCGCCTTGCGTGGCGAGCTCGAGGGCCTTGTTGCCCTCGACCGAGAAGACGAGATTCATGCCCGAGACGTCGAGGGGGATCGGGTAGGGATTGTGGACCTCGACCTCGAAGAGGAAGGTGACGTCCCGGAGCGTGAGGGACTCGAGCTGGAAGCGCACGAGTTTGGCCGTGGGCTTGGGCAGCTCGCTCGGATTGGGCAGCGCGAGGGCCTTCGGAAAATCGAAGGCCCAGAGCCCCGCGGGAACCAGTGAGGCCGCGGCCGCGAGAAGGGCCGCCGCCAGGAATCTTCGCATCGTTTCGCTCCTTGCCGATCGGCGTTCGGCGGGTATCGGGGGCCCGGCCGGGAAGGTATCTCCCGCGGCGACCGATTCGGGCCCTAGTTTAGCCCGCCCGACGAAGCTCGTCCATGCGGCTCACGCACGGGAAAAGCGCCTTCGGTTCACGATCCGTTCGCAGAGTCGGCGTAGACTCGCTCCCGCGATCCAAGGTGGACCGAGGTGCGTCCGGGAGGGCCATGATGAAACTTCGCGCGAAAGTGACTGCCCTTTTCGCGGCGACCTCGGCCGTCGTGCTCGCCCTCGTCGTCACGGGCCTTCCCTCCCTCTTTTCCCGGCTCATCGAAGATCAGATGGAAAATCACGCGCTGACCTTCGCAGCCTTCGTCGGCAGGGACATCGAGGGTCTCGGCCTCGCCCCCGGGGCGGAGCTCGGGCGCATCGGCGATGCGAGGCTGCGGGGCTCCATCGCCGCGGAATTCCGGGACTCGGCCGAGATCGGCATGCGCACCGGCGGCTTCATGGTAGAGTCGATACTCCTCGTCGACGGCTCGGGTTCCATTGTCGCCTCGTATCCTCGGGGCCGCGAGGGTGAAGCCGCGCCCGAGGGCGAAACCGTCGTCGCCGCGATCAGGAGATTCCACACGGCGCCCGGCCCAGGCGTCGCTGAGCGGATCGTCCGCGGCCGCGGCGCGATGAGCGTCATAGCGCCGATACGGTGGTCTACGGACCGCGGCCTCGCCGTGGAGGTCCTTCTCGATTTCTCGAAATCCATGGCCCTGCATCGTCCCCAGTTCTCGGCCTACGAGCTTTTCGCGATCGCCGCCGCGATCCTGGTGGAATTTCTCCAAGCCCTGGCCCTCCTCGGATTCATCGGCCGCTCGGCCATCGCTCCCGCCGTGCTCATTTCGGAGGCCATGGACGCGGTCGCCGGCGGCGCTCTCGACGCCCGGGTGCCGCCCTCCTCCGACGACGAATTCGGCGACATGGCCCGCAGATTCAACGACATGGCGAGATCGCTGAAGGAAAAGGCCATCCTCTCCCGCTATGTCTCGCGGGCCACCCTGAATATGGTCCTGAACTCGACCGAAGGCGAGACGGCGCTCAACCGCCCCGTCAGGAAGTCGCGGACCATCCTCTTTTCCGACATCAGGGGCTTCACCGGCTTCTCGGAGAGGAACGAGCCGGAACTGGTCGTCGGAACCCTCAACCGCATCTTCGAGGCCCAGGCCGCCGCCATCCTCGACTGGGGCGGCGAGATCGACAAGTTTGTGGGCGACGAGATCATGGCCTCGTTCGAGGACTCCCGCCGCGCTCTGCTGTGCGCGCTCACGATCCAGCGCCTCGTCGGCGTCGGCAGGGAGGCCTTCGGCGGCCTGCGGGTCGGCATCGGGATCTGCGCAGGTCCGGTCGTGGAGGGGGACGTCGGCATCGCGGCGCACAAGGACTTCACCCTGATCGGCGACGCGGTGAACACCGCCGCCCGGCTGGAAGGCGCGGCCGCTCCCGGCGAGATTCTCGTGCCGTCGAGTATCTTGGCCGATCCGCGCATGGCCATATTCGTCGCCGGACGGAAAGGCGCCTACCAGCTGAAAGGGAAGAAATACTCGCTCGAAGTATCCTCGGTGACCGGAGTGGCGAAAAATGCCTTCCGGGCGAATGCGACGGGAGCGAATCCTGCGCTTGCGCCGGGATCGCCGCCGCGCGGCTTCCCGGAAAGACTGGCATCCCCGGCGAGTCCGTGTTGATGCGCCGCGCGGCGCTCGGGTATATTCAGAGGACACGGTGCCATCGAACAGGAAACAGGAGAGGAGCCCATGAAAGCCCATCAGATAAGCGACCGAATCTACGCCCTGCACGCGGACATCAGGACCGAGGACCTCTTCGAGGGCATCTGGCCCATTCCCGACGGGGTTTCGCTCAACTCCTACCTCGTCAAGGGCGAGAAGATCGCCCTCATCGACCTCGTGCGGGACT
>Ga0307375_10000428_pt1 | contig 53833 bp, 53 predicted proteins | sample TR1MG_FD_202531 | JGI IMG/M metagenome (GOLD analysis project Ga0307375, IMG submission 202531) | Soil microbial communities from Risofladan, Vaasa, Finland - TR-1 | ecosystem: Environmental > Terrestrial > Soil > Coastal area > Acid sulfate soil | place: Finland: Risofladan, Vaasa | collected...
CCAGCGCGAGGAAGGCAACATCGTGATCACCGCGCTGCCGCACCAGGTCAGCCCGTCGAAGATCCTCGAGCAGATCGCCGCGCAGATGCGCGCCAAGAAGCTGCCGATGATCGAGGACCTGCGCGATGAGTCCGACCACGAGAACCCGATCCGGCTGGTGATCGTGCCGCGCTCCAATCGCGTCGACGCCGACGAGACCATGCAGCACCTGTTCGCCACCACCGACCTGGAAAAGAGCTTCCGCGTCAATCTCAACATGATCGGCCTGGACGGCCGCCCACAGGTGAAGAATCTCAAGCGCATCCTCAGCGAATGGCTGGCGTTCCGCACCAGTACCGTCACCAGGCGACTGGAACATCGGCTGGCCAAGGTCGAACGGCGACTGCACCTGCTCGAAGGCCTGCGCATCGCGTATCTGAACCTCGACGAGGTGATCCGCATCGTGCGCGCCGAGGACGATCCGAAGGCCGTCCTGATGGCGCGTTTCAAGCTCAGCGAGGAGCAGACCGACTACATCCTCGAAACCCGCTTGCGCCAGCTGGCGCGGCTGGAGGAGATGAAGATCACCGCCGAGGCGGATCAACTCGAAGAGGAGCGCGCCCGCATCAATGTACTGCTGAAATCACCGGCCAAGCTGAAGAGCCTGATCAAGGATGAACTGCGCGCCGACGCGGAGAAATTCGGCGACGACCGCCGCTCACCGCTGGTCGAACGGGAAGTGGCGCAGGCACTCGACGAAAGCGCGCTGGTGGCCAGCGAGCCGGTCACCGTGGTGCTCAGTCAGAAGGGCTGGGCGCGCGCCGCCAAGGGCCACGATATCGACGCCGAAGGCCTGAACTACCGCGAAGGCGACGGCCTGCTGGCGGTGGTGAAAGCACGCACCACCCAGCAGGTGGCCTTCATCGATTCCACTGGTCGCAGCTATTCCACCCCGGCACACACCCTGCCCTCGGCCCGCGGCAACGGCGAGCCACTGACCGGCCGCTTCAGTCCGACCGCGGGGGCCAACTTCGATGCGGTGGTCGCTGGCGACAACGATACCCGGTTGATCCTGGCCACCGATTTCGGCTACGGCTTCGTCACCCGCTTCGAGGCGCTGACCGGCCGCCAGAAAGCCGGCAAACAGATCATCAGCCTCAGCGATGGCGCCCGCGTGCTGGCACCGCAGATCAGCGCCGACCCGCCCCGCGATCGCATCGTGGTGGTCACCAGCGAAGGCCACCTGCTGATGTTCTCGGTGGCCGAGCTGCCCGAGCTGGACAAGGGCAAGGGCAACAAGCTGATCGAAATTCCCAAGGCAAAACTGGCCTCGGGCGAGGAACGCGTGGTCGGCGTGGCCATCGTCACCGAGGGCAAGGGCGAGGTCACCATGTACGCCGGCCAGCGCAAGCTCACCCTGAAATGGGCCGATCTGGTGGAATACGGCGGCAACCGGGCCAGCCGTGGCGGCGTGCTGCCGCGTGGCCTGCGCCGGGTCGAACGGATCGAAACCACGGGCTGAACGGACGCGGCAGGAACTTCCTGCCGCGTCATGTTTCAAAGCGGGATACGCTGCCCCCTGTGCACCCAAATGCAGCATCGCGCGTTTGCCATGCCATATCCCCGGAGATTTGAAACATGAAACGGCTAATTGGTGTCATCGCAGGCACCCTGCTGGTCGGTTCGATATGGGCACAGAGCGCCAGCCAGCCGCTGAACCTCAAATTGCCGGCCGGCGACGGCATGCCGCCCAGCGACCTGCCCGCCAGCAGCAGCACCAGTGCTACCGCCGACACCACCAAACCGGCCACGGCCGGCACCTCCGGCAAACCGGCGCCGGGCGTGTATTACGGCGACACCAGCGGCCGCATGGGCAATAGCGGGCACGACACGGCCTCCGCAAAGCCCTGCGACGATTCCACCTACAACCAGGCGCAGATGCACGGCAGCGTCGGCATGGGCGTGGTCGGCGGCAGCCACATGAGTGGCTCCTACCAGACTGGCACGGTGAACATCACCAAGAACCTCGGCGACTGCGACCATCCCACCGGCGCCGTCAGCTTTTCGATCGGCGTGGGCAACGGCAACTTCCACGGCCGCCGCTGGTAAGCCGATATGGCCATGCCCCCGGCGCGCCCACGCGCGCCTGACAACCATGGCCCGATTGAAGCTACAGCCGCGTTAACGACCACGACTGCATGCGCCCGTCCTTGTAGGGCATCACGCCGTGGAACGGCCGCGGGTCGGCATCAAACACCAGCGGCAGAAAATGGCGATCGCCCTCCCACATCGGCAGCTCCATCAGCCTGTCGCGGGCAACCCACTCCAGGCTGCCCTCGGCGTTGCTGGTCAGCGGCGTACCGCTGAACCGGTCGATCACGAAAATGAAGCCAAGCCAGTCCTCGCCCTGCTTGCCGAAGCCTGGCCAGTTCAGCGTACCGCGCAGTTGCATCGACTCGCAGCGGATGCCCGCCTCTTCAAGAATTTCCCGCCGCATGCAGGTGGCAATGTCCTCGCCCGGCTCCATCTTGCCGCCCAGACCGTTGTACTTGCCCAGATGCTGGTCGTCCGCACGCGCGGTGCGGTGGATCATCAACACCTCGCTGCGGTCGGGCGACAGCACATAGCCCAGCGTGGCGACGATCGGGGTGTAAGGCATGGAAAATCCCGGGCAAAAAACCGAGTTTAGCGGCACTCAGCATCACCCATCCCGTGTGCATGCAATTCCGGCATCACGATGCAGCCAGGAGGGCTTCCATGATCGCGATCAATCCGCAGAAAATCCACGGAAAATGGCATGTCGGTATCGCCCTGGATTTTCAGACGACCAGCAGCACGCCGATCGGGCCCAATGCACAGGGCCACATGCAGTTCGACACCCTGCGACCCGAAATTGCCTAACTGCTGTATCAACTGAAATACCGGGGAAACCGCAATGCCGCGCAAGCTATCATCAGCGTGGCTGCCGCCTATCTGAAACCGCACCGTTCAACATTTGATTTGATCATTCCCGTCCCGCCCTCCAAGCCACGCGCCATGCAACCAGTCACGCTGCTGGCCCAGGGCATTGGCGCGCTTGTGGGCCTGCCGGTGATAAATTGCGTCAACACCACTCGCGCGCCCGTTCAGCTCAAGGGCCTCGAAGATCCCGCCCAGCGCGCCCTGCTGGTCCATGGGCTCCACACCGTCGATGTGCGCCACACGGCCAGGAAACGGGCACTCCTGTTCGATGGCCTGTACCGTTCGGTCCACTCTGAATGCCATCACCGAGGTGCTGCTACGGACAGGACAGGCCGCCAGTGTCAGCGTACTCACCATCACCCGCACCCGGAGCCATCATTGAGCACGATTTTCATCGGTGGTTCGCGCCACGTGTCGCGGCTATCCAGCCAGGTCAGGGAACGGCTCGACAATGTCATGCGCAAGGGCCATCCGGCGCGCGCGCAGCAAGGGCGCCGACGGGCAATCGCTGGACGCGCTGATCGCGCAGGCGCGCGCCGACGGCGTACGCATCGGCTACGTGGTGGACGAGGCCCAACACGGCTTACAAGGCGGCACAGGCGCGCGCCTTCTTCAGCGAGGCGCTGAAGCCCGATTACACCTTGATGATGACCGCCACGCTACGCGACCAGGACGCCCTCGCGTTCGAGCGCGACACCGGCTACCGCATCGGCGAGTCGGCCGACTGGGCCTCGGTGGGCCGCCACGACGCAGTGGAGGCAGGATTGCTCAAGCGCGGCGTGCGCGTGGTGCGCTTCCTGGCGCGCGATGACGACGCCGCACAGCTGATCGACTTCGAGCATCTGGCCCTGCGCGAATGCGCGGCGATGCACCGGCGCATCCACGACGAGCTGCAAGCGGCCGGCATCGCGCTGATGCCGCTGATGCTGGTGCAGGTGCCGGATGGTACGCACGCTCAGAAGGAGGCGCGGAAGTGTCTGGTCGACAGTCTGGGCTTCGCGGACAGTGCCATGCGCGTGCATACCGCCGCCGAACCGGATCCCGACCTGATTGCCCTGGTCAGCGATCCGACGGTCGAGGTGCTGATCTTCAAGATGGCCGTGGCACTGGGTTTTGATGCGCCACGCGCGTTCACCCTGGCCGCCCTGCGTGGTACCCGCGATGCAGCGTTCGGCGTGCAGGTGATCGGTCGCATCGTGCGCCGGATTGCCTTGCTGCAAGAGCGCAACGACCTGCCGGCGCTACTGAACGAAGGCTACGTCTTCCTCGCCAACGCGGCCTCACAGGAAGGCCTGCTCGATGCCGGCGCGCAGATCAATGCCCTCACCACGCACGCGCCGGAGCTCGGTACGCAGACCGTGATCACCGTGATCGGATACCACGCAGATGCAGATCGCCCGCAGCGGTGAGCCGCTGTCGCTACTGGTGACGTCACAGGCGGTACAGACCGAGGGCGATACAGGCGGCGCCGTCGATGTGACCGTGGATGAAGGTGGTGACTTGGCCGGCGGCGAACGTGAACTGTGGGTGCCAGCGGCACGCGATCTGCTGCAGATGGCTGGCGAGACCGGCTCGAACGTGGCACCGCTGGCAGCCAGCGACAGCTCACCCGCCCTGCTCTCGCTGGCCCGAGAAAGCCTGCATCGCTATCCAAAGGAGGACGAGGAGGAACTGTTGCAGCAACTGGACCTGGTACTGGTGCGTCACCCCGACTTGCTGAAGATCGCCTACCGGCGCATGCGCCACGGCCAGGTGGTCGACGTGGATACGCCACTGCCGATCGAACTGCACAGCGACATGCGACTGGAGCCGGCGCGGCGGGCGCTGTATGGGGTAATGCCACTGGGGTTGAACGAGGATGAGAAAGCGGTAGCCAAGCTGCTGGATAGCAACCCGCTGGTGCAATGGTGGCACCGCAACCCCTCCGACTACCGCAAGCCCGAGGCACTGGGGCTTTACCGCTGGAACGATGGCGAAGGATTCTACCCAGACTTCGTGGTGAGTCTGGCCGAGCGTGAAACACCGGGCGGTATCGCCCTGATCGAGGTCAAGGGCAACCAGTTCTGGAACAAATCCGAAGAGGTGGAAAAAGCCACCGCACGCCACACTGACTACGGCCCGGTGTTCATGGTCGGGCGCGAGCGCGGACAGTCAACCTTCAACCACCTGCGCAAGTTGGGCGAGAAGTTGAGTACGGACGGCGCCTTTGCGGTCGAACGGCTGCGTTATCTCTGAGTGACAAGGCCCAGCGCGCCTCGTCGGCAATCGTTGCCTGGCTGAATCGAGGGGCAGCGCCTGATGGGCATACTGGCGACCGGACTTGCACCGGGAGGGTTGCCCGGCGACCATCGGCATATGCTCTCACTTGTCCCACGTCGCCCCTCCCTGCACTCCCATCGCCCTTGGCTGCGCTGGCTATTGGCGCTGGCCGTGATGAGCAGCGCCTCGGGCTGCGCGCCGCAGGCACAGGCGCTGGATAGTGGTGAGGTGGCTTTCGATGGCCAGAACTACCGTTTCGTGCATGTGGATCTGAAGCACGAGCAGCTGAACCTGTTTTGGCGCGACCCGCAGAGCGGACAGCCGTTCAGCAGCATCGACGCATTGCGCCAGTGGGGCGCGGCGCGGCATGAGCGGCTTCTGTTTGCCGCCAACGCCGGCATCTACGACCAGAAATTCGCCCCGCTCGGACTGTACGTGGAAAATGGCAAGACCCTGGTGCCGCTGAACCTGGCGCACGGCAACCCGGCCTCGGGTAATTTCTCGCTGCTGCCCAACGGCGTGTTCGCCATCTATCCGGATGGGCACGCCGCGGTGCGTACCAGCACCGCGTTCAAGACCGACGGCAAGCAGGCCCAGTGGGCGACCCAGTCTGGCCCGATGTTGCTGATCGACGGACAGCTCAACGAGCAGTTCGTCGAGGACTCGGCCAGCCTGAAATGGCGCAGTGGCGTCTGTGCCAAGACACCTGCCGACGTGATTTTCGCGGTCAGCGAGGCGCCCGTGAATTTCCACACGTTTGCGCGGCTGTTCCGCGACCAGTTCGGCTGCCGCGATGCGCTGTACCTGGATGGCAGCATTTCGCAGCTCTATGTCGACGGGGAGGGTTATGCCGGCGCACCGGCGTTCCTGGTCAAACCGTATGCCGGCATCTTCGCCGTATTCGCCAAACCCTGACTGCAGCACGCTCAAGGCCGCCCATGACGATTCGACCCTGGCGCCTGTTGCGCGCCACCGCGCTGAGCTTGCTGGCCGTGCTGCTGATCGGCGTCATCGCCCTGTGGTGGCTGCTTGCCGGCAGTCGTGCGCAACTGGACGGCACCCAGCGCTTGCCCGGCCTCAGCGCACCGGTGAGCATCAGCCGCGATGCGCTGGGCACCGTCACCATCGACGGCAAGAATCGCCGTGACATCAGCTACGCCCTGGGCTATGTCCATGCGCAGGAGCGCTTTTTCGAGATGGATCTGATGCGCCGCATGCCGGCGGGCGAGCTCTCTGCCCTGGTCGGCCCGGCCGCGTTGAAGGTCGACATGAATCATCGCCGACATCGACTGCGCGCCGTGGCCGAGGCCGCCTATGCGCAGATGCCACCAGCACAGAAGCGGGAGCTCGACCGCTACCGCGATGGGGTCAACGCCGGGCTCGCCCACCTGCGTGTGCGGCCATGGGAATACCTGCTGCTGGGCAACAAGCCGAAACCCTGGCGCGCGGAAGACAGCATCCTGATCATCGCGGCGATGTACCTGGACCTGAACAACGACGGCCGCAATGAACGCGAACTGCACATCGCCGACATGCGTTCGGTGCTGCCTGGCTCGCTGGTCGATTTCCTGCTGGCGCCCGACCCCGAGTGGGAGGCACCATTGACCGGCCGGCTGTCGCGCGCGCCAGTGATTCCGAATTCCAGCGTGTTCAACCTGCGCCAGCACCCGGCCACGCAGGTGTCCACTGCCGTGCTTGCCGCGCTGGCACCTGCGCTGGACGAAGCGCGCCCGGGCAGCAACAGTTTCGCCGTGGGCGGCGCACTGACCGGTACCGGTGCGGCGATGCTCGCCAACGACATGCACCTGGGCCTGCGCGTTCCCAACATCTGGTTTCGCACGCGCCTGCGCTACCCCGACCCGACGGCACCGGGTGGCGAGCGTGATATCAATGGCGTGAGCCTGCCGGGCACGCCGGCCGTGGTGGTGGGCTCGAACGGCCAGATCGCCTGGGGCTTCACCAACAGCTACGGCGACTGGACCGACTGGGTGCGCGTGCAGCGCGATCCGGCCCACCCCGAACACTACAAGGTGCCCGAGGGCTGGGCAACGATCGAGCGCCATGACGAACACATCCAGGTCAAGGGCGAGCCCGATACGATCCTGCGGGTCGACGACACCCGCTGGGGGCCGATCATGGGCAAGGATGTCGACGGCACGCCGCTGGCCCTGGCCTGGATCGCCCAGTACCCGCGCAGCTACAACCTGGCATTGATGCAGCTCGAGCGCACCCCGGATGTGGCCAGCGCGTTGAATCTTGCACCCCGACTCGGCATGCCACCGCAGAACCTGCTGGTGGCTGACAGCGCCGGCCATCTGGGCTGGACCATCGTCGGCAACAGCATCCCGCTGCGCGGCAGCGCCGATCCCCTGCTGCCTTACGAAGGCTCCAGTGCCGCCAGCGGCTGGCAGGGCTGGGCCACCGCTGCGCAGTATCCGCGCATCGAAGACCCGGCCGATGGCCGCCTGTGGACGGCCAACAACCGCACCGTCGGTGGTGCCGCACTGGCCCTGCTCGGCAATGGCGGCCATGACCTTGGCGCCCGCGCGCAGCAGATCCGCGACGACCTGCTTGGCCGTGCCAGTTTCACTCCCGCCAACCTGCTCGACATCCAGCTGGACAACCGCGCCGTGTTTCTCGGGCGCTGGCAACGCTTGCTGCAGCAGACCTTGGCCGATACCCAGGACCCGGCCTTGCGCCAGTTGCGCCAACTCACCCACCCCTGGCGTGGCCGCGCCGCCGTCGACAGCGTCGATTACCGCCTCGTTCGCGCGTTCCGCGACCGCGCCAGCGAGGCTGTGCTGGCGCCCTTCGCGGCCCGCGTGAAACAGCGCCACGCGGATTTCAGCTGGCCCGGCCAGAACAGTGCCGAGGCGGCGGTATGGGCCATGATCGATCAGCAACCGATGCAGTTGCTGGACCCGAAATACGCCAACTGGCACGCCCTGCTGGTCGATGCGGCCCGCCAAGTCGCCAACGAACTGGGCCAGCAACCCAGCGGCCTGGCCGCGCGTACGTGGGGTGAATACAACCGCAGCGACATCAAGCACCCGCTGTCCGCCGCCCTGCCTGGCTGGCTGGGTCGCTTTATCAACATGCCCGACCAGCCGCTGCCCGGTGACAGCAACATGCCGCGCGTGGCCGCTCCGGGCTTTGGTGCCTCCGAGCGCCTCGACGTCTCGCCCGGCCACGAGGCCCGCGGCATCCTGGAAATGCCTGGCGGGCAAAGCGACAACCCGCTGTCACCGTTCTTCGGTGCCGGCCATCAGGACTGGGTCAAGGGTCGCCCGACGCCGCTGCTACCCGGCAAGACCCGGTACACGATGACGATGGAGCCGGCAAACCGCTGACCTGCCGTCACCCAGCCGATTCGCACACCTATATCACCACCGGGTTCAGCGGCCGGCCTTGTACGCGAGCATCGTGAGAAACTCATCATCCTCAATGCGATGACTCGGCCACCACAGGCGAATGCGCGACGTCAGCGGCAACCGTGCCGGCTCCCTGCCGTAAGGAGATTTTCCCGACTGCATGCGCAGGCTGGCGAGGTCCATGGATTTCCTCACCGCGGTGCGACGCTTGCTCTCGATACGCACGAAGCCTGCTGTGTGCAGCCTCTCGATCAGTGCTGACCGGCTGAAAATGACCAGGTGTCGGGGCGTTTCCAGACCACGCCAGTGGACGCCCCAGCGCCGCGCTCCGCAGCTCTGGATGTTTGGCGTATCGATGAATACCACACCACCGGGCTTGAGCAAACGATGGGCGGCCCGCAGCAACCTTGCCGGATCATGCAGATGCTCCAGCACATGGCTTAGCGTGACCGCATCAAAACATTCAGCCTCATCGGCGAACAATTCGATGCCGCCAAGCCGTGCATCCAGCCCCCTTCGTCTGGCGACATCCACCGCCTTTTCGTCCGCATCGATGCCGACGGCTTGCCAGCCGGCGTCACCGGCATGGCGCAGATAGTCGCCGTTGCCACAACCAACATCCAGCAAGCGTTGACCGGGACTGGGCCTGGGCAAAAAACGGAATTCGGCATCGCGTTTCTGTCGCCGCACCGGAGACAGCCGCGCTACCCACACTCCCAGCGGGCTTGCCGGCTGGCGTTGCGTGCCATAGCGCGCATTCACATAGCCGTGAGTGAGTGCCAGCTTCAGTGCACGCAGGCCACTGGGCGCACGCCGCTCTCCACGCGCATGGTCGGTGCTGTGCGTGTAGTACACCCCATAGGCCTTGCCGATACTGGCCTCGTTTGGCCGCGGATCGAGATAGGCACTGTGGCAATGCGTGCAGCGATAGAGACTCCAGCGCCCCGCCGCCGCGAAGAACACATTGTCGACCAGATCTTGATGCAGCATCTCTCGCCCCACGCTTTCACAGGCCGGGCACGCAGTTACGTGCTCCAGCTCATCCGCTGGCCACGGCGTGTTCCAGGCGGCAGGCCTGGGTGCGCTCGCTTCGATGCTTTCCGGCATGTTTCTTTCCGTGCCTTGCAGACTGCGCTGCGGGAGCGGCGAACAGTGCCACAGAGCAGCGCAACCTGCATGGCACGCAGGATCGCACGGCAGCAGACATTCACGAACCGCGGAATATCGCGGCTTGCGAGGCCACTACCCGCCCAGCGCCCGCGCCGCCCCTCCGAGTTGACCACGGCGTGCCGGCGCGGCTCGGTCAAGGCGGCGCAGCAGCAGATACCCTCAGGCAGTGCCTGCAGCATGCCGCTGCCTGAGGCACGCGGTCACCTCGATCGGCAAGATTGCCTGCGCCGAGTGCGCCCGCACCTTGCCACGCCAGTTGGCAAAGCAGGAACCAAACAGGGTCGTGTTCACTTATTTTCGGGTTTTGTTGATTCGCATGCGGGTCGATTGGCTGGACGGATGCAGGCAAGTGCTGGGTGGCGAAACCTTGCGTGAGCCCATCGTGGGTACAGGCGGTGACCGGACCACGCGGGTCGGTCACGCTTGTTACGTTACCACCCGTGCCCGCAGGTCATTGGGGTCACGGTCATGCTCTGCGCGTGGGGGACACCGCCCATTGGGCACAAGCACCGCTGTCAACAGTGCCGGAAGCGGCTTGAGCGGCTTACTTGAATTTCGATTGCTTCAGCGAACGGACCACATCACGTGGAGTGATCAGCCCAGCAGACGCTCGCACAGCGCGCGGTACATCGCGGGCAGACGCTGCAGATCATCCACCGACACGCATTCATCCACCTTGTGGATGGTGGCATTGCCCGGGCCAAGCTCAACCACCTCGGCGCCCAACGGCGCAATGAAACGCCCGTCCGAGGTGCCACCGCCGGTGCTCTGCTCAGGATCGACTCCGCACAGCTCGCGGCAGACCGCCACCACGGTCTCGCGCAGGACACCACCCGGTGGGGTCAGGAACGGTTCGCCCGAGAGGTTCCACTCCAGCACATAGTTCAGGCCATGCCGCTGCAGGATCGCCTCGGTGCGCGCACGCAGCTCGGCAGCCGTGCTGGCGGTGCTGTAACGGAAGTTGATCAGCGCATTGAGTGTGCCGGGGATGACGTTGTTGGCGCCGGTGCCCGCATTGAGGTTGGACACCTGGAACGAGGTCGGCGGGAAATCCGCATTGCCCTCGTCCCAGCATTCGGCAGCCAGCGCGGCCAGTGCCGGTGCGAAGGCGTGAATCGGATTGAGCGCCTTTTCCGGATACGCCACATGGCCCTGCACACCACGCACGGTGAGCGTGCCGGAGAGTGATCCACGCCGACCCACGCGGATCAGGTCGCCAAGTTGCTGCTTCGACGAAGGCTCACCCACCACGCACCAGTCGATGCGCTCGCCGGTGGCACGGAAGTGCTCCACCACCCGACGCACGCCGTCGAGGTTGGTCGGACCCTCCTCGTCACTGGTCAGCAACAGGCCGACCCGGCCGCGATGGTCGGGGTGCGCCGCCACGAACTGCTCCAGCGCCACCACCATGGCGGCGACCGAACCCTTCATGTCGGCGGTGCCGCGGCCGTATAGAAGGCCATCGCGGATGGTCGGCTCGAACGGCGGACTGTGCCAGGCCGACTCCGGTCCGCTGGGAACCACGTCGGTATGACCGAGAAAGGCCAGCGTCGGCCCGGTGCCCGGTTCATTGTTCAGCCCATGCGTCGCCCAGAGGTTATCCACCTCGCCATAGCGCAGGTGCTCGACACGGAACCCCGCCCGTGCGAGTCGTTCACCAATGAGCTGCAGGCAGCCGGCATCCTCGGGGGTGACCGAGCGGCGACGGATCAGGTTGCGGGTGAGCTCAAGCACATCGGACATGGCGGAGGCATCTCGGTCATTGACTACGTATCGAGGTATTCGTATTGCAGCAACAGGCTATTTTCCAAACAGCTTCTTGAAGCCGTTGTCGGTGAAACCCACGCTGACCGAACCGTCACCCAGAACCACTACCGGCCGACGGATCAGCGCCGGGTGCTCGCGCAGCAGCAGGGTCCACTCCGGATCGCTGCCGGGGTGCTTGCGCTGCGGCAGCAGGTTGCGCCAAGTGGTAGAGGACTTGTTGACCAGTGCCTCCCAGCCGCCGACCTGCTCTGCCCAGGCCTTCAGCGTGGCCGGCCGCAGCGGATTGGCACGGTAGTCGATGAATTCGTGCGCAACGTCGAAGCGGGCCAGCCAGTTGCGCGCCTTGCGGCAGGTATCGCAGTTCGGCAGGCCATGGAGCGTGGTCGTCATTCGGCACTCCGCAGCAGCTCGTTGATGCCGGTCTTGCTGCGCGTCTTCTCGTCGACCTGCTTGACGATGATCGCCGCATACAGGCTGTGGCTGCCGTCCTGCGCAGGCAGGCTGCCGGCCACCACCACGCTGCCCGCCGGGATGCGACCGTAGCTGACTTCGCCGGTGGCGCGGTTGTAGATGCGGGTGGACTGGCCCAGGAACACGCCCATGCCGATCACGCTGCCCTTCTCCACCACCACGCCCTCGACCACTTCCGAACGCGCACCGATGAAGCAGTTGTCCTCGATGATGGTGGGGTTGGCCTGCAGCGGCTCCAGCACGCCGCCGATGCCGACGCCGCCGGACAGATGCACGCCGGCGCCGATCTGTGCGCAGGAACCAACCGTGGCCCAGGTATCAACCATCGTGCCAACGCCCACGTAGGCACCGATGTTGACGTAGCTCGGCATCAGCACGGCGTCCTTCGCAATGTGCGCGCCGCGGCGCACCAGCGCACCGGGCACCACGCGCGCGCCCAGCCCCTGAAGCTCCGCGTCGTTGCCGTGGGCGAAGCGCAGCGGCACCTTGTCGAAGGCCAGCGCCGCACCACCGTCGACCACCTGGTTGGCGTTCATGCGGAAGTACAGCAGCACCGCCTTCTTGATCCATTGGTTGACCTTCCAGCCACCGTGCCCGTCCGGCCCGGCGACCCGGTGCTCGCCGGATTCGAGCAGGTCGAGCACCTGGTCCACGGCTGGGCGAAGATGAGTGTCGATTTCGGCCTGGGTCAGGTCGTTGCGTCGTTCGAAGGCGTCGTCGATCAGGGTTTCAATGGCTTGCATGAGGTTTGTCCACTGGTAGGAATGAAGTCGGCACAGGCGTCGCTGCAGGCCGTAATGATTGCACGCCGTGGCGTCCAGGGCGCAGCCGACCGCATGTCCGCCATGTTGAGTTCGGCGAATGTTGAGACGATATGGCGACCCGTGATCGGTCCGCGTTGTGTCACCCCTCGCTGGCGAGCGCCGATACCTGGCCCGCTGGAAACGCCGTGGCCCATGGCTTGATCCGGCTGTCCGCGCCAGCCATTTCTTCACCCCTTTGAAACGCGGCTTGTGTGCATCATGCGATTTGGAAGCGGGCCGGGCCGCGGCGAGTATCGACAGGCAAGACCGGCCTTGCCGAGGCCCGGCCAGTCTGGGCGGAGAAACGGTGCAGGTGGTCCAGATCATGCGCGAACAAATTCAGGTAGGGCTTATGGTGTTCGTCGCCGATGGTGATGAGGGCATTGGCTCGGTGCGGGAAATCAGACACGACCGGCCCGAACTGCTCATCTACATAGAGAATGCCGGCGACTTCGTAGTGCCGTTGTCAGCGATCAAGGATGTTCACTCGGACAAGGTGGTGTTGAATCTCGAACAGCTGGATATTCGCGTGCGCGACGCGATCCGGCATGCACGTGATTCGGAAGATCCGGATTACGAAGCACCGCCATCCAGCGACGCGCGCGAGGCCGAGTGAGCGCACTGGTGACAGCGGCTGTCAGCGAAGCATGAGCGGTCGGGACGAGCGGAGGCTGAATCGTCAACTCGATCGGATCGAGCGTGAGCTGCCCGCCGCGGTCCGGCGCACGCTGCGCTGGCTGCGCGAGCCTTCGTCGCGATGGGTGCGCGTGCCGGCAGGCCTGCTGCTCGCGTTGGGCGGTCTGTTCAGCATCCTGCCCTTGCTGGGTTTGTGGATGCTGCCATTGGGGTTGCTGTTGCTTGCGCAGGACCTGCCGCTGCTTCGGCGCCCGATGCGACAAGCCCTGCTCTGGATCGAACGCCGCTGGCTTCGATGGAAGCGCTCGCGCCAGCCGTCGTCTTCATCGGAACGGCCTTGACGGACAATACGGTGGCTGCGGTGAACCCGCCCGCTCAGCGGCTGCGTTCGGCGATCGCGTCGAACAACTTCAGGTTCAACGCATGCTGCTGCGCCTGCCAGTCCGCCAGCATCGCCGGATCGATGTCCGGCTGATCATCCATCGCGGACAGGCGACGCTTCCACCAGCTCTGGTAACGGTAGTGCGACACCTCGCCGTTGATATCGCTGCCGACCAGGCCGTTGCGCAGGCTGTCGATCACATCCATGGCGTGATGCAGCAGCAAGCGCCCCTGGTCCCAGTTGGTGTGTGCCACCTCGGCCGCGAAAGCGTCCTTGTCGATCGTCAGATAACTTGGCCCCACCTGGCGGCGCTGCGACTGCGCGAACGCATCGACCAGCGCCTCGGGGGTATTGAAACTGCGGAAGGCGCGCGCCAGGCCGAGCCGGCGCGCCCAACCGGTATCCACGCCCATGCTCCAGTAGGTGAGCCTGCCGCGCAGCAGCGGGGTCAGGTAATTCTCCCAGGCGTGGCCGGCGCCGATGTCGGCCGAGGTGATGCCAAGCACGTGCACGTGACTCACCTGGGGCAGCATCGCCACCTTGCGCACCCATGAGCCGCAATGCACGCCAAACGGAAAACGCATGTTGTCCGGATGGTTGTCGAGTACCACCACCTGGAAGGTTGCTGACGCTGGCAGTCGTGCGATCAACGGCCAGCTCAGATGATGGAAGTCGCCGCTGCCGGTGAACACGGTGCCGTACTCGGCCGGCAGCAATTCGTCGAGCATCTGCCGGAAGCGACGCATGGTGGCCAGCGAGCAGCCAAAACGGATAGACTCCTGCCAGTGTTCCAGTGGCAGCACCAGTCGATGCGGCAACGCGCCGACCGAGCGGTCGATGTCGAGCACCACAGGGCGGAGGGCAAGCTCATTCATCGCCACTCTCCGTCGCCACCTGCCACTGGCGATCGCTCTCGAAATGACCACCCAGCCGCCGCAGCAGCGCGCGCAGCAACGGGTTGCGTGCATACACGGCGTGGCGGGTCATGGTCATGCTGGCACCGAGGAAGGATTTCACTTGCGGGTCGGTCCAGCCAGCCACGTAATGGGTGAGGCCACGCTGGCGTGCATAGTCCAGATTGTGCATCCAGCTGACAAAGTACAGGTTGTGTTCGCGCGCCTGCGGATAGGCAAAGCCGACATATTTGTCGATCAGCTTGCCACCGTGCTCGAAGCATAAATTCCAGCCAATCATCTCACCCGCATGACGATAGACGAAAACCACGCCACCACTGCCGGCATCCTGCAGCACCGCGCGAAAGAACGCTGCGCTGAGGCGGTCAAAGTGGACCTCACTCTGCTCGTAGACGTTGTCGAACAGGGCCTGGAATGCGGCCAGGGTCGCCTCGTCATGGAAGCGCGCATCGCCGACCGGGACGGTCTCGACCTCCAAATCCGCGCGGGAGCGAAGCTTGCGACGGATATTCTTCCGGCGACCAGACGACAGCCGCGCCAGATACTCGTCGCTGGAAGCGAAGTCGATCGGCACCCAGGCCAGCGCCTGCCCTTCGAGCAGCACGTAGCCCTCCGCTGCGCAGGCAGCGGCGAACTCGGCTGCGTGGGCATTGGAAGCGGCGTCGAGCAGCGGTGAGTCCTGCGCGATGTCCTTGACGATCAGCAGGCGGCATTCGCGGCCGTAGGCCTGCTTGAGACCGCGCGCCAAGGCGGCTGGCGGCACGCCGGTCGGCAACGGCGCGTACTCCGACACGGTGGTGCCGGCAAAACGGGTGCGCCAGCGCAGCAAACGCCCCCACCAGCGGTAACCGGGCAGCCGGGTGAGCCGCTGGCGCAAGGCGTCATCGGCCGTGGTCAGCAGGTCGAACGGCGCGACAAAGCAGGGCATGCCCTGCGACGACCGCTCCACCGCGAAGCCCAGCGGGGGATGCTGCATGAACGCATCCAGCAGGGCGTCCGGTTCAAGTTGTTCGATGAAAGGCATGAGTAAGCAATTCTGCCTAGACTGGTTGGGGCGTAACATTGTCGTACACAGCCAGGAATCCACTCGTCATGAGCGATAGTACGCAGCAGCAGATATTCGAAATCATCGCCAAGCAGGCCAAGATCGACCTGTCCACCGTGAAGCCAGAGTCCACCCTGAAGGATCTCGGCGTCGAGTCACTGGACGCGATCGAGTTGATCTTCGATATCGAGGAGCACTTCAACATCAACTTCCCCGAGCAGCAGGGCGCCAGCTTCGACAGCGACACGGTACAGAGCCTGGTCGACGCCGTGCAGAAAGAACTCGATAACAAGGCTGCCGCGGGCGAAGGATCGAACTGATGCCGAACCCAGCGAGGCACCGTGTCGTGATCACCGGCATGGGTGCGATCAGTCCGCTCGGCGTCGGTGCCGAGGCGCTGTGGGAGGGTTTGCGCGAGGGGCGCAGTGGCATTGGCCCACTGCGTCATCCCGATGCAGACCGGCTGAAGGTCAAGGTGGCCGCGCAGGTACCCGCCAGTTTCGACCCGGCCGCAAATATTGATGAGCGCACCCTGCCCTTGCTCGATCGCACCTCGGAGTTCGCGCTGCATGCGGCGCGTGAGGCGATCAGCCAGTCCGGCATCGATTTCAGCCAGCCCGAACTGGGCATGCGCACCGCCGTGGTGGTTGGCACCGGCGTCGGCGGTGAAACCACCCAGGACGAACAGAGCCGGCGCCTCTATGCGGACAACGCGCAGCGCGTGCATCCGCTCTCCATCGTGCGACTGATGACAAATGCCTCGGCCAGCCAGATCAGCATTGCCTATGGTCTGCGCGGACCGACTTTCGCCGTGGCCAGTGCCTGCGCCTCGGCCAACCACGCGATCATCCAGGCCGCGCAGATGATTCGACACGGCATGGTCGATGCCGCCGTCGCGGGTGGCACCGAAGCCTGCATCACCTACGGCGCCATGCGCGCCTGGGAAGCCATGCGGGTGATGGCCGATGACACCTGCCGCCCGTTCAGCGCCAACCGACGCGGCCTGGTGCTGGGCGAAGGCGCCGGCATTTTCGTGCTGGAGTCGCTGGAACATGCCCGGGCGCGTGGCGCGGTGATCCTGGCTGAACTGGCTGGCACCGGCATGACCGCCGATGCCACCGATATCGTGATGCCCAATGCGATCGGCGCATCCACCGCGATGACCCAGGCCCTGGCCGAGGCCGGGCTGGCGCCGCAGGATGTCGATTACATCAATGCCCACGGCACCGGCACGCTCGCCAACGATGCCACCGAGACGCGGGCGATCCGGCTGAGTTTCGGCGCGCATGCCGATCGCCTGACGGTGTCCTCGACCAAGTCGATGCACGGCCATGCGCTGGGCGCCTCGGGCGCGCTGGAACTGGTGGCCGTGATCGGCGCGCTGCGTGACAGCGTGGTGCCGCCCACCGCCAACCTGGACAAGGCTGACCCGGCCTGCGATCTGGACTATGTGCCGAATGTGGCCAGGCAGATGCCGGTGCGCGCGGCGCTCAGCAACTCGTTTGCATTCGGTGGACTGAACGCGGTGCTGGCACTCAAACACGCGCCCTGACATCGATTTGCGCGGCACCATGCAAAAGAACCCGGCGAGCGATCGCCGGGTTCTTTTTGCGCGTGCTCCACGCGCGACCGACATCAGCCCTTCTTGGCTTTGGTCAACAGCTGGTCCAGCAACGAGATGGCAAGGTCGATCTCCTCGTGGGTGATCTCCAGCGACGGCGCGAACGTGATGACGTTCTTGTACCAGCCGCCCACATCCAGCACGAGGCCGATCTTCTTGCCGTTGTGCTCCAGATCGCCAGCCAGGCCGATGTCGACCATTTTGTCGAGCAAGGCCTTGTTCGGGGTGAAGCCGTCATCGGTGCAGATCTCGGCACGCAGGGCCAAACCGAGGCCATCGACGTCGCCGATTTCCTTGTGTCGTTTCTGCAGGTCACGCAGGCCTTCGAGGAAATGTGCACCCTTCAGCGGCACGGTGCGCTCGTAATCCAGCTCGTAACCCATCTTGATCACTTCCAGACCCAGCGCGGTACCCAGCGGGTTGGAGTTGAACGTGCTGTGGGTCGAACCCGGCGGGAAGATGGTCGGGTTGATCAGTTCCTCGCGCGCCCACAGGCCGGACAGCGGGTTCAGGCCGTTGGTCAGCGCCTTGCCGAACACCACGATGTCCGGCGTCACGCCAAAGTGCTCGATCGACCACAGCTTGCCGGTGCGCCAGAAGCCCATCTGGATCTCGTCGGACACCATCAGGATGCCGTACTGGTCGAGCACCTTCTTCAGGCCCTTGAAGAAACCCATCGGTGGAATCACGTAGCCACCGGTACCCTGGATCGGCTCGACGTAGAACGCGGCGTATTCGCACTGGTTCGTCTTCGGATCCCACACACCGTTGTATTCGGTCTCGAACAGACGCGCGAACTGGTGCACGCAGCTGTCGGAGTACTCCTCGGGCGTCATGCCCTTGGGCCGGCGGAACGGATACGGGAACGGCAGGAACATCGCGCGCTCACCAAAATGGCCGAAGCGGCGGCGGTAGCGGTAGCTGGAGGTGATCGACGAGGCACCCAGGGTGCGGCCGTGATAACCACCCTCGAAGGCGAACATCAGGCTTTTGCCGTTCTTGTAGTTGCGCACCAGCTTGAGCGAATCCTCGATCGCCTGCGCACCACCCACGTTGAAGTGCACGCGGCCGTCGAGGCCGAACTTCTTCTTCGCATCCAGCGCCACCGTCTTGGCCAGCTCGATGCGGGTCTGGTGCAAGTACTGGCTGGCGACCTGCGGCAGGCGGTCGATCTGCTCTTTCAGCACGTTGTTGAGGCGCTTGTTGCCGTAGCCGAAGTTGACCGCCGAGTACCACATCTGCAGGTCGAGGAATGGCGTGCCGGCGGTGTCGAACATGTAGCTGCCTTCGCCGTGACGAAAGATCTTCGGCGGGTCCACGTAATGCACGGTGTCACCGAAGGAGCTGTACTTGGCCTCGTCGGCGAGCAGCTGCGCGTCGTCGATGAAGCCGGCGGCGGTCTTGTCGATTTTCATGGGGAGCGTCCGGGAGTGATTCGGGATTCGATGCAGGATTCGGGTACAAAAGGTCCAGGCGCGCTCAGGCGAGCGCGGGCGCGGGCTCGTGGTGCCAGTGGCTGGCCAGCGTGCCATCGAGCAGCCTGGGCAGGAATTCGAGGGCATCCTCGAAACCGGTGATCGGCACGTAGTCGATGCCAGCAGCACGGCAATGCTCGATCAGGCGATGCTTGGCAAACACGAAATCGACGCGATCGGCGGCGCAGAAGTCCGAAGCACCATCGCCAATCAGCAAGGTCTTGGCGCCACTGGCGCTGGCCTGGGCCACGCACGCGCATTTGCAGGTGCCGCTGCGGCAACCTTCCGCCTGAAACGGCGAGGTCAGCTGCCATTGCTTTGGCGGCTCAGCCGGTGCCAGGTGATTGGCCGCCAGCGGCAGATCATCCAGTCCATAGCGACCCAGGATCTGGTGGATCGCATAGTCCAGCCCATCGCTGACCACGCGGATCGGCACGTTCAGCTCTCGCGCCCTGGCCACGAAACCGGGAAACGCATGATCGATCCACAGCCCGGCCAGATGGGTATCCAGTTCGGCACGGGTCATCTTCAACAGATCAACTTGACCCGCCATGCATTCGCGCGAGCCGATGCGACCGGCTCGCCAGTCCTGCTCCAGCACTTCCCAGCCAGGCCGACCGAAGCGGTCGAGCAGGGAGTCGATCACGTCCTCGACAGAAATGGTGCCGTCGAAATCGCACAGGATGGTCCAGCCAGGAACAGACATTACTTACTCACTCGGTTGACGATGCCGTGCAGGGTAAGAACACTGTCTTTCGGCGCCCTTTCCCCCTCCGAACGCTGGCTGAGCGGTGTCCGCGCCATCGCGCCAAACTGTCCACATTGCGTTTATGCTGCGCCACATGACATTTGCACTACCTCACCATGTCATCCGCCGTGCTGGCCTGCTGCTGATGACACTGCTGCTGTGGCCGCTATCCACCCTCGCATCCACCGGTGATCCAACGATGGCCGTCGGCGCCGGTGTGCATCGTCTGCCCGCCTGGTCCGGATCGAACAACGATCAGAACGATCCGGCGCCTTACCTGGACATCGACTGCCCCGGTCACGGCAGCTTCTCCACCCTGGGTGGACTGCATGTGGAGTTGCTGCACGGCCCGCTGAGCGGCGGTTTCTATGGCAACTACCAGTCCGGCCGCCAGCGCAGTGATCTCGAAACCCTCAGCGGCAAGATCCCTTCGCTGCCACCACGGTTCACCATGGGCGGCTACCTCGAATGGCAACTGACCCACAAGATCGATGTCGGCGCCGACCTCAGCCACGACATCAACGGTGCCGGCGCCTATCTCCGCTGGTACGCCGACTGGGATCTGCCGTCGGTGGGCCTGCTGCACCACTCGGTCAGCGTGAGCTGGCAGGCGATGAACGGCGCGGCGATGAGCCGCTTTTTCGGAATTACGCCCATACAGGCCAATATGCTGAACGTGTCGCCATGGCAACCCGGCGCCGGTAGCCAGCTTGCCTCGCTCGAATACGACGTGTTCCTGCCCACCAGTCAGCATACTGGCGTCGCCCTGGCACTGGTCTACGGGCGACTTCTCGGCCAGGCAGCACGAAGCCCGCTGGTGATGGAGTACGGCTCACCCACCCAGCTCACCGAATCGCTGGCGTTCGTCTATCACATGTAGCGACCATCGGTATGCCGCGCAGGGTATTCGCCACGCACAGCCTCAACGGTCGTCGTGGGTCCAGATGATGCCGTTTTCCTCACGCACAGGAAAACTCGCGATCGGCTCATACGCTGGCGACCTGGTCACCGCACCGTCGCGCAAATCGAAACGTGCGCCATGCCGCGGGCACTCCACTTCGAAACCAGACACCTCGCCGCCGGCCAGCTCGCCGCCGTCGTGCGTGCAGGTGTCCTCCACCGCGTACAGCGTGCCGTCGATATTGTAGACGGCGATCGACGTATCGCCATCCCACACCAGCTTGTACTCGCCAGGCAGCAACTCGCTGCGGGTGCACACCCTGACCCAGCCGTTCACGCCCGGACTCCGGCCAATTCCTTGAGCAGCACTTCGAAGCGCAGATCGTCGCGGCGCGGAATACCGAAGCGTTCGTCGCCATAGGGAAACGGCTGGAATTCACCGGTGCGCCGGTAGCCACGACGCTCATACCAGGCGATCAGCTCGGAGCGCTGCTCGATCACCGTCATTCGCATCGTGCGGCAACGCCATTCCTCACGGGCGATACGCTCTGCTTCGGCCAATACCTGCTTGCCCAGGCCGCCGCCCTGCTCGCACGGATCGACCGCAAACATGCCGAAATACCCGGACTCACCCTGCCGCTCGACGTAGCAGCTGGCCTTGAGCTGGCCGTCACACTCGGCCAGCAGCAATCGGCTGTAGGGGCGACCGATCAGTGCACCGACATCATCGGAGTCGGTTCGTTGACCATCGAGCAGATGCGATTCCGTGGTCCAGCCACGCAAGCTGGATTCGCCACGGTAGGCCGATTCGACCAGGGCGACGATGGCGGTGATGTCAGCGGCACGCGCCGGGCGAAACGTGATGGGGCCGGGGTCGTTCATTGGGCCATGATAGTGGCGGTGACGGGTGCTGACCAAGCCCTGCCAGCAGCACTCTTCACGCCTGAAGGACGCGCGCGTCCTTCAGGCCGCCTTCGTACACCTTCAGGTGCGCGTAAACGAGCGGAAGCACGGCGCTGGCGGCCAGCTGCCCCGCCGCACGCTGGAGCATGTCGCCAATCACATGATCAGCCTCGATCGGATGCCCGTGCTGCAGGTCGCGCAACATCGAGGCGGTGAGACTTGAGCCGGCCTCGGTGAGGATGCGGCGTGCGCGCTGCAGCGTGACCTCGCTGGGTGGATGACCCGATCGCTCGGCGATGCCGCAGCATTCCTCAAGCATGGCAAGCACGGCCGCCTCACCTCCGGGTGCGGCCACGATCTCGCCGACCGAACCGCGCATCAGGCAGGTCATGCCGGCCAGGCTGGCCAGGAATATCCATTTGTCCCACATGTCCTGCAGGATCGTTTGGCTGGGCCGGGCATCGAAACCGGCATCCACCAGGATCGTGCTGATTTGCTGCATGCGCGCAGACAGGCTGCCATCGCGCTCGCCGAAGGTCATGCCGTGCGAATCATTCAGATGCCGCACGACGCCTTGTCCATCGAGCGTGGCGGCGATGAAGCACAGGCCGCCCAGCACGTGCTCGGCACCAAAGCGCTGGTCCAGCAGGTCCAGCTGCCGCATGCCGTTCAACAGCGGCAGGATGACACTCTGCGAGCCCACCGCCGGTGCGATATCGGCCATCGCCTGGGCCAGCCCGTAGGACTTGCAACTGAGAATGATCAGGTCGTACGGGGCATTCAGCTCACTGGCCAGCACGGTCGCCGGTGGCGGCAGATCCACGTCGCCGGTGGCGCTGCGTATCGACAGCCCATGCTGTGCCAGCTGTGCCGCGCGGCGCTCGCGCACGAGGAAGGTCACATCACGCCCATGCTGCAGCAAACGCGCGCCGAAATAGCCACCCGTGGCACCTGCACCCACAACCAGAATTCGCATCGATCAAGCCCTCGTATCAGTTTCTGGTACCGACTCGCGCATGCGCTCGATCTCGGTGTCCTTGTTGGTCCATAGGGTATTCACCCAAGCCTGAAAACGCGCACGGAACGCGTCATCCTGCTCGTAATCACCTCGGAGCGTGGCATTCAGTGGCAACTCGCGCACATGTACCCGGATATCGCGGATGCGGCCCGCAATCAGGTCCATCAGATTACACGGCCCCTCGGGATAGACAACCGTCACATCGAGCAACGCCTGCAGGGCATCGCCCATTGCATCGAGCACGAAAGCCAGCCCACCAGCCTTGGGCCGCAGAAGATGCCGATACGGTGACGACTGCGCATCGTGCTTGATCGGCGTAAACCGCGTGCCCTCGGCAAAGTTCATCACTGACACCGGCATGTGCCGGAATTTTTCGCAGGCGCGCCGGGTCGCCTGCATATCCTTGCCCTGCAGTTCGGGGCGCCTGGCGAGGGTTTCACGCGAGTAGCGTTTCATGAACGGGAAATCCAATGCCCACCATGCCGGCCCCAGCAGCGGTACCCAGATCAGCTGCTGCTTGAGAAAAAAGCGCAGGAACGGGATGCGTCGATTGAACACTTTCTGCAGTACAGGGATATCCACCCAGCTCTGGTGATTGCACAGCACCAGGTAGTTGCCATCGGTGCGCAAGCCTTCGAGCCCCTCGACCTGCCAGCGGATGCGGGTAAACAGCTCAAACAGGATGTTGTTGACCCCGCTCCAGCTTTCCGCGATCACCACCAGCACCCGCGAGCAGGCCTGGCGAACCGGACGGATCGGCACGATCACCTTCAACAAGGTGAACAAGAACAGCACCAGCACATGCAGCACGAGATTGGAGATCAGCAGCACGATCGCGAGCGTGATGCGCATCGGGCCGGGGAACCTGGCGAACATGTCATTCCATCATCAACGTGAAGTTTGCGCAGGATACCGCCCTGACACCGGCGCAGCTGCCCTGCGTTGTTCCGATGCGTCCCCTACATCAACAGTCTGCGCACCTTGAGCAGGGCCATGATGAAGGTGTCGATCTCCTCGCGGGTGTTGTAGAAGGCCAGTGAGGCACGCAAGGTGGCAGGTACGCCGTAGAACTGCATCAGCGGGTGGGCGCAATGATGGCCCGAACGCACGGCCACGCCCTCCAGGTCAAGCAGGGTGGCCAGGTCGGTGGCCTGGGCGCCTTCGATCAGAAACGAAATCACCGGTTCCTTTTCCGCCGCCTCGCCGAAAATGCGCAAGCCGGGGATCTCGCGCAAGCGCTCGGTCGCGTAGGCAAGCAACTGCTGTTCCCACGCATGGATCGCGTCGAATCCGACCAATGCGTAATAATCCAGCGCCGCACTCAGCCCCACGAAACCGGCGATGTTCGGTGTGCCTGCCTCGAACTTGTGCGGTGGCGCGGCGAAGGTGGTGCCGCCGAAACGTACCTCACGGATCATCTCGCCGCCGCCGAAGAACGGCGGCATCGCCTCCAGGTGCTCACGCTTCGCCCACAGGCCACCGGTGCCGGTAGGCGCCAGCATCTTGTGCCCGGTAAATGCGTAGAAGTCACAGCCCAGCGCCAGCACGTCGACCGGCCGGTGCGGCACGGCCTGCGAGCCATCGACCAGCAGCGGGATGCCGCGCTTGCGGCATTCCCTGGCGATCTCGCGCACCGGATTGACCGTGCCCAGCACGTTGGACACCTGGGTGACGCAGGCCAGTTTCACTTCGGGCGTCAGCATCGCCACGTACTGTTCGAGGATCAGCTCGCCGCGCTCATTGATCGGCGCGGCTTTCACCGTGGCACCGCTGCGCTGTGCCACCAGCTGCCACGGCACAATGTTGGCGTGATGCTCCATCACCGTGGTCAGAATGCTGTCCCCCGGTTTGAGTCGTGGCAGGGCGTAGCTGTAGGCCACCAGGTTGGTCGCCTGGGTGGTGCCGGAGGTGAGGATCAGCTCGTTGCGCGATGACGCATTGATGAAACGCGCCAGCTTGTCGCGTGCGCCCTCGTACGCGGCCGTAGCCTCCTCGCCCAGTTGGTGCACCGCGCGCGAAACGTTGGCGTTGTGCTCGCGATAGTGCGTGTTCATCGCCTCGATCACCGCGAGCGGTTTCTGGCTGGTGTTCGCGTTGTCGAAGTACACCAGCGGCTTGCCATGCACGCTGCGCGCGAGCAGCGGAAAATCCGCGCGGATGCGCTGGACGTCAAAGGCCTTTGGGGAGGTGGCTGATGTGGTCATGAGATCTTCATTTCACTTCGATGGAATTCGGCCCGCGTGTAGCCCCTCACCCCAACCCTCTCCCCGCGGGTGAGAGGGATTTACGGTACCCATCACGTGTTCGGCAGATGGGAGAGCAGCTGGGTCGAAAGATGTTCGCGCAGAGCTTCGTTCGGCAGATCGTCGAGCATGGCGCGACAGAAGGCGGCCGTGAGCAGCGCCCGGGCCTCGGCCATGGAAATGCCGCGCGAACGCAGGTAGAACAGGGCGCGTTCGTCAAGCTGGCCAACGGTGGCGCCATGGGCTGCCTTTACCTCATCCGCATAGATTTCCAGCTCCGGCTTGGTGTCAATCTCGGCGCTCGGCGACAGCAGAAGATTCTTGTTGCTGAGGTTCGCATCGCTGCCGTCCGCACCTGGCGCGACCAGCATCGCACCGCGAAACACGCCGCGGGCGCGATCGCTGGCCACGCCGCGCCAGGTCGATGTCGACGTGGTGTTGCGTGCCTGATGACGAATCGCCAGCTGGGTATCGATATGTTGACGGGCACGCGGCATGAACACGCCACGACTGTGGAATTGCGCGTGGTCACCGATCAAGTCGGCGCGTAGATCATGGCGCACCAGCGCTCCGCCCAATTCCAGCACATGCAAGGTCGCCCTGGCATGGGCGTGCAGGCGCATTGCACTGCGCCGGATCAGGCTGGTGCGGTCCGCCGCCTGCTGCAAAACGGTGTGATTGAGCTGGGAGCCTTCGGCCAGCTCGATATCGCTGAGCTGGGTGGCAAGTTGCGTCGGCTCGCCACTGCCGATGTGTTGTTCGATCAAGGTCAGCTCAGCCGCTTCGCCCAGCTCGATCACATTGCGGACGTGCCATGCCACGTCCGCCGCGGCCGCGGCAGCCACAAAGACCAGCTGCACCGGCACGCCAATCTTGGCGCGCGCATCGACGCGCAGCACCACACCATCGCGCGCATGGGCCGCGTTGATCTGCGCAAAGGCATCACCAACATCGCCGTAGTGACGCGACAGCGAGAACCGCAGCGGCTCGGCATGGCCTTGCAGCGCCTGGGACAGCGGCAGCACGTTGAGCCCGGCTGGCAGCTGGTCGAGCCGTGACAGGTCGGCGCGGAATTCGCCATTGACGAAAACCAGGCGCACCCCGTTTATCCCGGGCAAGGCCCATGCGGCCGGATCCACCGCATGGGTCTGGGCCTCCGCATCAACGGCCGCAAAGCGGCGCTGTCCCAGCGCGCGCAGCGCCGTGTACTTCCAGGCTTCCACCCGTGTATCGGGCAAGCCGCCGGCGGCGAACGCGGCACGATTTTGCTGGCGCGCCGCGTCCAGCCACGCGATGCCACTGGCAGGCAACGGGGCGTCCAGCAGCGACTCGACCAACGGCAGCGATGCCGACTGGCTCATGCGTGTACTCCGGCCGGGTGTGACGCGCCGATGCCGCCGTACCCTTGCTCCTCCAGCTTCAGGGCCAGCGACTTGTCGCCACTCTCGACGATGCGGCCATCGGCCAGCACGTGCACGAAGTCCGGCACCACGTAGTCGAGCAGGCGCTGGTAATGGGTGATCATCAGGAAGGCGCGCTCGGGCGAGCGCAGCATGTTGACGCCCTGCGCCACCTGCTTCAGTGCATCGATATCCAGGCCCGAGTCGGTCTCATCGAGGATCGCCAACTGCGGCTCCAGCACGGCCATCTGGAAGATCTCGTTGCGCTTCTTCTCGCCGCCGGAAAACCCCTCGTTGACGGCGCGGTGCAGCAGCTCGTCGGAGATCTGCATCACCTTCAGTTTTTCGCGCACCAGCTTGAGGAACTGCATCGAGTCGAGTTCCCTCTCGCCGCGCGCCTTGCGCTGTGCGTTCGCCGCCGCGCGCAGGAAGTAGGTGTTGTTGACACCGGGAATCTCCACTGGGTACTGGAACGCCAGGAACACGCCCGCCGCGGCGCGCGCCTCCGGCTCCAGCATCAGCAGGTCGACGCCGTTGTAGGTCACGCTGCCGGCGGTGACTTCGTAACCATCGCGCCCGGACAATACGTTGCCAAGGGTGGACTTGCCGGCACCGTTCGGCCCCATGATCGCGTGCACCTCACCCGCGTTGACACTCAGGTTGAGCCCCTTGAGGATTTCCTTGCCCTCGACGCGGGCGTGCAGGTTTTCGATTTTCAGCATGGTTTCAACTCGACACAATCTGTAGGAGCGCACCTTGTGCGCGATGGGGATGCCAGCGAGGTTGATCGCGCACAAGGCACGCTCCAGACCCTTCAGCCGACGGCACCTTCGAGACTCACCTCAAGCAGCTTCTTCGCCTCTACCGCAAACTCCATCGGTAATTCGCGAAACACCTGCTTGCAGAAACCGTCGACGATCATCGAGACGGCGTCTTCCTCGCCGATACCGCGCGCGCGGCAGTAGAACATCTGATCGTCGGAAATCTTCGAGGTGGTCGCCTCGTGCTCGACGATCGCCGTGGGGTTCTTCACTTCCATGTACGGAAAGGTATGTGCACCGCACCGCTTGCCAATCAGCAACGAATCGCACTGCGTGTAGTTGCGTGCACCCTCGGCGCCCTTCTCGATCTTGACCAGGCCGCGGTAGCTGTTGGAGCTGCGCCCGGCGCTGATGCCCTTGGAGACGATCTTTGACTTGGTGTGTTTGCCGAGGTGGATCATCTTGGTGCCGGTGTCGGCCTGCTGATGGTGATGGGTCAACGCCACCGAATAGAACTCGCCGACCGAGCGATCACCGCGCAGCACCACGCTGGGGTATTTCCAGGTGATGGCCGAACCGGTTTCGACCTGGGTCCAGCTGATCTTGGAATCGTCGCCGCGGCAGTCGCCGCGCTTGGTCACGAAGTTGTAGATGCCGCCGACACCGTTTTCGTCGCCGGGATACCAGTTCTGCACGGTGGAGTACTTGATCTGTGCGCCTTCCAGCGCCACCAGCTCGACCACCGCCGCGTGCAGCTGGTTTTCGTCGCGCTTGGGTGCGGTGCAGCCTTCCAGGTAGGACACATGGCTGCCCTCCTCCGCCACGATCAGGGTGCGCTCGAACTGGCCGGTGTTCTGCGCATTGATACGGAAATAGGTCGACAACTCCATCGGACAACGCACGCCCTTGGGGATGAACACAAAGCTGCCATCGGAGAACACCGCCGAGTTCAGCGCGGCGAAGAAGTTGTCGCCCGTCGGCACCACGCTGCCGAGGTATTTCTGCACCAGCTCGGGGTATTCACGAACCGCTTCGCTCATCGAGCAGAACAGCACGCCGGCCTCGGCCAGCTGCTTGCGGAAGGTGGTGCCGACGGAAACCGAGTCGAATACCGCATCCACCGCCACGCCGGCCAGCGCCGCACGCTCGTGCAGCGGGATGCCCAGTTTCTCGTAGGTTTCCAGCAGGGCCGGGTCGACCTCGTCCAGCGATTTCAGGCCTGCCTTCGGCGCGGCGTAGTAGCTGATGGCCTGGTAGTCGATCGATTCGATATTGAGTTTGGCCCAGTCCGGCCGGGGCATCGTCAGCCAGTGACGATAGGCCTGCAGTCGCCATTCGGTCATCCACGCCGGCTCGCCCTTGATCGCGGAAATCTGGCGAACGGTTTCCTCGCTCAGCCCCGGCGGCAGGCCGGTCATCTCGATCTCGGTGACAAAGCCGGCCGAGTAGCTGCGGCCAAGCACCTCGGCTACATCGGCATTGTCGCGGAGCGTGGCGGCGCTGCTGCTCTCATTGATCATGCTGCTATTCATCAGGTTGTGGCCTCACCGGTTTTCAGGGTGACGGCAATTTTTCGGCCGGGGGCGACGGGCTTGAGCATGTCGGCCAGGCTCACGGCGCGCAACGCGTTGTCCAGCACGTTGTTGATTTTCTGCCAGCGGCCACGCACGCCGCATTGCGATTCGCGATCACACTGCCCTTCGGCCACGCTGCATTCGGTCATGCCGATCGGGCCTTCCAGCGCCTCCACGATCTCGGCCAGCGAGATGTCACAGGCCGGACGCGCCAACCGGTAGCCGCCGTTGGCTCCACGAAACGACTCGACCAGATCGGCGTGACCGAGCGCCTTGAGCAACTTGCTCACCGTCGGCAGTTCCAGGCGCGTCTCGTCGGCGATCTGTGCCGTGCTCAACACGTCAGCCGGATGCGCAGCGATGCAAGTCATCACCACGGTGGCGTAATCGGTGAGTCGGCTGACGCGAAGCATTAGGTAGCGTTCCAGTGGGAAGCATTTTAATCGGGACTAAAATGGTACTGATTCAAGCCGGATGGGTCAATGCCGCCAAACGCACCACAATCGGGCAACGCCTCGATCGTATTGCCCATCTTTCGTGCATTTACCGCGCGTGGATGACATGGAACGCCCGGAAGCCGCCATCTGCGAACTGGCATGCATCGTGCTGGGATGAACCCAGAACCGATGCCAGGGGAGCACGATATGAAGTGGATTACGGCCATCATCAAGCCATTCACGCTGGACGACGTACGCGAGGCGCTGGCCGAGGCCGGCGTGCAGGGCATGACTGTCACCGAAGTGAAAGGCTTCGGCCGGCAGCACGGGCATACCGAGTTGTACCGCGGCGCCGAGTATGTGGTCGATTTTCTGCCCAAGCTGAAGATCGAGCTGGCGGTCAGCGACGACCAGGTGGAACACGCGATCGAGGCGATCAGCAGCGCGGCCCGCACCGGCAAGATCGGCGACGGCAAGATCTTCATCACCGATCTTGAACAGGTGATCCGTATCCGCACTCAGGAGATCGACGCCGATGCGCTCTGAGATGAAGCGGGGAACGGGAAACCGGAAACAGGAACCATCCGTTCCACGCCGGGCGCTGAGCGCGCTGGCACTGATCACGGGATTGCTCGCCGCCATGCCGGCCGCGGCACAGACAACAGCGAAGCTCGATAGCGGCGACACGGCATGGATGCTCACCGCCACCATGCTGGTGCTGCTGATGACGATCCCCGGCCTGGCCTTGTTCTACGGCGGCATGGTGCGCGCCAAGAACCTGCTGTCGGTGCTGATGCAGTGCTTTGCGATCACCGCCCTGGTCAGCGTGCTGTGGGTGATCTATGGCTATTCGCTGGCGTTCAGCAGCGAGGGCATGCAGGCGGGCGTATTCAACCTGCATTCGATCATCGGCGGACTGGACCGGGGGATGCTGGCCGGAATCAAGCCAGGCACGCTCTACAACACGGTGCCGGAGAGCGTGTTCGTGATGTTCCAGATGACCTTCGCGATCATCACCCCGGCGCTGATCGTGGGCGCGTTCGCCGAACGCATGAAGTTCAGCGCCATGCTGTGGTTCAGCGGCCTGTGGCTGACCGTGGTCTACCTGCCGATGGCCCATATGGTCTGGGGCGGCCCCGGCTCGTTGCTGGGCGACATGGGCGTGCTGGATTTTGCCGGCGGCACCGTGGTGCACATCAATGCCGGCATTGCCGGGCTGATGGCCTGCCTGGTGATCGGCAAGCGCAAAGGCTACCCGACCACCCACATGCCGCCGCACAACCTGGGCTATACGGTGATCGGTGGCAGCCTGCTGTGGCTGGGCTGGTTCGGTTTCAACGCGGGCTCGGCGGTAGCCGCCAACGGCAGTGCCGGCATGGCGATGCTGACTACCCAGATTGCCACGGCAGCGGCGGCAATCGGCTGGATCAGCGTCGAATGGCTGATCCATCGTCGCCCCAGCGTGCTGGGCATCGTCTCCGGCGCAGTCGCCGGCTTGGTGGCAGTAACCCCGGCCGCGGGCACCGTAGGCCCCGGCGGCGCCCTGGTGCTCGGTCTGCTGGCCGGCGCCGTATGCTTCTTCACCGCGACCAAACTCAAGCACAAGCTCCGCTACGACGACTCACTGGACGTGTTCGGTGTACACGCGGTTGCGGGCATCATCGGCGCCCTGCTCACCGGCCCATTGGCATCGGCAGCGCTCGGCGGCTTCGGCAACGTGACCAGCCTGGGTGGACAGCTGTGGATCCAGTGCAAGGGCGTTGGCTTCACCATCATCTGGAGTGCCGTGCTCAGCCTGATCATCCTGAAGCTGATCGACTGGACGATCGGCCTGCGTGTCACCGAAGAACAGGAGCAGATCGGACTGGATCTCGCGCTGCACGAGGAAAAGGCCTACAACCTGTCCTGAGGTTGGGCGGCAGGGTCACGCCCTGAAGCAAAGGGCGATGCAGAGTTGCATCGCCTTTTGCTTTCACCCCAGCATCTCGGCAAACCTTCTCAGGGGCGGACGGCAGTCACCTCGATCTCGACCAGAAAACCCGGATTGGCCAAGGCCGCCACCTGCATCGCGGAACGCACCGGCAACCGGGGCTGCGCTGGCGTACCAAAAAAACGTGTATAGCCCTTCATGAAGCCGCCAAAATCCATCTTGCCGCCGTTGGCCGGGTCGCCCACCAGGAACACCTGCATCTTCACAACATCACCCATGCCCAGATGCAGGCGTTTGAGCTCGGCCTCGATCGCCGCGAGCACGCCAAGTGCCTGGGTCTCGGTGTCACCGTAGGCTGTCACGCTGTCCTTGGCGGCCTTGGCGTCAACCACCGGCGGCACCATCCCGCTGAGGTAAACCATGGTCTTGCCGGACGGCACTTCCACCGCAGCGGAAATTGGAAAACTGCTGCCGTTGGGCAGCTTGTGGCGGATCACGTCTTTGGCGGCAACGGCAAGTGGCGCCAGCAGCAACAAGGGCAGCAGACAACGGGCGGGGCTATTCATGGAACCTCCTGGAGTGCGTAGTGGCGGGACAGGCACGGGATGCCCCTCGGCGACATCAATGGTCGAGTGCTTTTACCTCGGCGGCCGTGATGACGTCCTTGTAGTGATTGCCAAAATGCGTGCGGACATGGTTGATCACCGCAGCGATCTGCGCATACGTCAGTGATGGCAACACATGGAAATACTCCCAGCCGTGGTCCTTTGACGCAAAGGCTGGCATGTTGCGCCGCCCGTGCAGCAGGATCACCGCCATGAACGGTGCCGAGGCGACGGCCGGGTCGCCGGCGAGTGCCGGATAACTTCCCGCGCCAGTCGCGCCCTGCCCCTGCGCCATGTGACAACCCTGGCAGAGATGGGTGTAGATCTGCGCACCAGTGACCATGGCGGGCATGCCCGCAGGGGCGGTCCCGGCCTGCTCGGCGCGTGCTGGCGTAGTGCCGACCGCAAGCAGCCATGTCAGAAACAATGCCTTGCCGGCGTGGCGACGACATGCGTTCGTCGTGTTCATGCAGCGGCCCCTCCCGCCAGCGCCCGTCGGTGCAAGCGCTCGATGGCATCCAGTGCCGAGGTCACCGCACCCTCCTGCCACGCCGGCAGATAGGAAGCATGCTCCCCGGCCAGCACGATGCGGCCATCGAAACGACACAAATTGTCGTAATGCTCGGCACGGGTCCGCTCCGACCACTCGCCGAAGCAGCCCAGAGTAAACGGGGATCGGTGCCAGGCAACCGCCACGCCGTTGTCGAATTCGGCGGGATACTGCGGATGGATCCGGCTGCCGAATTCCACCGCCTTGCGAACCCGCTGCTGCGGTGTCATCGCGGTGAATTCCATCGCATTCAGACCCCATGTGTAAGCGCCCAGCAGCACGCCTTTGCCGCCGCCGTGATAGCCGGTACTGGGGTAACTGATCATGTTGATCGGCAAATCGGTGTAGCTGATGCCACCGTAAATCTGTTCGTCCTCCTCCCAGAACCGACGCTTGAACTGCAGGCCGACCTTGACCGACGCCGCGTAGGGTACCGCCGCGATCGCCGCGGCCATGGACTGGCCCACATTCATTGGAATCTGACCGAGTATCGAGAGCGGAATGGTGCACACGCACCAGTCGGCGCTGACGGTTTGCCGGGAACCCGGCGCCGTCGTGTCCTCGAAGGTGGCGCTCACCCCGTGCTCCCCCTGATGAATATCAACGACCTTCGCGTTGTAGCGGATCAACGGACCCAGCTCGCGTGCGAAAGCCTGCCCGATCACACCCATGCCACCGACCGGCTGGAACAGGGTGGTCTGCGTCTCGTAGTTGTCCCCCTCCGGAATGCCGGTCCACAAGCCCGAATCGAGCACATCGTCCAGACCCATCGGCTCTGAAAAAGCCGGGCGCGCACCGAGACCGCCACCAGGGTCCTTGTCGAAACCGCGCCTGGCGCTGCTGAGTTCGCCTTTCAGGTAGGCGTAATTCTTGTCGAGTGCGCCCCACTGCCTCAGCGAGGCCAGCAGCTTTTCCTGATCCTCCCGGCTGACCTGACCATCCAGCTTGCCGCCCTGGGTCGCCTTGGCCAGCAGCTCGGCCACGTGCCCCTGATAATCTGCCTTGACCGCGCGAAAGCGCTGCGGCTTGCCATCAAACGCCTTGCTGTTGTGCAGCCAGGCGTTGTTGTTGACCTGGACGAAGGCCTCCAGCGGCACACCCAGCAACTTGCAGTAACTGAGGATGCCCTGGTGGTGATACGGCAGCCGCCACGGACCGGGATTGATGTAAAGCCCCGGATCGAACCGACACTCCTGCGTGGCCCCTCCAAGTTCGGTGTAACGATCACCACCGCGCAGGCTCCAGTTGCGGCCACCGGCACGCGTGTTGTATTCGAGCACCTGCACCCGGTAGCCGGCCTTGCGCAACTCGTAAGCCGCCACCATGCCGGCAATACCGGCGCCAAGAACCAGTACCGACGAACCCTTCGGTGCACCGCTGAGACTGAGTGGACCCCGGAAGGGCGATTCGGCAGCCAAACCAAGGCTGTTCATCGCCTGGTACATGGCGGCGCCACCGGCTGACAAACCAATCATGCGCAACAGCTGTCGCCGCGTCATGGCCCCCTTGACTGCTCCCTCGCCCATCGCATTCCCCTTGGCCTGCTCACGGAAAAATGCACCGGGCGTCTCCCCCATGCATACGAATTCGCCTCCTGCGGGTCTCCTGATCGACCGGTCCATCCTACCCCCGGACAAGCCGCCGTCGACGTGTCGCCCTCAGCGTTCCAGAAGTAACATATTTTGCGGCGACGCAACAACGCTATCTGTCGAGCGTGGTGCAGGTGATCTGACGGTTCTCGTCGGTGCGCTTGGGCGATAAGCTGAGACCTCCATCGCAACTCCGAGCCCCATGAAAATCGACGAACGCGCCGACGCCCGCCTTGCCTGGATCCGCCGCACGCTGGACGACGCTACGCTTACCCTGGTGCCGGCCTCGACGGATGCGAGTTTTCGCAGCTACTGGCGTACTTCCCACGCAGGGCAAAGCTGGATCGTGATGGACTCTCCTCCCGCGCAGGAGGATCCCGCGCCGTGGCTGGAGATCGGCGCACGCCTGTCATCCACCGGGCTGCACGTGCCGGAGGTGCGTGCCCGTGATCTGCAGCAGGGTTTCCTGCTGATCGAGGATCTCGGTTCGCAGCTTTACCTGCCCGCTCTGTCCGATGCCACGGTGGATGCGCTATACGGCGATGCGATGGACGCCCTGCTGCGCATGCAGCGCGACGTCGACGTGACCGGCATGCCGCCTTACGACCATGCCTTCCTGCAGCGTGAACTGCAGATCATGCCGGAATGGTTTCTCGGCCGGCACCTGGGGCTTGTGCCCGACGCCGGGCAGCGCGTCGTACTGGAGGCTGCATTCACCATGCTGCTGGACAGTGCGCTGGAGCAACCGCGCCGCTTTGTGCATCGCGACTACCACAGCCGCAACCTGCTCGTGGTCGGCGACAACAATCCGGGCATCATCGACTTCCAGGGTGCCTTGCTCGGCCCGATCACCTACGACCTCGCCTCGCTGCTGCGCGACTGTTACATCGTGTGGGAGCGCGAGCGCGTGGAGGCGTGGGTCGAGCACTATCGGCTGCGCCTGCAGTCAGCGCAGCTGATCGACCACACGGTCGACAGCGCCCGCTTCCTGCGCTGGTTCGACCTGATCGGCCTGCAACGGCACATCAAGGTACTGGGCATTTTCTGCCGGCTCGGCTACCGCGATGGCAAGCACGGCTATCTGGATGACCTGCCGCGGGTCTACGACTACGTGATCACGGTGGCGGGGCGTTATCCGGAACTAAACGATTTCGTTGGCCTGCTCGAACGCTGCGTCGGTGAACGCGACTTGCGCATGCCGGTCGCCGCATGAGGCACGCGCTGATCTTCGCGGCCGGCCTGGGCGAACGGATGCGGCCGTTGACCGCGCGCACCCCCAAGCCATTGCTGCTCGCCGGCGGCAAGCCACTGATCGAGTGGCACCTGGAACGGCTGGCTGCCGCGGGCGTGAATTACGTGGTGATCAACACCTCGCACCTGGCCGAGCAATTCCCGCAGTCCCTCGGCGATGGCTCACGCTGGGGCCTGCGCATCCGCTATGCCTACGAAGGCGCCACACCGCTGGAAACGGGCGGCGGCATGCTCAACGCGCTGCCGTTGCTGGGCAGCGCGCCGTTCGTCGCGATCAGCGGTGACATCTTCTGCGATGCCGATTTTGCTGCGCTTCCAGTCGAACCGGCCGGGCTGGCGCACCTGTTGATGGTCGACAATCCATCGCACCATCCGCTGGGCGACTTTGCCCTGGACGCAAAAGGCATGCTGCACGAACACGGCGAGCCCAAACTCACCTTCAGCGGTATCGGCGTGTTTCGGCCACAACTGCTGCAGGATTGGCAACACGCCGTCGGCGAAGTACCTGGTGCACTGGCCAGGCCACCGAGCTTCAAGCTCTCGGCGCTGCTGCGCGCAGCGATGGCTGGCCATGGCGTCAGCGGCTCCTATCACGGCGGGCGCTGGACCGACGTTGGCACGCCCGAGCGCCTGCAGCAGATCGACGCCCAACTCCGTGCCGGTAGCAGCCCCTGAAATCAGGGTGATACCGGTTTGGTTGGTGCAAAAGTGGTGCTGGCCCGGGTCTGCGCGTCAGCTGCTGACAGGATGGTCGACGGAAGTGGCGGAAGTGCGGTGCCAGCGACCTGGCCCGACGGCTTGGCTACAGTCGGCAACGATGCCGGGGCCGCATCGGGAGCGGTGGCCGGGGTGCTTTCACCATCACTGTTGGGACCCGTCGTATCCTGCGACAAGGCGGCTTTCTCAGCCTGCTTGGTCATCACCAGGATGCTGATGCGCCGGTTGGTCGGATCTCGCGGATTGGCCTTGTCGAACGGAACCTCGGCAGCCAGGCCCGCCACCAATGCAATCTTGTCGCTGAGCAGGCCTCCGACAATCAGCGCACGGCGTGCGGCATTGGCCCGGTCTGCCGACAGCTCCCAGTTGCTGTAGCCATTGCTGCCACTGTACGGCGCGTCGTCGGTATGCCCCGAGATGCTGATCATGTTTGGCACACTGTTGATGGACTTGCCCAGCTCATTGAGGAGCTTGACGGTATAGGGCTTCAACGTCGCGCTGCCGATATCAAACATCGGCCGGTTGAGCTTGTCGATAATCTGGATACGCAGGCCTTCCGGCGTAATATCAATCAACAATTGATCCTTGAACGGTGCCAGTGCCTGACTGCTCTGGATGGCCGCATGCAACTGCTGCATCAGTTGTTCCAGCCGCTTCTTTTCCTCACGCTTGGCCTGCTGCTCGGCCAGCTTGAGGTCGCCCTTGGCCACCGGTGCGCCATGCTTGTCCTGGCCGGGGCCCCGCCGCGGCAAGTCCATCGCGCCGCCCAGCTTGATCGCACTGTCGCTGGCGCCGCCGGGTCCGATCTTGCCGGGTGGCGCCATGGTCGCGGTACCCGGCGTGTTGCTGGGATTCTTGAAGTACTCCGAGACGGCCGCTCGTTGCTCGCGGGTACCGACACCAAGCAGCCACATCACCAGAAAGAAGGCCATCATCGCCGTCACAAAGTCGGCGTACGCGACCTTCCAGGCACCGCCGTGATGGCCGTGCCTGGCCTTCTTGCCACGGCGGACGATGATCGGCTGGACATCATCACTCACGCGCCGGCTCCGCTGCGGTCGCCTTTCAGGTGGCCCTCCAGGTCCAGAAAGCTGGGGCGCGTATGCCCGGACAGCGACTTGCGTGCAAACTCCACCGCCACCATCGGATTGTAACCGCGCAGGTTGGCCAGCAAGGCCACCTTCACGCATTCGAACGCCTTGCCATCCTCCTGCGCCTTGTTCTCCATCGCCGAAGCCAATGGACCCATGAAGCCGTAGCAAAGGAGGATGCCGAGGAAGGTGCCGACCAGGGCACCGGCGATATGCTCGCCGATCTTCGAGGTGTCGCCGCCCAGCGAGGACATCGTGGTAACGATGCCAAGCACCGCCGCAACGATACCGAAACCGGGCAAGGAATCGGCCGACTTGTTCACCGCCATCGACGGTGCCTCAGCCTCATGATGGTGCGTCTCCAGCTCCACCTCGAGCAACGCCTCCAGCTCGTGTGGATTCATGCTGCCACCCACGATCAGGCGCAAGCAGTCGGTGATGAACTCGATCAGGTGATGCTCGGCCAGCAATCGCGGATAGGCCGAGAAGACGGGACTGGACGAAGGGTCCTCGATGTGGGACTCCAGGCCCAGCAAACCTTCCTTGCGCATCACACTGAATATGTCGTACAGGAGGGAAAGCAGGTCGACGTAGTCCTGGCGACGATACGCCGGCCCCTTGATCAAGCCGAATATGTCACTGAAAGAGGACTTGACCACCTTCGCCGGGTTGGCGATCAGAAAGGCTCCCGCCGCACCACCTGCGATGATCAGCAATTCATAGGGCTGCCACAGTGCGAGCAGATGACCGTGCGAGAGCACATAGCCGCCCAGTACGCTGATAATCACAACCAAGGTGCCGACAACGACTAGCATGCGGATTCCATACCGGGATCCCATATCCCTCCAGATGGCTATCGGCCACCGGCGGAGAAAATTTAGCCTTGCAGTGGGGTCCGTGCGTGACGCGATCTCAGTGGCGTGGTTGGGCTACTCAGCATGAAAAAAGGCCCGGCAGTCGCCAGGCCTTTCGTCAAGCTGCCACAACGAACGCCTTACGGGCGCCGCGCCAGCTCGGGATTGTCGCGCGTCACCGGCATCAGATCCTTCTTCGATACGCCCAGCCACAACAGGATCGGGCTGGCCACGAAGATCGACGACAGCGTGCCGACCAGGATGCCGATCAGCATCGTCACGGCAAAGCCGTGCACCGCCGGGCCGCCGATGAAATACATCGCGCCCATGGTGATGCTGGTGAACAGCGAGGTGATGATGGTTCGCGACAGCGTGCTGTTGATCGAACGGTTGAGGACTTCCTCGGGCTCGGCCTTGCGTGCCAGACGGAACAACTCGCGGATGCGATCGAATACCACCACCTTGTCGTTGATCGAGTAGCCGATCACCGCCAGCACCGAGGCCAACACGGTCATGTCGAACTCGCGCTGCACCAGTGCCAGGATGCCCAGGGTCACCAGCACGTCGTGCACCTCGGTGGCCACCGCAGCGATCGCGAACCGGCGCTCGAAGCGGATCCACAGGTACGCCATGATGCCCAGCATCACGAACAACGCGGCCCACGTGCCATCGGTTTTCAGCTCGGCACCGACTTCCGCGCTGACGAAGTCGCGGCTCTTCAGCTTCGCATCCGGACGCGTCGCCTGCAGCTTCTTCATGACGTCGGCCGAAACCCGGTCAAGATTGACCGTACCGTTGGCCTGCAACGCCTCCGGATCGTCCTTGGCCTGGAAGCGGATCGACACTTCGCGGGTACCGCCAAGGCTCTGCACCACGGCATCGCCGAGGCCACCCTTGGTCAGCGCGCCGCGCACATCGGCGATCTGCACCGGCTGGTCGTAGTCCACCAGCATCGACACGCCGCCGGTGAAATCCAGTCCGTAGTTCAGGCCTTTGGTCGCGATCAGGAAGATCGAGGCGACCATCAGCAGCAAGGCCAGCGCAATGCTGTACTTGCGCATGCCGAGGAACGGGATATTGCTGTTGTGATTGAAAATTTCCATGTGATTCCCGCCCTTACACCGAAAGGGTCTTGAGCTTGCGGTGGCCGTGGATCAACGCGGTGAACGCGTGGGTCAGGGTCACCGAGGTGAACAGCGAGGTCAGGATGCCGATCATCAAGGTCACGCCGAAGCCCTTGATCGCACCGGTACCCATCGTGGTGAGCGCCAGCGCGGCGATCAGGTGGGTGACGTTGGCATCCAGAATCGTGGACCACGCCTTCTCGTAACCCGCGCGGATCGAGGCGTGCGGCGTGGAGCCATTGCGCAATTCCTCGCGCACGCGTTCGCAGATCAGCACGTTGGCGTCGATCGCCATACCCAGGGTCAGCACGATACCTGCAATGCCCGGCATGGTCAGGGTGACGCCGATCAGCGACATCACCGCCACCAGGATCACCAGGTTGAAGAACAGCGCGACGTCCGCCACCAGGCCAAACAGCTTGTAGTAGATCGCCGCCGCCAGCAGCACCAACGCCAGCCCGAGCATCACCGCCTTGAAGCCCTTGTCGATGTTGTCGGCGCCAAGGCTGGAGCCGATCACGCCTTCCTCGATGATGTCCACCGGCGCGGCAAATGCACCGCCCTTGAGCAACAGCGCCAGATCCGAGGCCTCCTTCTGGGTGCCAAGGCCGGTGGTCTGGAACTGCTTGCCGAAGGCGCCCTGGATCGTGGCATCGTTGATCACCGATTCGGTAACCTTCGGTGTGCGCACTTCCTTGCCGTCGACCATCTTGGTTTCATTCACGCGCTCGACGTAGACCACGGCCATCGGCTTGCCGACATTGGCATTGGTGAAGTCCAGCATCTTCCGGGCACCGGCGGCATTGAGCGTCACGCTGACCATCGGCGTACCGCTTTGCGTGTCCGTGCCCGACGCGGCATCCACCAACTCATTGCCGGTAACGATGATCTTCTTGCTGACCAGCACCGGCCGATGGTCGCCACGCATGTAGTAAAGGTTGGCGTCCGGTGGAATGTTGCCGGTACGCGCTGCTTCCTGTGATGCTGGATCCCCCGCATAGCCGATACCCGGTCGATACTGCAAAGTAGCGACGGTACCGATCAGCTTCTTCGCCTCGGCCGGGTCTTGCACACCGGCCAGATCGACCACGATGTGGTTCTCGCCCTGCTGCTGGATCAGCGGCTCGGACACACCCAGGGCATTGATGCGATTGCGCAGCGTCTGCAGGTTCTGGGTGATCGCGCCACGTGTTATTTCACGCAGCTTTTCCGGCTTGATGACCACATTGAGTACAAAGCGATCACCAGTTTCGGGGCCATTGGACACCAGCAGATCAGAGTACTCGTTGACGATGTCATCAGACGCCTTGGAACGGTCGTCCGCGGACCGCAGCACCACGGCAATGCCCTGGCTGCGCACGGGGTTGCGCGCCACTGACTCGTAACGGATTTTCTTGTCGCGCAGCAGGCTGCGGATGTCGTCCGCGTAACTGCTCTCCTGCTTGTCGATCACATCGTTCCCATCGACCTGCATCAGGAAGTGCACGCCACCTTGAAGATCCAGGCCCAGCGGCATGGAACGGGCGCCGATCACGCGCAGCCAGTCGGGTACCGTGGACTGCAGCTTGAACGCCACCGTATAGCCGTCTCCAAGCACTGCCTTGATTGCATCCGAGCCGCTCTTCTGCACATCGGTATTGGTGAACGTCGCCAGCAGGTTGTCGCCCTGCACGCTCACCTGGCCGAAGCCAATGTGTTGCTGCTCCAGCGTCGCAGCAACCTTCCGTCGCAGCGACTGATCGATCGGCGCCGCGCCGCGATTGGCGGTGACCTGCACGGCCGGTTCGGGAACAAATGCATTCGGCAGCGCGTAGATCACGCCAAACAGCATCATCAGCGCAACCAGCGCGTACTTCCAGCGGGGGAAATCACTCATGCCTTGAACCCGTCAAAGCCGCGGCAGCAGGCCGCGGCGGTAGCAACAATCGAAAATAATCGCGTCGGTGGCCACCGCTTCGCGGCGCCATGGCGCCATCAAACGGACTTCAGCGAACCCTTGGGCAACACCTGCTGCACCGAGCCCTTCTGCACCTTGACCTTCACGTTGGCCGCGATCTCCACGGTGATGAAGGTGTCGCCCACCTCCTCCACGCGCCCGGCGATACCTCCGTTGGTGACCACTTCGTCACCCTTGGCCAGGCCGGCGATCAGCGCACGATGCTCTTTCTGACGCTTCATCTGCGGGCGGATCATCATGAAATACATCAGGCCAAACAGCGCCACCATCATGAGGATGGTCGTCATGCCACCACCGATGGGCTGCGCAGCGGCGGCCTGGGCGATTACGCTGGAGATCGGAAAGTTCATCATTTTGTCTCGCAAGTTATGGCGCCATCAGCAATTTCGGCTGAAAGCCCGGTAAAAGATTCTCGATTATGCCATGCACCCCCAGCCTGTGCACGACGCCGCCAGCCGGACTGCCCACCCCTACTGAGGGCGCGAGTCAGGAGTTGCAAGGGGCGAGCCCAGCCTTCCCGCCGACGCAAGGGCAGGTGCGGGCCGGTTACACCGCCGCTGGAGTTGCCTGCCGCCATGCATAGAAGTCCGCAACGAAGGACTCCAGCGAGCCATCGGCGATGGCGCCGCGCAGGCCAGCCATCAGGCGCTGGTAGTAACGCAGGTTGTGCATGGTGGCGAGCTGACTGCCGAGTATCTCGTTGCAACGATCGAGGTGGCGCAGATAGGCACGACTGAAGCCGTTGCTGCAGGCATGGCAGTCACAGCCCTCCTCGATCACCCGGTTGTCCAGCGAGTACTTGGCGTTGCGGATGCGTAGCGTGCCCTCGGCCGTGAACAGGAAGCCGTTGCGGGCGTTGCGGGTCGGCATCACGCAGTCGAACATGTCGATGCCGCGGCGAACGGCCTCGACGATATCTTCCGGGCGACCCACGCCCATCAGATAGCGCGGCTTGTCCACCGGCAGCAGCGGCACGGTGAAATCCAGCGCGTGGTTGCGCTCGGCCTCCGGCTCGCCCACCGCCAGGCCACCCACCGCGTAGCCGTCGAAGCCGATATTCACCAGCCCGGCGGCGGAGCGCTGGCGCAGATTCTCATACACGCTGCCCTGCACGATGCCGAACAACGCGTTCGGGTTCTTCAAGTCGTCGAAAGCACGACGCGAGCGTTCGGCCCAGCGCAGACTCAGCTCCATCGAATCGCTGGCCACCTTCTCGGTCGCCGGATACGGGGTGCACTCGTCGAAGATCATCGCAATGTCGGAATCCAGGGCCCTCTGGATCTGCATCGACACCTCCGGCGACAGGAATACCTTCGCGCCATCCACCGGCGAAGCGAACGTTACGCCCTCCTCGGTGATCTTGCGCTTGTGCGCCAGCGAGAACACCTGGAAGCCGCCCGAGTCGGTGAGGATGGGCTGGTCCCAGCCGATGAACTTGTGCAGGCCGCCAAATTTCTCGACGATCTCCAGCCCCGGCCGCAGGAACAGGTGAAAGGTATTGCCGAGAATGATCTCGGCACCGGTCTCGCGGACGTCGCGGGGCGTCATCGCCTTGACCGAACCGTAGGTACCCACCGGCATGAACGCCGGCGTTTCCACCGTGCCCCGCGCAAACGTGAGCCGGCCGCGGCGCGCGGCGCCATCGGTGGCGAACAAATCGAATTTCATGGCAGTCATCCGCCCAGTTTAACCACTGGCACGATCACGCACCCGCAGGCAGGATCAGCATCGCGTCGCCGTAGGAGAAGAACCGGTAGCGCTGTTCCACCGCGTGCCGATAGGCGTCGAGGATCACCTCGCGCCCGATCAGCGCCGACACCAGCATCAGCAGGGTGGACTGCGGCAAATGGAAGTTGGTGAGCAGGCCATCGACACTGCTGAATCGGTAGCCGGGGAAGATGAAGATCTGCGTTTCGCCGGCAAACGGATGCAGCTCACCCTCCTTGCTGGCACTTTCCAGGGCACGCACCACCGTGGTCCCCACCGCGATCACCCGGCCACCGACCGCGCGGGTGCGGCGGATCTGCCCGATCAGGTGGGCACCGACGTTGAGCCATTCGCGGTGCATGTGGTGATCCCTGAGATCATCCGCGCGCACGGGCTGGAACGTCCCCGCGCCCACATGCAGCGTGACGTAGCCGAACTCGACGCCCCGACCGCGCAACTCGGCCAGCGTGGCCTCATCGAAATGCAACCCGGCGGTAGGCGCCGCGACCGCACCTGGCTCGCGCGCGAACACGGTCTGGTAGCGCTCCATGTCGCTCGCGTCAGCCTGCCGCTCGATGTATGGCGGCAGCGGCATCTCACCCAGCTTCAGCAGCAGCTTCTCCAGCGGCTCCGGTGCCTCGAAACGCAGCTGGAAAAAACCTTCATCACGCCCCAACACCAGCGCGTGGCTGCCATCGGCCAGCTCGATCCGCGCGCCCTCCCGGGGCTTCTTGCTGACGCCGAGCTGCACGGTGGCTTCGTGCGCACCGGTAACCCGCTCGATCAGGATTTCCACCTCGCCGCCGGTACTCTTGCGCCCGTACAGACGCGCCGGCAACACCCGCGTGTCGTTGAAAATCAGCAGATCGCCGGGGCGCAAAAACGCCGGCAGCTCGCGGAACATCCGGTCCTGCAACGAGCCCGCCGCTCCATCGAGCAGCAACATGCGACTGGCCGAGCGCTCGGCCAATGGCGCCTGAGCGATCAGCTCCGGCGGCAAATCAAAATCAAAATCGGACTTCTTCAAGGAACCATCGGCCAGCAAGCGGGAACGCGGCATTATCCTGCACAGAGCCATCCACGGGGCGAAGAACTATAGCCAGCCCTTCTGCCGGGCCAGTCGATAGGCCTCGATCCGATTGGCGACGCCAAGTTTTCCGATCGCCTCGGACAGGTAATTGCGCACCGTCCCATGCGACAAATTCAGATGCGTGGCGATATCGCCGGCGGACTGACCTTCGCCTGCCAGGCGCAGAACCTGGCGCTCGCGATCGTTCAGCGGATCAGCCTCGGACCAGGCTTCCAGCGCCAGTTGCGGATCGATCGCACGGCCGCCGCGATGCACCGTACGCAGGGCTTCGGCCAGGCGCTCGGCTGGTGCATCCTTGAGCAGGTAGCCGCAGACGCCAGCGTCCAGCGCCCGCCGCAAAAAGCCTGGCCGCGCGAAGGTCGTCACGATGATCACCTTGATCGGCAATTCCTGACGCTGGATGCGATGCGCCAGCTCCAACCCGGTCAGCCCGGGCATCTCGATGTCCGTAACCAGCACATCGGGCTTGAGTCGCTGCAGCTCACGCCAGGCCTCCTCGCCATCCGCCGCCGAGCCGAGCACCTCGATATCGGACTCCATACCCAGCAGCGCCGAAAGCGCGCCGCGCACCATCGCCTGGTCTTCGGCCAGCAAGATGCGGATCATGTGGCAGGGTGTCCCAGCGCGGTCGAAGGAAGTTCGAGCGACTGTGCGTGTGGTGCGCGTTGCGATTCCACCAGCCGCAGGATCGGTACCGGCACGCTCACATTGAGCCTGGTTCCCTGTCCACGCGGCGAGTCGATCCGCAAAGTTCCGCCCAGCGCCTGCACGCGCTCACGCATGCCGCGCAAGCCGTTGCCGTCCAGATTGATACCGCCTTGGCCGTTATCGTTGATCACCATGCGCACGCTGCCCGGTTCACGCACCAGCTCGATCTGCGCCTGACTCGCTTCGGCGTGGCGTGTGATATTGGTGGCCGCTTCGCGCAGAATCAGCGACAACCCTCGCTCGACATCGCCAGGCAGATCGGCCGGCGGATGACCGTAAGTCACGTGTACTCGCGACGACTCCAGCAGCAACCTCGCAGATGCAAGTTCCGCTGCGAAGTCGGCGGCGCGGATACCAGACACTGCGCTGCGGACTTCGGCCAGCGCATGCCGCGCGACCTTTTCAGCCTCCTCAACCTCGCGCCGGGCGGCAGCGGTGTCCCGATCGAACAGCTTGCGCGACAGCTCCAGCTTCAAGGTGATCAGCGACAGTGTGTGACCGAGCAGGTCGTGCAGGTCGCGGCCGATCCGCTCGCGTTCGGCCAGCGCCGCCAATCGGCGGACTTCGTCGTGCGACAACTGCAGCTCGGCGTTCTTCTGCTCATTGGCGCGTTCAGCATGAATCATCACGCCGATGATGAAGGTGGTGACTGGAATCGAGACCCACATCTGCCATGAGTAGCCCAGCGCAAACGCCTCCGCGATCATCACGGCATTCAAGCATGCCAGCAGCAGCATGTAACGGGGCAATCCAAGCCGCCGACTGCTCAGCATCACGCAGCCATAGATGAAGTAGCTCAGCCCACTCGGATACCACGGCAGCAGCAGAAGCGACATGGACACTAGCGACAGCGCATACCGGCGAGCATGGCGCGGCGAAGCCAGGCAGCACTTGGCATACAGGGTGATAAACAGCGGGTAGGTGATCAGCGTGAAGATCGCCCAGCGCCAGCTGTAGCCGCTGAAGATCGGCGTGATGAAGACCCATGACGACCACAGCAAATGGATCGCATCGGTCCAGGAAGACTTACCCCGGCGCACGGTACAGGCCACCCGGGAATCCGGCGCCGGCGTGAAAAAATCCACGATGCGTTGGTACATGAGTTTGACCACCTCGAAGCGCGCCCCGGCTCGCATCCTACTTCAACCGTAACGCCGCAGCCGGCGCGCCGCCAGCATCAGGAAGACCAGCGCAAAGCCTCCCAGCACCAGCAGGTGGGGCCAGCGAGCACCATCGTTCAAACCCACCGCCGTCTGCGCCAGCTGGTTCAGGTGATAGCTGGGCCAGATCGGCGCGATCCGCTGCAACGCGCCGGGCAGCATCGACAGCGGCAACCACAGGCCCGACAGAAACGCCATCGGCAGGTAGACCAGATTGAGCAAGCCGGGCGCACCCTGCCCCTTGATCAGGGTGCCGACGAACATGCCCAGTGCACAGAACGGCAGCACGCCGAACATGCCTGTCAGCAACAGCGCCACGATCTGACCCCAGGACAGCTCGACGTGGGCAAGAAACACCCCGATCAGCAACAGCAGTACGGTCACGATGGTGGCCGCGACCATCGCCATTACCATCTTGCCCAGCAGATAAGCGCCGGGTGGCATCGGCAACGCTCGCTTGAGAGTGAGCAGACCACCATCGCGTTCGATCGCCAGCGAAACACCAAAGCCGAACAACCCCGGCCCCATGATGCCGAACGCGGCATAGCTGGCCAGCAGATAGCGCGCTGCATCCGCGTTGCCGTGATTGATGAGCACGCCGAACATCAGGTAGAACACGGTCGAAAACAGGGTCATCGGCAGGATGAAACCCGGCGCGCGCAGGTAGCGCAGGCATTCGCTGCGCATCTCGGCCAGGTACGCTCCCAGCACCCGACGCCTGGGCATCGTCGGGCTAGGCGCGGGCGTGTGGATCGGCAGGATGTTTTCCATGATCAGGCAACCTCGCGCTGTGCGGTGGCTGGTGCTTCATCGACTTCCCGCGTGAGCTCGGCAAAAGCTTCGGCCAGGCCGGCGCGGTGGACTTCAAGCGCGCTGAGGTCGGCGTCGGCGTGCAGCAGCCGTCGAACCGTGGCCTCGGCCTCCGCGGTGGTCACCAGCAGACGCCCTTGACTGCGCTGCGCGTCGCTGACTGCCGGCCAATCGGCGACAACCGCCATATCCAGCGAACTGATGCAGCGAATGCGCTTGAGCGCCACCCGTGCGCGCAAGGCGTCGACCGTGCCCTCGTGGATTACCCGGCCGCGCGCCATCACGCAGACCCGATCGGCCAGCGCCTCGGCCTCTTCCAGGTAGTGCGTGGTCAGCAGCACCGAGCAGCCGTCGGCGAGCAGCTGGCGGATCGCCACCCACAGCTTCTGCCGAGTCTCGATGTCCATGCCAACGGTGGGCTCATCCAGGAACAGCAATTCAGGCCGGCCGCACAGCGCCAGCGCAAACTGCACGCGTCGCTGCTGGCCGCCGGAGAGCTTCGCGTAGGGTCGCTGCAGCAGGTCGGTGATCCCGGCCAGCTCCGCGCTTTCGCCCAATGACCGCGGCGCCGGGTAGCAGCTGGCGGTCAATCGCAGCAACTCGCCGACCCGCAGCGTCGGCGGCAGCTCGGCGTGCTGCAGCATCACGCCGATCCGACGGCGCGCCTGGATCCGCTGCGGATCCTGCCCAAACAGTTCCACCGTGCCCGCATCGGCGCGATTCAGCCCCAGCAACAGGCTGATCGCCGTGGTCTTGCCGGCACCGTTGGGGCCGAGCAGGGCAAGCAGCTCGCCGCGTCGTAACTGGAGGTCGACGCCGTCCAGCGCGGTGAGGCTGCCGTAGCGCTTGTTCACGGTCGCCAGGCGCGCGACCAGTGGGCTTGAACTGTTCATGCCGGGGTTCTCCTTTGACTTGCAGGCTAGGCCGATCCGGCCCTCTGCCCCATTCGCCATCGTCAGCCATCGCAGGTGACAGCCGTCATGCCGGGGGTACCGGTGACCCCACCGGCCGCGTTATGCTCAGGGGATAATCTTGCGCGCCCAGCCTGATTCGATGCGGTGGACAGCACTTGCGGTGTCGCCGTTCGACCGCCGCTGACGTAGGCCGTCGAACCACACGCCGACGCGCAAGCACATCGGCCTGCTTCGCGCTGGGTGCGAGGCGCCGACGTATTGTTGAGGAGTAAATCATGGGTGTTATCAAGCAACTGCGCGAGCTGCGCGAATTCGGCGGCAAACCGCGGACGACCGGGCTGGACGACGCCACCATCGAGCGGATGGCGGCGACCGACCCCCTGCTGGTGCAGGCGATTGCCGAGGCCGTGGCACGCCACCATGAGCTGCGCGCCGACTTGGCGGACTTCCTGCGCCTGGACGAGGCCGAGCAGATCACCCGGGCGCAGTCCGGCTTCATCAATTTCTATACGGACGATGCAGTCAACCCGTATGTCTCGGCGGTGGCTCGCGGCCCCTGGATCATCACGCTCAAGGGCGCGGTGCTGCACGACAACGGCGGCTACGGCATGCTCGGTTTCGGCCACAACCACCAGGCCATTCTCGACGCCATGAGCCGCCCGCAGGTGATGGCCAACGTAATGTCTCCCAGCATCGCCCAGATGCGCTTCACCCGCGCGCTGGATCGCGAACTGGGTAGCCGCCGCGGTAGCAACCCGTACAAGCGCTACATGTGCCTGAACTCAGGCTCCGAAGCGGTGGGCCTCGCCTGCCGCATCGCCGACGTCAACGCCAAGCTGATGACCGACGCGGGCGCGCGCCACGCCGGCCACACGATCAAGCGCCTGGTCGTGAAAGGCGCCTTCCACGGCCGTACGGACAAGCCCGCACTGTATTCCGACTCCTCGCGCAAGGCCTACCAGGAACATCTGGCCAGCTACCGCCACGAGGACAGCGTCATCACCGTCGCGCCCTACGATGTCGCACAGTTGGAAGCCGCCTTTGCCGAGGCGGACAAGCACGGCTGGTTCATCGAGGCAATGTTCCTGGAGCCGGTGATGGGCGAAGGCGACCCCGGCCGCGCCGTTACCACCGAGTTCTACAAGGTCGCCCGCGCGCTGACCGAGGCCCACGGAAGCCTGCTGCTGGTCGACTCGATCCAGGCCGGTCTGCGCGCACACGGCGTGCTCTCGCTGATCGACTACCCCGGCTTCGAGAACCTGCCCGCACCGGACATGGAGACTTTCTCCAAGGCGCTGAACGCCGGCCAGTATCCGCTGTCGGTACTGGCCGTCAGCGAGCGCACTGCCGGCCTGTACCGCAAGGGCATCTACGGCAACACCATGACCGCCAATCCGCGCGCGCTCGACGTGGCGCTGGCCACGCTGGGCGAGCTGAGCGACGAGGTGCGCGACAATATTCGCGAGCGCGGCAAGGAATTCGTCGACAAGCTCAATGCCTTGAAGGTCGAGCTGGGCGGGCTGATCACCAAGGTCCAGGGCACCGGCCTGCTGTTTTCCTGCGAACTGGCACCGGAATACAAGTGCTACGGCGCGGATTCCACCGAGGAATACATGCGCGAGCGCGGCGTCGGCGTGATCCACGGCGGCACCAACTCCCTGCGCTTCACCCCGCATTTCAATGTCACCAGCGCCGAAGTGGACCTGGTGGTGGCCAATGTGCGCCAGGCCCTGCTGCATGGCCCGCGCAAGGCGAAGGCCGAAGCTGCCTGAAACACCGCGGAAGGTGACACTTCCCCCGATCAAGCCCCGCCAGCGCACAACGCGCGTCGGCGAGGCTTGATACTTCGAGAATGTCAGACTTCCCTCACTCCCATGATGAAGGTCTCCGGCATAGACTGATGTTGCCGGCGGCCGCCGGTCACCAGGGAGGATTCAACGATGTCGATGTCACTACGCCTGCTTGCCATCAGTGCCGCGTTCGCCTTTGCCGGCGCCGCCTTCGCCGCCACGCCGCAGGCGAGTACGGCGGCGCCCGCCAAACCACGTACCGCCCAACAGCAACGCATGGCTGACTGCAACAAGCAGGCTACCGGCAAGAAAGGTGCCGAGCGCAAGAGCTTCATGAGCTCCTGCCTGAAAGGCGGCAGCGCAGCATCCACGGCAGCGTCACCCAAACAGGCTCAGCAGGAAAAAATGAAGAGCTGCAATACCGAGGCCAAGGCCAAGGCACTTGCCGGTAGTGCACGCAAGAGCTTCATGAGCAGCTGCCTGAAAGGCGCAGCCGCTGCGCCCGCCGGGCATCAATCACCCTGACCCTTCGTTCACTGCCCTTGCACGCGGTGACGCGCGTGCGTGGGCAGTGGCGCTTCGCTAAGCTGCATGACTGTCGCGCGTCTCGCGCCGCCACTGAAGGCAGTCCCGATGAAGATCGCCGAAGTCAGCCATCCGCTGATCCAGCACAAGCTTGGCCTGATGCGCCACGCCGGCATCAGCACCAAGGAGTTCCGCGAGCTGGCCTCCGAGGTCGCCGCCCTGCTCACCTACGAGGCCACCAAGGACCTGGAAACCGTCGAGCAGCAGATCCACGGCTGGGCCGGCCCGCTAAGTGTGCGAAGGATCAAGGGCAAGAAGATCACCATCGTTCCGATCCTGCGCGCTGGCCTGGGCATGCTGCCGGGTGTGCTCAGCATGATTCCCTCCGCCAAGGTCAGCGTGGTCGGCGTGCAGCGGGACGAACAGACCCTGCAGCCGGTGGCCTACTACGAGAGGCTCAGCGGCAGCATGGATGAGCGCACCGCGCTGGTCGTGGACCCGATGCTGGCCACCGCCGGCACCCTGATCGCCGCCGTCGACATGCTCAAGGCCGCTGGCTGCAAGCGCATCAAGGGACTGTTCCTGGTCGCCGCGCCGGAAGGCCTGAATCGCATCGAGGCCAGCCATCCCGACATCGAGATCTACACCGCCTCGATCGACGAGCGACTCAACGAACGCGGCTACATCCTGCCCGGGCTGGGCGATGCCGGCGACAAGATCTTCGGTACCAAGGTTTCGTAACGCGGAAAATTGGTGAAGAGGAGTGCGCAACGAGTGACGCCAGGCACCCTGCCTTTACCCGTTTCTCACTCCTTTCCACCCACGCCTCGCCTTCAGCGGCCGAAGCGGTCGGTGGCCTCCAGCAGCTGATGCAGGATGCCCGGCTCGAACGCCGAATGTCCGGCGTCCTGCACGATGCGCAGATCAGCCTCGGGCCAGGCACGGTGCAAATCCCACGCGCTGCGCATCGGGCACACCACGTCGTAGCGGCCCTGCACGATCACCGCGGGAATATGCCGGATGCGATCCACGTTGCGCAGCAACTGGTCGTCATGGTCGAAAAAGCCGCCGTTGACGAAGTAGTGGCACTCGATACGTGCGAACGCCTGCGCGAACTCGTCCTCGCCGCTGGAGGCGATATGCGAGCTGTCCTGCCACAGGAAGCTGGTAGCACCCTCCCATACCGACCAGGCGCGTGCGGCTTCGGTACGGGTTCTCACATCCTCGCTGATAAGGCGTCGGTGATAGGCGCTCATCAGGTCTCCACGCTCCACCTCGGGAATGGCGCTGAGATAGGTCTCCCAGGCATCCGGATACAGCGTGTCGCAACCTTGCTGATAGAACCACTCCAGTTCGCTGCGACGCAGCATGAAGATGCCGCGCAAGACCAACTCGGTCACCTTGTCCGGATGCGTCTGCGCGTAAGCCAGTGCCAGGGTTGATCCCCAGGAACCACCGAACACCTGCCAGCGGTCAATCGTCAGATGCTCACGCACACGCTCGATGTCGGCAACCAGATCCCAGGTGGTGTTGTCGGTCAGCTCCGCATGCGGGGTCGACTTTCCGCAGCCACGTTGATCGAACAGCACGATGCGGTAGATCGTCGGATCGAAGAAAAGCCGGCATTTTCCATTGGTGCCGCCGCCCGGGCCACCATGCAGAAACACTACCGGCTTGCCATTCGGATTGCCGCTCTGCTCGTAGTAAAGCGTGTGCAGCTCGGAGACCTTGAGAAAGCCGCTGTCGAACGGCTCGATTTCGGGGTAAGGCGAACGCGATGACGACAATGACATGAAGGCTCCTGACAGCGGGCGAACTAGCCGGCAAGGCTAGCACGAGCGCCCCGAACGCCTCGTCAGACGCCCGCGAACAGCTTGCCCGGATTCAGAATTCCGTTTGGATCGAACACCTTTCGCACGCCCTGCATCAGCGCGATTTCAGCCGCACTTCGCGTGCTTTCCAGATAGTCCCGCTTGACCAGGCCGATGCCGTGCTCGGCCGAGATACTGCCGCCATGGCGCTGCAGGGTTGCCGCCAGCAGCTTGGTCACGTGTTCGCACTGGGCGATGAACGCCGCGTCATCCAGACCATCGGGCTTGAGCACGTTGATATGCAGGTTGCCGTCGCCGATGTGACCGAACCAGACTACCTCGACCTGTGGATACTCACATGTCAGCAGCGCCTGCATCTCGTGCAGGAATGCAGGGACTGAACTGATGCGCACCGACACATCATTCTTGTAAGGCTGTCGTGGCGCGAGGCTTTCGGTGATGCCCTCGCGCAAGCGCCACAGCGCCGCTGCCTGGGCCTCGCTTTGCGCGATCACGCCGTCACTGACCCAGCCCTGCTCCAGTGCCTGCCCGAACGCCGCCAGCGCGGCATCCTGCGCGCGTTCGTCGGCAGCATCGAACTCGGTCACCACGTAGTATGGATAGTCGCCATCAATGGCGCGCTGGCCGCCATGGGCCAGCACGTGCTTCAACGCCACATTGGTGAAAAACTCGAAAGCCTGCAATGCCAGCCTGGCGCGAAAAAGAGCAAACACCTGCATCAGCGCGTCCATGTCCGGCAGCGCCAGCAGCATCACCTGCGATGGCGGTGCCGGATCCGTCAGCTTCAGGGTTGCCTCCACCACGATGCCCAAGCTGCCTTCCGAGCCAATCATCAGCTGGCGGAAGTCGTAGCCACTGGAGTTCTTGATCAGGCCCCGATTGAGTTCAAGCAAGTCACCGCTGCCGCTAATCACCTTCAGGCCAGCGATCCACTCGCGCGTGTTGCCGTAGCGGATCACCCGGATGCCACCAGCGTTGGTGGCGATATTGCCGCCAATTGAGCAGGAGCCACGCGCCGCGAAATCCACCGGATAGACCAGCCCATGCCCTCGGGCAGCTTCGTGCACGGCCTGCAAGGTCATGCCCGCCTGCACGGTCAGGCTGCGGTCGACCGGGTTGAAGTCCAGCACGCGGTTCATCCGCTCCAGACTGAGCACCAACTCGCCATGGGCAGCCACCGCTCCACCGGACAAGCCGGTGCGACCGCCCGACGGCACCAGCGCCACCTGCTGTTCGTTGGCCCAGCGCACGACTGACCGCACCTCATCCACATTTGTCGGTAACGCGATCGCCAGCGGCGTGGGTGTCCAGCGCCGGGTCCAGTCGCGGCCGTAATGTTCCAGATCGCCTTCTGCGGTGAGCAGGCGCAGATCGGGCAAGCGACGGGACAATTCGGAAAGACGGGGATCGGACATGCTGGGCTCCAGAACAATCGCCACAGCCTGCCAGCGACATGACGCCGCGTCCAGTGCTGCATCGCCGCAAACTGCATCCGTCTCTGGCATAGTATGAGCCCCCTACTTGCCCAGGCCACATTGATGCAGACTTCCTTCCCCCGCCAAGACATCAAGGTATTGCTGTTGGAGGGGGTCAGTCCCAGTGCGATTGATGTTTTCCACCGGGCCGGTTACAGCCAGGTCGAACTGCATGCCAAGTCGCTACCGGAAGACGAACTCAAGCAACGCATCGCCGATGCGCACATCGTGGGCATCCGCTCGCGCACCCAGCTTACGGATGAGGTACTGGCCCACGCCAAACGCTTGATCGCGGTGGGATGTTTTTGCATCGGCACCAACCAGGTAAATTTGAACGCCGCACGCAAACTCGGCGTGCCGGTATTCAACGCGCCCTACTCCAATACGCGCAGCGTCGCCGAACTGGTGATTGCCGAGGCGATCATGCTGCTGCGCGGAATCCCGCAGAAGAACGCGCTATGCCATCGCGGCGGCTGGACCAAATCCGCTGCCGGCAGTTTCGAGACGCGCGACAAGGTGCTGGGCATCATCGGCTACGGCCACATCGGCACCCAGATTGGCGTGCTGGCCGAATCCCTCGGCATGCGGGTGATTTTTTACGATATCGAAGCCAAGCTATCACTGGGCAATGCGCGCGCGGTCTCCAGCCTGGATGAACTGCTTGAGCGAGCCGATGTGGTCACGCTGCACGTTCCAGAGACCCCGTCCACGCAGATGATGATCAAGGCCCCACAACTGGCGAAAATGCGCGCCGGCGCCATGCTGATCAATGCTTCGCGCGGCAGCGTGGTGGATATTGATGCGCTCGCCGACGCCTTGCAGCGTGGCCATCTGGCCGGCGCCGCGGTGGATGTCTTTCCGGTCGAACCGAAGGGCAATGACGACACCTTCGTCTCACCGCTGGTCGGCATGGACAACGTGATCCTGACCCCGCATATCGGCGGCAGCACCCTGGAGGCGCAGGACAACATCGGCATCGAGGTCGCCAGCAAGCTGATCCGCTACAGCGACAATGGCTCCACGCTTTCAGCGGTGAATTTCCCCGAAGTTACCCTGCCCGAACACCCAAACAGCCGTCGGTTGCTGCACATCCATCGCAATGTGCCGGGCACGCTGTCGCGCATCAACGAGCTGTTCACCGCCGGCAATATCAATATCGATGCGCAGTTCCTGCAGACCGACAGCGAAGTCGGCTACGTGGTTATCGATGTCAGCGCCGACGCGCGGCAAGCGAATGCTTTGAAGGATCAACTGGCCGCGATACCGGGCACCTTGCGCAGCCGTGTGCTGTACTGAGGACGGGGAACGGGGAACGG
>Ga0307375_10000429_pt1 | contig 53766 bp, 54 predicted proteins | sample TR1MG_FD_202531 | JGI IMG/M metagenome (GOLD analysis project Ga0307375, IMG submission 202531) | Soil microbial communities from Risofladan, Vaasa, Finland - TR-1 | ecosystem: Environmental > Terrestrial > Soil > Coastal area > Acid sulfate soil | place: Finland: Risofladan, Vaasa | collected...
CTTAATCTAAATAATCCAGATATCAAACTTCTCAAGTTACATGGTTCTGTAAATTGGGCACGTATTGAACAAGCAAAAAAAGGGGCAGGTAAACTTGCTGTTTACGACTCATATGATGCTGCTCGAGCAGCAAATGCGATTCCCGAGTTAATACCGCCAACTTGGAGAAAAGTATTTGACGGTAACTTGGAAGGTGTGTGGAATGACGCAATTGATGCAATTAAAATTGCTACCCGAATCGTTATAGTTGGCTTTTCGGTTCCAGAAACAGATAATCATTTTAAGTATCTGCTTGCTGCGGGTTTGCAAAGTAATATTTCGTTGCGAGATATTGTATTTGTTAATCCTGATGGCAGCCAGGAATTTAAAGAACGTATAAGCAATTTATTTACTACACCACAAAGCAGTAGGGTCAGCTTCGAATCGGCTACTACAGAAATCTATATGAAGCCGTATCCACTTTCAAAAATTAATCGTGGTTTTCCTGCGGGTAATATATTTGGTGTTTAAGAGTGGGTGATATGGAGACGGAGCCCAATAATTTTTAAAAGGGGCTCCGTCCCCACGAATTTATGTCAGCTCATGCGCCATGAGTTGAACCACGCAATTGAACCTAATCGGTAAAAGTTGACCTAAATGTTCAAGTAAGCTGGTTCTGCACTGGCAAATCCATTTGAATAGATACGGAGGCTGATCATGTTTACACCCATCACGATTCCTTTTGGTGCGAAGATGCTTTTCAACACCGTGAAACTCAAACCCGGTGTGCAGATGGAAGATGTTGAAATGGCTTTGGGCGAGATGTGAGATAGCTAAAGGGGCCAGGCTCGAAATAATTTCGAGATGAACGGAGATCATGACTTCCATGGCACACAACAAGCGCATCGTCATCATCGCGGGGCCGAACGGCGCGGGGAAGACAACTTTTGCGCGCGAGTTTCTGCCGACTGATGCGGAGTTGCCCAACTTTGTGAATGCCGATCTGATTGCCGCCGGGTTGTCACCCTTCGCACCTGATGTAGCCGCGTTCAAGGCAGGACGGATCATGCTGGAAACGATTGCGGACTATGTGGAACGCGGCGAAAGTTTTTCGTTCGAGACGACGCTTTCCGGTTTGACCTACGCGCAGATGATTCCGGCATGGCGTTCTTCCGGCTACGCGGTGAAGTTGATTTTCCTTTCATTACCGGATGTCGGACTGGCCATCGAACGAGTCGCCACCCGTGTGATGCAGGGCGGGCACAATGTTCCCGAAGCAGTCATCCGCCGCCGCTTCGCGCATGGCATCCAGAATTTTGAGCGCTACAAGACACTGGTGGATGGCTGGCAACTGTACGATAATTCGGATGCGCCCCCCATTTTGCTGGATGAAAGTTGACCATCATGAAAGCACCTGTCTCGCACTCGAAAGACCCCGACCTGCAAAAGGTCCCTCAGGCATTGGTGCGCGCTTCTGAAAAGGCGCGGTTGCTGGCCGAACAAACCGGCACAACTTTCGTTGTGCGCAAATCCGCCAAGCCAACTGCGGCTGTTAAACAGAAGTAACAATCGGGGAAAGACCACGATTTCTGAGTAGCGTAATTAAGGACAGCATTTCCACAACATGAACGACACGACGCAAGCCGGCCCGCGCGAAATCCTCACGCCGTTCCGGCCTATCCCTTTGGATGTGCCGGAGGGGATGAAGCACAATGAATTCTTCAATAGTACGGAGAACCTGAACGACCTGGTGAACAACAACGGATTGCTGGAGAATCCGGAGAATCTGTTGCTGTACCGCAAGGCACTTGGTCACAGCACCGAGTTCGATTGCTCGAACATCTACAACACCTCCAAGACGATCCTCAACCCGCTGGGGCGGCCGGTGCGGCGTAATTAATGGGCTCAGCATCGCAATATATTTCGAATATAGTAGTTGTCGAAAGCAAAACTGATGCTGACCTCTTTTACCTGGTGATATCGCATGACTGAATCCGCTTGGCGCGACATTGTGTTGATGTCGATTTGCTGGATCGCGTACTTCGCCCTGCACTCCGTATTGGCGTCGCTGGCGGTAAAGCGCTGGGTTGCCGCAGGCTGGCCAAACCTGATGCCGTATTACCGGCTGATGTTCAACATCCTGGCGTCGCTCCTGATATTGCCGATCTTATGGCTCACGTACCACGATCCCGAACCGATGTTGTGGCGCTGGCAGGGAATCGCCGCGTGGCTGGCAAATGGGCTGGCGCTGGCTGCGATCTTCGGATTCTGGTTGAGTCTCAAGAGCTACGACATGCAGGAATTTCTTGGCCTGCGCCAGTTGCAGCTCCATGTCCGGAAGGTCGAGGATCAGGAACACTTCCATCTTTCCCCGTTTCACCGCTTTGTGCGGCATCCTTGGTATTTCTTCGGCCTGGTCTTGATCTGGACGCGCGACATGAGCGTGACGACACTGTTATCCAGCGTGATCATTACGCTCTATTTCCTCGTCGGATCGCGCCTGGAGGAGAAGAAATTGCTGGTCTATCACGGCAACATTTATCGCCGCTATATGTCGCGCGTTCCCGGACTGATACCGTTGCCCTGGAAATTCCTTACGGCGGAGGAGGCAGAGGTGCTGTTGAAGCAAAGTAAAGACGCCGAGATGGAACAATCAGGGACCACGGTTTTTTAGCTGATTGAGCTCAGCTTCACAAGATATACTTTCGATCCGCCCAGCCACAACCTAAGCCGGCAACACCGCCACAAGCCCGCTGATGAATATCCCGTCGAAGCTGCCCGCCCCACCGATCGAGGCAAACGGCGTGCTCATGTGGAATAATAGCGGTCAGATCATCAATTCTGTTCGACGACAATTGCCGGGAGCATGAAGCGGGTTAAATGACGCAATCTGACAAGAAGAATCCCGCCGGGCACAAATGGCCGCGGCTGTTCGAGCGGCAACAACTGCTGGACCTCTGGCCGCAAGGGCCGCTGGCCGTGATCGTTATTCTCGCCGGCACGTTCAATATCGTGGACGGCCTGCATCTGCCATTGAGCCTGAGAGGGCGGCTCAGCGAACTGACCGGTCTGGGAGAATCCCTGTCGGCGCTGGGCGGCACGATGCAGGCAATCCTGGGATTGTTGTTCGTCGTGGCAGGGATAGGCTTGCTGCGGCGGCTGACCTCGGCATGGACGCTGTCGGTATTGCTGCTGGTTGTGATGCTGGGAATCCACATCGCGCGGTCAACATGGGGCATCAACTTCGCGGTCGAGGTGCTGCTGCTTGGCGCCCTGTTTTTCGTCAGGCGTCACTTCACGCGCAGGACAGCTTTCGCCAGTGTCGTGTTGTCGCTCAGCAGCATCCTCGCCGTACTGCTCTATGGCGTGTTTGGCAGCTATCTGCTTGGCAAGGGGTTTAACCCGCCTATCCTCGATTTCCAGACGGCGGCCTACTTTTCCATCACGACCCTTTCGACAGTCGGCTTCGGGGACATCGTGCCCAAAACGCCCGAGGCGCGATGGTTCGTGGTGTCGCTGCTGGTGATCGGCCTGGGCGTATTCGCCAGCGCGATCGCGACCGTGTTCGGCCCGAAGCTCTCGCGCGAACTCAACCGGCTGTTCAATCCAACGGAGAAAATCATGGACCTTAAAAATCACGTCATCCTGGTGGGGGACGGCCCGATCGCACGAAACACCGCCAAGGAACTCAAGCAGCGCGGCATCGCGTTCGTGCAGATCTTTGCCACCAGCCCTGCGCCGGAACAAGCGGTGGAACACGGGCTGACCGGGGACGCGACCAGCGAATCGGTGTTGCGCCAGGCCGGCATAGAGCATGCCCGCATGGTCATTGCCGCGCGCGAGAACGACGGTGACAATGCGTTCATCGCGCTGGGCGCGAAAGACATGAACCCGAACGTCCATGTGCTGGCCGTGGCCAGTTCCGCGCAATCGATCCGCCGCCTGAAGCTGGCGCGCGCCGACCTGGTATTCTCGCCGGCCGCGGTCGGCAGCCGGCTGGTGGCGGATCTGGTTGAGGGCAACCAGATCGAACCCGCCTACCAGGACTTGCTGGAAGGCCATCCGAAAAAATAGAACGATCGGGGACAAACCGCGGCTTTTTGAGTTGATGGAGTCAGCCGCACCAGATATATTTTCCCGCCGCCTTCATCAATCCGCCCAGCCACACCCTAAGCTAGCAACACCGCCACAAGCCCGCTGATGAATATCCCGTCGAAGCTGCCCGCGCCGCCGATCGAGGCGTACGGCGTGCCCATCTTCCCGATGTCCTTGAGGTGCAGCAGGTCGGCGCCGATCAGCACGCCCATCGTGCCGCTGATGAAGGCCATGGGCGCGGCATTGGCCGGATCGAGCGCGACGGAAACCAGCGCGGCCAGGATGGGTGCGAGCAATATCGGCATGCCCATGCCGATGCCGGGCACCCTGCGGCTGGTCTTGTAGCTGAGCAGGGTGACGGCGGCAACCGCAATCACCACGTAAAAGAGATTCAACGGGTGGTGCGCCAGCAGGTAAAGGCAGAATGCAACCGGCACCACGCAGCCTCCGACGTTGGCCATGACAACGGTCTTGCCGTTGTACGGCATGCCACGATACAGCTCGCGCAGTTGCGGCGGAATTTCCTCCAGATTCGGCGGTTCGCTTTTCATGCTGAACAGGGGCAGGTTGATCAGGCTGCCGCCCAAGATGGTGACAAACAGGAGATAGGCGGAGTTGGCGGAAAGGTCGAGCTTTTCGAATGCCACGGTCAGCAGGCCGTACTGGATGGCCGTGACGAGCAGCGCCAGCGCGACGATCAGCAGGATTAACCGGGGTGGAATATTCGGCATGCGATATTGTGGACTAAATGAGCAATCGGGAACAGACCGCGATTTTCTATACAGGCAACAAGGCTCCAGAATGTTTCTGGTTGCCACGATGAGAATGGTGCGGCTGGTTATTGTCCTTAATTCCGGAAGGGGAAGAAATTTGGGCCCGTGACTAAACAATGCGCTTGCTGAAACCAAGTATTTTTATTTGTAACACAAACAGAATATTATTCTTTCAGAAATTCATAACACAGGGAACGACCGGGATGAACAAGAATACAAGGTTGCAAATATTGATAGGCAAGTTGTTAGGGGTCGGTATTGTAGTCGGTACTTTGCTGGCCGGTTGTGGGGGCGGGGGCGGCGGACCTGCGGCAACAGTTGGCGGGGTTTACATCAGCGCAGGCATGAGCCCGTCGACAGCGCCCGGTATATATTCCGGCGTGGTCGTTCTATTTGTTGACAGCCCCAGCGGCGCGGCGATTGCCAATGCAACGGTCACGATAAATGGCGTGCCATTGACCTACAACTCAGGTATAAACTATTATGGAAATAACTCTATTACGCCGGATGGCGCGGGAAACTTCACCCTTACCGTAACGGCAAATGGATCTACTTATACTGCCACCCAGAGCACGCTTTCCTGGACTCCAACAATTACCTTCGCTACTGTGGCACCAAATACGATCTCCTGGACGACTCCATCAGGAGTCAGCGGCATGAATTACTATGTGCAAATAGATGGCTCAACAACTCCAAACGTGTATTCGACTCCACCGGCGAGTGCTACGGGCATCACAGTCCCGTCGGGTATATTGACTGCCGGAAAAAGTTATACCGCAACGGTAACGGCTATTCGAGTAGGACCACAAATCGCCAACACGGCGACCGGCAGCAATTTCAGTTTTACAGTCAGCGCCACACCAAAAAGCTTTACTGCACAGTAAGCATTGAAAATGATCGGGTACAGTCCACTATTATTTAAATCCCGGGATCAAGTCGAACAGCGGGTGATATGGGGATAGCGCCCAATTGATTTGTGATGCGAGATTTCTGCCGTTTATCGGTTCGTCATCACCGGTATCAATTGGGCTACTCGGTAAAATCAATGGTGGTCAATACGATCAAGCGCATCTTTAAAATTGGCCACGGTTTGATCGACATGCTGCAATTTTTCAAGACCGAACAAACCCAGCCTGAATGTCCGGAAGTCTGCTCTTTCATCGCACTGAAGCGGCACGCCCGCGGCAATTTGCAATCCCTTCTGGAGAAATTTTTTGCCGTTCTGAATGTCCGGGTCGGATGTGTAGCTCACCACGACCCCGGGTGATTGAAAACCCGGCGCTGCAACGGACATGAAGTTTTTCGATTCGAGCAAGGCGCGCACTTTCTTGCCCAGATCAATCTGTCTTGCCCTGGTTTCCGGGAAGCCGAGCGCCTGTGTTTCCTTCATGTTGTCGCGCAATATCTTCAAGGCATCCGTCGGCATGGTCGCGTGATAAAGATGGCCGCCATTTTCATAAGCCTCGATGATCTGCAACCACTTTTTCAAGTCCAAAGAAAAACTGTTGCTTTGCGTATGTTCAATTTTCTCGCGCGCGCGTTCGCCCAGCGCGATCATTGCGCAGCACGGCGAACTGCTCCATCCCTTTTGCGGGGCCGAGATCAGCACGTCGACGTTGCATTTTTTCATGTCGACCCACATTGCGCCGGAAGCGATGCAGTCCAGGACAAATATTCCGTTGACCGATTCAACCGCTGCACCGATGGCCTGCACATAGTCGTCCGGCAGGATGATCCCGGAGGATGTTTCAACATGGGGAACAAATACAACAGCCGGCTTTTCCTTTTTTATGAAGGCGACCACTTCCCCGATTGGCGGCGGCGCAAAGGCGCCTGTTGTGGTGTTGTCGACCTGTTTTGCTTTGAGCACATGGACATCCTGTGTGAGGTTGCCCATTTCCAGGATCTGGGTCCAGCGATAACTGAACCAGCCATTGCGAACGATCAGGCATTTTTGATTTTGCGCGAATTGGCGCGCAACCGATTCCATGCCGAATGTACCGCTGCCGGGAACAATAACCGCCGAGCGGGCGTTGTATGTTTCTTTGAGCACGGCAGATATGTCCTTAACAATTTGCTGGAATTGTTTGGACATGTGGTTCAGGGACCGATCGGTATATACAACCGAAAACTCAAGCAATCCATCGGGATCTACATCGGGGAGCAAACCGGGCATGACATTTCCTCTGCTAGTTAAGGTTTCGATTCAAATATGCGGCCAATCGGTGAAGTCGGACTCCATTGATCGCGTGGATATTTGCGTTTGCCAGCTCAACTTGAGCCTATCCTATTCGGGCAATCTGTCGCGCAATGCATCGCGATCAAACCACCATTTTCCGGCGACGATGGCATCGACGACCAGCGCCATGCGCGGCAGAAACACCTGCGGATCGCGCAGCTCCAGCTTGTCCAGCCACTTGTCCATCGCATGCTGGTCCTGCACCCGGCTGTGGCGCTTGGCCACCATCGCAATCAGGTTATCGACCAGGAAGCGCTGGCTCTCGTGCTTGTCGTCCGCGGCGCGCAGGTCGACCACATAGCGCCCGGTAATCGCCGCCACGGCGGCGCCGTCTGAATCATCCGGCATTTCGTCGATCGCATGGACCAGCATGGCCACGGTCAGTTCCGGATCGACCGGAAAGGTAATGGCCAGCCAGATGCCCATGCCCAGCACCGCGATGGAATCTTCGTGGCCGGCCTGATACAGCACGTTGCACGCCTCGACGGCATCCTGCCAGGATTCCTGTTGCAGGGACAGGAAAAATGCCTCGCGCGCAATTTCCCATGCTTCTTTCCGGCGTTCCAGGGGATTCAGGATTTCGGCGATGTCCATTTGCAGCCGGGCGCGCTGCAAAGGGTTCGCGTCCCCCAGCGCGGTGAGCTGCTGGATTTTTTCCGACAGCTGTATTTTCAGCCCGAGTTTCTCCTCCGCTGTCAGGCCCTCGCTCGCGTCTTTGACTAGCGAGCCAACGTTGATTATTTGTTCGGTCATGCGATTATTTAAATTGGATTTTCAGATGGTGCAAGTAGAATCGGCGTGGTCAGTATAAATGTGCGGGCCCTGTGAAATTGTGCGGCTTGGCTACGCCGGATGATAGCAGGTTGATTACCGGGAGAACAATCGGGGGCAGGCTACGATCCAGAAAGAACACTGCCACAAGTGTGGTCGGCGCTGGACTGCATGAATAAACAGGAAAAATGGGGCTCCACCCATGCCATGAAATGTCCGAATAGAAGTATCATTACTTTAAAAATGGGAAAACATAATGCGGCGCACATTTATTCTGATGTCCCCAATTGTGTCCTCAAAGGCAATGGCAGGGATAAATGAAAGAACCGATGCGTATGTATAAAAAGCAGGGCTATGTTCCCGTATCAAATGGCGGGCGGGATTTTTCACCGCCCCCGCAAACCGATCATTCGTTGATGTCATCAATTGAAGTCCATCACCTGCATGCGGCTGGCGTGACGCAATGAACCTCGATCCCCGCACCCTGCTGTTTTCGCTGATCCTGACCTATGGCTTGTCGGTGCTGAGCATGTTCGTCGCCGCCGCCGGACGAAAGAGCAACAAGCCGGACGGCATGGGGAAATGGGCGGCGGCGATGTTCCTGGAAACCGTGGCCTGGGGACTGATTGCGGCACGCGGCAGGATTCCCGATTTGTTCTCGGTGATCGTCGCCAACGGCCTGCTGTCCGCTGCGTTTGCGCTGATACTGGCCGCGATTTATGAATTCCAGCAACGCCGCACACCGCGCTGGCAATATCTGGTGCCGGTCGCGTTGACACTGCTGGTGGCGGCCATATTGGAGGAACACATACGCAGCCGCTTCGTCTGGGACGGCCTCATCTACGGCTTCCAGATGGTGCTGATAGCGCGCGCGTTGTGGTCCGATCGGGACACCCGTTCCGGACAGGCATGGCGTCTGCTGTTCGGTGGAATTATGATGATCCTGCTGTTGTTGCTGCTGCGGGCCGGTTTCGCCCTGTCCGGCCACATCCAGTTCGCCCAACCGCAAAACACCCAGTTGCTCCAGCCGATTCAGCTCCTCGCCTACATTGCCAGCATGTCGATCGCATTGCTCGGTTCGTTCGGATTCCTGTTGCTGGTCAAGGAACGCACGGATCGCGAAATCATGCACCTTGCGATGACCGACAGCCTTACCAAGATTCCCAACCGGCGCGCGCTGACAGACTATGCGGAGCGTTCCCTGTCCAGGCGCAGCGGTTTGCCGCTGGCGCTGCTGATGATTGATGCGGACCACTTCAAGCTCGTCAACGATACCCGCGGCCACCAGACCGGCGACGACGTACTTTGCAAACTCGCCTCGCTGCTTGCGGGGCGGTTGCGCGGACAGGACCTGCTGGGTCGATACGGCGGCGAAGAGTTTCTGGTGATCGCTCCGGATACCAACGCCGAAGACGCGCTGGCGCTGGCCGAATCCCTGCGCAAGATTGTGGCTTCCACACCGCTTGCCACCTCGAGCGGCGAAATCTCAATCTCGGTGAGCATCGGCATATCCATTTGCCCGGCCACCGCCCTGCGCGCGCTGGGAGATATGCTGGCAGAAGCCGATGCAGCGCTTTATGAGGCCAAGCAAACCGGCCGCAACAAGGTAGTCTGCTTCGCCACCGAAACCACATAAAAATACAAGCGCCACCCGCTACCCCGCATCAGGCGGCGATACGCGCCGGCCATTGCCCGATCGCAACGCCCGGAAATTCCAAGCGGATTCATATAAGCCGATCCGGCCGCGGGTGTTTATTTATGCCGGTACCGCACGTTACCCTCAATTTTCCCGATTGTTTGCCGATGAATAGAGGGAGCTTGCCATCCTGATAATGCAGCCATGAGTCTTGCCGATGCTGGCAGGTGCGATTCATCGTGGAATGTGTTCCGGGAATTTTGTGCAAGACCAGATTCGAGTGATGGGCAACCCGGTATTAAAGGAGTGGCAATGCAGGCAAATGTTCGCAACAGGTTTCGCTTCGGCAAATCGCCTGTGTCATCGACCGGGGAATATTCCCTCCCCGCCTGCTTGTCCGCATTCATTCTGGCGTGCGCAACCTGTGGCATGGTGCAACCCGCCATTGCGTTGCCGGTGACCGCACAGACAGAAACCGCGCAATCGGGTGTCGTGCCGACGAAAGCTATACAACCGGAAGTTGCCCAATCCGGCGCGGCCCAGACGGGAACGATGCAAGCCGTGACAGCGCAGTCCGGTGTCGCGCCGACCGTGCCGGTCAAGCCCCAGGTTGCCCAATCCGCCGTAGCGCATACCGGCGCGGTTCAATCGATAACCGCCCAATCCGGTGTTACACAGGCGGGAACGCTCCGACCGGCAGCCGCCAAACCGGGTGTTGCAGCAGTGCAGGCAACTCAACCACGGGACGTTCCTCCCGGCGCAGCACATGCATCGTCTCCACCCGCACAACCCGCTCCGCCGGTCGTGGCGATCGGCCAGCCGCCGAAGAAGAAAATCGTGTTTACCCAGTTTGACGTTGCCGATATCCTCCAGGTAAACGATATCGATAATATCTATGACGGCCTGCCCGCCGCACTTTCCAGCCGCATGGGGTCGGGCAAGGGTTTTCTATCCACCGCTTCGCGATACTCGATCCCGACAGGCGGCGAGACAACCCGGCAGCAGGCAATTGTCCAGATCGCCGGGGAAAGCGGCGCCCAATTCCTCATTTCAGGCACGGTAGTCGACGCGGGAACAACCCAGGGAACGAGACATATCGAAATCGAGCTGAACGTCTATGACGGTTTTTCCGGCACAGCGCTGTTGTCGCGCCGGTATGAAGACCAGACCGATGGCGACGTGCGGGTGGGAGACGGCATCCCGTTTGGCAGCCGTGCATTTTTTGATACCGATTACGGCAACGCGATAAGCCGGGTGATTGATACTGCCGTCAAGGGAATCCGGGAAGCGTTGAAAAGCGTCCCGTTCGCCGCGCATATCGTCCGCGTCCAAGGAAAAAAAGTGCTGCTGGATGCCGGGAGCAACTCCCTGCTGAAACCCGGCTACCAGCTCGTCGCCTACACCAATGATCCGAACAATCCGGTCAATGATTTGCTCGGCGCAAAACTGGGTGACGTTGCACACCCGGCGGATGTGATTACCCTGACCGATGTCCAGCCGCAATTTTCCATCGGGCAACTGTCGCATGATGCGGCAACACTCGGCATCGACGCCGGCAACGCGGCCATGATAAATGATGCCGACCGGCGTTACCTGGCGGATCATCCGATCGATATCCGTAAACTCATCGCGGCCAGGCAACAAGCCCGTGCAGAATGGGTCAATGAACATCAAGTCGTGAAGACTCCAGCGCCGGCCGTCGCCAAAGCGGAAATGCCCAGGGCCAAACAAAAAACCGGAATCGCGCGAGTCCAGAAAAAACGGAAAGCCAGAATCGCCCGGATCAGGGCAAAGAAAAAGTCCAGCGGCATCGTGCTTGCCAAAACCGGCCCCTGCGATCAGCTTGCAGCGCTGCGCGCTGCCTGCGAGAAGAAATCACCCGCCAGGCTGAAAGCGCTCGACAGCAAGATTTAACACCAGCCGCACTTTAATGACGGCCATACAGGATACGGAGCGAAAATCATCCCCATGTAAGGTTTGATTACCGGCTAAAATCACGCCGTGATCAACCGTTACGGGAGTCGCGCCATGAATCTTGCAGAATTGTTCCAACATGAAACCGGTTTACAGGACCTTCCCTCATGCGAGACCCTGTTCAAGGAAGGTGATCCGGGCAACCAGATGTATGTGCTGATGTCCGGCTCTGCCGACATCATCGTGCACAACCAGGTGGTGGAGACCGTTGGCCCGGGCGCGATCATCGGCGAGATGGCGATGATCGACGAGGGAACGCGCTCCGCGACCATCATCGCCAAGAGCGACTGCAAACTGTTGCCAATCGATAAAAAGCGCTTCAATTTCCTGATCCAGCAGACACCCAACTTCGCGGTCCATGTGATGCGCGTGATCGCGACACGTTTGCGCAGGACGGATAGTTTGCTGTGATTGCATGAATTGCGCGGCTGCCATATCTTCCAGCCCCGAAACATTCCTGTTCCAGCAAGACAAGAAACTGGCAAAGCTGATCTCGATCTTTGGCAATGCCAATATCGGCAAGGACAAAAGGGAACCGTTCGACGCATTGGCAAGGGCGATTATCGGCCAGCAACTTTCAACCGCCGCGGCCGGCAGCATCGCCAAAAGAATCGAATCCATACATGGCAAGCGGCCCTTCAAACCGGACCGGTTTCTTGCGCTTGACCCGGTTCGGCTAAAAGCCTGCGGAATCTCGAACAGCAAGATCAGAACCGTTACAGGCATCGCCGAAGCGTGCATCGCCGGGGACATATCACACAAGGCGTTTGCCCGGCTCGATGATGGCGAGGTTCTGCACAAGCTGACTTCATATTGGGGTATCGGAACCTGGACGGCCGAGATATTCATGATGTACGGATTGAACAGGCTGGACACGCTTGCACTGGGCGACGGCGGATTGATCCGCGCCCACAGCATCCTTTACCCGAATTCAAAATGTCTTGAAGCGACCTCGCAAAAATGGCGCCCTTACCGGGCCGTTGCCGCATGGTATTTGTGGCGCTTCCTGGACAACCCGGATTGCCATAACGAAGTGCTGCGGTGCCGGACAAAAGTTTGAGTGATTGTTTACCGCGGTGGACGGGTGCTGCCGCAGGCCTGCATGCCGATCGCCCAAGTGACCTTTTTCCGTTGTCACACTGGGATGATGTCCATTAATCTATAATGGGCAACTGGCAACACTTCTGATTCGACGGCAACCATGGAAAGGAGCACCTTGAAATGAGCAATGAGGCAGACTACAGGCTAATCGGCAAATCATCGGTATGTTCGGAAATCACCGAGGAGGAAGCCAGGAGCCTCGCGGCGATCATGGGTGTGCGCCATTTGAAGGATGGCGAGTTGCTCGTCAGCGAGGGCGAAGCCGTTCAGACCCTGTTCATTCTCGCCTCCGGCAAGCTGGCCGTGTTCAGCGCCGACATAAACCACAAACAGAATCTGGTCTACACGATGACTGCCGGCGAGTGCGCCGGCACCCGCGCTTTTGTCGACCGGACCCCGCGCAAGGCGACCCTGCGTGCGGTCGGCAATGCCACGGTCTACACGCTCACCCCTGAGGCCTTTGACACCGTGGTGGACAACCATCCGCGCCTGGCATACAAGGTGATGCGCGCGCTGTTCCGGGTCACCCACTCCAACCTGATGCGGATGAACCAGGAAACCCAGCAGCTTTCCAATTACATCAACAAGACGCAAGGGCGCTATTGAATCGCGGGAAAATTTGAAAACCAAGGCGGTCTGCATCACGATCGTTTCAGGTTGCCGCACTGCAATGAACCAGGCCAATGCGTTCCGGCAGCCCTGCCATCGACCGCGACTACCCCGCCCGTCCGCCTGTTCCGGGCCCGCTCCGCATGCAATTGCGGAGGTCCCGGGTGATTAGTCCCTATACGGTTGTGGTTATCGACCGGCAAAGCTATTCATGTTTTTTCATAAGTAGTAATGTAGCTGCCTTTCCAATCACACAAAGGAGCGTCGCTATGTCCTACAGCATGAAAGCAGGGCCATTCTCATACGGGCATCATTTGAAAAAAACGATGCTCGCCGTTGTGCTTGCAGTTGGGCTGCCGCTCGTCACACCGCCGGGCATACCGCTTGCCAGCGCGGCCGAGGCGGATGTAACGCCGAGCCAGGTGATAAGCGCCATCGAGGGTGCTTTTGGCGTGACACCCGGCCAGCGCCGCAACCATATCAAGGGCACCTGCGCGGCGGGCGAGTTTGTCGGCATACACAGGGCCGCAGCCGCATATACCCGGTCGACGCTGTTCTCCGGAAAACCGGTACCGGTAATCGCGCGCTTCTCGCTGGCGGGTGGCAACCCCAAGGCGCCCGATACCGCGAGAAGCCCGCGCGGCATGGCGCTGGAATTCAGCCTGCCAAACAACGAAATCCAGCACATGACCATGCTGAACACGCCGGTATTCGGCGCCGCACAGCCGCGCACCTTTTACGACCAGATGGTTGCGATGAAACCCGATCCGGCAACCGGCAAACCCGACCCGGAAAAAATGAAGGAATTCAAGGCAACCCATCCCGACAGCCTCGCGCAGGCGGATTTCCTGGCGAAAAACAATCCCCCGGTGAGCTTTGCCAACAGTGACTTCTACGGCATCCATACCTTCAAGTTCGTCAATCGCGCCAACAAGACCACGCTGGTGCGCTGGCGCTTTGTTCCGCATGACGGCGTGAAGCGTTTGACGGATGCCGAAATGAAAACCATGCCGCATGATTTTCTCCAGCAGGCCCTGATCGACCGGACCAAAAAGGGCCCGGTGCGCTGGGACATGGTGATCTCGATCGGCAAGCCCGGCGATCCGGTGGACAATCCGACATTGGCGTGGCCTGCCGATCGCAAGGAAGTAAAGGTCGGCACACTGACGATTGCCTCGGCCACGCCACAGCATGGGGCGGCATGCGAGAATATCAACTACGATCCGCTGGTGATGAGCGACGGCATCGAACCGACCAATGACCCGATCCTGCTGTTCCGTTCGCCCGCCTATGCGATCTCGTTCGGCAAGCGGATGAGCGGGATGTAAAATACGCGGCGTGCAGCAAGCGGGCCGGGTGCAACGGCAGCTGCACGCTGCAGCATGGGTTTACGGCGGGGATAATTACAGGTGACACTTTTGTACTATGTGCTTTTCCGCAACGGTCAGCTATAGCGCCGCCGGTGTGCTGGTGGGCATCGGTGCGTATGCCGTCCGGCAGGCCAGGCGACGGCATCCCGCCTATTTGATGTGGGCACTGGTTCCCGTCTTCTTTGGTGTGCAGCAGGCATTCGAGGGGCGGGTATGGCAGGAGCTCAATGCGGGGCATGCCGGTGCGGCGGTGCCCTATGCGCTGGGGTTCCACTTCTTCTCGCATTTCCTGTGGTTGTGGTGGCTGCCGCTGGCCAGTTATATGGTTGAACCGGTCCGGGCCGGCAGATTCGGCAAGCTGCGCAAGCAGGTGTTCGCCGGTTGCGCAATATTCGGCGCGTTCGCCGGCACGCTGGTCTATTCCGTGATGGTATCCCATCCGGAATGGATGACCGTCGGGGTGAGAATGAGCTCCGTCACCTACGATTTCTCCGTTCCCTGGCGCAGCTCCATCCACTTGCCGATCACGCCGGCTGCACTCTATGCGCTGACCATCCTGGTGCCCCTGCTGTTCTCCAGCCACTCGCCGATCAGGATCTTCGGGGTGCTGGCGGCCGCGTCCAGCGTGCTGGCGTCGGCGGTCTACGGCTATGCCTACATCTCGGTCTGGTGCTTTTTTGCCGCGCTGCTCTCGCTGTATCTGGTCTACATGATCCACCGTCTTTCCGCAGCCGGGCAGGATACGGACATGTTGCCCGCGCGGAGCAATGGATGACCAACCGGGCTCATCAGGCCGGTTCGTAATGGGCGACCCGATCCGATGATCCGGCTCGACCAGTCATTGCGTGCATGGGGAGGGGCCGGCTTCGGCGCGACGCTCAAACGGGAAGTCGAAAAACTTGGTGCAGAACAGTTGCCCCTGCAACAGGGATTGTCCGGCAGCAGCTCTGTTGCCGAAAGCCCGATCACCGTGATGGTGCACCGCGTTGCCGAAATGGAAAAGGTGATCCGCATCAGGGCCGGGATTTTCTACCAGGGAATCATCGGCGGCTGCAGTTGCGCGGACGACCCGACGCCCATCGGCGAAAATAACGAATACTGCGAGGTGCAGCTCGACATCGACAAGGCAACCGCGATCACTGCGGTTATGCTGATAACGGAATGACCGGTTCGGCGTGGCAACTAACGAAAGGAATTGCAAATGGTTGACGGAAAATCAGAACAGAAAGTGGCGTTGGTTACGGGCGCCTCATCCGGTATGGGCAAGGATTTTGCCAGGGCGCTGTTGTCCGAAGGCATGGTGGTCTACGCCGCCGCGCGCCGCGTCGGGCAGATGAATGACCTGAAACAGCTCGGTGCAATTCCGCTGAAAATGGACGTCACCAATGAAGAAGATTTACAGGCTGCAGTCCGCACCATAGCGGCAGACCACGGCGGTGTGGACGTGCTGATCAACAATGCGGGCGTTGCCCTGTTCGGCGCGATGGAAGACTTCAGTGTCGCCGAAGCCCGATACCAGTTCGATGTCAATCTGTTCGGCGCGGCGCGATTGACCCAGCTCGTCTTGCCCGGGATGCGCAAAAAGCAGGCCGGCAAAATCATCAATATATCCTCACTGGCCGGCAAGATGCATGCCCCGCTGGGAAGCTGGTATCACGCAAGCAAACATGCGCTGGAGGGCTGGTCTGACTGTCTGCGTCTGGAGTTGGCGCAGTTCAATATCGATGTGGTGATCATCGCGCCGGGTGCGATCGCAACCGAAATGATTGCGACCATGTCTGAGCCCATGATCGGGCGTTCCGGTAACGGCCCATACGGCAAGACGGCCCATGCCCTGGCAAGTTTTTTCAGGAAGTCTTTCGAAAAAAACGGCGCTTCGCCGCCCGTGGTCATCACCGACCTGGTCATCAAGGCGGTGCGCGCCCGAAGACCCAGGACACGGTATTCTGCCGGCAAGCACTCCATGCTTGTGCCGTTTCTGCATCGATGGCTCAGCGACCGGACTTTCGACAAACTGGTCATGGCATCGGTCAAATAGGCCGTTTATCAATGGGCCAACACCGCAATCAGGTTTGCAGGCCCGGATAAATGAAACCGCAGAATCATCCTGTTTGTATATGTGTCTCGACGGTTCAGCGCCGGCCCATATACAATGGGGCGATAACCGCATTTCTGCAGGTGATAATCAATGAAGTTGTTGCCCTCGTTCCCGAATAAATCCCGCTTCTTCAAGTTGCCAGCCAGGCCGGTGCGCCTGGTCGTGCTGCTGTTGCTGCTGGTGTTCTCCGGTTACATCTACTATCTCGACGTGACCATCCGCGACGCGTTCGACGGCCGCAAGTTTGCGTTGCCCGCGCGCGTATACGGCCGTGCGCTGGAAGTGTATCCGGGGTTGAAGCTGACGCGCGCCCAGTTCACCGGCGAGATGCACTCCCTCGGCTATCACGAGAACCCGCAGCCGGACCTGGCGGCAACCTACAAGAACACGCTGAACGGCATCGACTTCACGACGCGCAACTTTGTGTTCGGCGATGGCACGCAGCCCTCGCAGCATCTGCGCATCGACTTCACCGACGGCAAGGTGTCGCTGCTGCAGGTGCGCGGCAGCACGGATACCGACCTGCCTTTGTTGCGCATGGAGCCGCCGCTGATCGGCGGCATCTATCCCGGCCATAACGAGGACCGCGAGCTGGTCAAACTCGACCAGGTGCCGAAGATGCTGACCGCCGCGCTGATCGCCACCGAAGACCGGAAATTCTATACCCACTGGGGCATCGATCCGCGCGGCATCGCGCGCGCGCTGTACAAGACCGTGACCGGACAGCGCATCGAGGGCGGCAGCACGATCACCCAGCAACTGGTGAAAAATTTTTTCCTGGGTCCGCAACGCACCCTGACGCGCAAAGCAAATGAAGTGCTGATGGCGCTGCTGCTCGAACTGCACTACAGCAAGGGTGAAATACTCGAAACCTATCTCAACGAAGTATTTCTCGGGCAGGATGCCAACCGCGCGATCCACGGCTTTGGCCTGGCCAGCTATTTCTATTTCGACCATCCGCTCGACCAGCTGGAGCCGCAGCAGATTGCAATGCTGGTGGGCATGGTCAAGGGGCCGACGGTGTATGACCCGCGCAGGCATCCGCAACGGGCGCTGCAGCGGCGCAACGTGGTGCTGGAGGAAATGGCCAGCCAGCATGTGATCACCCAGGCGCAATTCGCGATTGCACGCCGCAAACCGCTGGGCGTGGTGAAGCGCGCACCCGCCGGCACGTCGCCGTATCCGGCCTTCATGCAGTTTGTCTATCTCCAGCTGGAGCGCGACTATCGCGAGCAGGATCTGCGCAGCGAGGGTTTGCGCATCTTCACCACCCTGGATCCGTTTGTGCAGCACGAGGCCGAGCAGGCTTTGGCGACACGCCTCACCGCGCTCGAGAAGTCGCACCGGCTGCCCGCCAATTCGCTGGAGGGGGCGGTGGTGGTCAGCAGCACCCAGACCGGCGAGATACAGGCAATGGTCGGCGGCCGCGACGCGCGTTACGCCGGATTCAACCGGGCCATCGATGCTCAGCGCCAGATCGGTTCGCTGATCAAGCCCATCATCTATCTGACCGCGCTGGAAGACCCGCAGCACTACACGCTGATCACGCCGCTGGACGACAGTCCGCTGGTATGGAGCCAGCCGGGCACCCCCGACTGGAAGCCGAACAACTACGACCGCAAGTTCCACGGCCAGGTACAGTTGCGCACCGCGCTGGCCCAATCCTATAACGTCGCGACCGCGCGCCTGGGCATCGGGCTGGGTGTCCAGCGTATCCTCGACAAGCTGCCGCTGTTCGGCATCGAACAACAGCCGCCGCCGTTTGCCTCGTCGCTGCTCGGCGCGTTCGGCTTGTCGCCGGTCGAGGTCTCGCAGCTTTACCAGACCTTTGCCGACGGCGGTTTCCGCACGCCACTGCGCGCGATCCGCACCATCGTCACGGCCAACGGCAAGGCGCTGCAGCGCTTTCCGCTGAATGTCGCGCCGGTCGCCCCGCCGGGGCCGGTCTATTTGCTGACCGCGGCGCTGCAGGGCGTGGTGCGCGATGGCACGGCGCAATCGCTGGTCAACTGGGTGCCCGCCGACATCAATGTGGCGGGCAAGACCGGCACCACCGACGATCTGCGTGACAGCTGGTTTGCCGGTTACACCGGCGACCGCGTGGCGGTGGTGTGGGTCGGCCGCGACGACAACCAGTCCACCGGGCTGACCGGCTCCTCGGGCGCGATGACCGTCTGGGGCGACCTGATGAAGAATATCCAGCCCGAGCCGCTGCAACCTGCGATGCCGGATGACGTCGAAATGGTGAATGTCGGCCCGGTGACCGGGCTGCGTTATGATACGGGATGCAAGTCAGGGGTGTTGCTGCCCTTCATCAAGGGTTCTGCCCCGACGGCGGTATCGCCCTGCGACGCTTCGTCCGCGGATGTCTCGGCCGCCAAGGCTGATGCGGCAACCGGGGTTCAGCAGGATAGTGGCAAGAAAAACTGGTTCCAGAGGTTATTCGAGTGAAAAACATATTCGGCATATTTTTCGTTTCGGCATGGCTGCTCGCCGGATGCGCAAGCGTGACAACACCGCCAGTCGCAACCGGGGCAACCGCCGCGCCCGGGATTCAACCACCGGGCGGGGGAGTCATCATTGCGCCGGTACCGCAAACGGCCATGTCGAGCAACAGGGCGGTCATTGCGCTGCTCGACCAGGCGCAGACCGACAACGGCGCCGGGCATCGCGAAGCGGCGGACGCATCGCTGGAGCGCGCGCTGAACATCGAACCGCGCAACCCGTGGTTGTGGCACCAGCTTGCGCAATTGCGCCTTGCCCAGGGACAATATGCGCAGGCAATCACGCTGGCCGGCAAGTCGAACAGCTTCGCCGCAAGCCGGAACGATGTGCAGGCCGCAAACTGGCAGGTAATCGGCCAGGCGCGCGTCGCGCAGGGCGACCCGGCAGGTGCCGAGCAGGCGTTCAAGCGCGCAAGTGATTTTGCGCAACAGGACAAGGCGGGTCAGGGTTCCCTGTTCAATCTGCCGTGATCGCGCGATGGAAATGAAGAAGATCAATTCGGGAAGGTTGCGCGCGATCGGCTACGATGGCCGCACCCGGATTCTGCAAGTGCAACTCGACGACGGCAGCACACTGCAATACAGCGGTGTCGGCGAGGACAGCTGGCGCCGCTTCAGCAGCTCGGGCGCGGCCTGGAGCTTCTATCGCGACAACATCGAGGAAGAGTTCACCGCGAAGCGCGTTTCCGGCAGCGACCCCGCGGGCAATAATCCGCCCGATGATTTGTTCCGCAAGCTCTGACCGCGATTCATTTGTTTTCATTCAGGGGGACTAAACATGAACACTGATCCGTTTGAACAATTCAAAAACAAACAACGCGAAACCTGGACCCTCGGCAACTTCGGCGAGATGGCGGTGTTCACGACGCCGGTGGCCGGCCACCTGGTCCGCTTTGCCAAGGTGCACAGCGGCCAGACCGTACTGGATGTCGGAACCGGGACCGGCGTGGTTGCGATCACGGCGCGCAATCTCGGCGCGAAGGTGACCGGGCTGGACCTGACCCCCGCGTTGCTCGCGCAGGCGAGGGAAAGCGCCGCAGTCGCCGGGCATCACGATATTGAATGGCACGAGGGCGATGCCGAGGCGTTGCCTTTTCGGGATGCTGCTTTCGATGTGGTGCTGAGCCAGTTCGGGCATATGTTCGCGCCGCGGCACGATGTTGTGGTGAGCGAGATGCTGCGCGTGCTGAAACCCGGCGGCACCATTGCCTTCGCGACCTGGCCCGGCGAGCAGTTGATCGGCCGCATGTTCAGCCTGAATGCGAAGTATGTCCCGCCGCCGCCGGGCATTATTTCGCCGGTGCAGTGGGGCGATGTCGGAATCGTGCGGCAACGTCTGGGCGACAGCGTGACACGCCTGCATGCCGAACGCGGCATCATGGGCATCCCGGCGCTCAGCCCGAAACATTTGCGCCTGTTCCTGGAAGCCAAGACCGGGCCGTTTATCCAGACCGTGAAGGCGTTGCAGCATGACCCGGCAAAACTCGAGGCGTGGCGCAACGAGATGGACGAGTTGCTGGGCGAATACCTGCACGACAATGTGGTCCGCCACGAATACCTGTTGATCCGGGCGATCAAGGTGTGAAAGCGGTCAATGGCCGGATTGGCCGGCAAGCCAAACCAGCGCGCGCAAACTGGCCAAGCAGCGTAGTTCGAATTTAGTCTGAAAGGGGCTTCCCATGATCACCATTTCGCCGGAAAGCAGGGAAAACATTCTTGTCATCAGCGCCACGGGAAAGTTGACCGACAAGGACTACAGGGAAGTGCTCATCCCCCGCCTCGAAATGATCATTCAGGCGCATGGCAAGGCACGGTTGCTGCTGGACATGGGGGACGAGTTCCATGGCTGGGAAGCTGCGGCAGCATGGGATGACGCCCGCTTCGGGCTTGCACACATGAACGATTTCGAAAAGATGGGCGTGATCGGCGGCCCCAGATGGGTGGCGTGGTGTTTGAAGATCGGTGCCGTCGTAATAAGCGGCGAGATTAAAAACTTCCCCTCAAGCAAACGGGAAGAAGCCATGCGCTGGATCAACAATTGAACCAGAACGCCGGCATCGCGCCATCGTCCCTGCATTGAAAGTTGCCACGCTTGCCTAGAAACCGAATTGCCTGAATACACGTATCTTGATGAAATCCAGAACGATCAGGTAAACCAGCACCACGACCATCAACCCCGAGACCAGCCACAGCGGAATGGCCGCCATCAGTATCCCCTGCGTGGACAGGACAACCACAGCGATGATATCCAGCAGGGAAGCCAGCAACAGCCAACGGCTCGGTGTCGACTTCCAGAAGTGGCTGCGCTCGCGCACCAGGTAGACATTGCCCTGCCCGGTAAAAACCAGCATCACGAAGATCAGCGTTTGCAGCTGGCCCAGCGGCAAATGCAGCCAGTCGCGCCCGGCAAAAAATACCGAAAACGAAAGGACCAGCACCAATCCCGCCAGGATGCCCGATATCCGCATCAGGCTGGGAATATTCCAGCGCTCGGGTTTGCGGGCAAAGGAAACGTGGTCGGTGGCAATCGACATCGTGACGAAATCATTGGTGAACAGCAGCAGCACGATCAGCAGCGGCGTGATCACGAACACGCCCGTCAGCATCACGCCAACGCTGAGGAAGACGGCGATTTCCATGGTCTTGATGATCTTGTTCATGGTATAGGTGAGCATGCGCTGGTTGATGCGCCTGCTGGTCTCCACCGCCGCCTTGACATCCGCCAATCCGGGATTGGTCAGCACCAGGCTGGCGGCGGCCTTGGCGACATCGGTGGCGCTGGCCACCGCTATGCCGACCTCCGCCTGCTTGAGCGCCGGGGCATCGTTCACGCCATCGCCGCTCATGCCGACCACATGCCCGCTTTGCTGCAAGGCCTGGACCAGACGAAACTTGTCTTCCGGCAATACCCGGGCAAACACGTCATAGTCAAGCACGCTTGTCTGTATCGCACGCTGCAGATTTTCCGGTGCACACACACGGGTGCCGATGCCCACCTTTTCGGCCACCGCGCGGGCCGTCGCGGGACCGTCGCCGGAGATCATCAGCACCCGCACGCCCAGTTCGTGCAGGTCGCGGATCAGTGCCTGCGAATCCTCCCGCGGCGGGTCTTGCAGCGCGACCAGCCCGGCGAGATGAAGGCCGTTGCTGCCGGTCTCGGTGGCGATCGCGAGCACGCGGGAACCATCCGCGCCGAGTCGCTCCACATCCGCGCCGATGGCAGGTCCATCCTTGACCAGCGCGGCGATCACGCTCGGCGCGCCCTTGAGCACGCGCAACTTGTCACCGTTCCGGCTGTATTCGGCTTCCGAGCGCTTGGTCTCCGGATCGAAGGGAATAAAGCTCACGCGTTGCGGTATTGCTGAGAGCAGTCCGCGCGTTTTTGCCGCATCCAGAATGGCCAGGTCGATCGGGTCTTGCGTTGCATGGTCGCTGGCGAGCGCGGCCCAAAGCAGCAGATCATTGTCGGTATGAGGGGCATATGACTGGAACGCACTGAGCGCCAAACTGTTTTGCGTAATGGTGCCGGTCTTGTCGCTGGCCAGCACATCCATCGCAGCGGCTTCCTCGATGGCCGACAGCCGCGTCACCAGCACGCCGTTCCGGGCCAGTTCAACTGCGCCGAGCGCGGTCGCAAGGGTGTAAGTTGCCGGAAGCGCAATGGGGACCGAAGCAACCAGCAGGATCAGCGCGAAGGGCAGCACTTCGGTTATCGCCATGCCGTGTATCCAGCCATAGAGCAGCAACGCTGCAACCAGTATCGCGTCCAGCGCCACCAGGTACCGGACGATGGTCAGGATAAGAATCTCGAGGTGGCTTTTGGTCCTGGCGCCGCGTACCAGTTCGGCGGTCTTGCCGAAATAGGTATGCACGCCGGTCGCAGTGACTTCACCCGACGCCTCGCCGCGCTTCACGATGGCCCCGGCGTTTACGGTCGCGCCGGCACTTGCCTCGACCGGCAGGGATTCGCCGGTGAGCGCGGATTGGTCCAGCAGCACCTGGCCATCAAGGAGGCGTATATCGGCAGGCGCAAGATCGCCCATGCGCAGATGCACCACATCTCCCGGCACCAGTTCCTGCGCGGCCAGCTGTTGCCAGACCTTGTCGCGCAGCACCCGCACCTGGATCGCCAGGCGCTTTTTCAACAGTGCAAGTGCATTGTTGGCACGGTTCTCCTGGGCAAAACCCAGCACCGCATTGAAGACCAGCAGGATGGCTATGATGCCGGCCTCGCTGGCCTTGCCGAGGGCGAACTGCAATGCAATCGTGGCTTCCAGCATCCAGGGAACCGGTGCCCAGAATTTTTTCAGGAACAGCAGCCAGGGATGCGGGCGATCTTCCGCCACCGTGTTGGGGCCGTACTTTATCAGCCGTTGCCGCGCTTCAGTGCCGGTGAGCCCTTGCAGTGGGATAGTTTCGGGCATCGCTCACTTTTGATCAGGGTTGGCCGGCAGTAGTCCCGGGTGCTTGGTTTTCAGCTGCCGGTTACGGACCAGCAGGATCGGCACCGGGCAACCGCGCACGATGCCTTCCGCCACACTGCCCATCAGCAGATGATCCAGGCCCGTTCGGCCGTGTGTGCCCGCCACAACAAGGTCTGCCGGCCAGGCGCCGGCTTCCGCGACGATGGCTTCGGCCATCCTCGTGCCGGGGACCTCGGTTTCAAGCAATTTTATTTCGGCATCAATTCCGCCCGCGCGGGCCGACCGCTGCGCCTTGTCCAGTATCCCGCGCCCGATGTCATTCCATGTTTTCTCCACTTCGGGTGATAGCTGGGTACTATCGTAAATAGCGATCTTGTCGACCACATAGACAATTCGCAGTTGGGCATGCTGATCCTTTGCCAGGCCGATGGCTTCCCGCAGTGCAAGCTCCGACGTGGGACTGTCGTCCACCGCTGCCAATATGCGTTGATACATGACATTGATCCCTTCAGATAAAGCACAACAAAGTGCTGCAATTATATCCCGCTTGTTTCCCGCAGCCATTTTCCGCTGTTGCCGAAATCCATATCGGCAAACCGTTCAGGCGACGCGGTCGTGCGGCTCGCACCCGGCGGCGATCGCGTCGAGATTGTCCAGCACGCGGAAGCGCAACGCGGAGCCCGGTGATCTTCTGCGAACTTCAGGCTTTGACCCACACCCGGCCCGCGTCTATCTTCACCGGGTAGGTGCGTATCGGCTGGTCCGCGGGTTCACAGCTTGGCTCGCCGGTGGCGAGATTGAAATAACTGCCGTGCAGTGAGCATTTTATTTTTCCATCCTTGATACAGCCGAGGTACAGGGAATAATCTTCGTGGCTGCACATTTCATCCACGCAATGCAGGGTGCCCGCCGAGTTGCACAGCAGCAGGCGCTTGCCGCCGACCGCGATGCGCTTCATCTGTGCCGGCTTCAGTTCATCCGCAGCGGCGACTGCAACGTAGCCATCCATCACGCCACCCTTTTGGCGGCGCGGCCCGAATCGAGCACCGCGCGAATTTGCGCGGCCGCATCGGCAACACTGGGGGCCTTTCCGACATGGTGCAGCACAATCGCGCCACCGAGCACCAGCGCGTCGTAGAACGCGCCCTTGTTTCCTTTCAGTGCCAGCATCCCCGCTTCGGCAGCCGCGCGTGCGGTGGCATGGATGTCAATCGCCGCAACGATTTCATCTTCGCCTTCCGCGCCGGCTACCGAACCCGGCAGCGGCACGGCGCGCACTTCCTGCTGGATGCCGAGTGCGGCAGGATCGATCGCCACTTCGCTTTCAGGGCCCATGTCATGGTAGTAAAAGTAGCGGCCGGCCTGGCGCAACGACGGCACCACCCCGCCTTCCACGCCGCGAATGATGCACGCGCTGTCGAAGCCGGCGACACGCGCCAGCTCGGCATAAATCGGCGGGTAGGGTTTGTGTACAAAGCCGGTGATGAAGTGGGTCTTCATGCGACCGGCGATCGGCTTGGACAGCACCTCGACGGTGGTGAGCACCGGGCGCTTGATGATCTGCGTACGCAATCCGACCATGCTGTGCAAGCCGGGATTCGATTGCGCCTGGTCGAGATAGGTCCAGCCCAGCGCCGGATCGGACAGGCGCGCGGCGGCCTGCGCCGGGGTCAGGTCTACCGGCACGCTGGCTGCCTGCAGGATGTGGCGTGCGCACACGCCGTACTTGGGCCCCACCCGGTCCAGCCCGTGGCTGACCACGTGCACGCCCAGCTCCGCCAGCAGCGGGCCGAGGAAGGGCGCGGTCGGCAGGCAGCGGTTGTAGCCGTCGTATGGATCGCCGATGTCGACAACCTCATCGACCGGAGCCACCACGCGCCGGGTTGTCTCCAGCACCGCATCCATCACGCCCCTGTTTTCGTCCAGCGTTTCGCGTTTCATGCGCAGCGCGATGAAGAAGATGGCGGCCTGCACCGGGTCGATCCGGTTTTCAAGGATGGCCCGGGTTCCGAGACGGGCTTCTTCGCGGCTGATGTCCTTGGATAGTTCGGGGCCGGTGGCGATACGCTGAATGATGGAGCGCATCAGCAGTTTGGGATCGGACGGGATAGGAGTATTCATAATTGCGCGGGCAGCGATGGCATACAAGAATTGGATGATGCTAATTTTGGCTCATTTTCACGGTAACAGCCACGTTTTAATCATGGCGATACAGTCAATGCGGATATGGCGCGGATTTTGTCAGCACCCGATACACTGCAAAGGTCAAACCGAAGCCGCGCCGAAGACAGCAGTTTGAAGTTATGCTTAAATGCAATTTTATTTGTCCTATTATTTCTCAGGGGAGGTTACGCTCATGCCACACGCAATCAGAGTTCATCAGACCGGCGGTCCCGAGGTATTGCAATGGGACGAGATCGAGGTCGGCGCGCCCGGTCCCGGCGAGGTCAGGCTGAAGCAAACTGCGGTCGGGTTGAACTACATCGATGTCTATCACCGCATCGGCCTGTATCCGCTGCCGCTGCCTTTCGTGCCCGGCATGGAAGCGGCGGGAACCGTCGAGTCGGTCGGCGACGGCGTCACCCGTCTGAAACCGGGAGACCGGGTCGCGTATTCATCGGTGATCGGTGCCTATGCCGAATCGAGGATTATCGCGGCGGATAGAGTGGTCAAGCTGCCGGATTCCATCGACAGCAAAACGGCGGCGGCCATGATGTTGCAGGGCATGACCGCGCGCTACCTGATACGCGACATTTACAAGGTCGGTCCGGGCGATACCATCCTGATACACGCCGCGGCCGGCGGAGTCGGCCTGATCGTATGCCAGTGGGCCGCCGCACTGGGCGCGACCGTGATCGGCACGGTGTCTACTGATGAGAAGGCCGCGCTGGCCAGGGCCAACGGTTGCCACTATCCGATCGTCTATACCCGCGATGATTTCCAGGCGCGGCTGCTCCAAATCACCGGCGGGGAAAAACTGTCCGTGGTCTACGATTCGGTCGGCAAGGACACTTTCATGAAATCGCTGGACTGCCTGCGGCCGCGCGGCCTGATGGTCCTGTTCGGCTCATCGTCGGGCCCGGTCCCGCCGTTTGATCTGTCGCTGTTGTCGCAGAAGGGTTCATTGATGATCACCCGTCCGACGCTCGCCACCTTCGTCGCAACCCGCCCGCTGCTGGAAGAAAATTCGGCGGACCTGTTCTCCGTGGTCGGCTCGGGCGAGGTCAAGATCCATGTCAACCAGACCTATCCGCTGAAGGACGCAGCGCAGGCGCACCGCGATCTCGAGGCGCGCAAGACCACCGGATCGACGGTGCTGACCGTCTAAAACAACAAAACGAATCAATCAGGAGCTGGCACGATTTGCTGGCTGGCTATTTGGCTGCCTGGGCAATCGGCAGATTTTTCGGAACGAACTCGATATACGGTGTGTTGACGGTTTGGCCGGGCGGGACATAATCCGGTGCCGGCTGGCCTTTCGCGCCCAGACTGTGGATATACTGGTAGATCGATTTCAGGTCCTTGTCGGTCATCGCTGTCAGCGCAAACCATGGCATCGGGGGGCGTGCCTTCTTGCGAGCCTGGACCAGCCATTCTGATTCAGGCATGGATTGCATCTGCAGGCGCAGGTTGATCGGATAGGTCGCGCCCCAGGGGCCCTGAAAAGCGACCGTGCTGCCGGTCAGCCAATCGGATTCCGGCGTCTTGCCGCCCGATTGGGGATACCCGGGCGTATGGCAGTCGTTGCAACCGCCTATCTTGACCAGGTAATGCCCGCGTTCCAGCTCAGCCTTGTTTTGCGAGGATGCCGCATGGGTGGTGGTGCTTATCAGCAGGCCTGCGCACAGCAGGCTGCAAAGGAAGTTGAATTTCATGGTCGGTTACAGCCTTTCATCAGGGTAGGTTGAGTGCTGATCATCCAGCATGGTCGAAATCAATCGCTAAGCCAACTACCCGGAAGAACAAAGCGCCGCAATTAAAGTCGGCGGCATAGTAGCAGCAAATCCGATTAAATAAATCCGGCCGTGCGCTGACGATACAGGCTCACTCCCCCAACGCCATCTCCAGTTCCAGCCAGCCTTCTTCCAGCTCCGCCACTTTCGCTTCCAGCCGCGCATGCGCCGCGTTCAGTTCGCTGATCCTGTCGCGGTCGGGGCTGGCATAGGTGGCGGGATCGGCGAGCTGCCGGTTGACCGCGGCGAGTTCGGCCTGCGCGGCGGCCAGCGCGGTTTCGAGTTTGGCCTGTTTGGACTGCAGCGCCTTGCGGTTGGGCTTGGGCGCGCTTTGCGCGCACGGCTTTTCCGGTTTGGGTTGGGCGACCGCCTCGCGCGGCCGGCGCATCTCGATCCAGCTCTTGTAGTCTTCCAGGTCGCCGTCGAATAATTTCGCCTCGCCATCGGCGACCAGCCACAGCTCGTCGGCCACCGCGCGGATCAGGCTGCGGTCGTGCGACACGATCATCACGGCACCGGTGTATTCCTCCAGCGCGATGGTGAGCGCGTCGCGCATGTCCAGGTCGAGGTGGTTGGTGGGTTCGTCGAGCAGCAGCAGGTGCGGCTTCTGCCAGGCCAGCAGCGCCAGCGCGAGACGGCTTTTTTCGCCGCCGGAAAAACTCGCTACCGGACGGTCTTCGCTGTCCCCGGCCAGACCGAAACGGCCGAGGAAACTGCGCAGCGCCAGCGCGGTTTCCTTCGGCGCCAGCCGTTCCATGTGCTGCAGCGGCGTGGCTGCGCTGTCGAGATTTTCCAGCTGATGCTGGGCGAAGTAGCCGATGCGGATGTCGGGGGTGATCTCCAGCGTGCCCGAGGTGGGCTGCAGCTCGCCGACCAGCAGCTTGATCAGCGTGGATTTGCCCGCGCCGTTGGGACCGAGCAGCGCGATGCGCGCGCCGGAACGCAGCACCAGGTCGATGTTCCTGAACAGCGTCTTGTCGCCATAGGCGAAGCCCATCTTCTCCGCGCGCATCAACAGATCGGGACTGCGTTCCGGCGCTTCGATCTCCAGTTCGAAATGCCCGTCGGTGACATGCACCGCGGCGATGCGCGTGATCCGGTCCAGCGCCTTGATGCGGCTTTGCGCCTGCCTGGCCTTGGTGGCCTGGGCGCGGAAGCGGCGCACGAAGTCTTCCAGGTGCGCGATCTTTTCCTGCTGCTTGTCGAATGCCTGGTTCTGCTGCGCAATCCTTTCCGCGCGGGCGCGCTCAAAGTCGTCGTAGTCGCCGGTGTAACAGTCCAGGGTCCGGTCGTGCACATGGGCGATGCGGTTGACGCAGGCGTTGAGGAACTCGCGGTCGTGCGAGACCAGCAGGATGCTGCCGGCATAGTGCGCCAGGTATTGCTCCAGCCACAGGATCGCCTCGAGATCGAGATGGTTGGTGGGCTCGTCCAGCAGCAGCAGGTCGGCCCTGTGCATCAGCGCGCGCGCCAGGTTCAGCCGCATGCGCCAGCCGCCGGAAAAACTGGTCACCGGCCGCTCCAGCGTGTCATTGGCAAAACCCAGCCCGTTCAAAAGCTGCGCGGCGCGCGCCCCGGCACCATAGCCGTCGATCGCCTCGAAGCGCTGCTGTGCATCGAACCACGCCGCATCGTGGTTTTCCTTCGCCAGGGTTTTCTCCAGCACGCGCAGCTCCACATCGCCGTCGAGCACGAACTCCAGCGCGGGCTGGTCGGAGCTGGCGATCTCCTGTTCGACGAACGCGATGGTCTTGCCGGACTGCATGGCAACCTCGCCGCCATCCGGCTTGATCTCGCCGCGTATCAGGCGGAACAGCGTGGATTTGCCGCAGCCGTTCTTGCCAACCAGGCCGATGCGCTGGCTGGGGAACGCCTGCAGGTTGATGTTCTGCAACAGCGGGATGCCGCCCTGCAGGTAGGACAAATTCTGGATATTGAGCATGGGCGCGATGATAGCAGACGGGGCGGCCCATTCCGGTCTTCAGGGACTCGCGCGAAACGTTGTGTATCAAATCGATATTCCGATCTGCAGCGCTGAGTTAAAATACGCGTCGAATTTACTCAACCTCGCCCACGCGATTCACGACCAGCTTTCCGATGGCAACGACCGACAACCTCGCAAACCTCCAGCCCCATCCGGTTTGGGCGCACTTCGCGACACTGTGCGCGATACCGCGTGCCTCGCTGCACGAAGCCGCGCTGATCAAGCACCTGATAGCGTGGGCACAGGCGCGCGGCATCAGCACCGTGGTCGATGCTGCAGGCAACCTGATCCTGAGCAAGCCCGCCAGCCCCGGCTGCGAAGGGCAGCCCGGCGTGATCCTGCAGGGCCATCTGGACATGGTGTGCCAGGCCAACACCGGCACGCGGCACGACTTCGCGCGCGACGCGATACGCACGGTGGTGCGCGATGGCTGGGTCATCGCCGAGGACACCACGCTGGGCGCGGACAACGGCGTCGGCGTCGCGCTCGCACTGGCCGCGCTGGACGAACCGGGCCTGATGCATCCGCCACTGGAAGTACTGCTCACCATCAACGAGGAGTGCGGCATGGACGGCGCGCGCGGGCTGGCAGCCGGCACGCTGCACGGCAGCACGCTGATCAATCTGGATACCGAGGAATGGGGACACTTCTATCTGGGCTGCGCGGGCGGCGTGGATGTGGAGGTGCGCCACGATTGCGCGCAGGAAGACGTGCCGCCGGATTATGCGCTGCTGCAGTTCGAGTTATCCGGCCTGCGCGGCGGCCACTCCGGCATCGACATTCATCTCGGGCGCGGCAATGCGATCAGGCTGCTTGCCGAGGCGCTGCGCGATCTGTCCGCGCACACCGACGTGCGCTTGATCGCAATGAAGGGCGGCACCGCGCGCAACGCGATCCCGCGCGAGGCGTTCGCCGTATGCGCGCTGCCTGCTGCCGTCGCGGCGAGCATCGACGAATGGGTAACGCATCGGCAACAGTCATGGCGTGCGCGATTCGCGGAGGTCGATGCGAACGTGTCGTTCACCTGCAGGCATGACGACATGCCCCCGGGCAGTGCAATTGCGAACGCGGAACGCGACCACCTGCTGGCTTTCCTAGACAGCGCCGCAAATGGCGTTTCGCTGATCAGTGTAGACTTCCCCGGCGTGACCGACACTTCATCCAACCTCGGTGTGGTCGCGCTGGAACACGGCGCGTTCAGGGCGACATTCAAGGTGCGCTCGCTGCACGACGCGCGCGCGGATGCACTGGCCGACAAGCTGGTTTCGTTTGCTGCCGGCTATGCGCTGCACGCCTGGAAGGACGGCGCGTATCCGGGCTGGACGCCGGATCCGTCCTCGCCGCTGCTGGATCTTTGCCAGCAGGCGTACACCGCGGAATTCGGACACCCCGCATCGCTGCAGGTGATCCACGCCGGACTGGAATGCGGCCTGCTCGCGGCCAGCCATCCGCACCTGGACATGATCTCGTTCGGTCCCGACATACACGGCGCGCACGCGCCCGGAGAGCGTGTCGGGATCGAATCCGTCGCGCGCTGCTGGCAATTGCTCAAGGCGGTGCTGCGGGCACAGGCAGCCGCGCATGTGTTTCCAGAAACCAAACAGGGAGTAGCATGATGCAAACCGGTCCGCGCGAAATCGTCACCCCTTTCCGGCCTATCCCGCTGGAAGTTCCGGAGGGAATGAAACACAACGAGTTCTTCAACAGCACGGAAAACCTGAACGACCTGGCGAACAACAACGGCCTGCTGACCAACCCGGAAAACCTGCTGCTGTACCGCAAGGCGCTGGGGCACAGCACCGAGTTCGATTGTTCCATCATCCACAACACGTCCAGAACGATACTGAATCCGCTGGGGCGGCCGGTGCGGCGCACCCAGGTCGCGGACAACGTGAAGCATGTGTGGGACCGGATGAACCAGATCATCATCGACTACATGCTGGAACAGTATCCCGATCCGGAACAGGCGCTGATCCTGGCCGGCGAGGCGAGCCTGGATGCAACCTGGCCGCTGACATCGCCCGGCGTGCCCAGCATCCGGATGCTGCACAACCATTTCGTGGTTTTTCCGATGGCGGCCCTGCGCAATGCGAAGCTCGCCGATCCCGCCAATCCCAACCTGACCGACGGCGGCCAGCACAGCCTGTTCCAGGCATACATGCGCGACGTGTATCGCGAGTTCTTCGACCGGGCGCTGAACCTGCGCATCCTGAAGCCGGCCAGCGGCGAGGATGCGCGCATCGCGCTGACCGGATACCCGCAGGGCCTGCCCAGCTGGGAAATCACCGGCGGCGCAAGCGCGCTCAGGGACGTGCATTTCTGGCGGGAATACGACGAGGTGCTGAAAGGCTTCATCGATTTCTACCGCACGTTCTTCTCGCAGGTTTCCACGCACAACGCGGCGATGCTGCCGGACGTGTATTTTCCGGAGCAGGTGGAAAGCGTGCTGCTGTTCAACAACGATTTCATGAAGACGGCGAAGAAGGTGCGCGACCTGTGCATCGTCGATCCGAAATACGCGAATGCGATACGCTGGCAACCCGCATTCAAGCAGCTCATCTACCGCAATGATGCCGGCAAACTGATCGTGACCATCAGCCAGAACTCGATCGGCAATGCGATCACCGAACTGCTCGGTGTCGTGGTGAAGCGCGTCCCCGATGCGGACGCCTACGCGATGCACGAACCCGCATTGGTCGCGCACCTGCTCGAGGTGCGCCGCCGCCTGATCGAGGCCGATCTGGGCGAGGGGATCGCGACCCCCTACTGGGCCAGGGAATAGCCCGGTGAATAACAATGATAGCCAGCGCTGCGCTGTGCCCGCGGCAATAACCATTCAACTCCCGATGCAACCATGACAACCACACTGCCCGTCCTCTCACTCCCGGTCCTGTCACTGCTGGAAACCCGCGTGCTGGGCGTACTGGCCGAAAAGCAGCGCACGGTGCCGGATACTTATCCGCTGACGCTGAACACGTTGGTATCCGGCTGTAACCAGAAGACCAGCCGCGACCCGATCATCGAGGCATCGGAATCCGAGGTGCAGGCTGCGCTGGATAGCCTGAAGTCCCTGTCGCTGGTGATGGAGTCGAGCGGCGGGCGGGTGGCGCGTTATGCGCACAACATCGAGCGGGTGCTGCACATTCCCGCGCAGTCCATGGCATTGCTGACCATGCTGATGTTGCGCGGGCCGCAGACGGCCGGCGAGTTGCGCATCAACAGCGAACGCCTGCACAGGTTCGCCGATATCTCTTCGGTGGAAAGTTTTCTGGTGGAGCTGGCAGAACGCGAGGCCGGTGCGCTGGTGATGGAAATGCCGCGCCAGCCCGGCGCGCGCGAGAACCGCTGGACACATCTGCTCTCCGGCGCGCCCGCTGTCGAACAACATGCCGCTGTATCCGCCGGTCATACTGGCGATGTGACGGTGGGCGAGATCGCCGCGCTCAAGGCAAACGTCGCCAAACTGGAAGGCGAACTGGATGATCTGCGCGCACTGGTCGGCAAGCTGTATACGGAGCTGGGCATTTCGGCCGACTAGAACAACGCCCGCGCATGGAAAGGTGGAAATGAAGCTGTTGCTATACGGAACCCGATTCTGCCATTTGTGCGAACAGGCCGAGGCGGTGCTTCATGCGGCGGGGGTAACGGCCGAATATACCGACATCGCCGAAGATGAGGCGTTGCTTCAAAAATACGGCATGCGCATTCCCGTGGTGCGGCGCGTTGACAACGGCGCGGAGCTCGGCTGGCCGTTCGATGCGACGACACTGCAGCGCTTCATCGCCCAGACGGATCGATAGCCCGGAATCGCGACCGATTCCGGGCTATCTTTCGGGCCGGGTTATCTTCCGTGAAGGGATGCGCCGCTGAGCGGCACATCCGGCTGGACGGCTATTCCTTCTTTTTCCCTGCCAGCAACCACCACAGCGCCAGGGCTGCGACCAGGATGATGCCGAGCAGCCATGTCCAGTAACTTTCCAGGAATCCCTGTTCCCCAACCGGCGGCACCGCTGCCGGCGTCGTTACGGGCGGAGCCGATGTTGCAGCGGCCGGGACCTCAGGTTGCACCGCGGATACCGGAGCGGCAACGGGGGCGGGTACCGCTTCCACCGGTTTGGCCGGGGCAGTCACAACTGCTTTCTTCATCACTTTCCTGTGTTTCCTGGCCTTCCTGACCGCCGGTTTGGGTGCGGGCACTTCGGCCGTCGCCGCGGGAGCGGGCGTCGCCTGTTCGGCGACAGGGGCGGGGGCGGGGGCGGCAGTTACGGTCGGCTCGGCAGCCACTGCAGCCGCTGCGGGCGCGCTGGCCTCCGGCTTCGACTGGGTCGCGCAAGCCGACAATGCCAGCGCTGCAAGCAGGATTACCGGCAGATTAACCTTATGCAATCTATACATGTTGTTCTCCGTTGAGTGGGTTGATGTGAACTGGTTGGTGCGTTAATCCGGAACCGGTTGTCAATGGATCGACTTCTGCATTTCGTTTTCCAGACTCTGGTCGATCAGCGTGATCTCGATCCTGCGGTTTTTCTGGCGCCCTTCCGGGGTATCGTTCGATGCGACAGGATCGTATTCTCCCCTGCCGGATGCCACCATGCGTTCCGGTGGTACGCCGATATCCTGCAGAAAGCGCACCACGGTGGTCGCGCGCGCGACGGACAGCTCCCAGTTGGTCGGGTATCGTCCCTGCAGGGATTTGGCGACCGGCACATTGTCGGTATAACCCACGACCCGGATGATCTTGTCCCGATACCCTTTCAGCGCATCGCCGACTTTTTTCAATACTTTCTTGCCGCCCGGCTTGAGCGTCGCCCGGCCCGAGTCGAAGAATATTTGCTCCGCCAGATCAACGGTCAGCATGTCCTTGTATTGCCGCACCTGGAGCTGACCCTTCTCCACCTCCTTGGACAAGTCCTTCACCAGCGCGTCGTATTGTTCCTGATGCTGCTTGCGGGCAGCGAGCAACACCGCCCGCTGCTGTTCCAGAAACCCAACCTGCTCCTGCATGGAGGTGTTCTGCTGGTCACAGGTCGCAAGCTGCTGCCTCAACGTGGCATTGTCCTGTTCCGCTGCGAGCTTTTGCTTTTCCAGATCCGCCTGTTGCTGCTGCAGCGTTGAAATATCCCCGTTCTTCGCCGCTTGCATCTTTTCGAACTTCCCGGTGCTTACGCAACCGCTGGTAACAAGAGCGGTCACAACAACGGCAATTACGGTGTGAATTTTCCTGTTCATGTTCTCTCCGCTAATCGTGGTTTGATACCATGGCATTCACGCTATTGATATGCGTTTCAATCAATTCAACTTGTAACCGGCGCGGATAACTCTACACCCCGCTGATCAAGTATTCAATCGGCATTTATTGCGTGTATCCTTCCTGTTCGGAACGGATATTGCGCTGCGTGCATATTGAACTTTCAGAGTCCTGCCCCAACATGTATTCCACGTCAATGGTTCATTCCCATTGGATGGCTGCTTTGGTCAAACCGAGGCAGACGGTTTCGAAACTCATCATTCAGGAGGGTTGATTATGTATACCCCAATTACCATTCCATTCGGTGTAAAAATGCTTTTCAACACGGTCAAACTGAAACCCGGCGTCAATATGGAGGATGTCGAACTTGCCCTGGGTGAAATGTGCAATGTCGTCAAGGATACCTATGGCGGGGACAAGGGCGGTTTTGTCGCCGGACAGGTTTTCCAGTTCTCGGGGTTTGTCTCGGAGGAAGGATCGCTGAGCGGCACCAGGGCGGAGGACAGCCATGTTGCCATCGTCACCTACTGGAAGTCGTTCGAGGAACATGAAAAGTCGCATGCCGACAAAGCATTCAGGGACAAATTTGCCGCATTGGGCAAACTGTGCACGGACAGCAAGGAACTGGGCTACGACATGCTGTGGCAGGGTGTGCCCGAGTAGCGGCACGCTGAATTTCATTGGCGGCAAGGCGCGGCAAACTGCATCGAAAGCCACCCGGGGCAGGAGCGGCGATCCTCGCCAGTCCGGATGATTTTCCCGATCAGTGTAGCGGAACAAATAGATTAAGCGGCCGGCATTGATTAATATACGGGACTTTTGGGTAGCAAACATCCATGTCCGTCGCGCAAACCATCATCCCGATTTTCCTGCTGATCCTGCTGGGCGTGGCGATGCGCCGCTGGTTCGGTCAGCGCGAGGACTTCTGGCCGCAGCTGGACCGGCTGATCTACTACGTGTTCTTCCCCGCGCTGCTGTTCCATGCGCTCGCGCATTTCGAGATCGACCTGCGCGCTGACACGCCGATGCTGATCGTCGCCACGCTGTTCATGTGTGCCGGTATGGTGCTGGGCTATGTCGCGAAATATTTTCTGCATGCGCCGGCCAAAGTGTACTCCGCAACCTTCCAGACTTCTTTCCGCTTCAACAGCTATGTCGGCCTCGCGATCGCCGGGGGATTGCACGGACACGAGGGGCTCGCCGCGATCGGTCTGCTGATGGGTTTCATGGTGCCGCTCGCCAACGTCGCTTCGGTGCTGATGCTGGCGCGCCACAGCGAGAGCCACTGGCTCAAGGAGATCCTGCTTAACCCGTTGATCATCGCCACCGGGGGCGGCATCGCGTTCAGCCTTGCGGGTATTTCATTGCCGGCGATGTTCAACGCCACGCTGGGTTTGTTGTCGCAAGCCTCGCTGCCGCTGGGTCTGGTCGCGGTCGGCGCGGGACTGCGCATGCAGGGGCTGCACAGTCATCCCGGCACGCTGTGGTATGGCGTGGCGGTAAAGTTGCTGGTGCTGCCCGCCATCGCATGGGGTCTGGCCACGGCATTCGGGTTGAGCGGCTTGTATTTCCACATCCCGGTGTTGATGGCCGCGTTGCCGGTCTCCACGGTGTCATACGTGCTGGCCAAACGCATGGGCGGCGACGGCGACACGATCGCAGCGCAGGTGATGCTCAGCACGCTGCTGTCGGCGCTGACGCTGCCGCTGTGGCTGTTGTTGATGGGGCTCTGAAGGCCCGATAGCGTCAGGCGCCGTTGCGCAACCCGATCACTGTGCGCTGTCAGTATTTCACGACACGGCCATTTTCGATTTTTACCCGCTCGTCTATCGCCAGGGTAGGCACAGTTGTCTGATTGAATTTGACGGTTTCGCCGTTATCCAGTCTGACCGTGATATCGTAGGACGTGGCTTTTTTCGCATTCTTCTCGATCTTGTTGCCGGCAACCGCGCCGCCGACCGCACCGGCGACCGTAGCCAGGTCACGGCCCGTACCATTGCCCACCTGATGACCCAGCAATCCACCCAGCAACCCGCCGGCAATCACGCCCAGACCCGAGCCCTGCCCTTCCGTTTCAACCGGGGTGATGGACATGACCACACCGCAGTTGGCGCAGACCGCTTTTGGCGCGGGGGGCCGACTTGCCATGGCCCGCTGCGATCTGGCTCTTTCTGCAGCCTTGCGCTGTTCGGCGATGCGCCGTTTTTTCTCGGCCGCCGCCTCTGCCGCTTTCTGTTTTCGATTTTCTTCAGCCTGGGCAGCCGCTTCCTGCCTGGCTTTGTCCGCGGCCTGCTGATCGGTGATGAACTGTTGCTTGGCTTCGGCAACCGCCTTGTCGACCGCAGCCTGGATTTGCGCCGCATTCTCCTCGGCAGTGGGCTTTTGCGAGCAGCCGGTAACCAGCGTGATTGATGACAGGGCCAGCATAACAACAATGAAATAGATGAATCGTTTGGATATCGGATTGCTCAATTTAATCTCCGTTTATGAACCGGGTTGGCGGGTATGTCTCATGGACCGGGGGATGGGACTCGATGACGTGCCAATAGTTCACCGTACCCGGATATTTTGGCACACCTTTTTCACGGTGCGCCGGTGATGCCGTTAGCTTGCCGGTGCAACACAGATCAAATGGATTTCAATGCCGCCAGCGCCGCTTCGTAGTTGGGCTCTTTCTTGATATCGCTGACCATTTCGGTATAGCGCACCTGATTGTTGCCGTCAAGCACGACCACCGCGCGCGCAGTAAGTCCGGCCAGCGGTCCGTCCGCGATTTTGACGCCATAGTCGCGCATGAACTCGCGCCCGCGCATCACGGACAGATTGTCCACATTGTCCAATCCCTCGCTGCTGCAGAAGCGGGCCATCGCGAAGGGCAGATCGGCAGAAATATTGATCACCACCGTGTTGCTCAGGCCGGCCGCTTCCTTGTTGAAACGGCGCGCGGAAGCCTGGCAGGTCGGTGTATCCAGACTGGGCACGATATTCAGCACTTTGCGCTTGTTGCCGTAACTGCCCAGCGTGACGTCTTGCAGATCCTTGTTCACCAATGAGAAGGAAGGCGCGGGTTTGCCAACTTGCGGAAAATCCCCGTAAAGTTTTACCGGTGTGCCACCGAGTGCAGTGGTCATGCTTGTGCTTTTGGTCATGCTGTTCTCCTTTGGATAAGTGCGTGATGCGAAAACTGCAAAGCTCGAATCATTTCGCGGCAGCAGATAATACTCCTCCGGAGTCTTCACGCAAGGATGCGCGCGGATGTTGCGGCCAGGCTCCAAAACCATGGCGCTGACAGGGCAATATCCGGGGCGTGCCGGCCACGCGATATAATTTATTGTCGTATTTGCGCATCGGCGAACCCATCCGGCGTAGCCAGTATAATAGCCGCAGACTGCCGAAAACATCCGGCGGCTGATCCGGCAGGACAATCAGCGGTTCCCGGTTGTCCTGCATCATGCTCCGATGCCCTCGCATCACCTTGGACAGCCCAAAAAACAAGGAAATCATATGCAGGAAATCCTGAACCATTCCATTTTCAGCAACACCGTGCGCGAATACCTGACTTCGCTCGCGATCTTTCTTGGCGGCATGCTGACTGTCCACATATTCAAGCGATACGTGTTGGGCCGGCTGAAAAAATGGGCCGATTCGACGGAATCTTCATTCGATAATCTGCTGGTCAGTGCAATCGATCGATTTCTCGTACCGTCCATTTACCTGGGTATCTTCTACGCTGCACTGCACACGCTGGTGCTCTCGACCGAGTTTGAACATGGCCTGAGAATTGCCGCGATTATCGCGGTCACGGTGCTTGCCGTCAGGGCAATAATTTCTGCGGTTAATTTTGGCCTCGAATCCTACCTGAACAATTCAGCCCACTCGGACGGAAGCGACAAACAACTCAAGGGTATCCGCGGACTGGTCAATTTTCTAATCTGGATGATCGCACTTGTCTTCGTGCTGGACAACATGGGGGTAAAAATTTCGGCCGTGGTAGCAGGGCTGGGAGTCGGCGGTATCGCGGTAGCACTGGCTGCCCAGGCTGTGCTGGGGGACATGTTCGGTTATTTCGTGATTTTCTTCGACAAACCGTTCGCGATAGGGGATTTCATCGTGGTAGGCGACAAGATGGGTGCCGTTGAATATATCGGGATAAAGACCACCCGGATTCGCGCGATAGGCGGAGAAATACTGATTTTTTCAAACAAGGACCTGACCAATTCCCGCGTCCATAATTTCAAGAAGATGGAGAAGCGCAGGGTCGTTTTCAAACTGGGCATGGTTTATCAAACGCCTTCCGAAAAACTGAGAGCCATTCCTGCAATCGTCAAACGCATCATCGAGGAGCAGCAGGACACCACGTTCGACCGGGGGCATTTTGCATCTTATGGCGATTCCAGCCTGGATTTTGAATTCGTCTATTACGTGAACGGCGCGGACTACACCAAATACATGGATATACAGCAGGCGATCAATCTGGAGATTTTCGAGACGTTTGAAAAGGAAAAAATCGAGTTCGCTTATCCTACACGGACGCTTTTTGTCAGCAAGGCCAATTAGCCGTTCAAGGAGGGGCCTTCTCCAATTGCCCATCGATCAGCCGTTCGGACTGATCGGTATTGTCGGACTGATCGGTATTGCTAGTCAGACTCGCGCTGAATGAACGCAGTCTGGGTACCAACATCCTTCTTGGCCGGTGGCGGCTTGTAGATGAAATTCTCCGCCATCGTGTGGAATATCGGCGTCGGGCAGACCAGCCGCGAGCAGGCTTTGGCAATGAACGCGGCAGCCATCAGCGGCAATACCATTTCGTGGTTGTCGATCATTTCCATGACGATCACGAAGGCAGTGATCGGTGCCTGCGTGACGCCGGAAAAATAGGCAACCATGCCGAGTATGATGGTTGCGCCCACCGGCACGGAGGGAAAGAATGGCGCGATGTTGGCGCCAAATCCCGCACCGGCGGACAGCGTGGGTGCCATGATTCCACCGGGTATCCCGCTGACGTAGGAAATCGCCGTGGCGATCATTTTCAGCAGGCCGTAGCTTCCCGGCAATGTCGAGTTGCCATCGACCAGTGTTTTTGCCTCGATGTATCCGCTGCCGTAAGTGTTGTTGCCCGAAGCCAGCCCCACCAGCACCAGCAACAAGCCGCAGACTGCAGCGAATGCAACCGGCTGCTCATGAATCCAGGCACCGATACGGCCCCTCAGGCCTTTGTTGACTTCGATCAGTGTACGGCTGAACACGCCGCCCAGCAGCCCCCCGATAATGCCGCAAAAAACCACCACATACCATTCCTTGCCGAAACCCATCGATTCGGAAGTATGGCCAAAATAGGAATAATTCCCGAGCACGGCAAGCGAAGCGATACCGGCGATGAGCACCGTCATCAAAATGGTTGTGCTGTTGTGTTCTTCGAAGGAGCGGCTCATCTCCTCGATGGCGAACACGATACCTGCCAACGGCGTATTGAACGCGGCAGCAACGCCGGCGGCGGCACCGGCGAGGATCAGTCCCTTTTCCAGATCGTGCTTGGGAAAACGGGCAAGACTGCCCAGTTTGTGCATGATGGATGCGCCGATCTGCACGGTGGGGCCTTCGCGGCCAACCGCAGTTCCACACATCAGCCCAAAGATAGTCAGCAGGATTTTCCCGATCGTCACGCGCAACGACAGAACCTGTTCGCGTACTTTGCTGCTTTCTTTCGGGTCAAGCGATGCGATGACCTGCGGAATGCCGCTGCCCTGTGCTCCGGGAAAGTACTTTCGGGTTATATAGACGATCAGCGCGAGCCCGAGAGGCGTGACCAACAGGGGCAGATAAGGCGAAATGGCCAGCATCTTGTGAAACACGTCGTTCGCCCAGTTCGAGGCAACCGCAAACAGTATCGCAACCAGCCCCACGCTGACAGCCCCGCTCCAGAACACAAGACGGCGCTTCCAGTCCAGAATCAGGTGCTGTTCCGGCAGGGGGAATTTCATCGGTTAATCAAGATCTATGCTCAACATCAGTGAATTTGCTGTGCCTCATTGGCCTTTTAATTATACAGAATCCCAATCGGAAGATAGCGCCGAAACTAAAAATTATTTTCCCGGTACGCGGAAGGCGTGTTGCCCGGCACGATGCCCCCGCTTATTTTCGCCTGGCATTTTTGGAACAGCTGACGGAGACGATATTCAGCGTGTCCTTGTCAAAAGCCAGGCTGACTGGCTTGATCGTGCACTTTTTCCCGGCCGGTGTCTTCTTGATGGACACGCTGTAGTCACTGCCATCGGGCAGGCGGACATCGGGGAAAATGAATTTGCCATTGCTTGTGATCGTCAGGTCGTTTGCCCCGTTCAGCTGCAGCACCAGCGCTTTCCCCGTTCCCTTGCCGGCAAGTCCGGCAACGGTGCCACCGACGGCAAAACTCACGGTGGTGCAAGTGACAACGATGTTGTTGATATTCGTGTTGGCCATATTGCCGTTGCCCTGATCGACCCTGCAAGTCTGTTTGACAGGGATGGAAGGCGAGGCCTTGACTGAGACGGTATAGGCGTTTCCTCTGGCCAGTGCTTTGGGGAAACTGAATTTTCCGTTGGCGCCGACCGGCAGGTCGTTCGCTCCGTTCAGCTGGAGTACCAGTCCGCTGCCGGGAAGCCCGGAAACCGAACCGCCGACTGTGTGCGGCACCGGGGGGGGTGGCGCCGGTTTGGGGGCCGGCTTCGCCTGCTCGCTCTCGCCGCAACCCGCAAGTCCGGCGATCACCGCCACCATCCAGAGTCCGCGAGCCATTTGTGTGAACTTTGCCATCTATCGCTCCTTGTCGTTCATTTCACCGAACACGGGTGAAGTGTGTCATTCGGGCAATCATCCCTGCCCGGGATTGCGCACGAAACCTGATATCGTGCGGGATTGTACACAATTTGCACGGGCAATTTGCCAAGCGCGGACAAACCCCATCGATATTTTCCCGCGGCAACAGTCGATGCCGGCAAGATGCCGTGGCTACGCAAGTTCGACTTCGCTCGCGTCGATGCCGGTTCTGCGCAATGAATACAGCAACGCCGCAGCGTTGAAACCGAGATATACAAGATAACTGGCCACATACAGCCATGCCGTGCGTTCCAGTGTCATCCCGTCGGCAAACATCCACAACAAAAACGCGTAAAGCGGGAGCGACAAAATCTCGCCCGCCATGATCAGGCGGGTGCGGTGCGCGGAGAATAGCCCGAACAGGAACAGCCACGACGCGATACGTATCCAGCTGCCCAGCATGATCAGCGCCGCCGTCTGATTGCTCACCACAAAGCGCGTGTCATACAGCAGCGCCAGCATGAAGCGCTGATTGAAGTAGATCAGCAGCAGTAAAAAAGCCGCCGGGACCAGCACCATCACGCCGGCACGCAGCATTTCGCGTTTGAATCGCGCCGAGCCGTAAGTGCTGCTGAAACGCGGCAGGAAGATCAGCGACAGCACGCCCGCCGCGGTGGCAGTCACCCACTCGGTGGATCGCCACAGCGCCTGCAGAAATCCGACGTCGTTCCATGAAATCGAGCCAGACAGCATGCTGCGCACCAGCAGCATCGACACCGGGCTCATGATACCGATGGCCAGGCCCACCGGCACGAACTTCACCAGCTTGCGGTAATATTCCCTGCCGTGTTCATTCTGGGGCTGCCGCAGTTTTTGCAGATAATGCCAGATCGCCAGGCCCAGCACGGCCAGCAACAGCGTCTGCGTCCATATCAGGCCGCGCAGGGAAATGCCGAACCACGCGCTTGCAGCGACCAGCAGCAATATCAGGCTGCCCAGCAAAGCGAGCACCAGCATGCGCTGCTGCAGGTGTTTGCCCAGCCAGTACGCATTAAGCGTCGCCGGAACGACCGTGATGCAGCCGGCCAGTGCCGCCAGCACGAACAATCCGGTTTCGATCCTGCCGCGTGTCAGCCAGACCGCCAGTTCGGGTGAAGCCAGCGCCACCAGCAGCGCGACGGCCAGCGAGGTGCCCAGGCCCAGCCTGAGCGCATTCCGCAACAGGCAGCGTTCATCGCGAACCGTGTCCACCTGGGTGATCAGCACCGTCAGGCCCTGCAACACCCCTGCCATCGTCACCGCGCTGACCAGTTCAACCACCGACTGAAGTTGCGCCCACAGTGCCACCATGGTCGGTCCTCCCGCCAGAGCCAGGACCTTGTCCAGTCCGGCTCGGCCAAGGAGGTCAACCAGGATGATGGCGAATGCAGCCAGCACGCTTTGGATCGAAGTCAAGTTAGCCTCTTGTCGTTTAGCCTGAGAAATAGAATCCCGTGTTTCGTTTTGCAGGGCAACGGGGTATTTTCGTCGATGATATACCGCGCCCAACATCAAGGAAAATCATAATGGCACGGCAACAAGATCGCTTCATGCGCTGAACGGAAAATATCGTTCCGGAATCAAGCCGTTCACCCGTTCCGACGGATATCGATACAATACTACTCTGCAACGCACGCGAAATGATGTCAGCGGCAAACCGGGTTGGCGCGTTATACAACAAATAATTCTGAAAGGAAAATCATGAAGTCCATAGCAGCCGCGTCTTTTGTCATATTAATGCTTACCAGCCTGTCAGCCCGCGCCGGGACACCCATCATCAACCTGAATATCGGCGGTGAAATCAGCCCGGGTGTCTATGGCCAGGTGCAGTTCGGCAATGCCCCGCCTCCACAGGTTATCAATGTACAACCAATGATGATTGTCCCACGACGCCGCGGCGAAGTGGTCGAACCCTTGTATTTGCATGTTCCACCCAATCAGGCGAGGCACTGGGCCAGGTATTGCCACCGCTACGACGCGTGCAATCGACCGGTATATTTCGTGAAAGAGGGCAGGTATCAACCGAATTACCATGATCGCCATGATGAAGGATATCGGAACGGTGATCGCCGTGATCATGAAGACAGAGCACATGATCGCAGGGACGAAGGAAACCCAGGCAGAGATCGTGGAGATCGTGGAGATCGTGGAGATCGTGGAGATCGTGGAGATCGTGGAGATCGTGGAGATCGTGGAGATCGTGGAGATCGCGGAGATCGCGGAGATCGCGGAGATCGCGGAGACTGAGAAGGAGTTTGATCCGTATTCAACTCTGCATGAGTAACAAGGCCAGCGTAAAGCTGGCCTTGTCGTTTGTCAGTTACAGTGTGCTGAACCCGCCACCGGCGTCTCCAGGCTGATACGGCCCAGTTTGCCGCTGCGGTATTCGGTCAGCAGGATCATTGCCGCCTTTTCCAGATCAGGTTCACCGCCGCGCCCTTTGAGCAGGCAACCGCGTTTCTTTGCGATGGCTTCGATCACATCCACGCCGTCCAGCCCCGCCTCGTCTATACCAAATCGCGCGGCAAGCATACCCGGGTAGCGCGCAAGCAGCATGGTGGCGAGGAATTCGGCAACCTCTTCTTCGATGACTGCGTTGCGGCCGATGGCGTGTATGGTGGCGAGCTTCAGCCCGTCTTCCGGCTTTTCGATCTTGGGCCACAGCAGGCCCGGCGAATCGGTCAGGGTCATATGGTCGTTCAGCTTATGGCACTGCTGCGACTTGGTCACGGCAGGTTCGTCACCGACGTTGGCAACCCGGCGTTTGAGCAGCATGTTCATCAGCGTGGATTTGCCGACATTGGGGATACCCATGATCATCATGCGCAGCGGTTTGTGGGTACTGTCGCGATGCGGGGCAAGCGGCTGGCACAGGCTTGGCACACGGGCGGCATCGCTTGCATTCCTGCAGCTCAGCGCGACCGCCCTGACCCCCGGCTGTTTGTTGTAAAAATCCAGCCAGGCCTTGGTGGCTTCGGGATCGGCGAGATCGGCCTTGTTGAGTATCTTCAGACAGGGGCGCTGGCGATGCAGGCGCAATTCGGTGATCATCGGATTGCAACTCGCTTCGGGCAGGCGTGCGTCGAGCACCTCGATCACGACATCGGTGAACTCCATCGTCTCGGCCGCTTTTCTGCGTGCCGAAGTCATGTGACCGGGAAACCACTGTATAGACATTGGGTACCTCTAAAAATCCAGATTTTAGTTACGGCATAACCTGAAGGTTAGCCTTCACTGCAACTTCGTTGTATCCCAACTGTAGCGACAACTAGCCATTCCACTAAGTCGCCAAAAAACGGCGGCCAAGTGGCTGGTTATGCTGCGTTGTGGAAAAAATATCTTGCTCACATACATTTCGATATGCGGCGCTGCGAAATTTTTAGTTACGGCCAACCTGACGGTTACCCTTCACTGAAACTTCGTTTTCCCACGCCTTGCTGACGACTCCGCACGGGCTGTTTTTGCCCGTAGCGGATCGGCGTCCCCTTGTGGGGCATTTGGGCGAACTCTGAATTTTCAGAGGCACCCACAGTGGATTGGTTAAAAAGCAAAAGCGGATTTTAACCTGTAGCGCAAACCAAGTCCTGTTTGATCAAGCTCAGGCCGGCGCCAGCAGCGCAAGTTGCGCATCGTCCAGATAACACCATTCGCCCTCCGCCAGTCCCAGCGTGTCGAGTTTCAAGCCGCCGATCTGCGTGCGCCGCAACGCGACACAATGGTTGCCGGCGGCGGCCAGCATGCGCTTGACCTGGTGGTATTTACCCTGTTCCAGCACGAGCTCGATGCCGTGACTTTCGACCATGTTGCAGGTCAAAGCCGCGAGCGGTGCCGGTTCGTCGTGCAGTTTCACGCCGGACAATAATTTTGCGACCAGTTCCGGGGTGACCGGGTCATGCGTGGTGGCGACATAGACTTTGGGGATGTGCCGTTTGGGCGAAGACTGGGTGTGGATGAACGGCCCGTCATCCGACATCAGCAACAGGCCGGTGGTGTCATGATCGAGACGGCCCACCGGCTGCACATCGCGCCGCGTGAATTGCTCCGGCAGGATGGTCAGCACACCGGGGTGGTGACTGGCCTTCCGCGAGCACTCGAAATCGGCCGGCTTGTTCAGCGCGATATAGACATGCTCGCGATATGCCCATGACTCGCCGAATATCTTGAATACCAGTCCGACGGTCTCGATGGCAGCGCGGTTGTCGCTGATGATCTGTCCCGCGATGCTCACCTCTCCGCCGGCGACCAGCTCCCCGCACCACTTGCGCGTGCCAAAACCCTGCGATTGCAGGATACGGTCCAAAGTCAATTTGCTCATGAACGGACTTTAGCAGAACAGGCGGGTGATAATAAAACGTTTGCGTATCCGCCCGCGAGCGGCAGGACACGGTTTCACAATTTCCGCGCTGACGTTAAGATGTTCCCATGAGCCATTTCCTCCCCCTTTCCCGCGTCACCAGGCTGGTTGGAATTTCCCGCCATGCCTTGCAGGAAATGATACGCGGCGGCACGCTGGAAACCTTCGACGGCATGGTCGAGTTGAACGAGTTGCTGCGCGCCTTTCCCGATGCCAAATGGGATGACGATGCGGAATTGCGCCGTGTCACCGAGATCAAGGAGAAGGCCTTCGGCAAGCGCGTGTTCGAACGTGCCATGCCTGACCAGGAGGTATTGTCGGCACGACTGATCGAGCTGGGCAACGAGTATGCCGCCACCAAGGCACTGCTGATGCATTACAGCCAGGTGTTGTCGTGGCTGGACGAGAAAATCGACGAAATGGAAGAAGGCCAGAGCAGGGAGACACGTCATGCATTGCACAGCTTGCGCGCGTTCATCGTGCGCCATTTGGCGGAAATGCCGCCCGACGCGGCAAAAGTACAGGCAGTTATCGCACAGGAAAGGATACTCAGGATCATGTCGGCACACGTCACCATACAGCCCAGCGGCCACGAATTTACCGTCGAGGGCAATGACACACTACTGGAAGCCGCGCTGCGTGCCGGGGTATCGCTCAACTACGGCTGCAGCAACGGCAATTGCGGCGAATGCCGGGCGCGCTTGATATCGGGCGAGGTCAAGAAAGTCCATGCCCATGACTATGTGCTGAGCCAGGCCGAGAAGGATGCCGGTGTGATCCTGATGTGTTCCTGCGCGGCGGTCAACGATGTGGTGATCGAGGCCGGCGTGGCCGGTGCGCAGGACATTCCGGAACAGCAACTTGCGACCAGGGTCAAGTCGGTGGAGGTGTTCAATCCGCAGGTGGCCGCGCTGCATTTGCAGGCACCGCGCAGCCAGCGCCTGCATTTTCTTGCCGGGCAGTCGATCCGTTTGTCGGCGCAGGGCGAAAGCGGTGAATATGCAATTGCCAGCTGCCCGTGCGAGGAAAGACACATCGAGATCCAGGTATTGCGCAAACCGGACGATGCTTTTTCAGAATTGCTGTTCGGCGGATTGAAAGCGAATGACAGTGTGGAGGTGGAAGGACCCTACGGCGAATTCGTGCTGGAAGACGCTTCCACACGCCCCCTTATCTTCGTCGCATTCGGTGTGGGTTTCGCGCCGATCAAAAGCCTGGTCCAGCATGCGATGTCGCTCGACCTGGCCGAGTCCATAGACTTGCACTGGCTGGCGGACGATGCCGGGCACTATCAGAACAACCTGTGCCGTTCATGGGCAGATGCGCTGGACAATTTCACCTACATTCCGCACCTGCAGACTATCGAAACCGCAACGATACTGGCCAATATCGCCCGCGATTACCCCAACCTGCATCGCTTCGATGTTTACGCCGTCGGCACCGGGGCACAACTGCAGGTCGCCAGGGACCTGTTCCTGAAGCAGGGATTGCAGCAGCAGCGCTGGCGGGATAACCGCTGTTAAGCCTGCTCGTTGAATTCCCCGTCAAGATAAAACCACCGCCCATCCTCGCGCACAAAGCGGCTGACCTCATGCAAACGCGCGGCGCGACCGCCGATCTTGTAGCGTGCAACGAATTCCACGCTGGCGCGCTGTACTGATTCCGGTGTGTGTTTTTTCACCTCAAGCCCCAGCCATTTTGCGTTTTCGGAGACAAGGTCCAAAGAGGCGGGTCGCGTGCCGGGATGCCAGGTGGCGAGCAGATAAGGTTCCAGCTTCAGCACATAGGCACTGTAGCGCGAGCGCATCAGTGCCAAGGCATCCGGAGCCGGTTCGCCGTCGTGATAGCGGCCGCAGCATGCGGCATAGTCGGCACCACCGCAAGGGCATGGCAATGGTTTCGCGGTCATCCCCGATTCATCCCTGGTCCCTCATGATGCCGGACGAAAGTCGCCCTGCAATACTTTCGGCTCGACCTCTATCATGCCGGCATCGCTGGTCACCATGATGTGGCCTTCCTGCAGGGTGCATTGCAGTTGCATGGTGCGGCTGACCAGTGCGGCAAGGGCCAGCGTGGTCTCGCTGGCCAGCTTGAGCACAGTGAGGTTGTTCAGGCGTTGCAATTTATCGCGGTTTTCGTTCCACCAGATATCGGCGGCGCGCCCGTAACTGACCACCACCACCTGATTCGCGCGCCCGCTGGCTTTGCGGATGACGCGCTCATCGGGCAGGCCAACCTCTATCCAGCGCTCGATCGCACCGGTAAGGTCCTTGTGCCACAGGTCGGGTTCTTCGTCGCTGCTGATACCTTTGCCGAACGCCAGCCCTGCGTCGGCATACAGCGCGAAGGCGAGCAGGCGCACCATCATGCGCTCGTCGGTTTCGGAAGGATGGCGCGCCAGCGTCAGCGCATGGTCGGCGTAATAATGTTGATCCATGTCGGCAATCTGGAGCGTGACTTTGAACACGGTTGCTTTGATGGCCATACGGGTCGATTCGTCCGGAAATTTTGCTGGCGCGCATTCTAGCCCGAATACCCGAGTAAAACCCAGGATAGGCCTGCCCGGCCGGATGGCATTACGGCACCGTTCGGTCTATAATCCGCAACAATTTTGCAGTTCACCGTTCGGGATGCGCTAGAAATGCAGCTCTTCACCTTTGGTATCAACCACCAAACCGCGCCGCTGGCCGTGCGCGAGCAGGTCGCGTTCAATGAGGACGGGATGGAGAACGCGCTGCGCGACCTGGTGGAAAACGGTGCGGCGAAAGAGGCGGCGATCCTGTCCACCTGCAACAGGATGGAACTGTACTGCAATGCCGCACACCCCGGGCATGCCATTGACTGGCTGGCCCAGTATCACCACCTGCCCCGCCAGGAAATCGAACCCTATCTTTATACCTTGCCGCGCGAACAGGCGGTGAAGCATTCGTTCCGCGTGGCGAGCGGGCTGGATTCCATGGTGCTGGGCGAGCCGCAGATCCTCGGCCAGATGAAACAGGCGGTGCGCCAGGCCGAGCAGGCCGGCACGCTGGGCTTCCTGCTGCACAAGCTGTTTCAGCGCACTTTTTCGGTGGCCAAGGACGTGCGCACCCAGACCGAGATCGGCGCAAACCTGGTGTCCATGGCCGCCGCCGCGGTACGGCTGGCCGAGCGCATTTTTCCGAGCATCTCAGATCAGCGCGTGTTGTTCATCGGCGCGGGCGAAATGATCGAACTCAACGCGGTGCATTTCGCCGCGCGTTCGCCCAAGCACATCACCGTCGCCAACCGCACGCTGGAGCGCGCGCAAACACTGGCGCGGCGCATCAACGGCACGGCGATCACGCTGACCGATCTGCCGGAACAGCTGGCGCACCACGACATCATCGTCACCTGTACCGCCAGCCAGTTGCCTATCCTCGGCAAGGGCATGGTGGAGAGCGCGCTCAAGGCGCGCAAGCACCGCCCCCTGTTCATCGTGGACCTGGCCGTCCCGCGCGACGTTGAAGCGGAAGTTTCCACACTGGATGATGTGTTCCTGTACACCGTGGACGACATCGCCGCAGTGGTGAAGGACGGCCTGGATGCGCGCCAGGGCGCGGTCAAGGAAGCAGAGGTCATCATCGATTCCAGCGTGTCTGATTTTCTGCACTGGATGGAATCCCGCGAAGCAGTCCCGGCCATACGCGCGCTGCGCGACCATGCCGAACGCCACCGCCGCGTGGAAGTGGAAAAAGCACTGCGCATGCTGGCCAAGGGCGAGAATCCGGAAAAGGTGCTGGAAGCCATGAGCAGCAGCCTGACCAATAAATTTTTGCACGCGCCTACCCACGCGCTGAACCAGGCGCAAAGCAGCGACCGCGAAGCTTTCCTTGAGGTGATCCACCGCCTTTATCACCTCCACCACGACGAGTAAACCCCAGCCGAATGAACCCCAGCATTACCGCCAAGCTCGCTCAGCTGAGCGAGCGACTGCTTGAAGTCAATCAACTCCTGAGTACCGAAGAAGCCACAAAAAACATGGACACGTTTCGCAAGTTGAACCGCGAACGTGCCGAACTGGAACCGGTCGTTGAGTTGTATCACACCTATCTGGCATGCCAGGCGGACATCGGAGCGGCCGAGGAAATGGCCAAAGACCCCGAGATGAGGGAATTTGCCGAAGTCGAGATCAAGCAGGGTGAAGCGAATCTGGCGCAACTTGACAGTGAATTGCAAAAGCAATTGCTGCCCAAAGACCCGAATGACGAGCGTGGCGTTTTTCTGGAAATTCGTGCCGGCACCGGCGGGGACGAGGCAGCGCTGTTTGCCGGCGACCTGTTCCGCATGTATTCCCGTTTTGCCGAACGCAAACGCTGGCAGGTGGAAGTGATCTCGGAGAGCCCCGGGGAAATGGGCGGCTACAAGGAGATCATCGCGCGCATAGACGGACAGGGCGCTTACTCGGTACTTAAATTCGAATCCGGCGCACATCGCGTGCAACGCGTACCGACCACTGAAACACAGGGGCGCGTGCATACCTCGGCGTGTACCGTGGCGGTCATGCCCGAAGTGGACGAGGTCGACGACGTGGTGCTGAATTCTGCCGACCTGCGCATCGACACGTTCCGCGCATCCGGCGCGGGCGGCCAGCACATCAACAAGACCGATTCGGCGGTGCGTATCACCCACCTGCCGACGGGCGTGGTGGTGGAATGCCAGGACGGCCGCTCGCAGCACCAGAACAAGGCACAGGCAATGCGCGTGCTTGCGGCACGCATCAAGGATGCGCAGGTGCGCGAGCAAAACGCCGCCACTGCCGCGACGCGCAAGAATCTGGTGGGCAGCGGCGATCGTTCGGAGCGCATCCGCACCTACAACTTCCCGCAGGGCCGCATTACCGACCATCGCATCAATCTCACGCTGTACAAAATGGATGCCATCATGGATGGCGATATCAGCGAGTTGTCCGGCGCGCTGATGGCCGAGCATCAGGCTGAACAGCTGGCGGCAATGGCGGAAGATGTCCTCAATTAATTTTCCAGGGCGGGCAGTGTGTCCACACTGCGCGAAATTCCGCTTCTGCATAATATTCAAATGAAATCGTCCATACAGGACATTCTACGTAACGATAGCAAGCAGCTGGAAGCCGCGCTGAATATTGATTCCAGCAGCGCACGCATCGAGGTGCAATGCCTGTTGCAAGCCGTGCTGCAGGTGAATCGCGCCTGGCTGCTCACCCACCCGGAACAATCGCTCGACCCCGCTCAGTATGCGCGATACACGACATTGCTTGGGCGACGCCTGACTGGCGAGCCGATCGCTTACCTGCTGGAGGAGAGAGAATTTTACGGGCTGACTTTCAAAGTCACGCCCGCCACTTTGATTCCACGCCCCGAAACCGAATTGCTGGTCGAACTGGCTTTGCAGCGGTGCGGAAGGGTGGCGGCACCGCCGCCGGGCACCCACCGGCCTGCCCCTTGCGGGTGTATACCGCAGCAAGGCGCGTGCCGTGTGCTGGATCTGGGAACGGGCAGCGGCGCAGTTGCGTTGAGCATCGCCCATGCGCGTCCCGATGCCAAGGTCGTTGCGGTGGATGCCTCGCAGGATGCACTGAACGTGGCGTTGCATAACACACACACTCATCGCCTCGCCAATGTGCGCCTGCTGTTGAGCGACTGGTTCGGCGCGGTGCAGGGTGAAAGTTTCGACATTATTGTTTCCAACCCGCCCTACATCGCCGCCGGCGATGTGCATCTTGCGCAGGGCGATGTGCGTTTCGAGCCGCGCGACGCACTGATTTCCGGCACAGACGGACTGGACGATATCCGGCTCATTTGCACACAAGCCAAAGTTCATCTCCGCCCGAAAGGTTGGTTGATTTTTGAGCACGGCCATGATCAGGCTGCGCAGGCTCGTGCGTTGTTACAACAATCCGGCTTTACAGAAGTATTTTCAGCCCGTGATTTGTCCGGAATCGAACGTGTAAGCGGCGGAGTCCGATTGTCCGATACAAACAGTATTGTATAGCTTTGGATTTTGAGGACGCTGTTATATCAACATCTAGGCGTAGAATGGTACCGGCAGTTATGTAAATCAACCACACCGAGGGGGCATCATGGCACACATTGTAATCATGGGCGCAGGAGTCGGCGGCATGCCGGCAGCTTACGAAATGCAGGAAAAAATCGGCAAGGGTGACAAGGTAACGGTTATCTCGGACAGCGAGACTTTTCAATTTACACCTTCCAATCCCTGGGTGGCGGTGAAATGGCGCAAACGCAAGGACGTCGAATTTCCGGTGCGCGCCTATCTTGAACGCAAAGGCATCAACTTTATTTCTGCCGGGGTAAAGCGCGTCCATCCGGAGAAAAATCAGCTTGAGCTTAACGATGGCCAAACAGTGGATTACGATTACCTGATCATTGCAACCGGCCCCAAGCTTGCCTTCGATGAAATCGAGGGTCTCGGACCGCACGGCGGCCACACCTATTCGGTTTGCAGCGTGGATCATGCGATGAAGTCACATGACGCGTGGGAAGATTTTACCAAGAGCCCCGGCCCTATCGTTGTCGGCGCGGTGCAGGGGGCATCCTGCTTCGGCCCGGCTTACGAATATGCCTTCATCATGGAAACCGATTTGCGCCGCCGCAAGATACGCACCAAGGTGCCGATGACCTTCGTCACCTCCGAACCCTACATCGGCCATCTCGGGCTCGGCGGGGTGGGCGATTCGAAGGGTATTCTGGAATCAGGCATGCGCGACAAGCATATCAAGTGGATATGCAACGCCAAGGTCACCAAGGTGGAAGCCGGCAAGATGTACGTCACCGAACATGACGAGATGGGTATCGAGAAGCGCAAACATGAATTGCCGTTCGCCTACAGCATGATGCTGCCGGCATTCAAAGGCGTGGATGCGGTATTCGGCATCGAGGGGCTGACCCAGGCGAGAGGCTTCATCATCGTGGACAAACATCAGCGCAACCCCAAGTACAAGAACATCTATGCGGTGGGCGTTTGTGTGGCTATCCCGCCGGTTGAAGCGACCCCGGTACCGACCGGCACACCCAAGACCGGCTACATGATCGAGTCCATGGTGACGGCAACAGTCGATAATATCCACGCCGAATTGAATGGACTGCAGGGTGACAAGGAGGCTACCTGGAATGCGGTCTGTCTGGCCGACTTCGGCGATAGCGGTGTGGCGTTTGTAGCGATACCCCAGATTCCGCCGCGCAACGTGAACTGGTTCTCCGAAGGCACATGGGTACATCTGGCCAAGATCGCGTTTGAAAAATATTTCATTCGCAAGTTGAAAAAAGGCTCTACCGATCCTTTCTATGAGAAGGGCATCATGAAGATGCTGGGTATCGAGAAACTGAAATAGTGCATCAATCAGGCAAGTTCCGCCGATAAAAAGAGGCCCGGTGATATCACCGGGCCTCTCTGGTTTTATGGCCCACCACATTCCCGGAGTTATTATCAAACATGGGGCTCATTCGTCACAGCCATTACACATGAATAGACTAAATCGGGCGCCCATAACATAACGAGGTGACATAACAGTTGTTCGGCGTTAGTTAAAAAAACGGCAGGGTCACCCCTGCCGCTATCAGTTTGGTTCAGATTTCAATATCACCTGGGTTTTGCGCAATTCTCCTGCATCTGTTCACTCATGTTCAGCAAGAACTGCAGCGAATTCACCGTTTTTTCGTCGGTCATGATATGCCACAGGCTGCCGATACCGCCCTTGACCGGCTGTGCCTTGCTGCTTTTCGCCGCATTCTCCAGACAACTCAGCATGCCGGTTACCATTTCGAGTCGCTCCAGCAATTGCGGCAGGCTGGTGGCGATGCGCT